>QWCE01002939.1_pt1 | contig 26330 bp, 15 predicted proteins | sample 1972531 | NCBI WGS metagenome assembly QWCE01 (sample SAMN09866716, study PRJNA288562) | Human gut metagenome isolate term4_stool, whole genome shotgun sequencing... | reverse complement strand
CGACCGCGTCGTCGTCATGATGTCCCAGAACCTGGACTACATCACCGGCTTCTTCGCCCCCTTCTTTGGTGGCCAGATCGCCATCCCCGCCTTCAGCCCCACCGAGCCCGCCCACGCCGGCTACCTGGAGGCCATCCTTACCGACGCCGAGCCGAAGGTCATCCTCACCGACGCCAAGGTGGCCGGCTCCGTCCGCGAGTTCCTCAAGAACATCAATGTTGAGAACAAACCGCGCATCATCGCCGTCGAAGGTATCGAAGATGACATGGCTGCCTCCTGGGTTGACCCCAAAGTTGACCCCGAGGACATCGCCTACTTGCAGTATTCCTCCGGTTCTACCCGCCGACCCACCGCAGCCAAGATCAGCCACCGCGCTGCCCTGGTGAACGTGCTGCAGATTATGCGCGCCCTCGGGCTGAAGCCCCACACTCGTGGCGTCAACTGGATTCCGATCTTCCACTCCATGTCTCTCATCTACCTGTTCGCTGCGCCGTTGTCCTACACTTGCATCGACATCATGGAGCCGGCCGCCTTCCTACAGCAGCCCTCCCGCTGGGTGAACGCCCTGCAATCGATTGGCGGCGAGGATGTCTTCTCCTCCGGCCCGGACTTCGCCTTCGGACTGGCTGCCGCCCGCGGCAAGCCGGAAGAAGGGCAGTCCCTCGATCTTTCCAACGTGGTCGCTCTCATGAACGGTTCCGAGTCCGTCACCCAGGGCACGGTGGACTACTTCAATGCCACCTTCGCCCCCTACGGCCTGCACGCTAACGCCATGCGCGCCTCCTACGGTATGTCCGAGACCACCTGTGGAGCTGCTACTCCCGAGCCCGAGGTCCCTACTTTCATTGCGAAGGTTGACGGTAAGGAGCTGGCAGAGGGCAAGTTCGTGGAGGTTGCCCCCGGTGAGGAAGACAAGGGTCTGTCCCAGGTAGGCGTTGGCGGTCCGATGCGCAACGAGTACGCCGTTATCGTCCGCACCGAGTTCGACGAAAACGAGGAGTACCTGGGCCGTGGCTCCGAGGTTCCCGATGGCACCATTGGTGAGATCTGGATTTCCGGCCCGAACCTGGCCTCCGGCTACTGGAACCGCCCCGAGGAAAGCGCCGAAACCTTCGATAATGAGCTGGTGGAGACCCTCGAGGACGACCTCACCCACACCATCCGCTACGGCGAGCGCGTCGATAAGAACACCAAGTGGCTGCGCACCGGCGACTGCGGCGCCTACTACAACGGCCAGCTGTTCATCACCGGCCGTGTGAAGGACCTTGTCATTGTGGACGGCCGCAACCATGTGGCCACCGACATTGAGGAAACTGTGGTGATGGCAGGTGCTGGCAAGTTCCTGCCCAACACCATCGCCGCCTTCTCCGTCAACGCTGCCGACCTGTTGGACTCTGCGTCGCACCGTACTGGCCGTGTTATCGCCCCCGATACCAAGGGAGAGCAGCTGGTGGTTGTGGCGGAGATCAACCCGGAGAATGAAGTGGAGAACTTCGAAGAGATCCTCAACGCTGTGCGTGCTCTGGTGGCTCGCCGCCACGGTGTGCAGTTGGCGGACTTCCGGGTGGTGGAGCAGGGGGTTATCCCGCGTACCCCCACCCAGAAGATTAAGCGCCTGGAGTGTCGCAATGCTTACGAGAGCGACTCTCTGAATGCCCGCTTCTAGGCTGTGACGGTCAGTAGGCTCGTAGCCGCTATGACTGTGACCTAATTGCTCTGTGCGGCAGTGCGTCTGGGCCCTGGTGAAGGGTGCCGAGGCACTGCCGCTTCAGGCGTTTCTGGCGCCGGTGCAGGTGCAGACGCCCTCCATAATTGAACAGTTCCAGTGTGGTGTAGCGGACAGCGCGACGTGAACCGAAGTTAGTTTGTGGCACGCGTACTGTCCAGTAGAATTAATAAGACTGTGGGTATTTCGATTGTGCCCATGCGGACACCAATTACTAACACCTTGTGTGAAATACGCCGCTGAGATGGCTCGACTACCGGTCGAACACCATCGGAGAAAATGTTAAGACAGTTTATCTCCACAGAATGGCACGAGTGCCAGGATTTCTGCAGCGCAGTCCAGCTATCCAGTGGGCGAACACTATAGAATCGAGATTTATTGTGAAGTCTGACCTTACGGTTGTTGAACTCATTGCCTGGATGCGGGAATGGATTGCAAACGACGTAAGCATTACCGTTTCGGAAGTGAACCCGGACCAGCCCTTCGAGGAGTTCGGTCTATCCTCCCGAAGCATTCTGGAACTCGCCGGCCAGCTGGAAGATCTCACCGGTAAATCCATCAATGCCGCCGTGGTGTACCAGAACCCCACGGTGAACAAACTGGCAGTCTTCCTCCTCGACGACTCCGACCCCGCCGCCGAAACCCACCAGAAGGTACGCGACCGCTCCACCGTCGAAGGCGCCGACATCGCCATCATCGGTGTGGCCACCCGCTTCCCCGGCGACGCTAACACCCCCGAGCAGTACTGGACACTTCTCCACGACGGCGTCGATGCCGTCACCGACCGTCCCGCCGACCGCTACCAGGAATTCCTGGAGGACAAGGACGTTGAGGCCAAGGTCAACGCAGCCCCCACCCGCGGCGGCTACATTAAGTCCGAGTACATCCGCTACTTCGACCCCGAATTCTTCTCCATCTCCCCGCGCGAAGCCGAGCAGGTGGACCCCCAGCAGCGTATGCTCCTGGAACTCACCTACGAGGTGTTCGAGGACGCCCACCTGCCCATCTCCGAGCAGCGCGGCCATAAAGTGGGCGTGTTCATCGGCGCCTCCAACCAGGACTACGCCCGCATTCTGGAAAGCGACTACTCCGCCTTCCACCCCTACTCTCTGACCGGTCTGTCCCCCTCGATTCTGGCCAACCGCGTCTCCTACACTTTCGACTTCCGCGGCCCCTCCATCTCCATGGACACCGCCTGCTCCTCCTCCCTGGTGGCCGTCCACCAGGCTGTGCAGGCCCTCCGCCGGGGCGAAAGCTCCCTGGCTGTGGCCGGCGGCATCAACCTCATTCTCGCCCCCGGCACCCAGCTTGCCTTCGCCGACCTAGAGACGGTGCTCTCCCCGGACGGCTACATCAAGGCTTTCTCCAACGACGCCGACGGCATTTCCCGCTCTGACGGCGCCGGCCTGGTTCTGCTGAAGCGACTCCAGGATGCGGAGGCTGACGGCGACCACATTTACGCCGTCATCAAGGGTTCGGCTGTCAACCAGGATGGCCGCTCTAACGGCATCACTGCCCCCAACCCGGATGCGCAGATGGAGGTGCTGGTGGATGCCTACCACGACGCCAACATCACCCCGCAGGACGTGGACTATGTGGAGGCACACGGCACCGGCACTATTCTGGGCGACCCCATCGAAGCCCTCGCCCTGGGCAAGGTGTTGGGCTACGGCCGCGACGAAGAGAAGCCGCTGCTGTTGGGCTCCTGTAAGACCAACTTTGGCCACATGGAGTCGGCCGCTGGCGCCGCCTCCCTTATTAAGCTGGCGTTGGCTATGGAAAAGGGCGTCATTCCGCCCATGCTGCACTTCGCCGGCCCCAACCCGTACATCAACTTCGAGGGCGACCACCTGGAGCCCGTCACTGAGAACCGTGAGTGGCCGCGCTACTCCGGTAAGGCGGTGGCTGGCGTCTCCGGTTTCGGCTTCGGTGGCACCAACGCCCATATTGTGGTGGAGGAATACACCGGCCCGGCTGCCCCCGCTGCAGCTGTGGAGGGTGACAGGTCCGCTGCTGACGTTGCCGAGACTGCTGTGGATGGCGCTGCTACCGTACGCGCCGCTGACGCTGTTGACGCTGACGCTGCCACCGCGACCGCAACCGATGCTGCAGCCGACCTGCCCGAGCTGAGTGATGCCGAGCGCGCCCAGCGGGAGGTCGAAAACGACATGTTCGAGGAGCTGGAAGAACCCCGCACCTACGTGCTGCCCGTCTCCGGCACCCTCTCCACCCGTGCCCGCCAAACCGCCAAGCATGTGGCGGACTGGCTGGAGGATAACCGCGACGTCGACCTTGCCGCCGTCGCCCACACCCTCTCCACCCGCTCCATTGGTCGCTTCCGCAAGGAAGTCGTCGCCACCGACGTGGACTCCGCCATCGCCGGCCTGCAGGCCATCGCGGAAGGCACCGAATCCCCGGACGTCTATTCCGGCCACCATGTTGCCCTGGAAGGTCCGGTGTGGGTGTACTCCGGCTTCGGCGGCCAACACCGCAAGATGGGCAAGCGCCTCTACCTTGCCGACAAGTTCCGGGGAGACTTCGGCGGAATCTTCGCAGCCTCCCTCGATAACGTTGCCGCCCTCATCAAGGAGGAGTCCGGCAAGGACATTCGGCAGATCATGCTCACCGATTCCCTCAACTGGGACACCGAAACTGCCCAGGACGGCATCTTCGCCATCCAGGTAGCCCTCACCGACACCCTCACCTACTTCGGCTGCCAGCCCGCCGCCGTCATCGGCCACTCCATGGGTGAAGTCGCCGCCGCCTACGCTGCCGGTGGCCTCAGCCTGGACGACGCCGTCCGCGTCATCTGCGTCCGCTCCCGCCTGTTGGGCGAGGGCGAGGCCACTCTCTCCGAGGATGAGCAGGGCGGCATGGCGTTGGTTGAATACTCCGCCGAGGTTATCGCCCAGATTGTCGCCGATAACCCCGGTACGTTCGACACGGTGGAGCCGGCCGTCTACGCCGCCCCCACCCAGATCACTATTGGTGGCAAGAAGCCGGACGTGCAGGCTTTCGTGGACTACGCCACCGAGCACGGCAAGTTTGCTCGCATGTTGAATGTCAACGGCGCCGGCCACACCTCCATGGTGGCCCCGCTGATCGGTGAGCTCATCGGCGAGATTGCTGACATCGAACCGCACCCGCTGCGCTGTACCCTCTTCTCCTCCATCGACAAGGATGCCGTGTACCAGGTGGGCGATACCCCCACCACCTATAAGTACTTCGCCAAGGGCATGCGCCACTCTGTCTGGTTCACCCAGGCGGTCAGCCAGGCCTGCGAGGCCGGCCACACCTGCTTCATGGAGGTGTCCGCCCACCCGGTGGCTATCCTCTCCGTCGCGGCCGCCACCTACGCCGCCAACATTTCCAACGCGAAGCTGTTCTACACGCTGCGCCGCAAGGAATATGAGCCCAACACCCTGGTGCGGGCTATCGCCCAACTGGCTGCCGCCGGGCATCACGCTAACCTCCGCAACCTGGCCCTCACCCAGGAGTATGCGGATGTGCCGCGCACTGCATTCCAGCGCAAGTACTGCTGGACTGGCGCCCGCTTGTCCGGTGCTAACGACTCCCGTCTGCCTGGTGCGCACGTTCTACTGCCCACCGGCCAGCACGTGTGGAAAGCCCAGCATAAGGCTGTGAAGCAGCTGGAGGTGTTGGCCCAGTCCGCCGCCGAATACTGCTTCGGTGAGGACGGTGTCGTCACCTCTTGGCAGCTGGATGGCGAGGATGTGCCGGAGTCCCGCTACATCACCATCCTCGACCCGCAGGAGGGTGGCGCCACGGTGGAGATCTTCACCCAGCTGAATGGCGAGTCCCGCCCGCTGGCTTCCGCCGCCGTCACCGTGGGGGATCCGAATGCGGTGTCCGTCATTGACATTGCGAAGCCGGATGCGGATGAGTTTGGCCCCGAGGATCCGCTGGCGGAAAACAACACGGATGACGAGTTCTATGACCCCGCCAGCGGCGAAACCGTGGTGGCGCACCTGACCAAGATTGTTGCCACTAACCTGGCGTACAACCCGGAGGACCTCACGAGCGAACTGCCGCTGATGGAGTTGGGCCTCGACTCTCTGATGGCAATCCGCATTAAGAACCGTATCCAGTATGAGTTCCAGATTCCTGAACTGGACCTTATGGTGGTGCGTTCCTCCACCATTGGTGACGTCGCCGAGTACATCTCCAATGTGCGTGATGCCCAGTCGCAGGGACTTTCGGATGAAGAAGCCTCCAAGGTGTCCGCCCAGAAGCTGGCTGAGAAGAAGGCCGACGAGAATTCTGCCGCCGGTAATGCCGGCAATGGTGCGGGTGCGGACGTGCCCCCGCGCGATGCCTCCGAGCGCCTGGCTTTCTCCACCTGGGCTACCGTCACCGGCGAGTCTGCCGGCGACGTGATGCGGCCCCTACCACAGATCGGTGACGAGACCCGCGCGAAGCTGGCGGAGCGTCTGGCGGAGCGTACCGGTTCCGACATTGACCCGGTGTTGCTGCAGGATGTGACGAACATTGAGCAGCTCGCCAACATTATTCGCCCCTTCTTGGAGAAGGAAGTGGATGGCCTGGTGCGTACCCTGCGGGACTTCCCCGAGGGCCAGCACTCTAAGGCACTGTTCCTCTTCCACCCGGCCGGTGGCACCACCGCCCAGTATTCTGCGCTGGTGGATGACCTGCCCGCTGACATTCCGGTGTTTGGCCTGGAGCGGGTGGAAGGCCCGCTGGAGGAGCGTGCTGCCGAGTATGTGCCGGCCATCAAGGAGGTGCAGCCAGAAGGCCCGTACACCTTGGGTGGCTGGTCGCTGGGTGGCGCTCTCGCCTATGAGGTGACTAAGCAGCTTATCGCCGCAGGTGACGAGGTGTCCGCTATTCTCCTCATCGACACGGTGCAGCCCTCCGAGCCGGATCCCGGCACCCGTGAGGAACTGCACGCTCGCTGGGACCGCTATGCTTCCTTCATTCAGAAGACCTACGGTGTGAACTTCCAGGTGCCTCATGACATTCTGGACGCCCAGGGTGAAAACGGCATGATGAAGCTGTTTGCCCAGATGGCATCCACCGCGGACTTGTCGAACACGGGTGTGTCGGCGGCGGTGCTGGAGCACCAGCGTGCTTCCTTTGTCGATAACCGGATGCTCGCCAACCTGGATATGGACACGTGGGCGTCTGTGCAGGTGCCCGTCACCTTGTATCGGGCGGAGCGGATGCACGACGGTGCGATTGAGCTGGAGCCGCGCTACGCCAACATTGATCCGGATGGCGGCTGGGGCAAGATCGTGAAGGATCTTACCGTGGTGCGGCTGAAGGGCGACCACCTGTCGGTGATCGATGAGCCGGAAGTGGGCAAGATCGCCCGTAACATTACCGAGCGTCGCGAGAGCCTCGGCCTGTAGCCATGTGGCTGTCGGTGGGAAGCCTACGGGGTAGGTTTCCCACCGTTAGTCTTTCCAGTGGAAAGGACATGAACGATGGCGGATCGTGCTAGCCAGTCCACCCATGCGGCGGATGCCAATAGCGACACTGCCGACGATGTGATGTTTGAGGAAACTGCGTCGGCGGCGGAGATAGAGAAGGAGGGCCGGCAGCTGCGGCCTCCGAGAAATCTGGCGGAGGCCATGTGGAAGGCGCTTCGCCCACGCCAGTGGGTGAAGAATGTGCTGGTGCTGATGGCGCCCATTTCTGCTGGTACGGAGGTGGTGACGGATCCGCAGGTGCTGCTGCAGGTTCTTTACGCGTTCATCACGTTCTGCTTGGCGTCCTCGTCCATCTACCTCATTAACGATGCGCGGGATGTGGAGGCGGACCGGGCGCACCCGGTGAAGCGCTTCCGCCCCATTGCTTCTGGGGTGTTGCCGCTGGGTGTTGCCTACGCCATAGGCATTGTCCTCATGCTGGCGGCAGTGCTGCTGGGATTCTTCCTCTCCGGTGGGCCACTGGCCATTGTTATTGCCGTCTACATTGTGTTGCAGCTGGGCTACTGCTTCGGCTTGAAACACCAGATGGTGCTGGACATTGTGTTGGTGTCCTCGGGCTTCCTGCTGCGCGCTATTGCTGGTGGGGTGGCGTCCGATGTGCCGCTTTCCCAGTGGTTCCTGCTGGTGATGGCGTTCGGCTCGATCTTTATGGCCAGCGGTAAGCGCTATGCGGAGAAGATGCTGGCGGAGCGGGAGGGCCGGCAGATCCGTAAGGTGTTGCAGTCCTATACCGGTACTTACTTGCGGTTTGTCTGGACGATGTCCGCGACGGCGCTGATTCTCTGCTATTCCTTGTGGGCGTTCCAGCAGGGGCAGATGCCCTCGGCGGACCAGGGTGCGAGCTTGTGGTATGAGATTTCGATGGTGCCGTGGGCGATTGCGGTGATGCGCTATGCGGTGGATGTGGACCGTGGTGAGGCCGGCGCCCCGGAGGACATTGCGTTGAAGGACCATGTGCTGCAGGTGATTGCCCTGCTGTGGCTGGTGTGTATTGTGCTGGCTGTGTACGTGTTTGGTGGATAAAGTGGGGCTGTCTGGCGTTGGGCGGGTACTGCTGGGGCCGTCTGGTGATAGGAGATGCTGCTGATGCTGTGTGGGTGTGGGCTCGTGCGTCAGGATGTGGGTGTTTCCGTGGGGTTTCCAAAAAGTGGAAAAAATAATGGTGTGACTAGTGTGACTAAAGTGATTTAGTTTTGTATAGTCAAAAGAGTGGCAGACCTGTCTGCCCAGCATCTTTTCAGCTGTATTCGGCCCACCGAGGTTTCCTGTGAGTACCCACCGCGTGCTCGTAGCTGGCTAAGCTGGGTAACAGCGGCTATCCGCATGCCGATAAACAGAGTATGAGCGCTAGGAAAAAAGTATGACCGTGAACAAGCGAAATAAGTGGGTGGCATCTGCCGGAGCAACACTCCTCGCTATTTCCTTTGTCGCCGGTATGGGGGTCGATCTTCCCACTGCGAACGCTGACAACCGTGCTGCGCTCCGCCGCGACAACTCCTCTAACCGTCGCTGTGAATGGGATCCCGTCAAGCACTGGGTCCAGCAGTGTGAAGTGTGGTCCAACGCTATGCACCGCAAGATCCGGGTGCAGATCCAGCCCGCCAAGTACGGGGGAAGCCACGCCCTCTTCCTCCTCGACGGTATGCGCGCCCGCAACGACTGGAACGGATGGTCCCGTGACGGTGGCGCGCCCCGCATCTTCGTCAACTCCAACGTCACCCTGGTGATGCCGGTAGGCGGCGAAACCTCCTTCTACACGGACTGGAAGCGCAAGTCCTCTACCAACGGCCAGAAGTACACCTACAAGTGGGAAACCTTTCTTACCAAGGAACTCCCTGGCTACCTGAACCGCCGCTTCGGTGTGGCCTACTCCGGTAACGCTATCAGTGGTCTCTCCATGTCTGGCTCTGCCGCCTTTACACTGGCCATCTACCACAAGCCCTACTTCAAGCAGGCGCTCAGCTTCTCCGGCTACATGAATGTCTCCGACCCCATCATGCAGCAGGCTCTCCAGTACGCCGCCAACGATGCCGGCAAGTACAACCTGCAGGACATGTGGGGTCCCTACAGCGACCCCACCTGGCGCCGCAACGACCCGTACGTCAATGCTGCTAAGCTGCGTGGCTTGAAGCTCTTCATGTCCTCCGCCACCGGCCTGCCGGGCCGCTACGACAACCCACGTAATGGCCAGGAGGCCTTCAACACCAGCGTCGGTTTCCTGCTGGAAGGTGTTGCCCGCCAGCAGCACATCCTCATGAAGAACCAGCTGGAACAGCTCGGCATTCCGTGCCGTCACATCTTTATGGCCAATGGCATTCACAACTGGGGCTACTGGCGCGATCAGCTGCGCATGGCCTACCCGTATGTGAAGGCTGCCATCGGCTAACAAGGCTGGCCACCCGCGGGAATTGATTAACGGCCATGATCACTCGCGGGTGGCACCACATACTGCTCCACCAGCACGCCGTGCCCCACAGTTCACGCTGCGCGGCGCCACACACCACAACATACTGGTTATCAATCCGAGGGAGGGGAACCCGCGGAGGGACAGCTAGGACACATAGGTACAGGGCACGCCACGCGTCTCCTGTGCCTACTGCCCCTATCGTCACCTGTGAGGTTTTCTGATGCTTCGTCCTCTCCGCTCCGTGCGCGCCACCAGCGCACTCATCGCGGCATCACTACTCATCGCCACCCCCGCCGTGGTTATCCCCACCCTGGGGGCCACCAGCCACGTTGGCCCCATGGCGGGCATCTTCGCACAGGCTGCGGGGGAACCCGCCATCACCAAAACTAAGTGGCTCTCCCCCCGGCACGTTGCTCTCTGGATCTACAGCCCCGCCATGCAGTGCGTGCGGCAAGTCCAACTGCTGCTCCCGCGTAGCTTCAAAGCCAACCCGAACCTCTCCTACCCGGCCCTCTATCTGTTGGACGGCATGCGCGCCTCCACCTCCTACAGTGGCTGGACGAAATACACGAACATCGTGAAGACGGTCGAGAGCACCGAACTCATGGTGGTTCTCCCCATTGGTGGCGCCGCCTCCTTCTTCACCAACTGGCAGAAGTCCCCCGAAGCAAAGAACACTATGCAGTGGGAAAAATTCCTGGCGACGGAACTGCCCAATGTGCTGCGGGACCACTGGCGTGTCAACAACAGCGCCGGGGTGGCGGGCTTATCTATGGGGGGCACGGCCGCCGTCAACCTGGCGGAGCGCCACCCCAGCTTGTACCGTTTCGTTGGCTCCTACTCCGGCTACCTGGACACCTCCTCCGATGGCATGGGGGAGGCCATCAACCAGGCCATGCAGGAAGTGAAGCCCAAGTACAGTGCCACCCAAATGTGGGGCGCCTACCAGTCCGCGAACTGGCAGGCGCACGACCCGAAGCTGCATGTGCAGCGGCTGGCCGGTAAGAGCATCTACGTGTCTGCTGGCTCCGGTAACACCGGCCCCTACGATAAGCCCTCCCAGGTGGACGGTATTCCGCAGGACCATGCTGCCTATGCGCTGGAAATTCTGGCGCAGCTGACCTCCAAGACGTTCGTCAGTTCCGCGCAGGAGGCGGGTGTGCCGGTCACCGCGAAGTTCCGCCCCTCCGGTACTCACTCGTGGCCGTATTGGCAGTTCGAGTTCAGCCAGTCCTTGCCGCAGATTCTGAAAGCGTTGGGCCGCCCCACCCCCGGAAAAGTGGCGGGCAACTTGCGGTACAGCGATTCGCTGGCCAGTTTCGCGAAAAGTGCGGACGCCACCGTCAACCCCAAGCCGAAGCAGAAGCAGAGTAAGGCGGGGCGTCGTGTGGCTCCTCCTTCTGCGGAGGTGACGGCGGAACTCAACTGGCGGGACCCCAAGAAGCCGATCCCCTATAAGGTTCCCAAGAATGACCCCAAGTGCCAGACGAAGGGCGATATTCGGAAGTACCTGGATGGCCATCCGGAGATCGCGAAGTCGGCCGGCCGCTGCCTCACCGGCGAGTACCCGGTGCCGGGCGGGCGTGCGCAAAACTTCGAGCATGGTCGCGTGTTCTGGTCCCCGGAGACGGGAGCTGTGCTGGTGAAGGGCAAGCTGAATGAGGCCTACCAGAAGATGGGGTCCTCGGGTTCCGTACTGGGCCTCCCCCTGGACGAGGAACACCCCACCCGCGATAAGCGGGGCTTCTACCAGGATTTCCAGGGCGGTCGCCTGTACTGGTCGTTCCAGACGGGGGCGCACTGGGTGCGGGGGACGATCCTCCAGAAGTACAAGGAGTTGGGCTACAGTTCCGGCAAGCTCGGCTGGCCCACCTCGGATGAGCAGCGCACCAAGAAGGGTGCCGTCTCCCAGTTCGAGCATGGTCGCATTGAGTGGACCGCGAAGAACAACACCGCCACCTACCACAAGAAGTAAGGACTTCATCATGCGAGAGAGTAACCGTCGTCCTCTGCTCCGTAGCGGCGCCCTCACTGCGGCCCTCCTGCTGGGGCTGACAGGCCTTACCGCGTGCGGTCATTCGGAAGTGTCCGGCACCGGCGATGCGCTGTTGACGGATAACTCCCGCCAGACATCCTCCAGTAGTTCTCCCTCGAGCGGCACCAATCCGGCGCGGCCCAGTGAGCTGCCGGAGGATTACCCCGGACCCTCCACTATTATGCGCACTGCCCAGGACAAGGAGTACCTGCAAGATCTCCGGTCCCAGGGCATTGTGGTTGACGGTGTGGAGGATTCGTTGATTGGAATCGGCAAGTCTCTGTGCCAGGGGAAGGCGGAGAACGGCCGGTTCAACTCTGTGCTGGCGCGGGCTGTAGCAGGGCAGCTCGCGCAGCAAGGGAAAGCCTCCCAGGATACGCAGCAGACCACCGATATTTTGACCCGTACGGCAATCCAACATTATTGCCGGTAGAGTGAAGGCCTACCTGAACTCTGCGCTTTGATCCTGGAAGGATGCACTATGTGGGGGAAGGCTGCTGGCCCACGCCCGAAGAAGAAACGCAACATCATCATTGGCGTCCTCGCGCTGGTGGTGGTGATGATGGTTGTTGCCGCCCTGTTGTGGAATGTGGTGGGCAACCGGCCCAGTACGGAGAAGGAGGCGGTGAACCCTCCGGGCTGCCCACAGGTGGAGGTGCTGGCGGTGCCAGGCACCTACGAGTCCTCTGCGGATGACGACCCGATTCACCCGCATTTTCGCCGGAACGCCATGCTGTTGAACGTCACCAATCCTCTGCAGCAGCGCTACAGTGCTGCCCGGGTGCGCGTCTACACCGTCCCCTATGTGGCGCAGTTCCGTAACCCCGGTGCGATGCAGGAGGCCAGCTATAACGATTCCCGCGACCAGGGCCAGGCGCGTCTGGTGGCGGAGATGAACCGTATGCACCAGAAGTGCCCGGCGACCCAGTTTGTGCTGACGGGCTTCTCGCAGGGTGCTGTTATTGCTGGTGACGTTGCCTCCGAGATTGGCAATGACCGCGGTCCTGTGCCGGCGAAGAATGTGCTGGGTGTGGCGTTGTTGGCGGATGGTCGCCGCGTGAATGACCAGGGTATTAACCCGGGTGAGCCGCTGCAGGGCGAGGGCCTGGAGGCGGCGTTGGGCCTGGTGGGTACCGGTTTGGGGTTCTTGTCGGGGTCGGATGCCACGATGAAGGGCCGGCGGGGTGATGGTTTTGGGTCTTTGAATGACCGCACCTACCAGTTGTGTTCGTCGAAGGACATTATTTGCAATGCGACGATGAACCCGTTGACGTTGGTGCGGAGGGGTACGAACTTCTTTTCCCAGAATCCGGTGCATGGGGAGTACAACACGAATCCGAATGTGGTACGGGGGATGACGGCGACGCAGTGGATTGTGCAGTGGATGGAGAAGCTCATTAATAAGGCGTTGGCTTAACCAAGGTGGCTTAACCGTGTTAACTCAACCGCGTTAACGTAACTGTGTTTGTGGGCGGTGCTGCTGCGGTAGCCTTGCCTTAACTACTGGGATAGTTGCAGGTGGACTAGACTAGTTATGCACTCAGAAAGGACAGCAACTGTGAGCATGACCACCGCTGAAAAGCTGGCTGATCTCCGGGTCAAGATGGCGCAGTCGGAGGACCCTGGTAGCGAGCGCTCGAAGGCGAAGCGTGCCGCCCTGGGGCGGACCACTCCGCGCCAGCGTATCGATGCCCTGCTGGATAAGGGTTCCTTTGTGGAGATGGGGCGTTTGGCGAAGATGCCGGGTAACCCCATGAACCCGTATGGTGACGGCGTGGTGACCGGCCACGGCACCATCGATGGTCGCCCGGTGGTGGTGTACGCCCACGACAACACTGTGTTCGGTGGCTCCGTTGGCGAGGCCTTCGGTAAGAAGGTATGTGCCGCAATGGATTTGGCTATCAAGATTGGCTGCCCCGTCATTGGTATTAATGACTCCGGCGGTGCCCGCGTGCAGGACGCCGTCACCTCCCTAGCCATGTACTCCGAGATCGGACGCCGCCAGTACCCACTGTCCGGTCTGTCGCCGCAGATCTCCATCATGCTCGGCAAGTGCGCGGGCGGTGCTGTCTACGCCCCCGTCACCACCGACTTCGTGGTGGCCACTAAGGACTCCTACATGTTCGTCACCGGCCCGGACGTTATTCGTTCCGTCACCGGCGAGGACATCACCATGGAGGAACTGGGTTCTGCCGAGAAGCAGATGGAGTACGGCAACGTCAATTACGTGGCCGAGGACGAGCACGAGGCGTTCTCCTATGTGCGCCGGCTGCTGTCCTTCCTCCCCACCTCCTCCAGCGATCCCGCTCCGCTGGGCCGTACCGGCCTGGAACCGGAGGTGACGGACTCGGATCTGTCCCTCAACACCATCATCCCGGACTCCGACAACGCCTCCTACGACGTGATGGATGTGCTGGTGAAGATTTTTGACGATGGTGACGTGCTGGAGGTAACCCCCGGCTACGGCGCCAACGTAGTGACGGCGTTCGCCCGCGTGGATGGCCGCCCGGTGGGTGTGATCGCTAACCAGCCGAAGGTGCTGTCGGGTTGCCTGGATGCGCGCGCTGCCGAGAAGGCGGCCCGCCACGTGGCCCTGTGCAACGCCTACAACATTCCCATTGTGTTCGTGGTGGATGTGCCGGGCTTCCTCCCCGGTTTCGAGGAGGAGAAGAACGGTGTTATTCACCGTGGTGCTAAGTTCCTGGCCGGTATTGTGGGTGCTACGGTGCCGAAGGTGACGGTGGTGCTGCGGAAGGCTTACGGCGGTGGTTACGCCGTGATGGGCTCTAAGAACTTGGGCACGGATATTAACTTTGCCTGGCCGACTGCTCGCATTGCGGTGATGGGTGCCGAGGGTGCGGTGGATCTGCTGAAGCGTCGCGAGATTGAGGCGGCTGGCCCGGAGGAAGGCGCGAAGATCCGGCAGCAGTTCATCGACATGTACAACACCTTTATGGCAACCCCGTACATTGCTGCGGAGCGTGGCTACGTTGATGCCGTCATCGAGCCTGCTGACACGCGTCTGATGCTGCGGAAGGCATTCGCGCAGCTGCGGGACAAGGAACTGCTCATCCCGCACCGCAAGCACGAGGTGCCGCTGCTCTAGCACTGTTTTCACAGGGATTTTGGAGAAGAAAAAGAAGGGAAGAACGTGCCGACGGGCGGTTCTTCCCTTCTTTTTCTGTGTTCTCTTGTCCAACTGTGCTGCTTAGGGGATGTAGTTGGCATAGACGGGGGTGGTGAGGAAAGCGGGGAATTCTTCACCTAAACTGATCTCCTCCAAGATGGTGGTGGCGTCGGCTACGTGTTGTTGCATATCGGGGCTGTTGCCAACTTCTCCGGAGTAGCGGGCGGATTCTATCTCCACCATGTGGTGAACCAGTTCGCGAGTCACTTTTTTGCCGTTGGTCAGCGTGGTGCCGTTGTGTATCCACTGCCAGATCTGGCTGCGGGAAATCTCGGCAGTAGCCGCGTCTTCCATGAGCCCAAAGATGGCAGCTGCCCCATTGCCGGAGAGCCAGGCGCCAAGGTAGCGCAGGGCGACAGCGATGTTGGTGCGGAGGCCTTCTTCGGTGACGTGGCCGGGGGTGCTTTTCACGTCGAGTAACTGTTCCCGGGTGACGTGAACATCTGCGCGCTTGTTGTCGATCTGGTGGGGGTTATCGCCCAGGACTTTGTCGAACTCGTCGCGGATGAAGTTCACCATTCCGGGGTGTGCACACCAGGAGCCGTCAAAGCCGTCGCGAGCTTCGCGTGCTTTATCGGTGCGCACAATGCGTTCCACTTCTTCGTTGCGGGCGGGGTCCCGGCTGGGAATGAAGGCGCTCATGCCGCCGATGGCGGAGGCATTGCGCTTGTGGCAGGTACGGACCAGTAGTTCCGTGTAGGCGCGCATCATGGGGACAGTCATGGTGACGTCGGCCCGGTCGGGGAGAATGTAGCTGGGTCCGGAGTCCCGAAACTTTTTAATGATGGAGAAGATGTAGTCCCATCGCCCAGCATTCAAGCCGGAGGAGTATTCCCGTAGTTCGTAGAGAATCTCTTCCATTTCGAAGGCGGCGGTGATGGTTTCGATGAGGCAGGTGGCGCGAATAGTGCCGTGGGGGATGCCTAAGTAGTCTTCGGAGAAGTCGAAAACATCATGCCAGAGGCGTGCCTCTTGGTGGCTTTCCATCTTTGGGAGGTAGAAGTAGGGGCCACGCTTCCGTTCGATAAGTTCGCGGGCATTGTGGAAGAAGTAGAGGCCGAAGTCGACGAGGCTGCCCGAGATACGGTGTCGTCCCACGTGGATGTGCTTTTCGGTGAGGTGCCACCCGCGTGGGCGCAGCACAATGGTGGGTAGTTCGGTCAGGGTGTCGCTGTGCAGCCGGTACTCTTTGCCGTTGTCCGGGTTGGTGTACTCGATGGTGCCGCGGATGGCGTCTTTGAGGTTTACCTGCCCTCCGATGACGTTGTCCCAGTGGAGAGTGTTGGCGTCTTCCTGGTCGGCCAGCCACACTTTAGCTCCGGAGTTGAGTGCGTTGATGGTCATTTTGCGCTCAGTGGGGCCGGTAATTTCCACCCGGCGATCCTCCAACCCTGGGGCGAGGGGGGCGACAGTCCAGGAGTGGTCGTGGCGGATCTGCTGGGTTTCGGGGAGGAACTTGGGCTTGTGCCCGTTGGCGATCTCGCGGCGGCGCATCATGCGGGCGTTGAGAATTTCGGCGCGGCGGTGGGCGAAATTGCGGTGTAGTTTGCGGAGGAATTCCAGCGCCTCGGGGGTGAGTATTTCGTCTTCGCGCCAAGCGGGACGGGGGGTTCCGTCAATGAGGGGGTGACGGACGGTGATGTTAGTGTCTTCGGGTGGCATGGCAGTGCTCCTTTGCCGGGGCGGAGGGAAGGTGTCTTCCCTTCCGATGGGGTTGTTAGAACTGGGCTTCTTCGGTGGAGCCGGTGATGGCGAGGGTGCAGGAATCGGGGTTGATGGCGGCGGAGACGAGGTCGAAGTAGCCGGCGCCCACTTCTCGTTGGTGGCGGGTGGCGGTATAGCCTTTGGGTTCGGCGGCGAACTCTTGTTCCTGGAGGTTGACGTAGGCGGTCATACCTTCGCGGGCGTAGGAGTGGGCGAGGTCGAACATTCCGTAGTTGAGCTGGTGGAATCCAGCCAGGGTGATGAATTGGAAGGTGTAGCCCATCTCGCCTAGTTCATTTTGGAAGGAGGCAATTTCTTGGTCGCTGAGGTGCGCTTTCCAGTTGAAGGAGGGGCTACAGTTGTAGGCCAACATCTTGTCAGGGTAGTCGGCTTTCACGGCGTCGGCGACGCGTCGGGCGAGGTCGATGTCGGGTTTGTCGGTTTCCACCCAGAGGAGGTCAGCGTAGGGGGCGAAGGCGAGGAGTCGGGTGATGACGGGTTCTGCGCCGGGGATGGTGTAGTAGTGGCCTTCGGGGGAGCGTTCTCCGGTGAGGTAGGGGCGGTCTCGTTCGTCAACATCAGAGGTGATGAGTTTGGCGCCGAGGGCGTCGGTGCGGGCGACGATGACGGTGGGGACGTTTTCGACGTCAGCAGCGAGGCGGGCGGCGATGAGGTTGCGGATGTGTTGGCTGGTGGGGATGAGGACTTTTCCTCCGAGGTGGCCGCATTTCTTTTCGGAGGAGAGTTGATCTTCGTAGTGGACGGCGGAGGCGCCGGCACGGATCATGGCTTTGCAGAGTTCAAAGGCGTTGAGCGGTCCTCCGAAGCCTGCTTCGGCGTCTGCCATGATGGGGAGTAAGTAGTCGGTGGCGGTGTTGCCTTCGGAGTAGTCGATTTGGTCGGCACGGATGAGGGCGTTGTTGATGCGGCGCACCATTTTGGGGACAGAGTCGTAGGGGTAGAGGGACTGGTCGGGGTAGGTGGCGGCGGCGGTGTTGCCGTCGGCGGCAACTTGCCAGCCGGAGAGGTAGATGGCGCGGAGTCCGGCTTTGGCCATTTCCACGGCTTGGTTGCCGGTGATGGCGCCGAGGGCGGGGATGTAGGAGTGCGTGTGGAGGAGGTTCCAGAATTTGCGGGCGCCGTTGAGTGCGAGGGTGTGTTCTTCGGTGATGCGTCCGCGGAGTTGGGCGACGTGTTGGGGGGTGTAGGGTCGTTCGACTCCGTTCCAGCGAGGGTTGGTGTTCCAGTCTTTGGCGATTTCGGCGGCGGTGCGGTCGGTACGGTCGGCGGCTGTTTCGTAGCTGCGCGGGGTGGTGGTCATGGTGGGGTCCTGTGTTGTGTGGAGGGAATATCTGTGCAGAAATTTATTTCCACTTAGTGAAGTAATTGCAATGAGTGAAAATTATTTCTGTTTTCGTATTGTTTCGTGGCTTAGATCACACAAACAAGAGAAAATACTGTAAAAAATCTTATAAATTTACAAAGTGAGAATATTTAATTAATCAGTTGCTGTCCGGAGGATAAACATGGCTACCCACGACAACATCTCCACCCCACGTACTTCACTTCAACTAAGCTCCGCAGACTCCCCGAAGGTCACCCTCACCCTCATCACGTTGGGTGCGCGTATTCGGCACGCGCGGACCACGAAAGGTCTCACCCTGGCACAGTTGGCGGAGATGTTGGATTGTTCTCCTTCTTTTCTTTCCCAGGTGGAAAATGGGCACAGAGAAGCAAAAATTGGGTTCCTTACCAAGCTGACAACGGCCCTGGGGGTCTCCCTTGCGGAGCTTACACAGCCCAAGCCCCCTACAGAGCGCGTGGCATTGGAGTTGGAGCTGCGACAAATGCAGGATTCCCCGCAAGGGAAACATCTATCCATTCCCAAAGTTCATATTGGGGCGCGACTGCCCAATGATGCTCTAAAGGCGTTGCTTGCCAGCTATAAAGTGATGCTTCACGAGGGGTTGGAGCGTAGTCCGGATGCTGCCCGCCACGCTAACGTTGCTTTGCATAACGAAATGCGAAGTGTGAATAACTATTTGCCGGAAATAGAGGAGATGGTGGAGAGCATCAACCGGGCGGTGGGCCATGTGCAGGGGCCACTACTCTATTCCGGGGTGGAGGACATTGCCCGCTACTTAGGTTTCACTTTGGTGTATGTGGAGGATCTACCTAATGCGGCGCGGAGCATTACGGACCTGCGGCATAGGCGAATCTACCTTTCCTCCACTACTCGAAGTGATAGAGATCCACGGCAGATCATTCTCCGGGCGTTGGGGGAGCAGACGATGAATCACCAGATCCCGGCTACAATTTACGAGCATTTGCAGCAGCGTATCCGTGCGAACTATTTCGCCACTGCCATCCTTATGCCGCGGGAAGCTACGGTGGCTTATCTGCGTGCTGCCGCCCGCAACTACGATATTTCTCTTTCTGACTTACGCGATCTTTGTTCAGTCACGTACGAGATGGCGGCACATCGTTTCACGAATCTGGTGACCCAATTCCTGGATATACCGGTGCACTTCTTGCGGGTGGGGAAAGACGGCCTAATTTATAAGGCATACAGTAACGACGGCGTTGTTTTCCCCGCAGACAGCATGGGAAATGTCGAGGGGCAGTTGCTGTGTCGCCATTTTGGGGCGCGCAGTGTGTTCGCTAGTGAGGATCCTTTCGGGCCGCACTACCAGTACACGGACACTCCGAAGGGAACATTTTGGGCGGTGTCGCAAGTGGAGTCTTACCGGGCGGGTGAGTTCTCCATTTGTGTGGGAACAACACTGTCCAATGCCAAATATTTCCGCGGCCACGACACTACCCATCGGGAGGTGTCCCGCTGCCCCGATCCGGCGTGTTGCCGTGTCCCGTCAGCGAATCTACACGATAGGTGGGCGGCATATGCGTGGCCTAGCGTGCGGGCGCATTCCCATTTGTTGGCGGCAATGCCGCCGGGAGCTTTCCCAGGTCTAGATGACAGAGAAGTCTACGAGTTCCTGGAGCGGCACTCCAGAGAAACCTAGTAGCCTAGCCGATATTCATCTTGCCGGGGTTCCACAGGCCAGAGCGTTTCTCCGTACCGTACTGAATTTCGGCTCGCTTGGGAAGGCCAGACTGGCGGGTGCTGAACGGCTCCAGGCGTTCCAGGGTGCCCCACTCGCGGCCCCAATCGTCTTTCAGATAGGTGGGTACTTCTTCGGAGTCGCTGAGGCCTTCGGTGATGCCTAGTGAGCCGCCGAATTCCGTGGAGGCGCGGTCGGGGGTGATGCGCCACTTGGGTCGCTCGGTCACGCCCGCGTAGTGGGTGTAGGGGCGGATGCAGGGGAACTGCAGGGCGATTTCCCAGTCCAGCAGGGTGGGGTCGGAGGAGCCGACGTACTGCTGCAGGGTAACCAGGTGCGGCAGGCGCGGCGGGGTGACGGCTACCCAGTGGTCGGGGTCGAGGTTGGTGTCTTCGCCGACCAGGCGGACGGCGTTAGCTTCGGGCGGGATCACGTTGCGGGGGATGCGCATGTTGCGCCAGGCGGGGATGGGGCCGACGTCGTAGGGGAGGACTTGGCCGAGCATCTTCACCGAGCCGTCCGGTTGGGTGATGCCGTATTGCAGGTAGACGGGTTGTCCGTAGTATTCGATGCTGTTGACGTTGAGGTACTTGAGGCGCCCGGCGGCGGTGAACACGATGACGGGGTGCTCGGGGTCTGCCTTGGGTAGGCTGTACCAGGCGGTTTGGAGTTTGGCGGAGTGTTGGGCGCCGTATTGGAAGGAGCCCAACACGGGGGTGGTTTGGGGGTTGAGGCCGAAGGGCAGTTTGGCGCGGGAGCCGTTGACGCCCAGGTTGGGGTCTAGGCCGCCTTCGCTGCCGCCGGGTTGGCCGCTTTGTTTGGTGGGGGGCACTTCGGGCTTGTAGTTGGTGCCGGCGGTGCCTTGTTGGACGAAGACGGGGTCGGCTTGGACGCGGTCGGGGACGCCCCAGGCTTCAAAGTTGTAGGTGCCGGGTCCGGCGAGCGGGCCGCGGGCGATGCGGTTATTGTCTTCGGGGATGCGTTCCCACTGCTGGTGGGGGAGGGGTTTCAGCATGCCCTTGTTGGGGTCGGGTTCGACGAGGACGTCGTCTGCCATCATGCAGCTGTTGCCGGCCAGTACTCCCAGGTTGCCTTTGGCGATGGAGTAGGCGGGGTGTTGGGAGATGGCGGCTTTGCCGAAGCTCAGGAGGTAGAAGACGACGGTGAACCAGGCGACGACGGTGATGGGTGCGGCGGCGAGGGTGCGGAGGCGTTCGCGGCCTTTGGCGGTGGAGGGTTCTTTGGTTTCGGTGAAGTCTTGGGTGACGTGCTGCCAGCCTGCTACGAGGAAGGCGATGACGGCGACGACCATGACGATCTTGAAGAATTCCACCCCGTGGATTTGGGGGACTTTGTCGAACCAGGGGATGTGGTATTGGCTGACGAACCACCAGTCGTTGACGGTGGCGAGGGAGAAGGCCAGGACGAAGCCCATGGCGCCCAGTACGAGGCTGCGGTTGCGGCGGGAGTGCAGGGCGGTGTTGCCGATGGCGAGGGCGGCGAGGGCGGCGAGGACGGGGGCGATGCCAGCGTAGGCGCCGAAGTGGTGGGTCCACTTGGTGGGGCTGAATGTCATGAGGAGGAGGGTGCCGTAGGTGATGCCGAGGGCGCGCCAGCTGGGTCCGGGGAGGGCGCCGCGGATTTCGCGGTTGCGGAGCAGGACGACCGTCACCACGATGAGGCAGAACAGCATGGTGAAGACGGCAAGACGGCGGGACATGGACCCGTCAACGGTTTGGATGGAGAGCCAGAAGTAGCGGAGGACTTCGCGGTACCACGGCATGTTGGGGCCGATTTCGCCGCGGACGCGGGTGGCTTCCATGACGGCGCCAATGTTGTGGTCGCCGAAGACGCAGGTGAGGACGGCGAAGCCGGAGGCGCCGATGGGGCCGATTTGGGCGGCGAGGCCAACGTGGGGGCGGCGTTCGCGGATGATGTGGAGGAGGGGCCGGATGGAGACGGCGAGGGCGGCGACTGCCATGAGGCCGGTGGGGTTGCCGGAGAGGGCGAGGGCGGCGGTGAGGACGGCGGCGGTGGCGGGCAGCATCCGGTGGGTGGTGATGCTCTTTTCGAGCAGTGCCCAGGTGAGGATGGCCATCATGGCGACGAACGGTTCGGGCCGCATGCCGTTGTTGAAGGCCATGTGGAACATGAGGAAGACGCCGGCGGCGGTCCAGGTGGTGATCTTGCGGGCGTGGAGGCCTTCACCGAGGCGGGGGATGATGGCCTTGGAGATGAGCATCCAGGTGATGATGGCGCAGATGAGGGCGGGAAGCCGCACGAAGGGGCTGGTGGGGTTGGCGGCGGCGAAGCCTTGCAGGATGTCGTAGTAGGGGGAGCCGAAGGGGGATTCGGTGACGCCGTACCAGCGGTAGTAGTTGGCCATGTAGCCGGCGTCTTGGTTGGCTACTCGCACCATGGTGTGGATGTAGCCGTCGTCGGAGGTGTTGGCGCCGATGAAGTGCCAGATGATGAGGAGGGCGTAGACGACGGCATCGAGGGCTGTGAAGCTGCGCCAGTGGCTGCGGATGGTGCCGTCAGCGCGGATGTAGCCTGTGGGGGCGAAGGGGGTGGGTTGGACGATCGCATCGATGCGGGCCAGGGCGATCCAGCTGAGGATCATACAGAGTACGCCGAAGATCATGGCGAGGAGTTTCACCAGGCTGGGTTCGGTGGTGAAGCGGGTGTCGATGTGGACGGTGATCTTCATGTTCTGGACGGCTGCCTGCGGGGTGTCCAGGGGAAGGTCGGAGAAGATGCCCATGGTGATGGGGCGGAGGTGGGGGTCGTCGGAGGTGTAGGTGACGGGTGCGCTGAGGCCGGTGACGGTGGCGCGGGCACCGTTCTTGTCTACGTCAACGTGGATGGTGCCGTTGTGGGCGGCTTCGACGTCTGATCTGCTGAGGGTGACGAGGGGGGTGTCGCGGGAGAGGACGTCCACGGTGCGTTCGGAGACGCGGACGAAGAGGCCGCGCCGGGTGGCTTGGGTGGATTGTCCGGGGAGGGTGCTGGCGATGATGCCGTCTTTTTGGCCTTTCATGGCGTGTACGGCCGAGAACGGTACATCGAGGGTGATGCTTTGGGGGCTGTGTGCGATGAGCGGCGCCTCTACGCTTTTGACGCTCTTGTTCTGCGGCCAGGTGAGGGTGGCGGTGGTCTGGTTGACCGGCAGGAAGGGGGCGAGGATGAAGAGGACCATGCCGAGGAAGCCGGTGATGGCGGCGGTGAGCCGGGCGGCTTTGAGGTTCCAGAAAGCGGGTGCGGTCCGGCGCTTTGTGGTGGGGGTGGTGTGCTGCGCGGGGGCCGCCTGTGTGGGCTCGGCAGGGCCGGTGGGGGTGGTGTGCGCGGCGGTGGTGTCGGCGTGGCGGGGCATGTGAGGTGCAGGCTCAGACATGCCCACAATTCTACCCACCGAGCTGCTATTCTCGAACACGTTACCGGGGGCAGGACAATGTAGCGGACCTGTCGTATGTGGAGGTGTAGGGATGATGCAGACGAGGGAGCTGTCGGACGTTATCTACACAGCCGGAAAGGTGTTTGATAATCTCCGAAGCGGCCATCTGGCCACATTGACGTTTCTTGAGAATGGCGACGTCACACAGATTTCTAGCAGAGCAGATCTTCAGTTATTGCAAGATCTTCGAGATGCGGCACATATTGTCGTCCAGTATCGGGCTGCTAGGAAGCCTGTTACTGCAGAAGCAATCGTCGAGGTCAATGCCGCTATGACCCGTTCAGCAGCGCTGTATCCGGGCGTTTTTAGAACAGACGACAGCAACATTGGTGTGGCGACTGTTTATGGTGACCACCGGCGTGCCGGGACTAACTTGGCAGGTCTGAGAAATCTCATCCGACGAGCAGAGCGGGAGTCCTCTGCGAGCCGTCAAGCAGCAGCACTTTTTGTGTTGTTGGCGAAGGCGCAACCATTCGGCGATGGTAATAAACGCACCGCGCTATTGTCTGCGAATATTCTTCTCGGCGATAGTACAGTCCTTGCTGTTCCTTATGAGGAGAACAACAAAGGGGTGTCGGAGCGTTTTAACGACTTGCTTGCTCGTGCCTATATCTTTGACGAAATCGACAATTGCGTGGATTATCTTGTGACTTATGGCATCAAGACGTGCTGTTGATAGTTGGATTTGAGTGAAGCTCGCTCAACCGGGGCGGCTTGTAAGGATGGGGCAACGTGACGATTCGCAAATTTCTTGCAGCTCTTATGAACGGTGCAGCTACGTATGCTACGGGCGAGGAAGTTGCGCCATCTGCTCCGATTGATAACCCAACCCCAACAGAATCGGTGTCGGTGGTCGCCGGTCCGCAGCCGGTAAAAGATGCTCGGCCACTTAAGACGATTGATGGGGATAAAGGTCTTGAGGAAGGATGAGCGAGATGACAGAAGATGTGAGTGTTCGGCTGGTCGCTACTCGTTGGGAGCGGACTTTACCATGCTTCTTGCTGTATGAGAACACTTATCGAGTCATCAGGCCATGCTCTCTTTGGTGGTAGCGAGTTTTCTGTAGAGAGTGTTGCGGCTGATACCTAAACGGCGTGCGATGCTGGTATTGGAGGCTGATACTCTTGTGGAAGCTCGTCAGGTTCCTTCCTCTGTCTATCCCATTCGTATTAAAAGTCAGTATCGGCTGACAAGCGACATCGGGTTGAGCGGGTATCACGTTTCTAGAGTCGTTCATGGTGAAGCGGACAGTGCTGCTGATGCAGCTTCGCGACTAGGGAAGTTATTCTCTAGGGCTCCTGCAATATGGGTGAACATGCAAGAGCTTTATGACTTACGGGTAGCACGCCGTTAGGGGGGTTATGTTGGTCCTATGTATTTGGCGAGTTCTAGTGGGTTATAGGAGCCCATGTAGATAACCATCACTTGTAGCCAGCAGTATGCTCCTATACAACAGACCGCGAGGACAAGGAGCACGAGTTTTGTCCATCCTTTCCAGGTGGATGGCCGTATGGAGATAAAAAGTAGAATAACTGCCACGACGATAATGACGGCAGCGAAGATGAGGATGACCTGTGTTCTGTTGCGCAGTTTAAAACCCTGTTCTAATGCTGTCGACACCAGGATGCTGCCCGGCAGAACAATAAGCGCTGCTGCTAGAGACAGTAAGAGGCGGGATTGTGGGCTGCGTTCGCTGAATCGGGGGGAGCGAAATACCACGAAGATACAGAGGAGAGACAGTAGTACGGAAAACATGAGCTCAAACATTCCCGGCATAGAATGGGCTCCTTTTCCGTGGTGTTCTGTGGTGTGTTCTTCTATTGGGGATTCGTGGGGGTTGCTGTGTGGTTGGGCCGCGTCCCTAGGCGGGCGGGGTGCTTTCTTGATCGGGGAGCTACGGTGCTGAGAGTGGGGAGTGGTCTGCTGACTAGTTTTTATTTGTAGCAGAGGTGGCGGATTGCGGTGCGGTTTTTTGCGAGAAGGTGGGTGTAGTGGGTGCATTGGGTGGGTGTCAGTGGGGGTGTGGTGTAGTCGGGGTTGGTGGAGTCGATGTAGATGGCGTCGAGGCTGAGGATGGTGGTGGTGAGTTGGCGGATGGTGGGGGAGACGTGTTTGGCGGCGCGGATGTCGTGGAGTTGGTAGGTTTCTTCGAGCGCGAGTTGTCGGGTGAGAGTATCTGGGTGGTTGCGGTAGGTGTCCCAGAGGTTGTCGTGTATGGTGAGGCAACTGTGCGCGTCGGCGAGGGTGTGGTGGGCGGCGCGGAATCCGAAGCCGAGGCCGGTACCTACTAGGAGGCTGGTGGCGAACACTATGCTGGCAAGTGCTGCGAGGGGGAGTGTTTTGAGGTGTTGCAGGGAGGTGTGTGCACTCATTGTGGTAGTCCGCAGTGCTGGTAGATGTCGTGGAGGGCTGTTTTTTCTGCGCGGGTGAGGTAGTGGGATGGCGAAGATCATGTAGAAGGAGGTGAGGAGTTGGGCTTTGTTGCTGAGGTGATAGGTACTGCGCAGGGACGCCATGGTGCTAACGGCGTCGGCGGGGTCTCGTGGGGCGGCATTAAGGGGGAGTTGGGTGGGGAGAGCCTGGCAGAAGTCGCGATCGGTAAGACGCGTGTTTTCCACACTCAGCGGGATAGTGATACCAAAAATAAGCCCCAGACACAGGCAGAGAACAAGAGTGGCGCGTCTAGTAGTGAAGTGGTCCGTATTCATCGTCAACCCTAAAGATAAAATAGTCTCCTACACGGCAAAATTTATCCCAGACTGTGGATATTTCGTCTATGTCATAGTTAGGCGTTCCAATGGCGTGGGAGAGGAGAATCGCTTCGTAGACAGTGTCGACTCTAGGGTCGTGGGGGATTTCGATTGTTCGGGTTGCAGTGTGCAGTGACTCCCACATGAGTCCAAGTTTGTAGTTGAAGCGGTAGTCATATTCCCCATGAGGCAGATATGTGCGATAGAGGCTAGCGCAGTAGGGGCGGTTGACGAGTAGTGCGCGGCTTTGGGGGATTACTGTTGCGATTCCGGTGAGTAGTGTGAGGCTAAGTGTGATGGCGGCGAGCCTACGAAACCTATGAGCATAAGAAGACATGTCATTCACTTCCGTGGCTCTCCTGGGTAGTACACGTGCACAAAAACAGCCATGTCTTTGGAGTTTCGGGAGTCTGTTTGCCAGTCATCATGGTAGTCATGGGATGGGGTAGGTGCTGCGGGTTAAAGGAAGTGCCCCCATAGTGGGCATATATCCCAGGCACCCCATGCCACGGTCGCCCGCCTCTTCCCAAGGAG
>QWCE01008323.1_pt1 | contig 26368 bp, 18 predicted proteins | sample 1972531 | NCBI WGS metagenome assembly QWCE01 (sample SAMN09866716, study PRJNA288562) | Human gut metagenome isolate term4_stool, whole genome shotgun sequencing... | reverse complement strand
AGGTGGAGCAAACGGTCTTGCTGTAGTTCTTAATCACTACTTAGAGATTGGTGTAGGTAACTGGATGTATATTATCAACATAGGACTATTTATACTAGCCTTTTTAACAATTGGCTCGCAATTTGGCGTTAAAACCATCATTGCATCGCTACTTACATCAGGTTTCTTCGACTTGCTTGAAAAGCTAATGCCAAACTTCCAACCATTGACAGGTGATACCTTTGTAGAACTATTCTTCGGTGTTTTTGTAACAGCGCTTGGTATGGCGATAGTCTTTAATCAAGGCGCATCAACTGGTGGCACAGACATCATCGCGAAGATACTTAATAAGTTCGTCGGTATGGACCTAGGTAAGCAAGGATCGGTATTTACTCATTATTCGGTGTTATCGTTAACGGTTTCCTTATAGACTTCGTTATCGAAGGCATGAATATGAATAAAGAGGTCAAAATTATTGCTGAAGACACTAAACCTATCGAAGAATTCATCATCAAAGAGCTTGACAGAGGCGCAACCATTTACAAAGCTTATGGCATGTACACTAAAGAGCCGCGCGACATCATCATGGTTCTTCTTGATAGAAAAGACTTTTTAAAGCTTAAGAACTTCTTGAGAGATCTTGAACAAAAGACTTTCATTTCAGTTTCGAACGCATCAGAAGTCTTGGGTTATGGTTTTAAAAATTTAAAAGACTGATATATGATAAAAGCCTTTCAAGTGAAGGGCTTTTTGCTTTTTTTTTTTGAAAAATATTACATACTTTACAATTTCTTAACAAAGTAGTATTACAATGATTATTATAAGGAGAAAAAATGAAATACGCACTAATTGATATAGGCAGTAACTCAATACGCCTAAACGTTTATAACAAGGACAATATACAAAAGGAAGTCTTCTCGAAGAAGTACATGGCAGGTCTTGCAGGCTTAGTCGAAGACGGTAAGCTTAGCGATAAGGGCATCAAAAAGCTGATGAAGGTCTTATCCGCGCAAAAGATGCTGCTTGATTACCTACCGATTGACGAGATATATGTCTTTGCCTCGGCCTCGCTTCGTAACGTGGACAATGGCAAGGATATAGTGAAGAAAGTCAAGAAAGAGCTTGATCTAAATATTGATTTGATATCGGAAGACGATGAGGCTTTCTATGGAGCTGAAGGCATGAAGATGGCATACGATTTTGATGATTACTACACCATAGACATAGGAGGCGGCTCGACAGAGCTTTGCTACCTAAAGAATAAAGAGATTAAAGACATGGCATTTTTAAAGGCAGGATCCCTATCCTTATTCCGTGACTACGTTCAAAACACAATACCAAGCGTTAGAGAGTACGATGAGATGATAAACGCCATCGACAAGATGCTGGCTGAAAAAGTTTCCACATACAAATGCACAAAGCTAGTCGCTTCAGGAGGAACGGCGAGAGCGCTTGGCAATATCTTCGAAGAGCTCGATAACGACGACGATAAAGAATATAATATTGACGATGTAAAAAACTATATCTACGAGATGATAGACAGAAATAAAAAAATTATACGCACGACTGTCATGGTTGTGCCTGAAAGACTTCACAGCATAGTGCCAGGAGCCATCATGCTATATAGACTCTTAAAGTACCTAGGCATAGAAAAGGTCAACGTCTCAAAGCTTGGCGTGCGTGAAGGTTATTTAAAGGATAAGATAATTAAGGAGTGAAGCAATGGAAGAGTTCATGCAAAACCGCGAGTTGAGCTGGCTAAAATTTAATCAAAGGGTGCTTGAAGAGGCGAGCGATGAGAGCGTGCCGCCACTTGAGAGATTCAAGTTCATATCGATATTCACATCGAACTTGGATGAATTTTTCATGGTTAGAGTCGGATCACTTTTTGATATGATGAAGTCCAAAAAAGAGTTCATCGACAAAAAGTCGGGTATGACAGCTAAGGAGCAGCTCGATGCCATCTACAAGACAATGCCATACTACTACGAGATGAGGGATAAGGTCTACAAGGACGTCATCAAAGAGCTAGAGAAGTACAATATGCACAATAAGAACATGAAGTCCTTAAACGAAGAGGAGCTAAGCTATGTAAAAAGCTTCTACCTTAGTAAGATTGAGCCATTAATCTCCGCGCAAATAGTTGACGCAGCACATCCACTTCCATTCTTAGAGAATAAAAAGCTATATATAGTGACTGAGATGTGGGACGCTGATGGCAATATAGCGCATGGACTTGTAGCCATCTCAGACATATTCGAGCGCTATCTATCGCTGCCAGGCGATGAATTTAACTACATCAGAGTCGAAAAAGTGATTGAGCATTACGTTCCAACCATGTTCCCAGGTTATACAATCAAGGAGCAATCACTTGTTGCGGTCACTAGAAACTTTGATTTCGAAACAAATACCGATATCGAAGAGGAAATTGCTGACTACAAAGACTTTATGAAGAAAGTCATCAAGAAGAGGACGCGCCAAGAGGTGCTTCGCCTTGAAATTTCTAACACAAAGTCAAGGAGCATCACTGATTTTCTCAAAGAAGAGCTAGCGATTACAGATGAGATGATACTCGTGACAAAGAGTCCCATCAATATGAAGTACGTTTATGGTCTTGAGGACATCATTCCAAGCTCCGTCATCAAAAAAGTTTCTTACGACGACTTTACTCCATTTAAAAAATATTCCTTAGAGCGTGGCTCTATCATTAAAAGAATAGAAGAGAAAGACCTTTTACTAAGCTACCCATACGACGATATCGATACCTTCCTCGACTTGATTAAGGAAGCGGCCGAGAGCGACAAGACCATCTCCATAAAGATAACTATATACAGGCTTGCTAAGCACTCGAAGCTTGTCGAATACCTAAAGAAAGCTTGTGACAATGGCATCGAAGTCACTGCACTTATGGAGCTTAAGGCGCGTTTCGACGAAGAGAACAACATCAATTATTCGGAAGAATTGTTTAAGGCTGGCTGCAATATAATGTACGGCTTTGAAGAGTACAAGACGCACTCCAAGCTTTGCCTAATCACATACAAGGACGATAGGGAGAATATCAAACACATCACGCAAATAGGTACCGGTAACTACAATGAAAACACATCGAAGATTTATACTGACTTTTCACTCATGACAGCTAATGAAGAGATAGGCCTTGATGCGAATGACTTTTTTAGAAATATGTCGCTAGCTAAGCTCAATGGAAAGTATCTACACCTACTACAATCGCCATCGACACTTAAGGCGAGACTACTTAAGGAGATGGATAAGGAGATAGCTAAGGGCAAGGACGGCTACATTAGATGCAAGATGAACTCACTAACCGATTACGAGTTTTTGGAAAAGTTTGCCGAAGCCTCACAAAATTCTGTCACTGTCGATTTGATTATACGCGGTATATGCTGCATAGTACCTAATGTGAAAGGCTTTACTGAGAACGTTCACGTCTCGTCCATAGTCGGACGCTTCCTAGAGCATCCGAGGGTCTACCAATTTGGCAGAGGCAGTGATATGAGGATATATATCTCAAGCGCAGACCTTATGACTAGAAACACAGAGAAGAGAGTCGAGATAGCCTGCCCGGTCTATGACGAAGAGGCAAGGGCAAGACTTGTAAGCTACTTAGATATACAGCTTAAGGACAATATCAAGAGAAGGATACTTCTTAACTCAGGCGACTACATCAAACCAGGGGTAGAAGGCGAAGCGCTTATCGCTCAAGATTATTTCATGCAAAAAGCAAATGAAAAGAGAGAAAAGTTTTACGAAGAGCTTGAGAGAGATAAAATAGACGAAGCGCCTAAAGAAAACTTTTTTGCTAAGATTAAAAAGATATTTACAAAGTAATATTTATATCGAGAGCCTTTCATATGAGAGGCTCTTTTACTTTGCCAAATTCATAGTGATTGAAAAATGATTTCAGCTGTGATATAATTAGAAAAGAGGTGATTATATGCATTATTTTGACAACGCGTCAACAACATTCCCTAAGCCAGAGAGCGTATATAAAAAATTTGATGAAGCATTTAGAGACTACGGTGCCAATCCTGGTAGGAGCGGTCACAAGCTAGCTCTTAGAGCCATGGAAGAGATCATGAAGACAAGATTAAGTTTAGCAAAACTATTTAACGTTGATAATCCACTTAATCTAAGCTTTCACATGAACACGACATACGCACTAAACACAGCCATCAAGGGCACTCTTAAAAAGGGAGACCATGTAATCACAACATCTATGGAGCACAATTCAGTTCTAAGACCACTCTTCACGCTTAAGGAAATGGGGGTCATAGAGCTAACAGTTGTTCAGGCAGAAAAAACAGGTGAAGTCAGCAAAGAGAAGATAGTAGAAGCTATAAAAGATAACACTAGAATGCTTGTAATGACGCACTCATCAAACCTACTGGGAACAGTTGAGGATATAGATGAGATTTCAAAAGCAGTTAAAGCCATTAATAAAGATATAATCATACTTATAGACGCAGCCCAATCAGCAGGCATCATTGATATAGACCTTAAGAAGCTTGATATAGACATGCTAGCAACAGCTGGACACAAATCCTTATTCGGCCCACAAGGCACAGGCGTTTTGTATACAAGAGAGCCAGAGCTAGTTATGCACACATTTGAGGGCGGAACAGGCTCTAGATCAAATGAAGTTTATCAGCCAATGGATATGCCAGATAAATTAGAGCCGGGCACACCGAACGGACACGGCATCATAGCCCTAGGAGCAGGCGTTGAATTTATTTTAGATGAAGGTATAGATAATATCAGGAGGCACGAAGAAGATCGACTCATCCATACTAAGCTATGTCCTTGACGATGAATACGACATACAAACGCGTCCAGGTCTTCATTGCGCGCCACTTGCGCACGAGACCATTGGCACGATAAAGAAAGGTGCAGTAAGATTTAGTTTTTCTTACTTCAATAAAGAAGACGAAATCATCTACGCAATCGAAACATTAAAAAAGATTAAAAAAGAGGCGGACGATGGAAAATATCAATAAATTTATAATTGACAATGCATTTATCATAATTATGGGCTTAGCTGTTATCTCAATCGCAGCCATAGTCCTAATCGTTATGCAGATGATGAAGTATAAGAAGCTTAAGGAAAGACTTGACGCCTTCACACAAGGCATGGACGGCATCAGCGTCGAAAAGCTCTTAGCTACCTTTGGTAAAGACATCAAAGACATCCATAGAGACATGATACTTAATGAAGATAGGTTCAATAGGCTTGAGACCAACCTTAGTTTTTGCGTACAAAAGCTTGGCTACGTCAAGTACAACGCCTTTCAAGACAGCGCTTCAGAGCTAAGCTTTTCGATATGCCTTTTGGATAAATTCAATAACGGCGTTTTGCTTTCGGTTATACACGGAAGAGAGCAAAGCGTTAGCTACGGCAAGATGATTAAAAACGGAGAGAGCCAGGCGCCACTTTCAGAAGAAGAGCAAAGCGCAGTAGAAAAAGCAATACGCGGTATGTAATATGTGTAGGTAAATATTTATTTATAGTAGACTTGTTTAGGCAAGTCTATTTTTGCGTGTAAAATGTATTGATATGCTTTATTAAAGCCTGATAAAAAAAGATATTTTGTTCACAATTAATAATTGCAATTGAAAAACATATCTATATATAGTATAATATATATAAATATATACTAATTTTAATACAAGGAGGGGTATATTTTGAAGAGTATGAACAAAAGAATCACAGCTTTAGTGCTAACATTTTTAATGGCGCTAGGTTTATTTAGTCCAGTAGTAACATTAATTACTGACAAAGAAGAAGAAAGAAGTTTTATCTTCGTTACAGATGAAAGCTCTAAGGTAGCTGAAAAGTTAAACGAAGCACATGAAGCTTTAAATGCAAATGATATTGCAATGAAAGGCAATGACTATTTAATGAAATTTGGATTTGCAAATGCTATGTCAGATGCTCTAGGAAAACTTGATTATAACTATGAAGTTAAGAATAAAATCAAGAGTTTACTAGGAAAAAACGTAAGAGACTCTATATCATTATTTAGCACAAGAAGTGCAAGTAATTATGATGATGATGAAGAAGAAAGAAACTTCAACGTTTTATTTAGCGGTTTCACAATGAAGATGACTACAGAAGAAGCTTTAATGGTAAGAGAAAATATTCCTGAAGTTAAGCAAATATTTGTTGATTACAAATACAATCGTCCAGATGAAAAAATTAACATGTATAATTCGAGTAAGATGGTTAATGCTAATAAAGCTTGGAAACTTGGTTACAAGGGAGAAGGCAGAGTAGTAGCTGTTATCGACTCAGGAGCTGATATCAATCACCCAGCTATGAGACTTACAGATGCTACTAAAGCTAAATATGATAAACAAGCTATAGATGAATTAATTAGTAAACATTTATTAAAAGGACAATATCTAAACGAAAAATTCCCATATGGTTATAACTTTATGGATCATAATATGGACCTTAAAGATACCAACAAGGACACTGGCATGCACGGTATGCACGTTTCAGGTACAGTTGGTGCAAATGCTGATGATGATGAAGCAAAAGAAAATAATGGAATAAAAATTACAGGTATTGCACCAGAAGCTCAAATCTTAGTTATGAGAGTTTTTGGACAAGATGTAGCAACTACAAACACTTCAGCATATATCGAAGCTATAGAAGAAAGTATTATACTCGGTGCTGACTCTATGAATATGAGTTTGGGTTCAATGTCAGGTTCTGAACAAGGCATCGACCTTGGTATGGATCTTGCACTTCAAAATGCAAAAAAGGCAGGATCAATCGTAGCTATTGCCGGTGGTAATGACTTCTATACAACATGGGGCAATGATAATCCGCGTGCAACAAACCCTGACTGGGGAGTTATGGGTACGCCAGGTGTAGCTGAAAGTGCATTTACAGTTGCTAACTATAATAACGACTCAATGGTAACAGATGCGTCTGTTATATATACAGACAACAATGGCAAAAAAGTAGAAGTTATTGCTAAAGCTATGGACACTATTGCAGATGCAGATTTTTCTAAGTTCGAATCAAACAAAGAATATAAAATAGTTGATGTAGGATATGGAAATAAGGAATCAGATTATGACGGTAAAAAAGTTGATGGTAACATTGTATTAGCACAAAGAGGTAAGGATCCGGCAGATGCAAATGATAATAGTTATTCTGCTAATTTCTCTGCTAAAATACAGCTAGCCCAATCAAAAGGAGCTGCAGCATTCTTACTAGGAAACAGCGAAGCTGATGGACCTGACTTTTTCATCATAATGCAAACTCAAACTAAAGGTTTAATTCCAGGATATTCCGTAACAAATAGAAACTATAAGATTCTAAAGCAAAATATTGCAGATGCAAAAGCAGCTGGAAAAGTGCTGATGATTAAGATAAACACAGAAAAGCACGAGATGGCAAATCCTGGTCAATACAAGATGAATGAATCAACGAGCTGGGGTCCAAACCCAAGCCTAAGACTAAAACCAGAGATAACAGCTCCCGGTGGAGAAATTTATTCGACGGTAAACACTGATGGTGGCCGTTACGAAAGCATGACCGGTACATCCATGGCAACACCTCACGTTGCAGGTGGTATTGCTCTAGTAAATCAATTTTTACAAGAAAAGAAATTTAATTTTGAAGGTGCAGAAAAACATCAATTCATCAAGAATATAATGATGGCAACAGCGACACCTATTCTTTATGAAAACGTAAAAGGTTTCTATAACTCACCAAGAGTTCAAGGCGCGGGTCTTATGAACCTAGAAGCTGCAGTTAACCCATATCTTGTTACACTAACAGACGCTAGTGGCAAGATGAGTAACGGCAAAGCAGTTGTTGAATTCGGTTCAATAAAAGATGAAAAATTAGATTTTACTTTAAAATTAAAGAACTATTCAGATAAATCAGCAACTTATAAAGTTCATGGTATTGCCCAAACAGATCAAGTTAAAGATGGCAAGATAACATTTGAACCAGCAAAACTTGGAGAAGCAAATTTTGCTGAAATTACAGTAAATGCTAATAGCGAAGCTACATTTACTGGTAGCATTGACCTTACAGGAAAATTAGAAACTGCTAAGAAAAATCAACTAAATGGATTCTTTATAGATGGATTCATTTTCTTCGAAAGCAAAGCTAATGCTGAAGGAGCAAAAGAATTTGCAGACCTTTCAGTACCATACTTAGCATTCTATGGCGATTGGGCAAGTTTACCTATAATCGATGGATTTGCTGATGATATAGTTTTTGATGAATCACCTTCAGGAAAAACTTGGGTAGACAATATTCCGTTCTGGTATCAAGGAACTGATTATAATGATTTCCCTGGAAAATATTTTGACCAATGGAATTTCACACACTTCTACTCAAAATGGCATGACGGCGGAAGAATGATTCAAGGCTACCAAGCTTGGTCAGATAAATATCTTGGAGAATTTGCAATAAGCCCTAACGGAGACTCTGACAAGGATGAAATGAGTTTCCACGGAGTATTTTTAAGAAATGCAGATAACTTAAAATTTGAATTTATCAATGAAGCTGGTGAAGTTGTAAAGACTATAGCTGAACCATATAGAAGTACTATAAAGAAGAATTATTACAAGCAAAAATACACTGAAGATCCGGTATGGACTTGGAGAGGCGAAGACAAAAACGGCGGACAAGTTCCTGATGGAAATTATAAAGTTAAGATTACGGCAAGCGCTCAAGATAACAAGTCAAGTGAACAAGAATATGTAAAGACTGTTTATGTAGACAGAGTAAAACCTGAAATTGAATTGATTAAAGATGAACAAACAGGCAACACAGTTGAAATTGAATTCAAAGCAAAAGATGACAGATCAGGTATTTCATATATGGGTGTATATGATTTTGTTGATGCTAATGGTAAGGATTATCCATACACATACGAATACAGTCAAGATGGTGAATATTTAGTATATAAAGCCCAATTTACTGTAGAAGATGGATATAATTTCGATGACAACAAGGGTAACATTTGGATTGGCGCTAGGGATATGGCAGGTAACTACTTCGAAAGAACTCTTGCTGACATCAAGAATAAAGGTAAAGTTACATTCGAACTTAAATCAAGCGACCCGGCTGATACATCATTCCCTAAGGAATTGCCAAGACTTGACTATAAAGTTGTTGATGAGAATGGTAAAGAAAAGTGGTACTACACAACTGATACTAATAATTTAATGTATATGGATTATGTTGCTTATTATCCTGATTTATTCTCAGGATACACTGTAGAGATAAACCCTGAAGAATTTACATTGTCTAAAGATAATCAAACACAAAATGTTGAAGTTATATTTACAAAAGTAGATGACAGCAAATATGGTGTCTTTGATTTAATCATTACAAACGGCTCAGACTATCCGGGAGATATCAAAGTCTTTGCAGTTGATGAAAATGATAACTACTATGTAGTTCCAAGAAAGACAAACTATGCAAAGGATATGTACGAAACAAAACTTCCTGCAGGTGAATACAAAATAGTTGTTGAAGGAAACAACCCTAAAGAAACACCGAAATTGGCTTTTGGCGATAGAACATTAGTCATAAAAGAAAATGAAACTACTGAAATCGAAACAAGATTGATTTGGACAGGAGAAATCATTTCATATCGTTTCGTTGCAGATGGAACAACATTAAATAATGTCTTCGGAAGTGATTTAACTGATGCAAAAGATGATAAAGGAAATGATTATAAAGTTTTAAATAACTTTGCTGATTATTTTGAAGTATATGAAACAGAATCTGGAGATAAGCTTGAAATAGAAAATGCTCCGGCATATAACTACACAAAAGGTAACGGTTATGAACTTGTGTATTTTGAAATAAATGTTAATGTTTCAGGAACATATAAAGTTGTTTCAAAATTCGATTTGAAGCAATACGGTATACAAAATCCAATTCTTGTTCTTGACACTATTTATGATCAACAATCATATGAAAAGAACCTAGGAGAAATGATTATTTATCCTAATGACCCTGACCAAACAGGCTCATTGACAATAACAACAGAATTCTTCACAAAGAAAAATGTTGATAAGCCAAGTGTTAAATATGAACTTTACAACTCAAGAGATGAACTAGTTGAAGATTGGACAAATCTATCACAAGGAACATATTATCTTAGAACTTGGGTTCAAGATGGATTTAGACCTGAAAGAGTAGAATATAAAGTTGAGATTTATGAAGACACAGGACTAGATCAAACATTAAATGTTCGTTGGTTCCATATCGGTGAAGAATCAGCTAGAAAGAACCCTGTTGTAGAATTTGGCGTTGGCGGCGCCGAAACTGCCGACTACGGAGAAGATATTCAATTGACATTAGTAAATGTTGAAGACGGTACAAGACATGAAATAAATGTACCGATTGGAAAAGTTTACTATGAACTGATTCCTAATGGCATCTACAAAATGACTGTAAATCTAAAAGACGGTTGGGATTATATCTACTTTACAGATAAAGGAAACGGTGGAGACAGAACTCAAGGAAATCCTGATGAGGTCGCATTTACAGAAAGCTACAACTATATAGAACTTGCTCTTAGAAGAACAAATAAACCAGACTATACTACAGATTATAAGTTAAGTATAGAAGAAAAAGGACTTGATCCAAGTGCTAGTAGACCTAAATACTATCTAGAAGATAATAATGATAAAGACCATTATTATTACACAGATAAGGCTGAGTTTATAAACATAACACCAGGCGAATATACTTTATACGTTGATAAAGAGCCAACTGGATATGTAGCAGAGCCTAAGATGCAAAAAGTTACTATAACAGAAGAAGATAAGGTAGCTACAGCTACAGTAAAATATACTATTGAAGAAGGAAGAGTTTTATTAAGTCCACTTGTTAAAGCGATAGAAAATGCTAAGAAGTTATTGAATACAGACAATAAATTAACTGATGAATACAGAAAAGATCTTGAAGCTTTAATAAAAGATGGTGAAGATTATTTAGCAAAACCTGATAATGAAAAGACTCAAGATGATATCTATGCAAAGACAAAAGCTATTAATGATATGCTAGCTAATCCTAAACATATAGTTCCACCAACACCAACACCAGACCCTGGTAATGAAGGTATATTAGCTGGTATGGGTAATGACAAGTTCCAAGGCGAACTTCCTATAACTAGAGCTATGGTATCTGCAGTATTGATGAGAATATCTGTTGATAAGAACATTAATACACAAACTAAGTTTACTGACGTTAAAGCAGGAGACTGGTTTAACGAAGCAGTTATGTGGGCAGCTGGTAATGGCTTATTCGTAGGATATCCTGATGGATTATTCAAGCCTAACAAGCTTGTTAGTCGTCAAGAACTTGCTCTTATCTTACAAAAGTTCTTAGCTCTACACGGAATCAAGATGGATGAAGTTAAGACTTGGACATATAATGATCTTGACAAGATTCCAGCTTGGAGTAAAGATGCTGTTGTAGCTATGGCAAAGATCGCTTTAGTTAATGGACAAACAGATACAATGTATAATCCAGAAAGTGAATTTACTAGAGAAGAGCTAGCAGTAATGCTATACAATATAATAAGATGGGTTGAAACTCATTAATAGAGTAGAAAAACTATTTACTAAGATTTGTATTGATAAATCACTGCTTTTGTGGTAAAATTAAATTTAGAGGTTGATATAATGACTGAAGTATTAAAAATTACTGATGAGAATATAAAATTATGCGCTGAAGAGATTAAAAGAGGCGGTCTCGTTGCTTTTCCGACTGAAACTGTTTATGGTCTTGGTGCGGACGGACTAAATGCTGAGGCTGTGAAAAAGATTTATGAAGCAAAGGGCAGGCAAAGTGATAACCCTCTTATACTTCATATATCGTCACGCGAGATGATTGAGTCGCTTGCTTACTACGAGAGTAAATACGATGCGCTTCTTGATGCTTTTTGGCCGGGACCTATGACTATAATCTTAAAGAAGAAGGACATCGTTCCAAGCGTAATCACTGCTGGACTTGATAGCGTCGCTATACGTATGCCATCTAGCGATGTAGCGAGAAAGCTGATTGAGTATGCGGGCACACCCATAGCCGCTCCAAGCGCGAATATATCTGGCTATCCATCGCCAACATGCGCTGAGCACGTCTACAAGGACCTTCATGGCAAGCTTAAGTACATACTTGACGGTGAGATGAGTGAGGTCGGCATCGAGTCAACTGTGATTGACCTAAGTAGAGACAAGGTCCGCATTTTAAGGCCGGGTAAAATCTCATTAGAGGATTTACAAAAGATAATACCTGAAGCTGAATATGACGAGGCCATCACTGATGATAAAGAAGTGAAGAAGCCAATCAGCCCAGGACAAAAATACACGCACTACAAGCCAAATGCCAAAGTAGTCATCATCATGGGTGAGGGCGAGGATCTTATTAAAAAGATGAAGGCCGAGTACGAGGCAAATCTTGAGAAGAACCCAGTTGTCTTCACGCTTAAGGAGTACGAAGACGAGTTCCATGGCTTCAAGACCATGGACCTAGGATCAATTAAGGAGCCCATCAGCATATCGCACAATATATTTAACCTGTTAAGAACGGCTGATGACAAAGGCTATGGCTACATCATCTTACAAGGCTACGAACGCAAGGGCATTTTCATGGCGATTATGAACAGAATCATCAAGTCATCGGGCCACAACATAAAGTATTGAAAATTAAAATTTTATATGATAAAATTGTAAAGGAGAGGTATCATGAGAAAGATAGGCGTTGCATCAGATCACGGAGGATTTGAATTAAAGGAAAAGTTAAAGAGCTACCTTAGTGAAAAAGGTATTGAAGTCGTTGATTATGGAACTGATTCCACTGAGTCGGTTGACTACCCAGTTTATGGCAAGAAGGCTGCGAACGGCGTAATTGCAGGCGAAGTAGAAAAGGCTGTCGTTATCTGCGGCACTGGCATAGGCATTTCACTTGCTGCAAACAAGGTAGAAGGCATTAGATGCGCTCTTTGCACTAACGAATACATGGCGAAGATGTCTAGAAATCATAACGACGCGAACATGCTAGCTCTTGGCGCAAGAGTAATCGGTGACGAGCTTGCAAAATCTATACTTGATACATTTTTAGCGGAAGTATTTTTAGCAGGAAGACATAAAAGAAGAGTCGATTTAATCGAAAATTGTTAGGAGGGTATTATGGTAACTGTATTTGATCATCCACTTATTAAACACAAACTAAGCATATTAAGAATGAAGCAAACTGGTACAAAGCAATTTAAGGAGATAGTTACTGAGCTATCTATGCTTATGGGCTACGAAGTAACTAGAGATTTAGGGTTAGAAGAAATGTCTATAGAGACACCTATATGCAAGACTACTGGCTACAGCTTAGCTGGCAAGAAGATTGCGCTAGTGCCAATACTTAGAGCTGGTCTTGGTATGGTTGACGGCATGTTAAACCTACTTCCAGCAGCAAAGGTTGGCCACATAGGTCTATATAGAGATCCAGAGACTTATGAACCAGTTGAATACTACTGCAAACTCCCTTCAGACATTGAGAAGAGAGAGGTCATAGTGCTTGACCCAATGCTTGCAACTGGCGGAAGTGCATCTGCTGCCATAGACTTCTTAAAGAAGAGAGGCGCAAAGCATATCAAGCTTGTAAACATCATCGCTGCTCCTGAAGGAGTTGAGTACGTAAAGAGTCATCACCCAGATGTTGACATCTTCGTTGCGAGTGTTGATGAAAAGCTTAATGAGCATAAATACATCGTTCCAGGTCTTGGAGATGCAGGAGACAGACTTTTCGGAACTAAGTAGGTGAATTAATTGAGGAGAATATATTTTGCGGCTTTTGTAAGCTTAGTCCTTGGACTGATACTTACTAAACTTCAAATACGCTTGTCTAAAAAATTCGGTTTCATCGATGTTCCTAAGGATCAAAGACGTATGCATACTGATGCCATCCCAACTTGCGGGGGCTTTGCTATGTACTTCGCGATCTTTATCCCATATATGATACTATATAAGTTTACGCCAAGGAACACAGCCATATTCATAGGTGCGACAATCATATTGTTATCTGGCTTCTATGATGACATGCATGACCTTAAACCGAAATACAAGGTTTTGTTTCAGCTATTAGCTGGACTTGTAGTATATTTCTTAGGCAATATAAGGATAATGAACATAGGTAACCCATTTATTGATAATAATTTGTTATCGCTTGGCTACCTATCGCTTCCAGCAACGCTATTTTGGATAGTGGCTGTTACAAACATCATAAATTTAATAGATGGGCTCGATGGCCTAGCAGGAGGCGTTGTATTTATCTCGTCAATGACTTTAGCCGTGGTATCGGTTTCGTATGAACAGTACTCGCTGACAGCTTTATGCCTATGTGTCGGCTTTAGCTACCTAGCCTTTTTAAAATATAATTTTGCTCCGGCAAAGATATTTATGGGCGATACGGGCGCTTTGCTCGCGGGTTTTATGCTCGCTGTCATCACTATACAAGGAGCGATGAAGGCGGTTGCAGCCATCGGTATCATAGTACCAATCATGATACTTGGTCTACCTGTCTTTGATACAACATTTGCAATGATTAGAAGGCTTCTTAGCGGCAGGTCCATCGCCTCGGCGGACAAGGGCCACCTTCATCACAGACTTTTAAGAAAGTATTCGACAAAAAAGACGGTTTTGATACTATATACGATATCAGCCATATTCTCAATATTTGGCATACTTGTGATGAAGCTTAGAAATACTGTTTCGGTACTTATTTCAGGAATTATATTTATGATAATAGTTTTTTTAGCATACAAGATTGGATTGTTTAAGGATGGTGAAAATTGAAAGCTTTAGTAATATTTGGAACAAGACCAGAAGGAATAAAGATGGCGCCTATTATTAAGGAGCTTAAAAACGCTGATGGTGTTGAGCTTGTAACGTGTATAACGAGTCAACACAGAGATCTATTGGACTCGGTAATAAAGGTTTTTGATTTAGAAATTGATTATGATTTGAATATATTTGAAAAGGGACAGACTTTGACTGACATAACTGTAAGGTCATTAAAGGGACTTGAAGAAGTTATCAAGAAGGAAAAGCCTGATGTTGTCTTGGTTCAAGGGGACACTACAACTGTATTTGCAGGAGCGCTTGAAGCTTTTTATAATGGTGTTAAGATTGGTCACGTTGAGGCGGGACTACGTAGTGGCAATATACTTAGCCCCTTCCCAGAGGAAGCGAACAGGAAGCTAACTGGCATCATGACTGACTTTCATTTTTGCCCAACACAAAGGGCGAAGGAAAACCTTATCAAAGAAGGCTACGACATGGATAAGCTTTACATAACTGGCAATTCTGTTATCGACGCACTTCTGATGACAGCTGACAAGGTTGATTCATTTACAAGAGATGATCTTAAGAAGATAGATTTGAGTAAAAAGCTAATTCTGCTTACTTCACATAGAAGAGAGAACCAAGGCGAGCCTATGGAAAATATCTTTGGTGCAGTGAGAAAAGTGGCTGATGAGTTTAATGACGTGAACATAGTCTTTCCTATGCATCCAAATCCAAGGGTTAGGGAGCTTGCAAAGAAGCACTTAGACGGAGCTAGTAATGTAATTTTAACTGAACCGGTTGAGTATGAAGACATGGCTTATATACTTAAACATGCCTACATGGTAGTCACTGACTCAGGTGGACTGCAAGAGGAGGCACCTGCGCTTGGCGTACCAGTTCTTGTTGTTAGACGCGAGACTGAAAGGCCAGAGGGCATTGAGTATGGCACTGCAAAGCTTGTCGGAACTGAGTTTGACAGCGTTTATAATAATATGAAGACGCTATTAACAGATGAAGATGAGTATATGAAGATGCATAAGGCCATCAACCCATATGGCGACGGCAATAGCGCCAAGATGATTAAAGATATATTGATAAGAGAGGTAAAGTAATGAAATTAGGTATAGTAGGACTACCAAACGTTGGTAAGTCAACACTTTTTAACGCCGTGACAAAGGCGGGAGCAGAGGTAGCTAACTACCCATTCTGCACCATAGACCCAAATGTCGGCGTTGTTGAAGTGCCAGATGAGAGACTAAAAATATTAACAGATGTAAATAAATCGAAGAAAACAATTCCAGCTGTAATTGAATTTTATGATATAGCTGGTCTTGTTAAGGGCGCATCAAAGGGCGAGGGTCTTGGCAATAAGTTCTTATCGCATATAAGGGAAGTCGAAGCCATTGTCCACGTGTTAAGAGTTTTTGAAGACGAAAACATTGTCCATGTCGATGGAAATATAGATCCAATCAGAGATATAGAGACTATAAACCTAGAACTTATCTTCTCTGACTTAGACATGGTTGAAGCGAGAATACAAAAACTTACAAAGCAAGTGAAAGGCGACAAGTCTTTACAAAGTGAACTTGATTTACTTAATGAAGTGAAAAAGGTTCTTGAAGAAGGAAAGTCAGCCAGAGTGCTTGAGCTTAACGATGATCAAAAGGCTATGCTTAGAGGATTTAACCTACTTAGCTTAAAACCAATTATCTACGTATTAAATGTATCTGAAGACGACTACATCAATGATTTAAAGGACAATAAATACGTTGACAAGCTTAGGGAATACGCTGAAGCAGAAGGCTCTGAGATAGTTCCAATCTCAGTTAAGATTGAAGAAGAGATGAGTGAGCTTGATGACGAAGAGAGAAAGGCTTTTCTTGAAGATATGGGCATAAAAGAGTCCGGTCTAGATAGACTTATAAGAAAGAGCTATAAGCTACTTGGCCTAATGAGCTTCTTAACAACTGGTGAAGACGAGACAAGGGCGTGGACTATTAAGAAGGGCACTAAAGCCGTTGATGCAGCAGCTAAGATACACTCAGACATCGCTAGAGGCTTTATACGTGCGGAAGTTGTTAGCTACGATGACCTTGTAGCCAACGATATGTCCATGAACAAAGTGAAAGAGAAGGGCCTAATGAGGCTAGAAGGCAAGGACTATATTATGCAAGAAGGAGATATAGTTTACTTCAGGTTTAATGTATAATGAAAATTTTAGAATATGATGAAAAATTAACTTTTAAGTCAAAGTACTACGATGAGGAAGCTGTTTTTCTTGATATTGAAACGACAGGACTTAGCCCCATGAGAAGCTTTATCTACCTCATCGGGCTAGTTTTTATTGACTTAAAGAAAGTGACAATGCACATAACGCAGCTCATAGCTGAGGATAGAGATGAGGAAGAAGAAATTCTTAGGCTAATGAAGGAGAGGCTTAAGGGCTACAAGACAGTCGTTACTTATAACGGAAACTCATTTGATCTTCCTTTCATCGCGAAGAGGTCCGAGCGTTATGGCATAGAGCCCATAGCCATGGACTCCTTTGATATGTATGAAAAACTTAGACTACACAAGGACACGCTAAAGCTTGATGGGCTTAAGCAAAAGAATATTGAGAAGAAGCTTGGCATCACTAGAGAAGACCGTTACAATGGCGGCGAGTGCATCAGCTTTTACAAAGACTATGTGAAGAATAAAAATAAAGAAAGTTTCAATAGATTTGTCCTTCATAATTACGATGACCTATTGTATATGCCGGCAACTATGTCTATACTGGACCTATTAGATGAGAAGATCACCATAGACATAGACGGACGCAAATACAAATTCGATAAGCACAGCATAAAAAAAGACATCTTGATGATTGATTTTACTACCGATATGGGTATTAATACTTATGTAGAGGAAACAGGCTACCTCATTGAAGAGGATGAGGAGCGTAGGCATCTTGAGTTTACGTTAAAGACGGGCTATATGAAGGATGCGCGCAAGGTGAAATACCTTGAGAAGAGCTCCCTTGCTAGCTTAAAGAGCGAGGACTTCGACGGTGAGGACTTAGTCGAGGAAGGCGTTGTTCCTATACGCATACAAAATAAATTATTTATTCGAAATATAATTAAATTAGGTAGTATTTAGGAGGTTAAGATGAAATTAGAACTTTATTACAAGGCTGAGTGCCCATTCTGTCAAAAGGTATTAAACTACATGATGGACAACTGTCAAATCAAGGATGTTGAACTTGTTGACATTAAAGAAGGAAATAACAACGAAGACTTAATCAAAAGAGGCGGCAAGGACCAAGTGCCATGCCTATTCATAGATGGCAAGCCGCTTTACGAATCAGACGATATAATTAAGTATTTCAAAGAAAATTTTTAGGAGGTAAAATTATGGACTACAAAGATTTACCAGCACAAGAGGTTTTTCATTGGTTTAAAGAGATTAACCAAATCCCAAGAGGATCAGGCGACGAAAAGAGAATTTCTGATTTTCTATACAATTGGGCTAAGGAAAGAAATTTAGACGTTTGGCAAGATGAGGCGCTAAACATCGTTATACACAAAGCTGCTACTAAGGGCTATGAAAATGCGCCAAAGGTTATCCTACAAGGACATATGGATATGGTTTGCGAAAAAGGTTTAGATAGCAAGCATGATTTCTCTAAAGATCCAATCGAGATGATAGTTGACGGCGACTATCTAAGAGCAAATGATACAACACTTGGCGCTGACGATGGTATAGCAGTTGCTATGGCACTTGCAGTACTTGATGCGGATGATATTGAGCATCCAGCCATCGAAGCAGTGTTTACAACAGCTGAAGAAACATCCATGGTCGGAGCAGTAAACTTAACTAATGAGCACCTAAGTGGCGATTACCTATTCAACATCGACTCTGAAGAAGAAGGTATATTCTTATCATCAAGCTCAGGCGGTGTTAATAGTGAATCAAAATTCGAAGTTGAATTTGAAGGCAATAGTGAGCCAGCTCTTGAAATCAGCTTAAAGGGCTTTACTGGGGGACACAGCGGTATGGAAATTATTAAGCAAAGAGCAAACGCTATCAAAGTTTTAGCAAGATTATTAAATGAATGCAACTGCGATAAACTAAGATTAGCTTCAATAGAAGGCGGTACTAAGCACAATGCCATCGCCAATGTAGCCAAGGCTACTATAGTTCATAGTGACTACGCTAAAGTTAAAGATGCGATGAATGAATTATTCACTCACATCAAAAAAGATTATCACGTAGAAGACCCAAATATGAGCCTTGAATTTAAAGAAGTAAAAGCTGAAAAAGTAATGACTAAGAAGGATACTAATAGAATCATAAACTTCTTAATGCTTGCTCCACACGGTGTTATCTACATGTCTAAGAGATTTAGTATCAAAGGTTTATAAAGAAGTTACAGGTGAAGACGCAGAAGTAAGCGCTATACACGCAGGACTTGAATGCGGTCTACTAAAACAAATATTGCCAGATACTAAGATGATAAGCTTTGGACCAAACATCTACGACGTTCATACAAACAGAGAACATCTAGATATCAAGTCAACAGCTAGAATGTGGGAATTCCTTAAAGCGCTTCTTAAGGCAGTTCATTAATTTCAAATTAAAACATGCAAATCCATCTGTTTTCTCTTTGAAATAGGCGGGACAGATAAATAAAGAAAAACTATTTGCCTAGAGAATATTTTAATAAAACATAAATACACAGAAAAAATGCACTTCGCGAGCGAAGTGCATTTTTTTTATCTAAACTATTTTGTTTTTATATTAATACCTTTTTCTTTAAGCCTCTTGTTCTTATATATACTAAGCAGTTCATATATAGTCGAGAATAGTGGCACGAAGAGTATCATTCCAGTGACGCCAAATAGCGCACCACCTACAGTTATCGCCACAATTACAAACATTGCAGGTAAGCCGACCTTGTTGCCAACTATCCTTGGATAAGTAACATTGCCATCAAATTGTTGCAAGACTATTATAAATACTATGAACATCAAAGCCTTAAATGGAGATTGTAAAAGTATTAGCAGTGCGCCGGTGAAAACACCGATGTAGGCACCTAGTATTGGTATTAAAGCGCCAAGCCCCATGATTATGGATATGGCTGGAGCAAACGGGAATCTAAATATAAGCATACCTACAAAACACATTGCGCCAAAGACCAAAGCCTCGATGAACTGACCAGTGAAGAAATTGTAGAAGTTTTCAAAGATAATCTTACCAAGCTTAACAAGCTTGTCAGCCCATTTCTCAGGTAAAGCTGAGTATAAAAGCTCCTTAGACTTTCTAGACAGGTCCTCCTTAGAGATTAAGGCATATATAGCGAAGACAAAGCCCATTAAGACACCAAATAAAGTGTTTAGTACAGAGCCAACCCTTGATACAATAATGTTAAATAAATCAGTGTTAGCATTTTTGATATAGTCAATCAGAGCCTTTTGAGCGCTATTAATATTAATCTTTGAGAATATTTTATGAATGCTATCTTCATATTCTTTAAGCACTGGTATCTTCACAAGTTGATCTTCAAAATCAGGAAGCTTTTCAACAACACTTATTAGTGAGGCTTGAACCCTTGGACCTACTATATAAATAAGTAAGAAGATTATGAGAGCAAGAGATAGGAGCGTAAGAAGCAAGCAAACAGCACGCTTGCCGCCTTTTTTCTTCGGCTGCCACTTCTTAAAAATTTTCTCTTCAAACAACTTAAGTGGTATATTAAGTATAAAAGCAACAAAGCCTCCGGCTAAGAAAGGCGTGATGATGCCTAAGAAAACGTTGAAGTAGTGCCAAATCATATGCAAATTATTTAGCAAAATGTATAAAATAATTCCAAAAGCGATTAAGTTTCTATAAAAATTAAAGGCTTTTTTATTGTATTTTTCGTCCATAATTATGCCCCCTTATAAGTTAATTATACAACACAAGAGTAGCTAATTCAATACAAAATTAAAATTTACCTAAACTTTACACGCACTTAACCACAAAAGATCTGATATGGCTTATAATATAAGTGTAGGAATTTTCAAATTAATCAAAGGAGTGTGTTGAATGAAATTAAAGTCATTAGCGTTTTCACTTACTAAGTATCCTTATATCTACAAGAAAGCGGACAAAATACACTTCAAGAAACCTCCAAATTAAAATTTACCCAGGAAAGATAGGCTCGAAAGAGTCTTTCTTTTTGCAAAAAAATTTGCTTATTATGATTATTCTTATTATGATTATTATAGAATAAATTTATGCAGAATGACAGTTTCATAAGATTTTTTTATATAGCAAAATAAAGTGATTGACTTATATAAAAATAAGAGGTATAATTAAAGTAACATTTTATGTTTAGGTGGGTAATAAAAAATAGGACAATCCACCAAACAATGGCAAGTGAGACTTGCTAATAAAGAAAGGAGTTTAAAAATGAAGAACGCAAAAAGATTTCTTAGCTTGATACTTGTATTTGCATTGATGCTTTCATCAGGTATCACGCTATACGCAGATGGGGGGGGGTGCTGGCTCTAACGAAGAAGCTAGCTACACCGTAACAATTAATAAGAGTAAGGATGTACCAGATGATTACGTAGCAGAAATATATTATTTCAACGCTAGTGGAGTAAAAACTATAATTAATAGTGGAGACAGTGTTCCTACTGGAAAAGTATTATATTGCACTGACGGTAATATAAAGGCTTACCTAGATGGAGTTAACCTTAAAGGTTCTTATGAACAAAATGAACAAGAAATACTTATGCCAAGCAAAAACATAACTATCGATATTAATATTAGAAAATATAAAGCAGATAATTATGTTATTGCTAATCAAGTATCAAAAAAACCAAAAAAATGGGTTACGGTTACATTAAAAGTTGGTGAAGGAACAATAAGAAACAACGGTCCAGCAGTACAAGAGATTCCATCAAAAGAAATTAAGTTATATGTCAATCCTTTGTATGAGGTTGATTTTGCTCGAAAAAATACAGAATTTATATATATGGATGATTATATTATAGATGCACCAAGAGGAAAAATTATTGCAGAAGATATAAGAAAAAAATTCGCTGAAGGTGAAGAGGTTACAGTAACTTATAAAGCTATCCCAGATGTAACTATAACTTTGCATAAAAAGGATGGAACTACTGCAACAATTAACGCAAAGGGAACACAAACTTATAAAGAACTTCTAACTCAAATAAGAAATCAAGAAACTAAGCTGGATTCAACAAAAGAAAAATTTGTTTGCTGGGCTCAATATGCGTATTATAATAAAAACTTTTATTCGGGCGACAAAAGTAAAAAGGTGTATAATGTAAGTATTTATGACAAAAAGTTCGATAATTATATTGACTATTTGGATCTTGTTGGACAAAGATATTCAGAATATCTAAACAAAATAGATTTATATGAAATTGTAACAGATAGTATAAACCATGTTGTAAATACTACAACTCTTTACTCAGATGAAGATGATAGTTTTAAGCATTTGGATTTCAATGATATATATATAGTTAAAGCTAATGCAGGTGTAACATATAAAACTATTGCAGAGGGCAGTCAATTTGATAAGACACATTTATTTGAAGTCACAGATTTAAAAAATAAAACTTTATCAGAATTAAATTTAGGAACTGCAATAACAAAAGATATTGTAGTTGCAGAAAAAAGATCTAATGAACTTTATAAGTCTTTTAGACCAACTTTTTATATTCAAGGTGAACCGCTTGTTGATTATGAAGACAAAGAAGCTCCAAATCTTGATTTATTGCACATGGTAGTTTGCTCATATGATAGAACTACTGATACAAAAACATATATTCCATTTGAAGAATTTGCTTCTAATAATATTACAACAGAACCTAAACATGGAGATACTTTAGAGTACTCTAGCAACGGAAAAGGCGTTAAAGTTATGTACAATGGCAAGTTTACTTTTACATTGCCACTTAAGTTAAAAAATGATGGATTTGATAAAGAGAATATCACAAAGATTGTAATAAAAACTCAACCTACAATATCTTACAAAATTGATAAAGATCCAAGTGAAACTAAACTTGATTTAAACGCGTTGGTAGTAATTCTAACTTCACCAAAGAAAGGCTCTGCAACTCAAGAAGAAGTTACTAGGGACGTGCCTTATGCAAAATTTGCTGATTACGGCTTAAAGGTTTCTATGCCTAATGATGCAAACCCACCAGTATATGCTGATGTTGATAACAGTAAGATTCTAGAAATTTCTGACAATACAAAAAAATTAAAAGTTTATAAAGATGACAATATATTTGCAGAAACAGATGCATTAATCGTTAAAGATGGCGTATTTAGAATTGAAAACACTGTATCAATTGAAAAAGAAACTGATCCAACAACTAAGTATGTTGTAGGTGAAAAGCTTGATTTATCAAAATTAAGTCTTAAATTTACTGATAGTAATGATAACAGTAAAATATACACTTATGAAGATTTAAAAGAAGCAGGATTTAATTTTGCTCTATGTGGCAAAGATAAAAAACCGCCAAAGACAGAGGATGAAATAAAAGCAGAATTCGAAGAAAAAATAAACCCAATGTTTGATGGAATTAGTACAAAAGAAGGTGTTTACGAAGGCAGCTTCGACCCACAAACTAGAACAGTAACAGTAAAAATATTAGATAAAACACAAGGAGCAAAAGAAATATCTGGAACAGGTATAGTAGCTGGATTAACAAAACTTTATAAAGAAAACAATCTTGTAAAACTAAAAGTTGGTAATCAAGTAGAAAGAGATTTAAAATCATTAGCTGACTCAGCTCCAGAAAGCGGAATGACAGTTGAACAATTATTTAAGACTGTTTTCGGAGCAGATATTTTAAACTCAGTACAAACAGAAGGAAATAAAACTGGAACATTAGCAGACTTTATAGACAAAGAAGTTGTTTTAACACTTACAGTTTTAGATCCAGAATCTAATAAAGAAGTAACTATAGATTATACAATTAAAGGTGTAGATGGAACTCCAAAAGCACCTGAAAAAACAGAAGAAAAAATAAAAGAAGAATTCGAAAAAGCAATAAACCCAATGTTTGCGGGCGTTGCAAGCAAAGACGGAGTTTATGCTGCAGAATTTGATGAAACTACAAAGACTGTAACAGTTAAAATACTTGATAAGACAAAGAAGGCAATGGATATTTCTGGCACAGGAATAGTAGCTGGACTAACAGATCTTTATAAAAACAATAATTTAATAAAAGTTCAATTTGGAAGTCAAGAAGAAAGAGATTTAAAAACATTCGCTGAAGCAGCTCCAACAAGTGGAATGACAGTTGAACAAATGTTCAAGACTGTTTTTGGAGCAGATATAATGAATGAATTTAATAAAGAAAACAAATCAGGACTTACTTTAGGAGATTTGATAGGTAAGTCAGTTACATTAAAACTAACAGTAAAAGATCCAGATTCTGATAGAGAAGTTGTTCTTGACTATTCAATCAGTGCTGAAGACGGAACTCCAGAAGAAACACCTAATCCTGGTGAAGGCACTACAGAAAACGATGAAGAAGCTCTTCCAAATCCTGCAGGAGGAGGAACTGGCCAAGGAGAAACTTGTACGCCTATTGAAAATGTTGATAAACTTGAATTAAAAGATGATGGTAAGAAGATAACAGTAACCGGACCTGTTAATCATTCAAATAGAGTTGTAAGTGGATTTGAAGCTGAATATGAAATTACAGTAGAAGATAAATTAAAGATTACTTATGTATTTAAATCATCTACTGAAGGAAAAGATTTACCAGATGAAATTACAAAACTTTTACCAAAAGAAGAATTAGTAAAGCCTGAAACTAAATACACAGCTGTTACATTAAATGTTACAAGCGTAAAAGTTGAAGGCAGTACTTGGACATTCAAGGGATGGAAACCAGCAAGTATAACAAGCATAACAGAAAATACAAAAATTATCGGTACTTGGGAATTTGTTAAAGATGAGGAACCAAATCCAAATCCAAATCCTAACCCTAACCCTAACCCTAATCCAGATCCAGGTGAACCAGATAGACCATACTGGCCAGGAGATGATTACTATAGACCACACAGACCATATTGGCCAGAAGATAATTACTATAGACCATATAGACCTAATAATGATGGTAGAAGAGTAGCTGAAGAAGAAAAAGAAGAAAAGTCAGCTGAAAAGACTACAATGACTGAAATTAAGGCTGTTGCCACTATAGGCTCAAAAGAACTAGAAATATTGATTAATGGAATTAGTTCTAAAAAGACTATGGATGTAGCTGCTCAAATAAATAATGGAAGAACTATGCTTCCACTAAGATTTGTAGCTGAAGCTCTTGGTTTCAAAGTTATGTGGATTAGTGAAACAAGAACTGTAGTTATATATGACGATGAATTCAAAGTTGAAATACCTGTCGACAGTAATTTAATTATAGTTAACGGTGTAAGTTACGAAAGTGATGTTAAACCGCAACTAGTAAATAACAGAACATTACTTCCAATTGCAAACATTGCAAGAGCACTTGGCTTGAAGGACGGTACAGACATTCTTTGGAACCCACAAACAAGACAAGCAACAGTAATTAGAAGAATTTATTCAAAATAAAATATTGAATTTTAAAAAATATCCGTAGGGTCCATAGCCTTACGGATATTTTCATATTATATCATATTTTTAAAGCCACTTGGCAAGGTAACGACGCTTGGCTTTTCTGGCATCTTGCTATTGAGCTCGAGACCTAAGTAGCCAATCTTGTCTTTTCCAAACTTTTCTCTGATCTCGTTAAAGACCTTCTCAAGTCTATCGTCCTTAATGATTTTTTTCGGGGCAAATAGACTCAGCTGCTCAGTCTTTGTGTTCCTCGTAAGATTTATCGCGGATATCGTGAGGCTCCTAATCGCTTCCTTAAAGTCGTAGCGCTCCTTAAAGAGCTCCATGGCCTTGTCGTTTAGCCTAAGTGCGCTGATGCTTGTCTCGGTGAAGACCTTTTGGAAGCTCACGTAGTCAAGATTTTTATCTCTTATCGTTATTCTCACGCCGCCTGCCTTGAGATCCTCTTCGATTAATTTTTTGCTCACCTCAATGGCGAGCTCCTCGAATATCTTTTTCACCTCATCGTATGAGTTTAGATCGGCCTTGGTGGTTACACCTCTGGATATGGACTTGATCTTGTCTCGATGGTAGTAGTCACAAACCTCGCTGGTATCGTAGCCGTTCGCGTACTTCCATAGATATAGTCCTCTTATTCCAAGCTTTCTTTTTAATAGATTTACATCTGCCTTAGCGAGTTCACCCAGTGTATTAATGTTCATGTACATAAGTTTTTTCTTCGTTTTGCTGCCTATGCCAATGATGGCGTCAGTGGAGAGCGGCCAAACTATCTCTTTAAAATCATTCTTACTTATAACTGTAACTGCATCGGGCTTTTTAAGGTCACTGCCAAGCTTTGCGAATATCTTGTTGTAGCTCACACCAATGCTGACTGTTATGCCGAGCTCTTTCTTAATACGCTCCTTAATCTCGTGGGCAATGGCCTCGCCACTG
>QWCE01002097.1_pt1 | contig 26396 bp, 22 predicted proteins | sample 1972531 | NCBI WGS metagenome assembly QWCE01 (sample SAMN09866716, study PRJNA288562) | Human gut metagenome isolate term4_stool, whole genome shotgun sequencing... | reverse complement strand
AAAATAAAGTGCGAACATTAGGATCCATGAAAATATTACTTGGATTCCGTTAAAGAATACGAAACCGTTAACAACATTTCCAAAACCCCATAAAGTGGAAAAGGCCATAAATGCCAGCATACTCCACTTAATTTTCTTTTGTGAATCTTGCATTTTAACTCTCCTCTCATAAAAATAATTGCATGATTTAGTTAATTATAACCTTTAAAAAAACAACCGTCTAGTAAAAACGAAGAATTAGAAAAACATTTTTCTAGACCACTTTTTTATTTTTCCACTTTAAATTAGTTCTTTAATAAATTTTTATATCCTCTAATATACAAATTTATATTGGTTTTACGCAGGAAAATATTATATTTTTAAATAAAATTTATTTTATTAATTTGTTTAAAATATACAATTTTTCAGACTTCTGTTTAGTATTTTTGTAAATTTATCTATAAACTATTTGCAATTTTTACAATAAAAAAACCTCTAAGTAATAGAGATCTTTTTATCATTTATTAAAATTCTAGGGGATTAAAAATTTCATAATTAAAATTTTAAATTTATAAGAGAGTTCTTTTATAAATTTATAAATAAGAAAAGAATTAAAATATAATATTTATAATAAAATTTCCTCAGCTACTTCTCTTATTAGTTTTATTTTTTTCCATTGGTCTTCTTCCGTCAAAACATTGCCTTCTTCTGTTGAAGAAAATCCACATTGTGGGGAGATACAAATATTTTCAAGAGGAATATAATTAGCTGCATCCTTAATCCTCTTAATGAGTTCTTCTTTGTTTTCTAGCTCTGGTCTCTTGCTAGTCACTATTCCAAGGACAACTTTTTTGCCTTTTGGAATTTTGGCAAGAGCTTTAAAGTCACCAGATCTTTCGTCATCGTACTCAAGATAAAAGGCTGATACTTTTTCCCTTGCTAGTACATAATCTGCTACTGAATCATAGGATCCTTCTGATGCGTAATGAGATTTATAATTTCCTCTACAAATATGGGTTGTAATATTTAACCCTTTTGGTGCTTTTTCTATTGCATCATTATTTATTTTTAAATATTCTTCTTTTAATTCTTCCAAACTACTTGCATCAACATGAAATCTTTCTGCAAAACTAGGATCCACAACGCTTCCCCAAGCACAGTCGTCAAGTTGGATATTTCTACAACCTATTTCATAAATTTCATTAAAAAATTCTCCATAAGCTTCTGCAACATCCTTTATAAAATCTTTCGCATCTTCGTAAGGATTTCCTTTTTTTATTTGACTATAAACACTTCTTAAAAGTTGAGCAGGTGAAGGAATTGTTTGTTTTGCAACTGTGTTTTCATCTTCAAATCCTTTTATAAATTTGTAGTGGTCCAAAAATGGATGGTTTTTTCCACTAATTTTTCCTACAATTTTTATTCCATCAGGTCTTAGGGTTTCTCCGTGGAAATGAATTAATTCATCTTCTGCTAAAGTGTATTTTTCTATACCTTTAAGACCCCAAAAGAAATCAAAGTGCCACCAAGACCTCCTAAATTCTCCATCAGATATTATTTTTAAGCCAGCTTCTTTTTGTTTTTTCACTAACTTTTCAATTTCTCTGTCTTCGACTTTTTTAAGTTCTTCTTCTGAAATTTCTCCTTTAGCAAATTTTTCTCTTACGATTTTTAATTCTTCTGGTCTCAAAAAAGATCCTACTACGTCAAACTTACTTGGTGCTAAAATTTTTGTCATTTTCTTTCTCCTTTTTCTAAAATCCATCTTGAGAATGTATAAAAAAAAGTCCTTACTGTTTATAAAAACAATAAGGACGAATTATTTCCGCGTTACCACCTATTTTGCATAAGTGAATGCCACTCTCAAGTACCAACATACTCTATCTCTGTAACGGGAGCTCCCGGAAAAGTCTAATATCGACTAATCCCATCAGAGGCCATGTTCACCCAAATCTTCCTTTCACCCTCTCAGCAAAACGGGTTTCTCTGTAAAATTCCAAGTTGGATTACTCTTCTCTTCAAATGGTTTAAATTTTTTTATTATACTAACACTCTCAACTATTTGTGTCAAGGATATTTTTAATTTAATTTTTTTATAAGTTCATCGACTCTATCTCTTAAATCAAATAGATTTTCTCTAATTTCCTTAATTTCTCTATTTACACGAAGATCAGTAAAGATATTATCAAAAACTATGTCCACAAAAAAGTCATAAGTTGAGTCTGGAATTTCTTCATCAAGGTGAATTCTAATGTCACTTAATTCTTTTTTTGCAACTTCTAATTTTTTTCTAATAATTTCTAGATTTCCATTTATATCTTTTATCTTTCCTCTTTTTATAAGACCAATTATTCCAGAGTCAGCAAAGATATCTGCTATGCCCCACCTACTTGCAGATTCTGTCATCTTTATAGTCTTATCTATTTCATTTTTAAGATCAATTAGGGCTTCTTTCGCTTCTCTTAATTCTTTTTCTTCTGACATAATTTCCTCCGTTTCAAATCAGTCTGAATCCTTGATTTCATTTATTTCCCTAGATATAATTGCTCTATCTCCTGAATTTAATAGGGTTTCTCCTCTTGGAACAATTATATCTCCATTGGGTCTTTGAACCATAATTATAAGTTCATCTTTTCCTATGTGAAGATCTTTTACCCTTTTTCCTGCCCACTTATGACTATCAGAAATTTTTATCTCAAGTAAATCTTCTCCTGTGTAGTCGAAATAAGTTTCTCCTCCCAAGACTAAAATATCTCCATCTCTTAAATAAGTGTTTCCTCTTGGAACAATGCTCTTATTTCCTCTTTCAATTTTTGCAATTATTATGTTAAATGCCAGCTCAATATCTGATATTTGTTTATTTACCCAGGGAGATAATTTTGTAACACGAGTCCTTATAAATCCTATGTCTGTTTTATCTGAATAATAGTTAAAAGTCCTAAGAACTGTGTCATCTGGATCGTACATGTCAACTTTTTTTGTAATAATGGGTAGAGCTGTTCCCTGAATTAAAAGTGAAAAGATACAAATTACAAAAACTATGTGAAAAATATCTATTGATAAATTTATTCCACTGTTTACTACCATAATTGCAAAGGCAATGGCAGCTGCTCCTCTTAGTCCTGCAAGGGAAATTATAGTTAACTGATTCTTCTTCATCTTAAAAGGTGCCATTAATCCAAATACTGAAAGAGGTCTTGCCACTAAAAGCATAAAAATTGCAAGTGCAAAACCTATTGGCAGTGCTTTTATAATTAGGTGGATATCTGATAATAATCCCAATAAGAAAAACATGGCAATTTGAAAAATTGATGACAAGCCATCATAAAAGAATACTACATCTCTTTTTTTCTTGAATTCATGATTTCCTATATAAATTCCAAGCACATAAAGTGCTAAAAATCCATTTCCACCTAGGATTTGTGTCACTGCATATGTTCCAATCATCATAGTTGCTAAAAATACTGAAAAAAGTCCATCTTCATCAAGATTTAATTTTTCTATAATTTTTATAAAAATATATCCCAGCAAAAATCCTCCAGCTAAGCCAATTAAAACTTGCTGCAAAATAATAAGAGGAATTGACACGCTATAACCTGATAAAATTGACAAAAATACAAAGGTCATTGTATATGCAGTTGGGTCATTTGATCCACTTTCTATTTCAAGAAGAGATGCTGTCTTGTATTTTAAGTTTAAGTTTTTTGATACAAGTATATTTGATACAGAAGCATAATCAGTTGATGCAACAACTGATCCAAGGAGCACGGATTCTAAAAAATCAAATTTTAAAATATAATGGCAAAATAGTCCTGTTATAATTGCCGTTGCAAAAACTCCAAGGCTTGCAAGAATTATGGATTCTTTTGCTCTTTCTCGGCCCATATTCCAGTTAGTACCAAATCCACCATAAAAAATTATTATCATAAGTGCAATTGTGGCAATATTTTCTGCAATTCTAAAATTATTAAAATCATATCCCAAGGCAGAAAAAATAACTCCCAAAGCCAAGAACAAAAGCAGGGCAGGAAGACCTGACTTATTGGATATTTTTGTAGCAATCATTGCCAACAAAAGAATCACTGTTATTAGTAATAGATTCATTAATTCTCCTCTTTCTATTTTTAAAATCTATTTTAAAAAAAGGAACTGCCAAAAGACAGTCCCTAGCAATAATGTGATTATACCACATCTATTATATTAAAGTGTAAAAGACTTGCCTACATCTTTAAATCTTATTAGCTGATTTAAAAATATAAAACAAAACTCCTGTAAGTGCATAAAAACCAATTAGTGTAAAGAAAAGTCCCTTATTCCTACTTATAATTGCCATAATAAGAGTTAGGAGGACTATAACAAGTGCCAAGATAATTTGGATAGATCTAAGTCCTTGATTTATAGCTCCTTCGCTTGTCTTTATATATTGATTTGCAAGTACAGATATCATTATAAGAGTTACCAGAAAAATTATTATTTTTTCTAAAATCTTTAAAATTTTATCTCTCTTCATTTTCCCTCACATAGGCTTCTATGCCTTCTCTTAAAATTCTCATGCTCTTTCTAAGATCATCAACATTTAGGACAAAAGCAAGTCTTACCATTTGCTTTCCTTCTTCCTTGTTTTTGAAAAATCCTGCAGCTGGAGCAAACATTAAACTTTCTCCATCAATATCAAAGTTTTCTATGAGCCAAATTGCAAACTTTTCTGTGTCATCAACTGGAAGTTTAGGCATTACATAAAATGCTCCCTTAGGTTTTTCCACTGTTACACCAGGAATACTAATTAATTCTTCATATATGACATCACGTCTTTTTTGATATTCTTTATTTACTTCTTCAAAGTAAGATTTGTCAATACCATATAATTTTGCTGCAGCCATTTGTTCAAGAGTTGGAGCTGCAAGTCTACAGTTGCAAAGTTTATTTATTGCGTCTTTAAATTCTTCATTTTTTGATGCAATTGATCCAATTCTTGCCCCACAAGCACCAAATCTCTTTGATATGGAATCAATTAAAACTAAATTTTCTTCTATTCCTTCTACTTCTCCAAAGGATTTATAAGTATTTCCATCGTATACAAACTCTCTATAAACTTCATCTGCAACAATAAATAAGTCATGTCTTTTTGCTACATCAACAATCCTTAAAATTTCTTCTTCAGAATAAAGAGCTCCAGTTGGATTAGTTGGATTTGAAAGAAGAATAGCAACAGTTTTGTCAGTGATATTTTTTTCAATTTCTTCAACTTCTGGAAGGGCAAAACCCTTTTTAGGATCAGTCTTAAAAGCTTGAAGTTCAACTTCTAATTGTTCAAAGACTGTCATGTAGTTTGTATAAAAAGGATCTGTTGTCAAAACTTCGTCTCCTGCATCGCAAATTGATTGGAAGGTAAATAATAAAGCCTCGCTGGCACCATTTGTAATGTAAATATCCTTAGCGTCAAATTTTATACCTCTATTTTTATAATAATTTGCAGTGGCTTCTCTTAATTCAACTAGACCTTGAGCATGAGCATATGGAAGTGGTCCCTTTTTTAAATTTTTAAAGGTGTCATAATAAACATCAGGCACATCAATATCTGGTGCTCCTATATTTAAAGCATAAAGTTTTTTGCCTTCAGCTTTTGCCTTATCTGCATATGGTGTAAGCTTCCTAACTGCTGAATATTCTACTTCTTGAATTCTATTTGATAATTTCATTTTTTCTCCCTTCAATCTGTCTATAGCTATTGCCATCTTAAGTCTGGTCCAAAAAATTTAATTGGAACGAATTTTTGAAAAACTCGTGAAAAAACTCTGTCAGTGTAAGTTTCTGACAATTCTTTTGGCGATAAATTTGTGGAAATCAAAGTTTTTTTACCACGCAAAAGTCTTGTATTTATAATATTAAAAATCTCTGAAGTTGTAAAAGAATTTACAAATTCAATTCCAAGATCATCAACTATTAAAAGATCTGCCTCAAAATAAAGATTGTACTTGTCATCATCTATGTTTTTAAATTTTCTGTCTTCTATTGTCTTTAAAATTTCATAGGCTGTCTGATAGATCACTATTACATCACTTTTTATAAGTTCAGCTGCAATACAATTTAATAAAAAGGTCTTGCCCTGACCTGTGGGACCCCAAAGCAAAAGATTTAAATCATTATTTTCATGAAAACCCCTAATATATTTTTTGGAAATTGCCAAGATGTTTGTCATATTCTCTCTAGGGGACATTTGATATTTTTCATAAACTTTTTCTGAAAATATATTTAAATCAAACTTGTCAAAATTTTCCCTATCAAGCATATAAGAAATCGAAGACATGTCATATAATTCTGAGACAATTAATTTCTTTAAACAGTGGCACTTTTCATCATCTTCATTTATACCTGTATCATGACAATCCTTGCAAGTGTAAATTTCTTCAAGATAATCTCTAGGATATCCATTTTTCTCTAAAAAGTCCATCTTATTTATTTTTAATTTATAAATCTTTTCTGAAGCTTCAAGTGACTTATCTGAATCTGGGTTTTTTATTTGATCCATTGACGCTCTTAGGGCAATATCTCTTATTAAAGCATCAATTTGTCTTATTTCAGGAATCTTTTTATAGACTTCTTCCAACCTTTTTTCATGGATTTCAGAATTCTTTCTCCTCAAATTCTCATAATAATTACTTATCTTGGCTGTCAGTTCCATAATCAACACCTAGCTTTTTAAAGCCCTCTCTTTGTTTTCTCATAGCAACATCAAAGAGGTCATCTTCTGAATAATTATCTGTGATTTGCTTGAAATTGTGAAAAGCTGTTGGCTTTCTCTTCTTTTTCTTTTGATCCTTTTCCTCAATTTCTTCAACAGAAGTAATATTCAAATCCTTCCATTTCATGAGGATGGCATCAACATAATTTACATTTGGTTTAGAAATTTTGGAAGTCCTCTTACAAGCTTCAAAGACTAAATCCTTGGAAAAATTAAATTCATCAAACCAAGAATTTATAATGTTGAAGTCAACTTGACTAAACTTCTTATCTATACCAATATATCTCATAATTTTTTTATATCTATAATATTTTACATCATGTTCAATATATGACTTTTCAACATCTGCCATGGTCCTTATATTATCTCTTGACCAGTTTCTCACAACTTTTTCCACATAAGAAATATTATAAATTCCCTTGATTTCTGTTGTGTAGAAAAATGCTTCTTCAATTAATTCTGCTGGCATATTGTAAGCTGTAATCCAATTTATTATATCGATCTTTTTCATTGGAGCTATGGGTTCTCTCATTAAAAATTCAGCCCTTGTAAGTAAATTTGCATAAGTTGGATTTGCCACAATATCAGAATATCCTCTGTCTTTTTTCTTTTCCTCTTCTTTTAAATTATAGACATTTTTAATATAAAGTTCCTTCAAATTTACAAACTTAACCTTGCCATCTTCTATTTCAACTATACCCATCTTCTTCCAGTAATCCCAAGCTCTTCTGACATCAGATTCGAGAATACCTAAATAATCAGCAATATTTTCGTCATTAATATCACTTCTATTTTCCTTTGCAAACTTGTATCCCAAAAGATAAACTTTTACAAATTCTCCATTAGCAGCAGGCATAAAGTCATTTATAAAAATATTTTCAATGGAAGTTTCTCCAAGGTCGTATTTATTTTTTTCAAGTAAAAACATATTTCACCAATCTCTTTCAAGGTCTAAGTCCATTCTTATGGCATAATTAAAAGTTCTATTTAAAATAACTTTAAAAGAAGACCTATTTTCATAAAAATCAGGAATTTTCTCATTATAATTTCCATTGGGAAATTTCATGAGAAACCTATTTCTCTCTTTAAAGCCAAGTTTCCTATAAACTTTTATGGCCCTTTTGTTGTAATCAGCTGCAAACAAAATTATTTTTCTAAACTGTCTTTTCTTTAAGTAATTCAAAAAGAGCCTAAGTATCCTCTTTCCAATTCCCCTATTAATATAGTCTGGGTCAAGGACCACGCCAAGCTCTGCTTTTTTTAGGATAGTATTTATATTTTTAAGAGACAAGTAGCCAATGATTTTTTTGTCCATTTCTATTACAAAATATTCTGAAAAAGGTCTTCTTGTCTTCCACTTAAACCATTCTATTATATCTTCTTCTGACTCTTCTATAAAATTATACTCCAAAAAAAGAGGTGATTTATGGCGTCCCCAATTTTTAAAAGTGTAAACATCTCTCAAGTTCATCTTTCTAAAACTAAGACATGGATAATTTTCCATAAGAGCCTCCTTAAAATTCATTATATACTATTTTGACATGTCTATAAAGAACTATAAGTTTTTTTAAATTTAAGTATCTTTTTATTAACTTATTCAAAAAGAAATATTTTTATTTTTACATTGTTTAATTATATTTAATTTTTTTCTATTTATGTTAAAATAAAGTAAGGTTAATAAAAAAAATTGTACAATTCGTAACAGGGGAGAATTTTTATGAGAAAAAATGACAATTTAGATGAAATTGATATCGAGATATTAGAACTCTTGAGAAAAAATGGTCGCATGAGCCACGAAGATATTTCAAAAAAATTGAATCTTACAAGACCTGCTATTCATAGAAGAATATATAAGATGGAGGATGCTGGTTACATCAAGGGCTATAAAGTCCTAGTTGACTGGCAAAAAATCGGCTATAATGTGGATACTTATGTCCTCGCCAAGGTCAATACCAATGACTTTAAAGGACTTATAGCAAAAATCATGGATATAAAAGATGAAAAGTTTAAAATATTTGAATGTTATAGAGTCACAGGTGAACACTGTATTATGCTCAGAATAAAAACTATAAACACTTCAGATTTGACTAGATTTTATGATATGATTTTACAAATAGATGGAATACTTGATACAAAAACCCTTCTAATCCTTTATTCCGAAAAGGGAAATGACGAAATCTTTACAAGAATCGAGGAATAGTCAAAAAGGGTTTATACAAAGGATGGTTTTATGGAAGAGAAAATACTCGTAGTAGACGATGAATCTGCAATTTCTGATATTATAAAGTTTAATTTTGAAAAGGAAGGTTACATTATGGAAACTGCTGACAACGGCAGAGATGCCATAAGTCTTGCAGAAAAAAATAATTACGACTTGATCCTTCTAGATATAATGATGCCAAAGTTAAATGGTTTTGAAGCGTTAAGGGAAATCAGAAAAAGTTCTGATGTACCTGTAATTATGTTGACAGCAAGAGAAGAAGAGGTTGATAAGGTGCTTGGTCTTGAACTTGGTGCAGACGATTATGTTGTCAAGCCCTTCTCAATGAGAGAGCTTCTCGCAAGAGTAAAGGCAGTCCTAAGAAGATTTGATGGTCAAGACAAAAAAGAAGATGACTCATCTATCTTAAAGGTAATGGATCTTGAAATTGATCTAAATAAATACCAAGTCAGAAGAGGCGACGAAGTAGTTGAACTTACCCTTCGTGAATTTGAACTTCTAAAATTCTTAGCATCATATCCTGGAACAGTTTTTTCAAGAGAAGAACTTCTTGAAGAAGTTTGGGAATATGAATACTATGGCGATATAAGGACAGTTGATGTTACTGTTAGAAGACTCCGTGAAAAAATAGAAGATGAGAAAAAAGGCTTTAAATACATTAAGACTAAAAGAGGAGTTGGATATTTCTTTGCATCAGATAATGGTGAAGCCTAATGAACCACTCTATTAAATCTAGATTTATTTTAATTTATGTTGTTCTTGTACTAATTTCTATGTTTATCGCTTCTACTTTTATAATAGATAGATTAGAAAATGTGCAAATAGAAACGGCGACAACATCCATGGTAAAAACTATGGATACTCTTGCCACAACAACATCTGCTTTTTTTAAAGATAATAATTATGAAACCCTACCCCAGCTTGATGAAACTCTAAAAGACTGGGGTATTTCCAGTGAAGAATCTGCCTATATAATTTCACCTGAAAAGGCTCCAAAAATCCTTGCTAGCACAAAAAATATTTCTACCAAGGATTCAGAAGATGCCTATTCTTTAAAATTTATTGAACCCAAACTTGTTATGGACGCCTTATCTGGCAAATCTCGAGAAAAAATTGTGGAATATAAAAACGAGAGAAATGTTGAAAAACACATTGCAAGGCCAATTTTATCTGGAGATGGAGATATACTTGCCATAATTTATATGACGAGAAATTTAAATTCAATTTATTCTGTAATTGACGATTCAAAAATTATAATTACTTATGCAACTTTAATTTCACTAATAACAACTTCTATTTTAGGTTATTTTATTGCCAACTCCATAACTGGACCTATTCGTTCTTTAACTAAAAAGGCCAAGGCTCTTGCCAAGGGTAATTTTAACCAAAGTGTTGAAATAAAAAGCAATGATGAAATTGGTGAATTAGGTATGATGTTTAATTTCTTGACCAAAGAACTTCGTGAAACAATAGAAAAAATGGATCTTGAAAGATCAAAACTAGATACCATCTTTAACTATATGGCTGAAGGTGTAATTGCAATTGATAGAAGTAACAAACTAATTCACGCAAACTCCATAGCTAAAAAGATTTTAAATATTTCAGAAAAGGACTTCAACAGAGAAATTAATCTAAAGTCCATTAATTTATACAATATTGACTACAAAAATGAAGAGAGTCTAAAGGGAGAAGAGCTTACTAAAATTTCTAATACTTTTTATAAAATTAAGTATGCCCCCTACAAGTCTGATGCCCTCATAAATTCTGGCCTAATTATAGTTTTGCAAGACGTAAATAAGGAGCACATGCTTGATATAATGCGTAAAGAATTTGTTGCAAATGTAAGTCACGAATTAAAAACTCCTATAACTACAATAAAGTCTTACACAGAAACTCTTCTTGACAGCGAACTTGATAGACAGTCTGAGAAGAAATTTTTAAGGGTTATTGATAGGGAAAATTCTAGAATGTCTAGGATTGTAACAGATTTACTTTCCCTTTCCAATATTGACTACAACAAGGACAAGGTAAACTTCTCGAATTTTGACACTTATGAATTTATTGACGAGGCAATTGAATCACAATCTTTACTTATAAATCAAAAAAATCACAAGATTGAATTAAATATTGCCATGGATATAAATGATATTTATGCCGACAGAAATGGTGCAGATCAAATTCTTACAAATATTATTTCCAATGCCTGCAAGTACACAAAAGACAAGGGTAAAATTTCTATTGACGCAAAAAATAAAGATGATTTTGTAGAAATAAAGGTAGCTGATAATGGAATTGGAATACCAAAAGAAGACTTACCAAGAATAACTGAAAGATTTTATAGAGTTGAAAAGGGAAGAAGTAGAGAAATGGGTGGAACAGGACTTGGCCTTTCTATTGCAACAGAAATGATAAAATCCTTTGGGGGAAATTTAAGTATAGATTCTGTTTTTGGAGAGGGAACTACAATTACTCTACTCTTTAAGGCTAGTGAGGGTGATGATTATGAAGAAGAGATATCCTAAGTCACTTTCTACTTTTTTAATATTTTTCTTAATACTCTTACTTGTACTTCAATCAAAAAATCTTTGGCTTTCCTTTGATGGAAAAACTGAAGATGAAATACAAATTGGCGATGTTGATGAATTCTTGCAAGAAATTTTAACACCCCAAAGAATAATAGCAAATTTTGGAGATAGGGACCACTACATGACAACAGATCTTGGACCTTATTGGAAAATGACTGGAGAAAATATTTCTGAAAAACTTCAAAAGGCAACTTCAGAAAATTTAAAATTAATTGATACTGAAGAATATTTAAATCTTCAAAAGGAAAAATCTTTAGTTTTTAAATTTAATTCTCCTCTATCTGGTTCAGTTTTTGTAAATCTCATAGGTGACAAGAGAAATAGCAACGACATAAATTTAAGTGTCGATTCAATTTATATATCTGATCTTGGAGAAATTTATATTAGCGGAAGCAAAAATTTTTACAAACTTGTGGATATAAAAGTAGATTTTGAAATTGATGAAATTTTAAAAGAAGTAAAAGCCAAGGGAATTAAAGCTGTGAATTTTTATGAGGCCTATGGTATAAAAAAGGATATTTATATTCCAGATGAAGATTATCTTTCTCTTCAAAAGGTATCCTATGTTTCTGGACTCTACAATCTTGAAGAAAATAAAAAATCAAATCTTGCCGAAAGATTTTTGGGTATTCCCATTGACTTTATTAGAGAAATGACTGTGGACGGGAAAAATACTTATGTCTACGAAAATGAATATTTATCTCTTTCAAGCGATGGGATAATAGAATACTCCCTTGAATCTAGTTTTGATGTTAAAACAAGAGATTTAAACAAGTCCCTTGATCGATCTATTGAATTTATTTCCCAAAAAACTGGAATTAGTTCTGGTATTTATCTTGAAAAAATAGAACCATGTAACTACAACGACAATTTGGGATACAGATTTTTCTTTAACTTAAAAGACGGACAAATCCCTCTAGTTCTGCCATCAAAAGACCACAGTTTTATAGAAATTGACGTCTACTCTGAATTTGTAAAAAATTATAGAGAGTATTACATTCGTAAGGACAACAATCCAATTTACAAAAAAGAAAAAATTTATATAGAAGGTATTCACAAGATCTTGAAAAAGAACAGGAAGGTCTTTGATTACAAATCTGTCATGGACATTTTATCTTCCATTGACAACTTAAATCTAGTTTATCTAAGTTTTAATAATTATGAGACTGAAGAACCAATGCTTGTATTTGAAATGGCATACATGGGAAGTATGTACTACTTCAACACTGAAGATGGAAGACTAATGATGGTGAGGTAGCTTTATGGATTGGAAAAAAATTAAAAAAATTTTAATAATTGCCCTAATAGTTGCCAATGTAGTTTTATTTTGCTACAGCCACTACAACAATTTTAGACTCAGAAATGAATCTACTAGAAGGGATTTTGTAAAAGAAGTAACTGCCCTCTTGGCAGAAAAAAATATTAGCCTCGATACAAAAATCCCAAGATCAACAAAAAAACTTCCCTCTGTTTTAGTTTCTTTTGAAACTTCCACAGAAGAAGATATAAAGGAAAGATATTTTGATGGAAAGGGAAAAGTTGAAAGACCTAGTACAGACTTAGCTGAAATATCCTTAAATGATGAGTATATAAATTTAGTTAACGGTAGAAGAGTCTACTATGAAAATAGAAAGGCTGAAAATAACTACAATATAAAAAATCTAGAAGAAGCTCAAAAAATTGCCACAAAATTTTTACTTGATAAAAAATATGATACAAGGGATATTTATCTAAGCTATTATGAAGAGGCTGATGGAAAATATATTTTAAATTACACGAAGGTTTTCGATAACATTCCTGTGGAATCTTCTTACACCAATTTTATAATAGATAAAAGAGGTGTCATGTCCATGGATAGGCTTTGGCTTGATGTCCTAGATAAATCTGAGCAAAAAATATTCTTATCACCTGCCCCAAGAGCTCTTTTATCTCTCTTAAATAAGAGCGAGTATTACAATAAGACAATAGAAAAAATTACACCTTGTTTTTATTTTAATCCAGAAGATCAAGGTTACATTGAAGATATCACTCGTGCTGTAAACGGGCGTGCCATCCCTGCTTGGAAGGTTAAATTTACAGATGGCGAATACACAGTTCTATCTAACTACTGAGCTTAACAATTTTAAATCCCTATGTTAGAATATGTGTGGAGGTTTTTATGAAATTTTGCTCTTTGGCAAGTGGCTCAAGTGGCAACTGCCAATATATTGAATATAAAGATACAAAAATTATTATAGATGCTGGACTTTCTGGCAAAAAAATCGAAGAAAACTTGGAAAAAATAGGTGTCAAGGCAAGTGACATTGACGCAGTCTTTGTCACTCACGAACACATTGATCACATAAAATCTGTTGGAGTTTTATCAAGAAGACACAATTTAAAAGTTTTTTCAAATATGATGACTTTAGATGGGATGCTCCCAACAGTTAAAAAACTCGATCCAAAGAATACTTTTATCTTTGAAAATGGAAAGAGCTTTACCTTTAAAGACCTTGAGATTATGCCCATATCCACCTTTCATGATTGTGCAAGTGGATGTGGATTTGTAATAAAAGGAAATAAAAAGATTTCACTTTTAACAGATACAGGTTGGGTAAATCAAGATGCCATGGAAAAAATGGATGGTTCTGAACTTTTTTATCTTGAATCAAACCACGATGTTGATATGCTAGTTCATGGAAGCTACCCTTACCCAACAAAACAAAGGATACTTTCCACTAAGGGACATCTTTCAAATGAAAATGCAGCAGAAGTTCTTTCAATGATTTTAAAAAAGAAACAAGAACAAGTTCTCTTAGGTCATCTTTCCACAGACAACAACTTGCCAGACTTAGCACTAAAGACAATTAATGATACCCTTGCATCGGAAAATAAAATAGAAAACACAGACTACAAAATTGATGTTGCGCCAAGATTTGTGCCATCAGAAGTCTTTGAACTTTAATAGAATTTAGAGGGAGGAAATATTTGAACATACTACTTACAAATGACGATGGAATAAATGCAGAAGGCATTGAAATCCTAGCAAAAGCCTTAATAAAAGAAGGCCACAAGGTCACAATCTCTGCACCAAATGTTGAAAACTCTGGTAAGTCCCACGCAATTACCTTTAAGAGTCCACTTATGGTTCAAGAGACAAAATTAGAAGGTCTTGAAGAAGTTAAGAGCCTTTGCGTTTATGGAACACCTGCTGACTGTGTAAGAGCAGCAGTCCATTTATTAGACGAAAAATTCGACTTTTGCTTTTCTGGAATAAATTCTGGATTTAATGCAGCAACAAATGTCCTATATTCAGGAACAGTTTCTGCAGCGATTGAAGCAAATTTATTTAATATTCCTGCTATTGCTGTGTCAGCTCAGTGGATAAAGGGTCACTCAAAATTTGAAACTGCTGCAAGAGTAGCTGTAGATGTCTTTAACAAAATAGAAGATTTAAAAAGACTTCAAGTTTTAAATATAAATGTGCCTTATCTCGAATATGAAGAGCTAAAGGGAATCGAAGTTTGCAAAGTTGGAGCCGATGTCATGTCTATCTATGACATATCAGAAGAAGGCGAAGGCTACAATATGAGATTAAAGGGCTTCCCTAAAGAAAACAATGACAAGGATTCTGACATCCACTATTTAAAAGAAGGTTTTGCAACTGTAAGTCCTCTCTTGTACGATGTAACTAACCTAACTCTTATAAATGAATTAAGAGAAATGCTAAAATAATTAGTCCTCGAAAGGAAAAATCGTGAATTATAAATTTACTTTATTATTTTTAATTTTTTTAATCTTTGGAATATTTTTTAGAACAATAATGTAAATAAAAGAATTTAAAAAGTCCTAGTGACTTTTTATTTTTTTGTTATAATCTAATAAAGAGGTGATGAATTTGAAAAAATTACATATAATATTTGCCCTTGCCCTAATTTTGTCTGCTTGTCAAACTAGAAGAGCAGATAGTCTTTATAATTACAAGACAAATTATGTTGGTGATAATTCCAAAGTTTCACACATAATATCAAATCAAGATTATCCAAAGGATTTTGAAGTGGGAGCAATTGAAATTCTTTCAAGAAAATCACCCTATGGCATTAAAGTTTTTGTAAAAGACACATCAAATATAAAAAGAGAAGATATTTTTAAAAATGCCATAACAAGTTTTGCCCTAATAAAAAATCTGGATAGGATTTATTACGTGGAAAGTGGCAGAGATTTTGAAGAGGAAAAAAGTAAAGAATTAAATGACAAAATTTTTATTTTTTATAGAAAAGAAATTGAAGAAATTTTGGAAAAAAGAAATACAAGCCTTGAAGAAATTTCTGATAATAAAGAAAATTTTGAAAATTTTATAAATAATTGGGATAAATAAAAAAGAGAAGGTTAAATGATTTAGACTCCATAAATATAAATTATGGGAAATAAATCAAAAATATCCTTCTCTTTTTATTTTAAACTCCTATTAGGATTGTCGCTACTTCAAAATAAACAAATAATACTAAAGTATCCACTATTGTTGTAATAAGTGGACCTGCCATTATTGTTGGGTCAACATTAATTTTTTCTGCAATTAATGGCAAAATTCCACCAATAATTTTTGACAAAACTATTGTAGTAAGTAGAGTAACAGAAACTGTTAAAGTCACTCCTATACTTACACTATCTAGTATGGACATTCTCACTATATTTACAATTACAAGAATTACTCCAACTATTAAACCTATTCTAAGTTCCTTAAACATAACTTGAAGAAATTCTTTAAACTTTATTTCTCCTGTATAAATACCACGAATAACTGTTGTAGAAGATTGCGTTCCCGCATTTCCACCTGAGTCCATTAGCATTGGTATATAAGCAGCTAAAGCAACACTTGAAGCCAGAAGTGCTTCATATTTTTTTATAATAAAACTAGTAAAAGTTGCTGTCACAAGACAAATAATAAGCCACATTGTCCTGTCCTTTGCAAGTTTTAGGACTGACTTGTCCCAGTAATGTTCTGGTGATGATTCACTAATACCGTGGATATTACCCCAGTCTTCTTCATACTCTTCATGCATTACGTCGATTGCCCATTCTGCTGGCACAATACCAATAAGTCTTCCCTCAGAATCAGTGACTGGAATTTCTGATAGATCATATTTATGAGCCAACTTTGCAACAAGTTCTTGGTCGTCAGTTGCATATACACTGGCATTTATTGGGTGCATAAATTCTTCAATATCATCAGTTCTATTTCGATTACGAAGAAGGTCCGCCAAGTTAGCATATCCAATTAAAACTAAAGATTTATTTGTAACCCAAACTTGTTCTAGCCTATCTGCATCGAGATCAGAATGGATAATTTTTTCTAGAGCTTCTGTTGGAGTAGTTGTATTTTTCACAAATATAAAACCAACTGACATAATAGAACCAACAGATTCCTTTGGATATCCCAAAAGCTCATTAATAATTGGTCTTCTGTCTTCTTCTATATATTGGTCCATAAACTTTCTTACCATGTTGGCAGGAAGTTCTTGCAAAGTATCTACAACTTCATCTTCTTCCAACTCTTTCATAAGACTCATAATTCTGTCTTCAGAAAGTGAACCTATCATTTCGATTTTTTTCTCTCTTGGCAAAAGTGAAAAAGCATCAGCCAAGAGATCCTTGTTAAGAAGTTTTATCCAAATTGCAACATCTTCTTTGGAGAGGTCTTCTAGTCTTTCTGCAATATCAACAGGATCCATCTTGTTGATTTTGTCTTGCAAGTTTTTTAATCTTTCTCTATCTAAGTTGTTCATGTTACCTCCTTATTTTTTGCATAAAAAAATCCGCTGTCTAGGCGGTAAAGAGGCACACTTAAATAGACTTACAATATGTAAATCACAAAACTTTCTTTATCGCATAGACTTATACATTTAATCCAGGGTCGACTGGTATCCATACAAACACCTCCGTAATTGTTATTTTATCATATAAAAGGTCATTAGACTATTTTTAATTTTTCATAAAAAAACCAGAGGAAATATAAATTCTCTCTGGTATTTGGTCCAACTTAATGGGGTCACCTTATCAAGGTGGATCTATTTTTTCTTTTTAATAATAAAATAAAAAACTATTATGGGCGATGCAAGGTAAATTACGGGAAGAACTACTTTTGAGAACACATTGTATTCCAAACCTTCTAACTTTTCTCCCAAATCTTTATTTGCTTGCGGAAAAGAAATCACTGCAATTATCATATAAATTGTCAGAATTAAATAGGGCATTTCATTGGGGTCTTTCCCCAAAAATCTTTCTATAAAGAGAAAATAATAGACAGAAAAAAAGAATATTCCTATAAAACAAAGGCAGGCATAGATGAAAATATCCCAAATTCCTTCAAAAACTATTTTTTTCTTGTTTACTTTTCTAATATTTTCTTCTTTTTTATCTTTTTCTTCGATTTCCTCTTTATTATCACCAATAAAATATGCCATTTCTACTCCAAAGACTTCTGAGAGTTCCCTTAGATTAGTCATGGTTGGCGTTGCCTTTTCTGTCTCCCACTTTGATATGGCTTGTCTTGTAATTCCAAGTTTGTTTGCCAGTTCCTCTTGTGATAATTTATTTTCTTTTCTCTTGGATTTTATTTTTTCGCCATACATGTGTCCATCTCCTTGTAGCTTTTCTTTTACAAATTAATATTTACATTTTATTTTAAAAATAATCTATCTTATTTTTAACACAATTTAAAATAAATTTTTAAACAGAATATTAATTTCTAATTTAATATAACAAAAAAATATAATCACCACAAGCAAATAGGCCGCAACTTTTGGTTGCATCAGGGTTTTTTTAAACTTTTTTACATTTTTAAAAAATTTTAAATCAATATTATATAAAATAATTTATATATATGTCTTAGATTTAAAAATAAAAATATCTGTTTTTTGGAAATTAAAATCTTAACTTAAAAATAATAATATTAATTTTTATTATTTTTCCTATATTCTTTTGGACTTATATTAAAAGTATCTTTAAAGGCTCTAGAAAAATATGAATAATCGTTAAAGCCAACTTCAAGAGAAATATCATAAATAGTCTTATCAGAATTCTTTATTAATTTTTCTGCCTCATTTATTCTCACACCAATTAAATATTTAGAAAAATTAATCCCCATTTCTTCTTTAAAAGTTCTTGAAAAATGGCTCTTGCTGTATCCTGCCACCATAGATATTTCATCAAGACTAATGTCTTTCATATAATATTTTTCTATATAGGCTTTGGCATTATTCATGGCAAGTTCGTGTTCATCTTCTCTTTCAAGTCCTGAACTAATAAGTTCAATTGTTTTTTCAATAGACTTTTTTATGTCCTCTATGTTATTGGAATCGACTATTGTTTCTATACTCTTTACTGTTATAAGAGAAAGATCAGACTGTAATTTTCCTCTGCTAAAATAATTAATTACTTCTACAAGGAGCTTAATTACATTGGACTTTATATATTCTTGCGTCATGTTCCTAGAAACCATATCTTCTAACATTTCATCGACAATTTCAAAAGAAGCATCTCTATCTTGAAAACCAATTTTTATTAAAAGTTCATAGATTTTTTTATCAATTTGTGATTTATAGTTCTGATCCAAACTTACATCTCTAGGACTTGGTCTCAATATTTTTCCTCTTCCCTTGTTAAAAATATTTTCGAGACAGTTAAAGGATTCTTCATAACCCTTGACGAGATCTTTGTTATTTCTGCAATATGAACTTATCCCAATGCTCACAGTGTGGGATATGTCTTTTTTTAATTCACAAATAATTTTCTCTGCCATTTCTTGACTGAGTAAATAAGCATCTTCTTCGTCTCTTCCCTGACAATCTAAAAAAATTATTATTTTGTCTGTTCCAGTTAGTGTCGTTGAAATAGTCTTGTAGTTTTTTATGATTTCTCTTGTGTAATCTAAGAGCTTTCTCTTGATATTATATCTATAGTGGTTGTCACGATTCCTGCAAATTTTCCAAAAATCATCATACATAATCGTAAGTATATAATTGGTTTCTAAATCCAATTGATATTGACTAAAAGTTGACTTAAATAATTTTGCCCTAGATAAGTCGCCATAAATTAGATTATGTATATACTCTTTTGTAATTATGTCGTATAAAAGTAAGTTATTTTCCAATTCTATTTCCTTTCTGTGAGTGATTACAGCTATTTTTTAATCGTATCACTTTATCATAATTTCATTATAAAGCAAAAACTTTAAAATCAAAAGCAATATATTCCATGTAATAGGTTGGGGGAAAAGGTTATTATGTTATCAACAAAGGAGGAAAATCTATGAAAGAAAAAACAATACATAGAGAAGAGAAACTTTACAAAGATCCAAAACTACTCTTAAAGTTTATAATTCTCAGTGCAATTGGAATTTTTGTCTTTTTTATACCAATTAAAGTCAACGGTTCTTCAACAATTCCACTAGAATATGTTATTTCATTATTTATAAACAACTTGCCTAAAGTTGCTACAGCTTATGCTTTTATCATAATAATGATTGGAGCTTTTAGACCTTTTGTAAAGGGAACTTGGAAAGCCGACAAGGTGACAATGATATTCTCTTTCACAAAATTAATTGGAGCATTCTTCACACTTTACTTATTCTCTGGTTATGCACCAGAAGCTGTTGCAAGAGATGATCACGGTCCCTTCTTATTTAATTCACTAGCTATTCAAGTTGGTACACTTATTCCTGTTTCAGCAATTTTTATAACTTTCTTGATGGACTATGGATTTATTGATTTTATAGGAAACTTTTTAAGACCTATAATGAGAACAGTTTGGAAAACTCCAGGCAGAACTGCTGTAATCGCAGTTGCAGCTTTTATGGGGTCAACTGCTGTTGGTGTAATGATGACTGACGATTTATACAGAGAAAGAAAATATACTCAAAGAGAAGCTATAGCAGTAGTAACTGGTTTTACTACAGTTGCCATATCTTTTTTAATAGTTATTGCTAATACAACAGACCTTATGTCGTACTGGGGTGAATATGTTTTTGTATCCCTATTTGTTACTTTTGCTTTAAGTGCAATTACAGTGAGAATTCCACCAATTTCTACTGCACCAGATAGATATTACAAAGACATGGAAGGCTATCCAGAAGAAAAGCTTGAAGGCAATTTATTCATGGCTTCTCTAAATGAAGGTCTAACACTTTGCAAAGAAGCTGGTCCAGTTGTTCCTAGGACTACAAAAAATGTCCTCGACTCATTTAACCTTGCCTTTGAAGTCTTGCCAAACTTTATGTCAATTGGTTTAATTGCACTAATTATTGCAAACTACACACAAGTATTTGACTACTTTGGATATATCTTATATCCTCTTACACTACTACTTAGAATACCTGAACCACTACTAGCAGCTAAGGCAGCTATGCTTGGTCTTGCTGAAATGTTCTTGCCAGTAATGGTTATAACTAAGGCACCTATAGTTACAAGATTTATAATTTCTGTAATGAGTGTCGCTCAAGTAATTATGTTTTCAACTACAATTCCTACAATTGTAGCATCTGAAATAGAAGTTTCTATTAAGGACTTAGTAATAATATGGTTTGAAAGAACTGTATTCTGTTTCTTAATCACTACGCCTATTGCATTTTTGTTAATTAAGTAAAATAAAAAACTTATAATAATTTAAAATTTTTAATCGAAAAGGAGATATATTATGTTTTACGAACCTAAAAAAAATAATCACGGACTAAAGAAGAACCCATTTAAATCATGTACAGTACCAAGAGTAATTGGTTGGATATCAACAAAAAATGAAGATGGTACAGACAATATTGCACCATATTCACAATTCACAAACCTTACTTTTGATCCACCACTAGTTCTATTCTCAGCTAACCAAAATGTTTTTGATGACAGAAAAAATACTGTTAAAAACATCGAAAGAACTGGCGAATTTGTTTACAACATGGTTTCAGAAGATTTAGCAGAAGCAATGAATAAATCATCAATTGCAGAACTACCTGAAGGTTTCAAAGATAAATTTGAATATTGTGGACTTGAAAAAGCTGACTCAGAAATTGTAGATGTAGCCAGAGTTAAAGCTTCACCTGTTCAATACGAAATCAAATATGTACAAACTATAAGACTTCCAGGTGTCGACACAATTAACACAATTGATATCATCATTGGAGAAGTTGTTGGAATTCACATTAAAGATGAATTTATAACAGAAGAAGATAAAGTTGATGTATGTAAAATTAGACCAGTTGCAAGACTTGGTTACTTCGACTTCACAGTTGTAGACAACTCTTTCACAATGGATACACCAAAAATCGATCCAGCTAAGCAAGCTCTTGTTGACAAGGGTCTTGAAGGAATTGCTGGTAAATAAAATTAAAAGTAAAAGGAATTAGTTTGAGAGCGTAGTTAGCTACGCTTTCTATTTTTTTAGGAACTCGTGGCACTTAATCATGAGTTTTTATTTTTTCACATTTAATTTTAAATTAAAATAAATCTACAAATTACTTCCTATTAATTATTGTAAATAAACTTAAAATATTTTATTTATCCTAATTGGATCAAAACATTTATAATTTAAGCTTATAAAATTATCTTTAAACATAATAATCAGTGAAGGTTTAGTTTTTTTTAATATGACTATTTAAAAAATATACTAAAATAAAATAACATGCTATTACAAGAGGAAAATAAAACTCTTATCTTTAAAGTTAATTTCTATCACAGTAAATTTTTAACCTCAATAAAAAATTTTAAAGGTTAAATAAAATTTTTTCTAGCAAAAGAAAAAGGATGCTAACCAAATAATATAGCTAGCATCCTTTTAAGTTTAAATTAATTTATTTTTGTGTTCATTTTATATAAGAACATCAAATTTATTTTTATATTTTACTTATTTTTATCCTTATACTTATATTATTTCCAGTAATCTAATTTAGAAGTGTCAATTCCAATTGCATCTGCTTTAAATACTGGATTTTTGCCTTCAGCTCTTTGTCTCTTGTAATCTTCAAGAGCTTTAAGTGCAATGCTTCCAAGATAAATAATTGATGGAATATTGATTAAGCACATAACTCCCATTAAGAAATCTGCGATATCCCATGCAAGTGACATTTCCATTCCTGCTCCAACAAAGATTAGGATGATTGCTATAATTCTGTAGCAAAGCATAAATGTCTTTGAAGGTGTTTTTTTGTTAAGGTAAGTTAAACAAGAATCAACATAGTATAAGTTTCCAAGTAATGTTGTGAAAGCAAATAGAGCAAGTGAAATTGTGATAAATAAGTTACCATATTTTCCAAATACTGTTGAAAGTGATGCTTGAACAAATGGTGCTCCTGCTAAATCTTCAGTTGGAGCTATTCCTGATGAAAGTGACATAAATGCAGTTGCAGAACAAATTACAATTGTGTCTAGGAATACAGAAATCATTTGTACTAAACCTTGTTTTACAGGGTGAGAAACTGATGCTGATGCTGCTGCGTTTGGAGCAGAACCCATACCAGCTTCGTTAGAGTAAAGACCTCTCTTAATACCTTCTACTAAGGCTGAACCAGCAACTCCACCAAAGATTGCTTTAAAGTTAAATGCATCTTTGAAAATCATTCCAAACATTGATGGAATATTTGTAATATTGATAACGATCATTACAAGAGCCATAACTACGAAAATAACTCCCATGATTGGCACTAGTAAAGATGTATATTTTATAATTCTCTTTCCACCACCAAGTACACAATATCCTGCAATTATTGCAAGAACTGCACCGATTATCCAAGAAGTTTTTCCTGGTACGTAGAAATCATAAACTCTAAAAGAGTCTTGAAGGTTAAAAGATGCAAGCATATTAAATCCTACTGCATAAGTTGCAATAAGAGCTATTGCAAATAAAACTCCAATTCCTCTTGATCCAATGGCATTTTCTATGTAGTAAGAAGGTCCACCATAGGATACTCCATCATCTCCACGTTTTTTATAAATTTGTGCAAGTGTTGATTCTATAAATGCTGATGCACCACCAATAAGTGCGATAATCCACATCCAGAATACTGCACCAGGTCCACCAAGGCAGATTGCGTTTGCAACACCAACAATATTACCAGTACCTACTCTAGATGCAGTTGATACCATAAGTGCTTGGAAAGAAGATACATCATCTTTTCCTTCTGGTTTTTCTGTGATAACTTTAAATGCTTCACCTAATAAATTAAATTGTATAAATTTTGTTCTGATTGTGAAATAAAATCCACAGGCAAGTAATACAATAATTAATATTGGATAATATAAGACGCCGTTGACGGCTGATAATAATTCTCTCATTTTCTACCTCTCTAATAAATTGATAAGTCTAATTCTTGCGATAAATGTTCTAGCATTCTAACTCCACTGTAAGAGTTACCATGCTTGTCAAGTCTTGGAGCATAAACTGCAAGGCCTGTTTTATTTTTTGATGCAGTTACAATACCTCCACCAACTCCTGACTTGGCAGGTAGCCCTACTCTTATTGCAAAATCTCCTGAATAGTCATAAGTACCACAAGTTGCCATAAGTGATCTTAAAACTCTGGCTTCTTTCTTTGTTATAATTTCTCTACCTTCAGTGTCAATGCCGTTATTTGAAATAACATAGGACATATGAGCTAGGTTTTCTGTATTAACAAGAATTGAACAAGCTTTAAAATATGTATCCAAAACTTCTTCTACAGGTGTGTCACTTGGTAGAAGTTCTCTTGATAACATTAAGTAAATAAGAGTCCTATTTGTGAAAGAAGATTCTTTTTCTGACTGTGCAATTTCTCTACTGTAATCAACGTCTTCTCCCAAGAACTGACTTGCCTTTTCAAGTATTACATCAAAAGTTTTTTCTCTATAAACATTATATAAAATAGCTACTATGATAATTGCTCCGGCATTGATAAAAGGATTAACTGGGATCCTCTTTTCAGAAAGTTCTAGTTCAATGACACTGTTAAAAGGTTTTGCAGATGGTCTTACTCCAACATATTTTTTTAATTCAGCAACCTTGTAATTTTCCATTGCAAGAGAATAAAGAATTACCTTTACAATTGATTGAATGGAAAATCTAACTTTAGAGTCACCTACGCTGTGAAGTTCGCCATCTTCAATTGTAGAAATCGCAAGTTTATTGGCATTAACTTTAGCAAGTTCAGGAATATAATCTGCAACATTACCTTCATGTAGGTATTTTCTACCTAAATTTAGGGCTTCTTCTAAGATTTCTTCTGTATAAATAATTGTTTTCACCTCCCTTTTTATATTTGGAATTGTTTTCCTTGTGTTAATAGATTATCATATCAAAAAATCTTTTTCAATCATTATTTCTCAATTCTATGAGGATAACAAGTAGAGGAAATCATTTTTATTATCTAGCAAACATTGTTTTTTATAAATGAAAATATATAAAAAAATATATTAAAGTAAATAAAAAAGAGACCCTTTGGCTAAATTTAGGTCTCTTAAAATATTAATAATAAATTTTAATATATTTTAATTTATATAAGATATATTATATTTATTAAATTATTTTACAAAAATTTTGTAGTCACCATATCCTTCTTCATCCATTTTTTCATAAAGAACAAAATCTAAAGAAGCACCATTTATACAATATCTAAGTCCTCCCATGTCACTAGGTCCATCTGGAAATACGTGTCCAAGATGAGAATTTGATGATTTTGATCTCACTTCTGTTCTCACCATGCCAAAGGAAGTGTCCCTATCTTCTTCTAGATAAGTTGAAATAATTGGTCTTGAAAAAGATGGCCAACCACATCCAGCATCGAACTTGTCACTAGAAGCAAAAAGTGGCTTTCTAGAAAGTTTGTCAACATAAATTCCCTTTCTGTACTCATCATTTAATTCACTTGTAAAAGGTCTTTCTGTCCCTGCATTTTCCATAACTTGATAGGATAAATCGTCTAGATATTCTCTTTTACTTTTATTTAAAAATTCTCTGTCGTCATCAATAATTTCTTCATCTGCAAGGCTCAAGTTGACATGGCAATATCCCAAAGGATTTTTGTCCAAATAATCTTGGTGATAATCTTCTGCTTTTACAAAATTTTTTATTGGAGAAATTTCTACTGCAAGTTTTCCTAATTTTTCTTCTTCATAAGCCATAAAATCTTTTATAATCTCTTCTGACTTATTATCATTTTCTTCCCAATAAATTCCTGTTCTATACTGTCTTCCAATGTCATTTCCTTGTCTATTTATAGATTTTGGGTCTATAATTCTAAAATAATGAAGTAATATTTCTGTAAGTGAAATTCTTGAGAAGTCATAATAAATTTTTACAGTTTCTGCATGATCAGTTTGCGCAACTTCTTCGTAGTTTGTATCATCACTTTTTCCATTGGCATATCCAACTAGTGTCTTCTTTATTCCTTTTAAGCTTTTAAAGTAGGCTTCCGTTCCCCAAAAACATCCACCTGCAAGATAAATAACTTTAATATTTTTCATATTATCACCTAGCTTACATTTACCCAAAAATTAGCAAATAAATTGAAAGCCTTCATCAACTCTATTCAAGGAAGAAACTTATGGTTCAAATTCTTTTATTTTCTATGACTTCCATGGGCTTGCTTTGATTTTAAATTAGTTTTATAAGCAAAGTTAATAAATTTTATAATAAAATTTTTAGTTTCTAAACAATAATCTTTCGCATTTATTTAAATATATTTAAATAAATATTTTAAAATAAAAATCTTATGCTTGTTATACTAGTTTTATAAAATGATAATACAAATCATTTACATGTTGTGAATATTTTGTAATCCTTCCATAGAATAAAACTCTTTACTAATTTCTTTAAATTCTTCACAAAATATTACACAACTTATATTAAGGAGGAATTATGAATAAAAAATTTAG
>QWCE01002087.1_pt1 | contig 26478 bp, 18 predicted proteins | sample 1972531 | NCBI WGS metagenome assembly QWCE01 (sample SAMN09866716, study PRJNA288562) | Human gut metagenome isolate term4_stool, whole genome shotgun sequencing... | reverse complement strand
ACTGATCTGCCTAGCGATGCTGATCAGTCTGATTAGTAACAGCATGGAGGCCTTTAGTGAGTTTGGCTTCTTTCGCTTCATCTGCTCCTCCGAGTGGGATCCTACGGCTGGACGGGAACAGTATGGGGCGTTGCCCTTTATCGTTGGGACCGTGGTCACCTCGATACTAGCCTTGATCCTCTGCATCCCCTTCTCGCTACCAGTAGCGCTCTTCATCGGAGAGTACTTCAAGGGGAAGCGGATTGCCGGTGTCATACGTTCGCTGACGGACCTGCTGGCGGGCATTCCCTCTATCGTGTACGGTCTGTGGGGCTTCTACACCCTTCGTCCGCTCATTGACATGATTGATGGACCACAGGGCAATGGCTACGGGATCCTCACTTCGGTGCTCATACTGACCATTATGATCATCCCCTACGCCTCGTCGCTCACGGCAGAGTTTGTCATGCTCACGCCTAAGTCACTCAAGGAGGCCGCTTACAGTCTCGGCGCCACCCGCACGGAGGTGATCGGATCAGTCATCCTACCCAACGCGCGGAGCGGGATCATCGCAGCTTACATCCTCGCTCTAGGACGAGCGCTCGGCGAGACGATGGCGGTGACCATGCTGATCGGTAACACGGACAAGGTGCCTACATCAATCTTTGACACGGGACAGAGTATGGCTTCGCTGATCGCCAATCAGTTCAACGAGGCACATGGGCTCAAGCTCAGTTCGCTCATAGCGATCGCACTCGTCCTCTTCCTCATCACTGCCATCATTAACGGCATCGTGAAGATTATCCTAAACAAACAACGAGCTTAACCGACCATGGCATCACTCAAAGTAAGACAGGAATGGGACCGTACGGTCTATCTAGCCAATATCGTACTCGCCTGCATCACCGTCATACCGCTCTTCCTCATCATCGGTAAGATCGTCTTGGAGGGGTATGAGCAGATCAACTGGGACTTCTTTACCAAGACGGCACCGACAGCTGTCGAGGCGATGATGGCTAAGAACGCTAACACGATCGAAGGCTCTCGCACGATACTCCCAGGCGGTATCGCTAATGGTATCGTCGGCACGCTCCTCATGACCCTCGTAGCCTCTATCATCGCTATCCCCATAGGTCTCCTGGGCGGTATCTATCTTTCGGAGAATAGATCGTCACGCCTTGCCAGTGTAGTACGCTTTGTCACAGATCTACTACAAGGCACCCCCTCGATCGTCATCGGTATCATCGTCTACGCTTGGATCGTACTACCGATGCGGGGTTACTCGGCTCTGGCGGGTGCTGTGGCTCTGGCGATCATGATGCTACCGCTCATCATACGCTCTACCGAGGAGACGCTGGCGCGACTGCCTAAGTCCTTCAAAGAGTCGGCGCTTGCTCTCGGCTGCTCCTACCGTAAGATGGTCCTTAAGATCCTCCTTCCCTCCGCCATGGGTGGTCTGCTGACAGGTATCCTGCTAGCTGTGAGTCGTATCATCGGCGAGACGGCACCGCTCATCATGACCGCTCTGGGCAGTGCCCGCATATCGTGGACGCTCGACACCCCTTCGTCGGCTGTGCCACTACTCATCTGGGAGTTTTACAGTGATCCCAACCTTCAGGAGCTGATATGGAGCTCTTCACTCTTCCTCTTGCTCCTAGTGCTCCTTCTAAACTTTATCGCCAAGCGTATCTCCGCTCGGACACGCTACTAGTAACCTCTTTTTGTCCAAAGCATGACTCCAAACGCTATACAGACGACAACGCCCGACGTGGTCCTCCAGCTAGACAACGTCAGCATCTGGTACACTCCTGAGAAGAGTGCCGTGACCAATGTTTCGGCGGAGATCCACGACCACGAGATCACCGCCATCATGGGACCCAGTGGTTGTGGCAAGAGTACCTTGCTACGAGCCATCAACCGCATGCACGAGCTTTACCCTGGCATACGTACCGAGGGGCGTATCCTCCTACAGGGAGAGAACATCTTAGAGAAAGACCCGATGGTCGTCCGTCGTATGGCGGGGATGGTCTTCCAGCAGCCGAATCCCTTCCCGACGATGAGCATCGCCGACAATGTGATGGCGGGCTACAAGCTCAACGGCATCAAGGTCTCCAAAGCGCAACGCGAAGAGATCCTGACCAGCTCTCTGCAGTCGGTCGGACTCTGGGAGGAGGTCAAGGACAGACTAGACAAGCGTGGCTTCTTCCTTTCGGGCGGACAGCAACAGCGACTCTGTATCGCTCGAGCTTTGGCACTACGTCCTCGGCTTCTCCTGATGGACGAGCCGACCTCCGCTCTAGATCCGATAGCGACCAATCGTATCGAGGAGCTGATCCTAGAGCTCAAGAAGGAGATAGCTATCCTCATCGTCACGCACAATATGGGGCAGGCGGCACGCATATCCGACCGCTCGATGTTTATGTACCTTGGCGAGCTAGTCGAGTATGACCGCACCGACAAGATGTTTACCAACCCCAGCGATCAGCGCACCGAGGACTACCTACAGGGCAACTTCGGATAAAACGTTGTACCTTAGATCTGCCGTACAGACAGACACACTATCAAGTAAAAAACGAAACTGTCACAACCTATGTCACCCAATATGGATCATCACGTCGTCCTAATCAAGGAAGACTTCAACGTACTCAACAAAGTAATCGCTCGCCAAGTCGAGGCGATACAGCATCTCCTCAGCGGGATCGTCGAGCCTGAGGCTTACGAGCATATTGAGATGAACGAAACCATCATAGATAGCTTAGAGGTCAAGATACGGAGCGAAGTCATCAACGGGATCATCCTCTACACGCCTCGAGCCTCTGAGGCGAGGCGCATGTTTGCCCTGCACGATATGACCAGTTACCTAGAGCGTATCGGTGATCTACTGCTCAATGTGGCCAACTTCACCCGTGCGATCGACACGGGCAATGTGCTGTACCTACAGTATGCCGACACGCTTCGTGAGATGCTTGCTGAGACCTATAGGATGGTTACAGATGCGGTCACATCGTTCTTTGCTGGTGACTCCGAGCTCTCACGCAGTGTCATCGGCCGAGATACGCATATAGACGACCTGCACTATCAGGTCAACGATTCGCTACCCCAGGTCTTACTAGACACAGAGCTGAGTCCCGACGTAGACTCTATACAGGCTTCACTGGCGATCAGCAGTATAGCCTATAATCTAGAGCGCATCGGTGACAATGCGACAAACATTGCCGAGGCGGCCATCTTCCATGCAGAAGGTAAGAACCTACTCCACGCTAAGAACCAAAAAGTAGAGATCCCCACCGAACAAGAGCTAGAGAATTATGGACAAGAAGAAGTTTAAGCTCCTCATCGTCGACGACGAGGAGGACCTCCGCGAGATACTTACCTTCAACCTCGCCAGCGAGGGTTATCAAGTCTCCACAGCTGCCAATGCTGAGGAGGCGCTCAAGATGCCGCTTGAGGAGTATCACCTCCTCATCCTCGACGTGATGATGCCTGGGATAAACGGCTTCAAGCTCGCTGAGCTCATACGACGGGAGAAGAAGCTCACCACTCCGATCATCTTCCTTACTGCTAAGGGTACCGAAAACGATCTCCTCACCGGCTTTAACATCGGAGCCGACGACTATATGGCGAAGCCTTTCTCCATCAAGGAGCTACAGGCGCGCATTCAGGCTATCCTCATGCGCTCCTTGCAGAGCGGCCCAGACTTTGGAGAGAGTCAGATAGAGATCGGCTCGCTCCTCATTGACCTAGATGCTAAGCAGGTATTTGTCCATGGAGAGCCTATCGAGCTAACCAAGAAAGAGCTGGAGATCCTCGTCTTATTGGCACGAGACCCAGGCAAAGTCTTCTCACGCGAGGAGATCCTCGATCGCGTATGGCGCGAGGATGTCTTCGTCTTGGAGCGCACCATCGATGTACACATCACCCGAATCCGCAAGAAGCTGCGCAGTGGCGGGGTTAAGATCATCAACCGCTCAGGCTTCGGCTATTGCCTCGTCGAGGAGGAGGCCGAGTAGTCCCACTTTCACACCATATATCGTCCTACTATGAGCCAGTACAACTATAAGTCCAAAGTCTTTATCTTCGCGACCCTGCTCTTCATTCTCTTTGGCGGGATCATCTACTTCGTACAGCGTGCCTCCGAAAAGGAGATCAAGACCAAAGCCCTCGTGGGATACCTCGAGCGGGTCACTGACTGTGTCAATAGTTACATAGCAGACTATGTAGCGCATCCCCAGGAGCAAGAGACAGACTCACTCTCCAGCTTTAGTCATCTGCCGAGCACACAAGCTCTAGGACGCTTCTTATCCTATCTCCCAGACAATCTACGCTTCACAATCATCGACCTACAGGGCGACGTCTACTTTGACAACGTCACCCAGGGACCAATCCCTGAGAACCACCTCTCACGTGTAGAGCTACAACAGGCCAATCTCAATGGTACTGGCACCTCCAAGCGGTATAGCGATACGCTCGGAGAGGACTTCTACTACTTTGCCAAGAAGTACCAAGATCAAGGATACTACATCCGTGTGGCCATACCTTACCATATAGACTATGTCAACTACTTTCGCTCCAATCACTTCTTCCTCCTCCTCATCGTTGGCGTCTTCAGTCTGGCACTGCTGGCGGTGGTCTTTTTTACCGACCAATTCTCCCGCTCGGTGCGTAAGCTTCATGATTTCGTGTCGAAAGCTCAGGCCGGTGGGGAGTACGAGTCGGTCACTTTCCCCAAGAGTGAGATCGGAGAGCTAGGAGAGCAGCTCAAGAAGACTTTTAAGATACTCGAAAAGAGCAACACCCGCTACGAGATTGAGCGCGAGAAGCTCATACAGCACTTCGCTAGCTCCGATGCTGGCATAGCCTTCTTTAGTGAGCAGCGACAGTTTATCTATGCGAACAGCCACTTCATACAGAACCTCAACACCCTTGTCGATACCCCTACCTTTATCATCGATGAGCGCATCCTCGACTACCCTGAGCTTTATCAGGTCAAGACTCTTCTAGCGGATCAAGAGGCTCACCCAGGCACCGCTTCGCGCTCCACACGATACATCATCGACAAGGACGGCTCGCATATAGAGGTGCGCGCACAGCTTTTCCCAGATAATAGCTTTGAGATCGTCCTGACTAATGTAACTAAGAAGGAAAACGATCGTCGCCTCAAGCACGACATGACCAATAGTATAGCCCACGAACTGCGCACGCCTGTTACTTGCGCTCGTGGTTACCTTGAGACGATCCTCAACCAGCCACTCCCTGAGGAGCGGCAGCGCTACTTCATCGAGCGCACTTACAATCAGATGATACGTCTCTCACAGCTCATCAGCGATGTCTCTATGATCACCAAGCTGGAGGAGGCGAGCGACCTCTATGCCCTGCAGGAGCTAACTCCGTATAGTGTCGTCGAGGAGGTCAAAGCAGCTCTAGAGATCAAGCTACAAGAGGCGCAGATGACCATCTGCAATCGAATCCCCGAGCAGACAACCGTACAGGCCAATCACTCGCTACTCTATGCTGTCTTTGCCAACCTGACCGAGAATAGCATTCGCTACGCTGGCACCGGTACTACCATAGAGATCGAGCAGACGATGGAGGACGAGCGCTACTACTACTTCACCTTTGCGGACAACGGGCCTGGCATCCCCGAGAGCGAGAGCCTGGCTAAGATCTTCGACCGCTTCTACCGCATCGATGGCGGACGCAGTCGTGAGATGGGCGGATCGGGACTGGGACTCTCCATCGTACGAAATGCTATACGCTTCCACGGCGGAGAGATCTCGGCCAAGAACAGACCCACGGGAGGTCTCGAGTTCTTCTTCTCGCTAGCCAAGAGCGTCCCCGACAAAGCGCCCCGAGAGCACTAGTTCAGACCGATCTGTGCTATCGGATCAAAGCAAAACTCCCTAGGCGAAGGATAGCTTTCCAACCTTGGAAAAGAAAGTTTCCAGCCTTGGAAAAAGAAATTTCCTCCTTTGGAAAACTACTTTTCCAAGGGAGGAAGCGTTTTGGAAACTTTACAATACGATCCGACCCCTCCGCTTATGACTCCTGTCAGATAGCGGAGAGGTCGGAACAGCTTAGTGGGAAATGAGTCGCTCTATGGAACGACGACGCTAGAGCAAGTGACGCTCGGCATGGTAGGAGGAGCGCACGAGGGGACCGCTCTCGACGTGGCGGAAGCCTTTGTCCAGGGCTATCTCTCGAAGCTCGGCAAAGCGGTCTGGATGCACATACTCCTGCACGGGGTAGTGGCGACGAGTAGGCTGGAGGTACTGACCTAGCGTGAGGATACTACAATTGACCTGACGCAGATCGTCCATCGTCTCGAGGATCTCCTCCTGCGTCTCGCCGAGACCGAGCATCAGCCCTGTCTTAGCAGGCAGTCCCGCCTCAGCAATCTGTGCCAAGACGGAGAGACTACAGTCATAAGTAGCTCGGCTACGTACGATGGGTGTGAGCCGTCGTACGGTCTCCATATTGTGCGCCACCACCTCGGGACGCTCCTGGAGGATTGGGGCTATCAGCTCTGCCTGCCCATCGAAGTCTGGTATCAGCACCTCGATCGTGACGCCAGGGCAGAGCTCGCGTATCTGTCGTATAGTCTCGACCCAGTGGGCACTGCCCTTGTCGGGCAGGTCGTCGCGATCCACACTGGTGACCACCGCATGCTTGAGCCCTAGCGCACGGACACTCTCAGCCACGTGACGAGGCTCCTCAGGGTCTAGCGGCAGCGGGCGGCCCGTCTCTGTATTGCAAAACTTACAAGCGCGTGTGCAGACGGCTCCTCCGATCATAAAGGTAGCGGTGCCTCGTGACCAGCACTCACCTTGGTTAGGGCAGCGCCCGCTCGTGCAGATGGTGTGCAGGCAGTGCTTCTGCAGCACGGCACGCGTCTCGTCGTAGGTTACATCGCTACCAAGCTTGATCTTGAGCCACTCAGGCTTGCGTATGTGGGGTTGCTTCATTAGCTCTTTTTACTTCAGCTTACGATCGAGGAACTCGATGATGCGGCTGTAGAGGTGCTGCCTATTGTTGCCCCCATAGATGCTGTGATCCTTGTCTGTGTAGGTCGCCATCTCAAAGGGGATGTCTGCCTTGACCAGTTCGGTGGCTAGACGCATCGTATTTTGCAGATGCACATTGTCATCAGCCGTGCCGTGGATAACCAGCAGATCGCCGTGGAGGTTGTGAGCGATAGAGAGGACTGAAGAGGCCTCGTAGCCCTTGTTATTGACCTGCGGCGTCGCCATAAAGCGCTCTGTATAAACCGTGTCGTAAAAGCGCCAGTCGGTCACAGGAGCCACAGCTACACCAGCACGAAAGACTTTGCCACGACAGAGCGACATGAGCGTATTGTACCCGCCATAGCTCCAGCCGAAGATAGCGATGCGATCTCCATCGATATAGTTAAACTGCTTGGGCAGCGCCTCGGCAGCTGCAATCTGGTCGCTACTCTCGCGCAGACCTAGCTCACGATAGGTGCACTTGCGCCACTCGGTGCCACGGCCTCCGGTGCCACGTCCGTCCACACAGGCTACGACGTAGCCAGCCTGAGCGAGGGCGTACTCCCAGCCAATGTAAAACTGATCCAGTACCTCCTGCGAGTCGGGACCACTGTACTGGTGCATCACGGTGGGGTAACGCTTGCTCGCATCAAAGTGTGGCGGACGAATCATCCAGCCATGGAGCGTGCGCCCAGGAGCCACCTCGATGGTAAAGAACTCCTTGTCGTTGTAGTCATACCCCTTGAGCTTAGCGACCAGCTGTGCATTATCTTCGAGCGTACGGATCACCTTGCCCTCCTTTGTCGTGCGGATTGTCGTGACGGTAGGGGTCTTAGCATTGCTATAGCTATTGATGAAGTAGCTGTAGTCCTGAGTAAAGCTAGCGCGATTGATGCCAGCCTCTCCGGCTAAGACGGTCGTCTTGCCTTGTGGGGTCGTCTTGAGGACACGTCGCTGAGTAGGCGTCTGGTCGGCCGCCTGGTAGTAGACGTTGCCCTCGCTGTCACAGCCGTAGAAGCTGATGATGTCCCAATTGCCCTGCGTCAGACGCTTCTGTAGCGCTCCATTTGTGCCGTACTTGTAGAGTTGCGTAGATCCATCGCGTTCGCTCAGCATGACGATGCCATCGGGGACGAAGCGCATGGAGTTGATAAACTCATTGTTGATATATCGTGGGTCTTGCTCACGAAGGGTCAGACGAGGCGTGCGGCTCTTCGGATTGATGCGATATACCTTGATGTCGTTTTGTAGCCGATTGAATGTGATAGCTGCTAGATCACTTCCCCAGCCAGTGAAGACGATGCGGGGTATGTAGCCGTCGGCATCTAGCGGTAGATCCACACGGTCAGTGCGCTTGAGGTCAAGGTTGTAGAGGTGTAGTGAGACGGTCGAGTTTCGCTCGCCCACTTTCGGATACTTGTAGACATAGTCCGTGGGGTAGAGGTCGTCCCCGTAGATCGGCATCGAGTAAGCCTTGACCTGGCTCTCATCGCTGCGTACGAAGGCTAGAAAGTCGCTCTGGGGGCTCCACTCCATCAGGCGTGTCGTGCTAAACTCCTCCTCGTAGACCCAGTCGGTGGTACCGTTGATCACTTCATTGCGCTTACCATCCGTAGTGACCTGTACCTCAGAGTTGAAGTCAAACTTCTTGATGAAGATATTGTTGTCCCTGACGAAAGCTACCATCCGTCCATCAGGACTGAAGGTAGGGATCATAATGTCGCCCTCGGTGAGTGGCTCACAAAGATTGCGACGTACATCGTAGTGGGTAGCACGTAGCGTGTAGGAGCGTCTGTAGATAGGCTTGATGTCGGTATAGATCAGGATATGATGTCCTGAGGGTGCTATGTCGTAGTCCCAAATCGCCTTGATATCACACTCACGAGCCTTGGCAATGTCAAAGAGCGTATCGACGGCTCGTCCTGTAGCGTACTCATACTTGACGATACGCTGGTAGTCATCGCTGATGAGCGTGTAGTGCTTGCCGTCGGGTAGAGAGCGAAAGCCGTTGCCAGCACCACGAGCTGCAAAAGCGCCTGAGGTGACCTCTGGTAGAGTGATCTCACGCTGCTGCTGGGCGACGAGCGTGAGCGAGCAGAGGAGTACGAGGGTTGTAAAAAGTGTGCGGATACGCATGGAGAAGAGGTTAGAGATTAGAATTTAGAGATTAGAGGCAAGCCACAGTGTAGACCCCTAGAGAGGGTTTACACTATGGCTATATGTAGTGCGGAGGGGGTTACTTGCGCTTGAAGGTGAGGCTGGGCTGACCCGAAGCGTCGTGTGTAGAGTAGAGCTTGAGCGTATTTGCACCATTCATACGAAAGACTTTAGCCTCCTGTAGTGCTGCTAGGAAGATGCGCTCGTACATCATATTGTTGCAGGCCATACGCGTCGACATAATGTTCCCGATCTTGATGCGACCGTCAGAGTAGACGATGCACTCGCCACCGTAGCTATTGCAGGCTGCTTGCCCATAGATGCGAGCCTTACTGATGCTGATAGTGGCTGTCTGGAGGGCGTCGTCATTAATCTTGATACCATCCATGTGGGTGAGTTCCCAAGCACTCCCCTCGAGGGAAGCTAGATTGACCTTGCTACTGTTCTTACAGGTACCACAGCTGACGCAGAGCAGAGAGGTCAGCAGGAGCAGTGCTACAAAATAGATTCTCTTCATAGTGATTCGTTTGCTATTGGTTATTCATTAGTATTGTGATAGAGAAAGATGCTCTACCGATATGGGTGTGTCAAAGAATATAGAAGCCGTACGTGAGAAGCGCTCCGTCTGCTCCGTCGTGTAGTAGCGTGTCGTGCCACCACGTGTGAGCTGAGCCGCCATCTCGGGGTGACGTCCGAGGTACTCTTCGAGAGACTTAGCCACCAGTTCGCCCTGGGCCACTACCTTGATCGAGGGGGTGAGCAGGCGCTGTATCTTAGGCATCAGAATAGGGTAGTGAGTGCAGCCGAGGATGATCGTGTCGATCTTCTCGTCCTGTGCCAAGAGACGCTCCAAATGCTTGCGCACGAAGAAGTCGGCTCCTGGACTGTCACTCTCACCTGTCTCTACGATGGGCACCCAAAGAGGGCAAGCCTCCTGTACGACCGTCACATCGGGGTAGAGCTTGTGTATCTCGGCTACATAGCTCTCGCTAGAGACGGTGCCTTCAGTGGCGAGGATACCCACATGCTTGGTACCTGTAAGTGAGTCGATGCACTCGACCGTCGGGCGAATGATACCCAGCACACGACGACGCATCGAGCCTCCGTCGAGCTTGGGTAGATCCTCTTGCTGTATCTGTCGGAGTGCCTTTGCTGAGGCTGTATTGCAGGCAAGGATGACTAGGGGACAGCCTAGGTCAAAGAGCCTCTCGACCGCCTCTTTAGTAAACTGATAGACAACACGCATCGACCGCGAACCGTAAGGCGAGCGCGCATTGTCACCGAGATAAACGAAGTCGTACTGAGGCAATTGCTCCTGCAGGTTACGTAGGATCGTCAATCCTCCGTACCCTGAGTCAAAAACCCCGATCGGACCCTCTATCTGTTGCATCTGTTATACTGTATATAGTGTCTAGCTCTAAAAACAGGAGCCACTCTCGCAACTCCACTCCAAAGGTACGAAAAAGAAGTTAGAGGTCAGTTGTCGGGAAGAATCGGTGCCCAACTAGATTTGCGGAGTCTAGGTAAGGATGCGATCCCTAGAGACATTGGCAGGGTGGTATCTCCGTTCCTCTCGTATCGTGCTGACTCCGTATTACATACGAGTTCCAAAAAATCCCCTCTTGGAACTTTTTAGTTCCAACGGAGGAACTCTGGAGTTCCAACGGAGGAACTTTTCAGTTCCCCCGTAGGAATTGGTGCATTCTGTCCTTCCCCTAAAAAAGCAGACTCGCAAGCTAGATAGCTTACGAGTCTGCTTTTTGGGGGTAAGGCTGTTGGTCTTGCGACTGTAGCCTTAATAGTAGCGCGATCGGGGAGCTGTGTCCGCTGGGAGCTCTTACGTCTAGTGCGCTACGACGATGCGACGGCTTCCTAGCGCAGTGGTGAGGATGTAGGTGCCACTGGGTAGGTGCGTTAGGCTGAGCTGGAGCTGTCCACTGGCTGGTGTGACAGTCTCTAGCAGCCGCTCACCCTGTAGCGTGTAGAGCGTTACGGGGCTTGTTGCCGGAAGCCCTACGACGGTCATCTGATCCCGTACGGGCATCGGATAGATCGTCCAGTCACCTGGCGTCGCTTCTGCGGGCGTATCAATAGCCGTATAGGCATTCCCCTGCTGATCGGTGACGGTCCAGCCACGCTGCGCTGCCAGTGCTACCTGCTCTGGGGTGCAGATACTGCCCTCGAGGTCAGGTCTGGAGATGTCTATGAGTGCTATGGTACCAGGTGTGGTCGCTGAGCGGTCGGGTAGTGACTGTAGCATTTCGGTCATCGCCTCACCTCTTATCTTGCTGTGGCATATGGATACGTGCTGTAAGAGGGGAGAGGCGTGTGAGAAGTCGGCCTCAATGATTCCCGTGGAGCCGTCTTTCTGATCAAACTCTAGGGAGCTGAAAGCTCCAATGATGGCGGTACGACCATCGCTAGCTCTACCGTTGATATGGTAGACTCCATCTTTTTGTGACATCCCCGTGAGGCTTAGTCCATTGAGGCGAATCATACTGGGGGTTGCTACATTGACCTTAATGGGGTATGCACGGTCAGACTCCTTCTCTAGTGAGACGTAGTGCTCCTCGTCAATGGCTGGTGAGAGCTGGTCTACAATAGCTATGGGGAGGTTCAGCTCGCCTTCTTTTTCTCCATATCTATTGACTCCGAAGTCCTCAACTATGTCGTACAGCTGGACGATGAGGTAGTAGTCAGAGCCTTTTGCCACATCGGTCCACTGAGAGGACTTTATAGTGTATTGTCGCGTCTCATCTTTCTTGAGGGTCTCTATGAAGCCGTGACCTTCATATCGGATGGTATCACTATCTTTTAGATTAGTCTGTACGAGTGCCCACTGAATGAGCATCCTGCCTCTTGAGAGTTTGCCCAGATTGCTCACCTCAAAGGTCATATCGTGGACTCCCGGGGCATACTCTATAGCTCCAGTTAGGGAGCGCCGAGCGACACACTTGAGAGTGGATGCCTTGTAGACGGGATCCTTGGCTGGGAGCACCTCCAGCTGCTGTCGGGAGCGTAAGATATAGTCTTGGTCGTTGCCATTGGTGTCTATGTAGCTTCCCTTGAGGAGTATGTTGCCCTTGGTGCCCGCAGGGAGTGATAGTCTGGGGACCTTTAGGGGAATCTCTTGCTTTACCTGTGGACTCAACAATGCGGAGGGCGCTCCTAGGAAGGTGTGGTCACCCTTCATATCCTCAAAGTAGCAGTTCCATGACGAGAAGTACTCCTCCTGGCTTAGGTTGTCAATGAAGAGTGTGACCGAGCTCCTGCTGTAGCCACGTAAGTCAGGCGTCTTGATTTCGGACAAAGCTAGTCTAGGCTTCATCTGGGGGGACGTGCAGTGAGCCTTGCCGTCTGAGTCAAAGGTGACTGTCACCTCAGAGACACCACCATTGTAGTGGCGCACGGGGATAAGCTTACCGCCATTGCCAACGTAGGCGAGCGTCACGACGTAGCTCGTATTCCGTGTGGGGAGACCTAGGCTGGTGAGGTCAACGGAGGGAACGGGGTGTAGGCTTTTCTCAGAGTAGATATAGTAGTTGTGAAACTCTAGCTCTTGCTCCTCACTGAGTGCTCCGTACTTGCTCTGTGCCCCCTCCTGAGTGGGCGTGATGGCGAGGCAGAACTGCGTCTTGTACTTGACGGCAGAGCCTAGCTCAAGGACGACATCTTTGAGCTCAATCGTCTTATTGTCATCGCACGATACGGCTAGGGCAAGTGCTGATATATCCTCACTGACGGTGCGCTCCGAAGAGCCGTCCCGGTCGGGCTCTATGCCGATCATGATCTCCTGCAGGTTGTTGTACCCATCGTAGGAAGATCCGCCACCAGTACCTAGCGTCCTAGGCGTGATAGCATAGAGGAGGAAGAATCCGTCCGCCATACCGTTCCACCCGAAGTTGATGTGGAAGTATCCATTCTGCCGATAGCCATCGCAGACGAAGGCGTGTCCTACGGTGCTACTGGCTCCAGCGTAGTAGACGGGGCGCCCCTCGTTGAGCTCCTTGGCAATGATGTCCATCCAGTCAGCGATCTTGTAGTTCATACGGTTGAGTAGCTGGATGTTTTTGCTGTACTTGAGGTGTTGGATTAGTCCCTCTTTAGGGTATTGCGTGAAGGTGCCACTACCCGCAGGACTATACTGCATATGTGAGAGGACACCCACGTGATAGCATAGCGTAGAGAGCGCATCGGTTACATCTTGTGGCTCATACCGCTGATTAGGACGTTTAGGCATTTTTGTCCAGTTGTAGGTAGTCTGAGCGAAGTCAACACGATGCTCGGTGCCATCCTGCTCCTTGTATTCGCAGATGCCTACTCCTTTGTCAGGCCACTGGTGATAGCGAAGGATCTGTGATATAGCTGTTGCGACACAACCTACGACAGACTTACCTCCATTCTTGTCGGGGCAGTGCATATTAAAGGGGTAATCTTGTCCCCACTGGATGCGATCGAGAAGAGGTTTTACCCCCTCAGGACGTAGCTGTGAGGTGCGGGGCATCACTACGGGCTTGCCACGCTCTACCAAGTATTGTAGAGAGGCCCGCACCTGAGCGAGAAAGGAGGCGATGTGCTCTGGCTGCTCCTCATCAGGAAGGAAGGCCCCAGCGTCGGCATAGGCGATTACCTCGGGGAGTAGATCATCGCCCGAGACCATCACGTAGCCTCTCTCGGTACCTATATTGTATACGTAGTATGCGGCGGTTTGATCTTGTACGGTCGGAGCCATCGTCCGCTGACGTACGGTCAGACCATCGGCGTCTGCGGTGGGGGCTGACACGAGCGTTAGCAAAGGCGTAGTGCCAGAGCGCAGAGAGGCTAGCTCACGACTGCTAAGTCGTTGTATAGTATATTGCTTGGCTATGAGGCGAGCCTGCGTCTCTGTGCGAGGCTTAGCCCACAGCGTGCTCATAGAGAGGATCACGCTTAAGGCTAGGAAGAAGAAGCGTTGGGTCATATGGTTACAGCGTTTTGTCTGAGGAAGCAAAAGTAGTACAATTTCCCTACACGACAGCCCGCTAATTTCTTCTTGGGCATAGCATATTGTAGGTATATTCAAGTCCGTATGACGGACGCAACGGTGTGCAAAGCCTAGCTTCCGTGGAAACTACGGCTCAGTAGCGACCCAAGCGGCGCCGACCGTCTCGATGCCCGTGAGGGTGTCTTGACCAGTCGCCTGGCTGAGCTCGATGGTGTAAAGCCCAGGGTGAGGAGGACGCTCTGCGGGGCTGATCTTGTAGAGCTGCTGTCGCAGTGCGTAGCCCTCTCCAGACCATACGCCAGGCTCCTCGGTGAGAGGTAGTGCCAGTGTCGTCGTAGCGCTCCACCCTAGAGCAGAGCGGAGGCGAACGGTGAGCGGCAGGGTAGTGTATGCGTAGCGACTGTTGTACCGTATGTAGAGGTAGAGCGTGTGGGGCGTCCGAGGATGCTCGACGAAGCTATCAAAAGAGATGCTACGTCTCACAGACCACCCCCCTTCGGGGATCTCTTCGGTCTGCATTTGCTTCTGATAAGTCGCATAGTGACAGGAGCCAAGAGTTAGGAGAGTCAGGATAGACAGCACAGCTATCCACCCTACGATACCACCTCTGCACCCTCTGCTCATAGCTCTAAGTGATCTAGCGGTCGTGGGCTACTCCTCCTGCGGCTTCGTGCGTGGACGGCGACGTCGATCGCCCGCTTGAGGCCTGCGTCTTGGCTTGCGGGGAGACTGAGCTGCGGACTCTTCGCCAGCACTTTGCCCGTCCTGAGGCTCCTCAGTATTGTCGCTCTCTAGGTTGGTTCCCTTTGCTCGCGGTGTGTCAGAGCTGAGGCGCTCCCGCTTCCTATTTGACTTGCGACGCTTACGCTTCTTCGGCTGGTCAAAGCGGTTGATCGCATTGTCAAAGAGTATGTCCTTAGGCTTCTTCGGAGTCTCCTGCTGGTCAGAGAGCGTCTCGGGGATCTCGCCACGCTGGTTCATCTCTATAATCTCCTTAGCCCGCTCCACAGATATGGTCTCAGGCTCTTCGAGACTCTTAGGAGCTAGGCTGTAAGTGATCTCTCCCGCTAGGAGGTCGCACTTGTTGAAGTAGTAGGTGCCACTCTCTGTCTCTAAGGTCGTACGACTCGAGGGGAAAGACTTCTTCGCCTCCATGTAGACGTCTACCTCATAGTTGGTACAGCACTTGAGCTTGCCACACTGTCCAGTGAGCTTGAGGGAGTTTTGGGCTAAGTTCTGAAAACGAGCTGCAGCCGTACTGACAGAGTTAAAGCGGGAGAGCCACGTCGAGCAGCAGAGTGCCCGTCCGCAGGGACCGATCCCGCCGATACGTCCCGCCTCTTGTCTAGCGCCTATCTGACGCATCTCTACACGTATATGGAAGGCATCAGCTAGGAGCCGTATCAACTTGCGAAAGTCTACTCGCTGATCCGCTATGTAGTAGAATATAGCGCGCGTTCCATCGGCCTGATACTCCACATCGCCGATCTTCATGTCTAGTCCTAGCGAAGTGGCTATCTCGCGCGACTCGATCATCGTCTGGTGCTCGCGAAGCTTAGCCGCGCGATAGTGATCCATGTCGGCCGGACGAGCTTTGCGGTAGATCGCCTTCGCACTGTCTACATACTGCTCATCATGGTTGGTTCGTATCTTCGTGGATACCAGCGTCCCCGTGAGAGATACCATGCCAACGTCGTAGCCTCCGCTGTCTGCCTCTACGACCACGTAGTCTCCTCGCTTGAGGTCAAGGTGATCTACGTTGCGGTAGTAGTTCTTGCGGGTGTTCTTGAACTGCACCTCGACGATCTCCTGCTGCTGCACCCCGTCGGGCAGATCAGCCAGCCAGTCGAAGGTGGAGAGCTTGCAGCAGCGAGACCCTACGCCTTTGCATCGTGGGCAGTCTATCTTATCTAGTAGGTCTGGTTTGTATTCCATCGAATAGTCTCAAAAAATGGGGAGATCGTGAGATTACTTTTTCTTCCTTCCAGTCACCCTTTCCAGCGAGTCAAAGCCCTGTCCATATACGCCATGTACCGTAGACTCAGAGATAAAGGCATCGGGGTCTACCGAGTTGATCACTTGATAGAGCCCTCCGCGCAGATTCTTGCGTATCGTCACTAGGACCACGTGCATTGGCTGGTGACTATAGCCCCCCTCGCCGTGAAGTATGGTGCATCCATGTCCTAGACGACGTGTCACTGCCTCGCTGAGCTGCTCGTACTTGGTACTGACGATAAGTAGCTGCACAGACTGCTTGTTGGCCTCCATAATGTAGTCCAGCATCTGCCCCACGATGGTGATCTCTATGAAAGAGAAGGCGAGCTTGCCTAGAGCAGTACCCCAGCTGTACTGAGGTCCGAAGAAGTGGCTCACGAGGGCACCCGTCGTGACGATAATCGCATCCATAAAGATCATGGCACGTCCCAGTGAGAGCGTACTATATTTATTGATGATAGCCACGATAATGTCGGTGCCACCTGTACTACCATTGGCAGAGAAGACTAAGCCTAGTCCAGCTCCACAAAGAGCTGCACCGACGACTAGAGCCACAAACGGCTCGTCGGGAGCCAAGAGTGGCCCGAAGTTGGGGAGTGTACTCGTCAGCCATGTGGGCAGATTGTTGTACACCTCTAGTCCTTGTCCCACCATGGGGGTAAAGAACGCTTGTCCCACCGGGATCGTGACGGCAAGCATCAGGACGGCTATGATCGTCTTCATCGAGAAGCGCCACCCCAGGATCCATATTGAGAGGAGTAGCAAGCCGACATTGATGATATTGTAAGGTATGCTGGCAGGGATATTTGTCGCCAGCTGAATGATCGTGGTCAGTCCCGCCAGTCCCCCCGAGGTAATGTCTTGTGAGAGGATGAAGGCTGTCCAGCCAAACGTATAGATGACTACACCGGCGAAGATGAGTAGAACATCCTTTAGAAAGCGCGCAGATTTGCGTGGATCGGGATATCGTAAAGGTCTTTTTATAGTCATGAGAGACAAAGTTATTACTTGGTGAAAGAGGCAACAGGCCCCCAAGCACCAACTTCAGAAGTAACACAAAGGTAGCAAAAAAGAGAGATAGGAATCTTCATACCAGCAGATGAAAGAATCTGAAGTAGCTCTCAGCCACATTCGTTCATCCTGCTTGCTATGAGGGCTCCAATCTCTTGATGCTCCAGTCCTGTGCAGAGACAGCTCTGTTTTTTTGAGTCGGGATGAGAAGACTCGAACTTCCGACCTCCACGTCCCGAACGTGGCGCGCTACCAACTGTGCTACATCCCGATGGGACTACCGCTCCACGGCGACTAGTCCCTACTTGCGACTGCAAAGGTACTAAATAATGAGACACCGTAGACACCCCAAGCACCACAAAATAGGAATTAGCCTCTGCTTGCGGAGTCTGAAAAATGAAATCTGGGAAATGGCTTGTTTTTTTCTATTTATTCTGTATCTTCGCGATAGGAGAGTTTACCCTGACGTAGAGTCCTTAGCGGGAATAAGTCCCATATAAGAGCTCTAAAGTAGGCTCGATTTAGGAGGATGCTCTCACACGAACTATTGATTCCGTATGAATATATTGCACAGATTCGTTTGGCTTTTTGAGCTATTAGCCATTCTTGTTCCAACTTACTTAGGAGCTCAAGAAGCTTTTGGAGGGTTCCCTAAGCGAGCTCAGCTCACACGTGTACCATCGTCAAGAGTCCTTCAAGTAGTGGAGAGCGCCTCAGATGCTGAGGCTGTTTTGTCTTGGAAGAGTCAGCAAGAGGGAACTTCTTATATCGGGAAAGTGATCCCCTTAGATCCTGCCTCGTTAGAGTGGCAGTACGACGCCTCCTTAGGTATATGGCTGCTAGAGATTGAGGCTGTGGGTGCTAGGGCGTTGTCTCTCTACTACGATTCTTTTCATATACCTGAAGGAGCTAAGCTGTATATCTATAATCCATCCTTGAGCGGTCGCGTGCTAGGAGCCTACACCTCCACCTCGCTACCTCAAGGGTATGAGGGACGATATGCTACGGAAATGCTGTCGGGAGATCACTTAACCCTCGAGTATCAGCCATCAGCCGAAGGTGAAGAGCCTGCGCTTAAGCCATCTGCCGTGGGATACATCGTCCATCTACCTCAGGGTAGTAGCTTACGCTATACTGATAGCTATGACTTCGCAGGAGAAAACAATTCGGGCTCCTGCATGGTTAATGTAAACTGTGAGGAGGGAGATGCTTGGCAAAACGAAAAGAAGGGAATCGCATTCATCCAAACGAGAGTAGGAGAGTATATTGGTGTGTGTAGTGGCACGCTCCTCAATAACACGGCAGAGGACAGTACCCCTTATCTCATTACAGCGGCTCACTGTGCTATCCCAGAGGAGGGACGGAAGTCCTCGCCTGAAGATTTGGATCAGTGGGTCTTCTACTTTCACTACGAGAAGGAGGGATGTGATAATAGCAGTGCTGCAACGCTCAATGCGGTATCCCTCGTTGGAGCAGAACTCCTAGCCGTCAGCCCACTCAAAGGTGGAACGGATGGTCTCTTCTTGCGACTTAAATCTGCAATACCTGCAAGCTACAACCTATATCTCAACGGTTGGTCTAGAACGACTTCATTGCCTCAGTCAGGGGTGGGATTACATCATCCATCAGGTGATGCAACCAAAATATCGACCTTTACAACTCCTCCTAAGGTAGAGCCATGGGATGAAGAGTCGCAACCCAAGGCTCACATCAACGTTGCTTACCAAGGTACATCTCATGGACATGCCGTCACCGAAAAAGGGTCAAGTGGATCGGGGCTCTTCAACTCTGAGCATCTTTTGGTGGGTACACTGACTGGTGGCAATGCGTCCTGTACTCACCTAGAGGGAACAAACTTCTATGGCCGCCTCTCTAGTCACTTCGAGAGTATGAACCTATCACAATGGCTTGCTCCAGCGCAATCAGACCTGCTCTCACTCTCAGGACGCTATACACAGGGAGAGGACCTTGCTGAGGTACAGGACCTCCTTGTCTGGATGGGGCAGAAAGGGCTTCACGCTCAGTGGTCAAAGCCTGCAGTAGCTGCTGAAAAGGTTCAGCGCTATCTCATCTATGTGGACAACAAAAAGCTTCAAGAGGTAGCCACTGATACAACCTTCCCACTCGTATTGGACTTTCAAGAGCCAGGAGATCACTATTTGTCAGTTGTAGCCCAGTATGCTTCTGGCGAAAGTCGTCCTATAGGAGCCTACTTCTCTAATAGAATGCGCCAAATAGAGGTACCCATATCTGACGTCCATACAGACTCTGGCCTGGCGTGGCTTAAGCCTCGTCTGGAGCAGACTTGGTCCTTTGCAGAGCCAAAGATCAATACGGATGAACTACGTGGTGTGGGAGACATCTCTGTAGTAACGTTTTTCTATGCAGGTGTATGGTATGGAGCGGATCAACTGCGTCGTGCAGCTCTAGCGCATTCCTATATTACGGCCATACGATATGTGCCCATCAGCTCCTCCGCGATACCGTATATATACATTCGCCAAGGAGATAGAGAGTACTCTCAGAAGATTACGGATCCAATGAGTATGAACGTGCTTACCACGATCCAGCTAAAAGAGCCTTTTGTTCTCAACGATAGGGAGCCCATCTTTGTAGGACTGAAGTTTCGTGGTGACACGAAGACCCCATTCATTGCTATGACTAGTCAACCTCGTATATTGGGCCGAAGCATGATGGCTTCACTAGACGGCAAAAACTTCTTTGAATACAAGACATTGTCTCATAGTCTAGCCTTGGAGACGGTTGTTACTGCGTCTCTTTCTAAGGGTGAGCCTCAAGAAGTCATACGATGCGCTATGCCGAGCACGTTCCCTCAGATTGTGGGGTATAGGATTATGTATGGCGACAAAGAGGTGGGCACACTTATGTCAAGTGAAGAGCAGTGCTCCTATAGTCCGTCTCTTACAGACTATCCTGACAAATCTAAGTTTAGGATCTTTGCTATTATTGACGATCAGAAGCCTACTGCCCTTATGTCTCTGTCTCATAGTGAGACGCGACCCTTCCTTTGGAGCTCCCAAGGGAGGCTTCAACTGTCGCAAGCAGAGGATGTTGTTGAGTTGACACTATATGATCTTACTGGCAAATGTCTGAATAAGACAACTCCAGAGCAAGTAAGTGATATAAACCTCTCCTCTGGAGCATATGTGGTGCGCATGAGCTTACGAGATGGCTCTGTTCTGGTCCAAAAGATCACTCATCGGAACTAAATCAATCAAGTATAACCAAACACAAAACGTAATTCTTATGAAACACGCTAGTTCAGCTTTGTGCTCTGTCTTGCTGGCTCTTGTAGCTTTGCTGACAATAAGCCTAAAGGGCTATGCTCAAGATGGCAAGTGGGTCACAGTAATCCACGAGACCTTTGATGCCTTTTCACAAGGCACCAATACTACTTCAACTCCACCTGACTCAGCCCTTCTAATCAAAGATCAAACACTAGACAAGTTTGACCTAACTAAGTCTAAGTCGCTCTATCAAGCAGGTGGAGCAATCCTCTTTTACAATGCTGAAGGAGCCCAGCTTTTCACCAAAGAAATGAACCTCCTAGGGGATAAGTTACGCATCTCTTGCAAAGTAAAAGCCTTTAGTGCTATGTCTCCACTTGCTTTCAAATTAACCTCAGAAGGAGCCGAGCAGGAAACTAAGTTTATAGACAATGACTATAGCAAAGACTGGCAGTCTATGACCTTTGAGATGCCTGCAGGCAGTGAAAAGTGTGCCTTACGGATCTCCACAAAACCTGGCTTTTTGGGGACTGTTACAGGTGTCTTCCTCGATGAGATAAAGGTTGAGGTACTCAATCCTAGAGAGGTTACTACAGATCCTCAACTCATCGTTAGTGAGTCTGATGTTACTTTCCTCGACTCTGAGGTCAACGAAGAAAGCTATGCCAAGGAAATCACTGTAAAGGGCTATAATCTCACGGAGGTCCCCACTTACAAATTAGAAGGGTTTAATGCTGATGAGGCTAAGTTTACAGCTTCAGGTGACTTAACAAAAGATGGCGGTAAAGTATCCGTGAACGTAACTCACCTTAAGCCTGGCGTTCACACAGCTCAGCTTATTATCACGAGCGATACTCTCAAGTATACTGTAAACCTGAAGGGACGAGGACTAGGTGGTAACCCAATAGAGGGAATGTCACAAGACGATCCTAAGGTAGAGCTACAGGAGGCTTTTGCTAAGGCAGGTCTGCCCGAGGGATGGAAGACCTTTGTCACTGCAGGGTATGAAGACTGGAGTATACAGCCATCTAGTCTCGATACGACTAACATTGTGGCAACGATGAATGCAGCCAAGTCTTCGCTTGAAGATTTTACTTGTTCATCATTCCTAATCACGCCATGTATGACTAACCCGAAGGGGCACCAGCCTGAGATCTCTTACGACCTTGCTATGATGAAGTCAAACGAGCTCTTCGCTAGTACTACAATGTCTGTCTACTGTATTCTACCTGATGGCTCTATAGATATGAAAGCTCCGCTATTTACCGTCGGTTACGATAAGCAAGAGGAGTATGCTACTCTTAAAAATATTAAGGTAAGCGCTCCAGACTCACTAGAAGGAAAGTACTTCGTAGGGTTCTACTATCAAGGCGCTACGAGTGCTAGTCGCTCAACCGCTGTTGAAGTTGACAACATCCAGATCACCTCTAAAGAAAAGCCCTCGTCAATAGAAGATGCTACTGTGTCTGAAGCCAAAGTGTGGCGTAATGGTGATCAGATCTATTTCGAGGGGCTAAATGGTATGGAGCTACGAGTTTATTCGATCGCAGGCACTCTGCTTGTGACGTTCCCAGCAGCTGACGCAGGGTCTGTAACTCTTAGAGATGCAGGTCAGCACCTTCTAGTATGTTACGGCACGAGTAGCCTCGTCCTTTAAACAGAACAAACTGACAAACGCATATGCATATGAAGACTTTAATCACGTGGAGTACTCCACTACTCCTTTTGGTACTCCTTGCTACAACCTCTTGTCAACCCCAGAAGCCGACTCCAAATCCAGGTGAAGAAAAGGGTGAAGTATCCTACAAACTCCCAATTGTCGACTACGACTTCAAAGGGTCTGTAGATGATATTGTGGCTTTTGAGGCAGCATTGGGACATACATTGGACAAGAGTCAGTCTGATGCTACAACCCTTACCTTCACTTCTGGCAGCAAAGCATTCCCCGAGACCGTCTATCGTCTACAGAATAAACGGATTGTGGAGGTCTATCAGCCTAGTACGAGTGGCGATGCTGTAAAAGAGATCCTCCCTCAGCTGACTAAAGAACTAAAGGAAAAGGGATGGAGTGAATGGAAGACTCCTGTGAGCAATGGACAGTGCGATGCCGCTTTTCTACTGCTTCGTGAAATCAATGGCACTCAATCTCAGATTGGCTCCGTCGTTGTACATACGCGCACCAACAATGTCAAGAAGACATACCCTAGTATCACCTTTATATTTAGCCGTATAGCAGAGGACATTGATCCGAATACCGTCGTCCTGCCTGATATCTATTTAGACGGTTTGGACAAGACAAAGGAAGAGATCAAAAAGTACTATGAGCCAAAGGGCTATGGCTTCAAAACGTCTTCTGCTTTTCTAGATGTTGCCGTAGACAATCCTGCGTATAAAGATAGAGTGTCCTTCTTCTTCCAAGAGGGAAATCCTAAGTGTCACTCGATTATTATTACCGCAGTGAACTTCGGGATTAACAAGTCTAAGAACTTGCCCAAGCAACTAAAGCAGCTAGGCTTTGAATTCGATAGTGAGGAGGGTCAAGCTATTAGCAAATACTTCAATGAAGAGAAGCAGATTTGGGCTTTCGTTCGTTTCCGTCCTCTATCGCAGTTTGATCAGCCTAACATTACCTTTACTAGGCACCCCAAAAACTTCTAATCATGAAGTCCTAGGCGCTCTGTAGAGTCCGCCCTCTGTAGAGCTCCTCTCTCATACTAAAGCGCAGCTTTGAGTGTAGTCACACCCGAAGCTGCGTTTTTGTGTAGAAGAGACTGTTCCAAAAGTCAACAGTCTCTAGAAGGGAATACGATCAGCTTCGTTAGGACTTGATTTTGTAACTTTGTGCCACACGCTTACATAACAGGAGACAGCACCTATGTATCCAGACAATCTCATCAAGGCTTACGAGGCGAGCTTCCGAGAGCATTTTCGACAGCCGGCTCTCTCGGACTACGCCACAGGCTACACCATATCTTATCGAGACTTAGCGCTACAGATCGCACACCTACATTATATATAAGGAGACGGGCATACAGCGCGGTGACCGTGTCGCGCTGATGGGTGCCGACTCGGTGCACTGGTGCGTCATCTTTATGGCTACCATCACTTACGGCGCTGTGATCGTCCCGATACTGCAGGACTTCAATGTCGAGGATGCTAAGACGATCATCAACCACAGTGAGGCGAAGCTCCTCTTTATAGACGATATTATCTTATCAAAGCTCAATCCTGAGGAGGACCTGCCGATGGTGCAGACCATCTTTGACCTCAAAAAGATCACTTGGCGGTACGCTCGTTCGGGGATGCCGTATGACTACAAGCGCCTCCTCCCCTTTGCCCCCTTCGTGGCGCGCTTTTATCCGAAGGGATTCCGTCGCACCGACATTGTCTACCCCGAGGTGGGCAATGATGAGTTGGTCGTGATCAACTATACCTCAGGGACGACTGGCTTTAGCAAAGGGGTACTGATCACAGCGGGCAATCTGGCGGGTAATGCCCTCTATGCGAGCAAGCTCGACCTCATGTATAGCGGCGAGCAGATCATCTGCTTCCTCCCGCTAGCACATACGTACAGCTGCGCTTTCAATATGCTCGCAGCCCTTTACATTGGTGTCCACACGCATATCTTAGGCAAGGTCCCTTCGCCCAAGATCTTGATGAAAGCCTTTGCCGAGATACGCCCTGTACTGATCATCTCCGTACCGCTCATCTTGGAGAAAATCTACAAGCAGTCTATCGTGCCTGTCCTAGAGCGCTCCTCCATCAAGGCGCTCCTGCGCATACCGCTCCTACGCAAGCTGGTCTACCGGGTGATTCGCAAGAAGCTCACTGAGGGGCTCGGGGGCAACTTCCGCGAGGTAATCGTCGGGGGAGCTCCGCTCTCTACGGAGGTCGCCGCCTTCCTGCATCGTATCGGCTTCCCGCTCACCGTCGGTTACGGCATGACCGAGTGCGCTCCACTGATCTCTTACAGCAACCATCGCCGCTGGGTACCGCTCTCTGCGGGTCGTGCCCTGCCACATATGGAGATACGCGTCGAGGTGCCGGAGGACTTTGACCAGCCCCTAGCTCCAGGCGTTGGTGAGATACAGGTGCGCGGTGACAATGTCTGCCTTGGTTACAACAAGCTTCCCGAGATCAATAAGCATCTCTTCACCTCAGACGGCTGGATGCGTACGGGTGACCTGGGACGTCTGGACAAGCGGGGCAATCTCTTTATCCTCGGTCGCTCCAAGACGATGATCCTAGGGGCTAATGGCCAAAACATCTACCCCGAAGAGATCGAGGCGAAGCTCAATAACCTCCACTTTGTGGCGGAGAGTCTAGTCTATCAGAAGAATGGGCGTCTCGAAGCGCTCGTCTATCCCGACGAACTAGCCGCTAAGCAGGCCGGGATAACTATCGAAGAGGCGTGGGAGCGGATCAAAGATCAGCGTAAGCAGCTCAATGCTAAGCTAGGCTCCTACGAGATGGTGACTAAGTTCGTCCTGCAGAGGACCCCCTTCATTAAGTCGCCCAAGCGCAGCATCAAGAGACACCTATATAAGGATGGCATTGAGGTGACGCAGACCAATGGGTAGCCTCGCTGAACCAACTTATCATATCGAGGGGACGCTCCGTCAGCTGCCTCTAGAGGAGTATATGGCGGAGTACTTTGACCCAGAGCGCTTCCTTGCTCTGTGCGAGCATTGTCCCACTTACTTGACCAATTGGTCTTGCCCGCCCTTTGCCTTTGATGTGCGAGAGGCGCTGGCACGCTACCGTTACGCGCATATCCTCGTGCATCGTGTCACGCCCGACGAGCAGTCGTGGACGGCGTGTCAGCCTGCTGAGGTGGGGGACTACTGCTTTCGCCTGATGAGTGCCGTGCGAGAGTGGATTGATCCGCTCCTCTATCAGCTAGAGCGACAGCATGCGGGGAGTCGGCTCTTTACGGCAGGTCGCTGTCGGCTTTGTCAGCCACAAGCCTGCACACGTAGTGCCGGCGAGCCTTGCCGTCACCCTGACCAGATGCGTTCGTCGCTCGAGTCGTGGGGCTTTGACCTGAGTGGCACCACAGAGCGCCTAGCTGGCATCCCGATGGTGTGGGGCGAGGAGGGGCATCCGCCACGCTACCTTACGATGGTCTCGGCACTGCTCTCAGCTGATCCTGTCCCTGAGAGAGACTTTGAGAAGTTAGAGGTTAGACTTTAGAGATTAGAGGTTAGGGGGCTCTGTCTCCTCCCGAAGAATGGAATTCCTACCTAGGAATTTGCCAAATAGGTACCTAGAAATTCCTTCATTTCCTACCTAGGAAATAAAAAATACTTCGGAGGAATCAAATGAAACTTCGGAAGAATCAAATGAAACTTCGGAGGAATCAAAAAATAAGTCCGAAGAATTTGCCCATTTCCTACCTAGGAATTTCCCAAATTTCTAGGTAGGAATTGGAACGAACTCATGTTTACAATGCGTCACTTTGTGCACAATGCGTTCGGTGCATAGAGGCTCTGCTCTTTATTTTGTAACTTTGTGGAGCTAAAGACTGCACATCAATATAAACTTATCATACACCTCTATGGAACTACTTCAAAAGAACGTACAGCGCGCTAAGGCAAACAAGCAGCGCATCGTACTCCCCGAGGGTCTCGAGCCTCGCACCCTCCAAGCTGCTGATCGCATCATTGCTGACGGCATCGCTCACATCATCCTCCTAGGCAACCCTGCTGAGATCCAGGCTAAGGCTGCTGAGCTAGGGCTCAAGCACATTGACCAGGCTGAGATCATTGATCCGCAAAACCACGCACGCCGTGAGGCTTATCGTGACCTCCTAATGGAGCTGCGCAAGGCTAAGGGCATGACCCGTGAGCAGGCTGACGAGCTAGTGGTTAATCCGCTTTACCTCGCCTGCCTGATGATCAAGTCTGGCGACGCTGACGGTGAGGTAGCTGGTGCACACAACACAACGGGCAACGTGCTCCGTCCTGCACTACAGCTTATCAAGACACGCCCAGGACTCAAGGTGGTCAGTGGCGCATTCCTCATCTTCTCTCCGCTCAAGGAGTATGGCGAGAACGGCTTCTTCATCTTTGCAGACTGCGCCGTCACGCCCAATCCTGACAGC
>QWCE01003238.1_pt1 | contig 26510 bp, 13 predicted proteins | sample 1972531 | NCBI WGS metagenome assembly QWCE01 (sample SAMN09866716, study PRJNA288562) | Human gut metagenome isolate term4_stool, whole genome shotgun sequencing... | reverse complement strand
CCATGCCCTTAAAGCCTTCAGCTTCACCTATCGGCATAACTAGCGGAACTATGTGTCCACCAAGTTTTGTTTTTATATCTTCCAAAACTTCGTCGAATTTAACATTTTCTTTATCCATCTTATTTAAGAAGATAAATCTTGGAGTGTGATATTTATTTAAGTTCTTCCACGCTTTTTCAGTTCCTACTTCAACGCCTGCTTGCGCGTCAATAACTAGTATAGAGCCTTCTGACGCTCTCTTTGCACCATACATCTCACCAATGAAGTCGAAGTAACCAGGTGTATCAAGGAAATTGTATTTAACATCATTATATTCTACAGGAATAACCTTTGTATTGATAGAAACCTTTCTTTGTATCTCTTCTTTGGAAAAGTCTCCAACAGTATTTCCGTCTTCAACCTTACCCATCCTAGAGATAGCTCCTGTTGCGTATAAAAGTGATTCAACTAGCATAGTTTTACCACTGCTACTGTGTCCCAAAAGGGATACGTTTCTGATTTTGCTTGCATCGTAAGCCTTCATATTTTTTCCTCCTCATATAAATATAGTTATTTTATCAATTTACTTTATAAAAGCGTTATGTGTAAAAAAATTTAGCGTGAAGATTATAATTTCTTCACAAAAATATTATAACACATATAGATTTTTTTTGCAATGATTTTATCAAGATGATACGCGAAAAGTTTAAAGAGACTAAAAAAAGAAGAGCTCATCACTCTTCCTTCATCTCCTCATACGCTAGACCTATGGCCTTGTAGAAGAACTCTAAATCTTCCTCGTCAAAGTCAAATGTGTCGCTGTGGTGTGGCCCCTTTAAATTTGTTCCCAGCATCATGTGCATGGCTGGAACGCCACGGCTCTTAAGCTTCTTAAGATAAAAAGTCACATCTTCACTCGCGCCAAAGCTCGGCATCCTGTGGGTCTTTATCTCATTTGCATTAAGCTTTTCAATCACTCTGTCAATTAATTCATAGTTCTCTTCCTTATATGCATTAGCCTTCGCTAGCACCTTCATCTCGTAGCTCGCGCCCTTCGCCTCAGATACGCATCTTGCAATCTTCTCCATAGAACTAAGCATCTCATCCATCGCCTCGTCGCTATCACTTCTAAGGTCCATACCCAAAGTAATTTTATCCATGACAGCATTTCTTTGACCGCCACCATTTATTATGCCGATGTTAATAAATTTTTTGCTGTGAGCGTCAATTGTAAGATCTTTTATCATATCAATGAAAGACATGGCAATGGTAAGGGCGCTGATCCCCTTTTCTGGCGCGTTTGCCGCGTGCGCCGCCTTTCCGAAAAAGCTCATATCAAGCTTTGTAGTCGCTAAAAAATCAGTCGTTCCAACGCCGATGTAGCCCTTTTCCTCGCCCAGGCCAATGTGATAGGATAAAAATCCACCCACATCCTCCGTAATAAAGTCCGCCATGCTTCTTGCGCCGCGAACCCCTTCTTCGGCGGGTTGAAATAGTACACGAGCCGCTTCTCCAGACTTACTAAAGCGCTCGCATAAGCTAAGTGCCAAGGCTATGTGTCCGTCGTGACCACATGCGTGCATATTGCCATTAGTCGAGGCAAAACCAAAGGTGTTCGGTAAATGCGTTGTATCACTCGTCTCCTTTATCTTGAGCCCGTCGATATCGGCCCTGAATAAAAAGTATGGAGCCGTGCCAAACTCAGCCATCACCCCAGTGAAGCCATTGTCAATGTCGCTCATCTTGCTCTCGGCGCCGCTTTCGTAAAGTGCCCTGCCATAATAAAGTTTACAATTAAAATTTTCAAGTATTTTAATGATCTCCTTAGTCGTCTTCACCTCTTCGAAGCCGAGCTCGGGGATTTTGTGAAACAATCTTCTATATAAAACTAAATCCATCTTATCACCTACTAGCTAAATCTTACATCAAGAGCCGCGTTTTGTCAAGCTTGACAAATTGCCGTGGATGTAGTAATATATTCATGTTGAGGTGAATTATGAAAAAGAAATTTATTTTATTTATAACTATGCTAGTGGCCATGCTTATGGCATTGACAGCATGTTCAGAAAAAGAGACGAAGTTTACAAAGGAAGAGATAAAAGACTGGAACGTTAGCGAAGGCAAAGAGCCAAAGGCTGACGACATCGACGACGACTTTGTTAATGCGCTTAAACGCTTTATTAAGAAGAGTATAGCAGAGAAAAATTACGAAGCCTTCTCAGAGATGGTTAGCGATGAGTATTTGACAGCAGTTGACATGACGCGTGATGAATACAGGGCACTTAACAAAGAAACGAGCGAAGCACTTAAAGACATTGACATCGAAGTATCAGACGTTGAAGCGAGCCAAGTTGATGAACACGCAATCGAGCTTAGATACACTTTGAGCTTTAACAACTCAAATACGGCGCAGTACATCTACATCTATAAGGATAAAGACGATGTATTCAAGTTTGCGCCATCGATGTACGAGCCACACGCTTGGCAAGTAAGTAACTTTGATAAAGACAAAATCAATATACAGTTCATATCACTTGGTAAAGTTACCGAGGGTATGGAGGTCAGAGCAAAACTTATGAGCACTGAGAAATGGGATAGAGAACTCATTAGCGCAACGCTTTACACAGACAGAGGTAAGTACAACGCAGCCAAATTCAAGATAAATATCGCAAGTGGCAAGACAGAGCATGCGCTTTTCTACTTCCAACACGCAAAAGGTAAAGCAGAAAAGTTCGAGCTAGTCTACAAAGGCGATGGCGGCGAAAAGAAGACGACTACATTTGAGTTTAAGTAGATAATTTTTAATAGATATGTATATATAGTAGGAAGATTTGCTTCCTACTATTTTTATGCAAAAAATATCTGCCAGACTCAAATATGCCTAGCAGATATCTGTGATAATAGATTTAACTATTTACTTTTTTCTACGATAAACTTTCTCTTGATATATACAAGTCCAAGTAAAATCATTAAGCCTAAGAATATACCTAAAGTGTCTTCAGTAACGCCAGTCTTTGGTATTACATGTTTGTCAGGCTCTTCAGGTTTTTCTTCTTCTGGTTCGTGTGGTTCTTCTGGTTCCTCAGGTTTTTCTTCTTCTGGTTCCTCAGGTTCCTCAGGTTCTTCTGGTGGTACTTCTTTGTTTACTATAGTATAGCCATTGTACATATCACCAGAGTAACTAACTTCGAACTTTCTATCGTCAAAATTGTAGATGTTATCGTTTTCGCCTACTTCTTTAACAGTGTATGTGTATCTTCTTCCCGATTCGTCTTCTAAATCAAGATTAGTGAAGCTTGCACTCCAGCCGTTAGCTGCGTTTAAAGTAAGGATTTTGCCGCTTGCTTCGCCATTGATATACAGCTCAACTTGTATATCTCTAGTTTTGCCAAGAGCTTGCCAAACTTTATTTACTCTAACTGTTATAGTTTTTGTTTCTGGTGTAGGTGGTTCTTCTGGTTCTTCAGGTTTTTCTGTGTTAGTGAAAGTCACTTTAGCAACTTCTGTAATTACTACATCTACTGGATATACGATGATTAAGTTTCCATCTTCATCATATTTAAGTTCTACCTCAGCTTTATCTTCGGCTGCTTCTTTAAGTTCAAATGAGTATTTTTTACCTTGAATCATTTTTAAGAATTCATCTTTTGTCAATTCATTCTTGTCTGTGCCAAAGAATTTTACAATCTTGTCTTTAGCATCAAAATCCATAGTTGTTTCAATAGACTGTTTTCCGTCAAATTTTTCTAAGTCTTCTTCAGTAAATTCATAGTTGTTTGCAGATAAAACTCCTTTGCCTAGGAATTCTTCAAAATATTTCCATTCTTCAGGTGTAAGAGTTATTTCTTTATCAACATACTTTCCTTTTATCTTAATCTTAAGATTTTTAGGGATAGATTCAGTGTTTTCTGTATCCCAAACTTTTTCAACTTCAATACGATGTTTTGGTTGATAGTAGTTAGTAAGCTCAAAATATTTCTTGCCTTCCTCAGTATATGGTTTCACATAAAGTAAATTGTAATCATCACCAACATCTGTTAATTTTGGAACATAAAGAACTAACTTTCCATTTTCTTCAACTAATTTAAGGACATAAGCACCTTCATTTGTTACTATATCATCTTCATTCCAGCCTGCTTGATATTTTCCAAGATTTCTTGGGAATGGATTTCCTTTTTCATCATAATACATTTTAATTTCGATATCTGAATCTTTAAATTTTCCATTCATTACGATATCTTTGATTACTGTATCTAAGTGCCAATCCCATCCATCAACTCTATATGGTTCAAGTTTTTTTGTATAAACTTCTTTTACTTCTTTATCACCATCTTTGTAAATATAATGCACTTCAAAAGGTATATAATTAATTCTAAAATATCCACCAGTATAATCTTTGTAGATTAGATATTTATCAGAATCTTTATCTCTTTCAACTCTAATATTTAAAGTAGAATTTTCTTTTCTTGTAACAAGTGGAATAAATATTTCAGAATCTTCCTTAACCCAATACTTTTCAAAGCCCATGCCATCTAATTCAAAAAATGGAAGTTTGTCAAAATTACCTTTCCATCCATTATCTTTAGATAGGGTAACGTAACGATCGTTTCCATCTTTGTCCTTAACTCTCTTTCCATCTTTCAATAAATATACCTTAACAGAATCAGGAATATCCTTTTCTTCTATCGATTCATCCCATTTTTTCACTACAGGTATTTCTGAATATGGATAGTTAGTAATGGTAAATCTATGATTTGGCACTAACGCTAACTTATAACCATTGGTATTTTTTGTGTAATCATCAGTTGTATGATCTGGATTCCCCATATATTGAGTCCAAAGATATGGTAGTTGAATTTCAACTGTACCGTCTTCTTTTTCGAGTATATAGGCTTCATGCCAAGGACCATTTTCTTCCCACCAATTTGAATCAGCAGTTAAACCATTGTAGCCAAGGCCAACCCAATCAGGAGATGGTTCATAGGCTTTGTCATAACTATGATATGTTATTTTTACATCTTTAAGATTCTTAAACTTATCAAGAAGCATATCTTTTACGAGGCCAGTCCATTTCTCTTTATCTTCCTTATAGTCAATTTTAATATCTTCCCTCGAGATTTCTTTACCATTTTTATCCTTATGGATAAATACGATTTTGTAGTCCATTTGCTTGTGAGGTGGCATATCAAAATTAATGGCATTATCATCATTAGGGTATTTTTCACCAGCAAATACTCTTTCAACCTCTAAAGAATTTAATGTTTCATCTATAACAGAGTAGAAATCATCATTTCTTTCCTTTATTGAGTAGCTGATCTTCTTTTTCATAAGCTCTTCAGCTGTAAAAGGTAGATTTTCAAACTTTGCAGTCCAATCATTATCTTTACTTAGTTCAACTTCGCCATATTTTGCGTCTCCTATAAATAAATCAACCCAAATGCTTTTAGGTTTTTTATCTTCAGGAATCGACTTATGCCACTTTTTATCTATAGTTATTTCATATTCGCCAGTTTTTCCTGGAGGAGTAGTGTTAGCGTTTGATCCAATTCCAGCACCCTTTAAAGCAGTGTTGCCCATAATAAATAGATTAGAGTTTGTCCAAGCTTCATTTTTTGTTTGAGCATCATATATAGCTTGTAAAGATACAGCTTTGTCTGTATGATACATCCATTCTGGAACTTCTTTACCATCATATAGATATTTGATAATATTTCCTTTTTCTGTGATAGGAGATATATTTGTTAAGAATTTTGGATAATCAAAACTTTCTCCATTAAAAATACTATAATTATCTTTTTTTCCATGAGTAAAAATATCTTTACCACCAGATGAAGCATCATTATCAAAAATGTAAACTGAATTAAAATCTTCAAAATTCACATTTCCTGCTGGACAATGCCAAAATCCTCCGCCATTACCTGCAGAAAGATGATAATAAGCACCACTTATAGCTTTGTTTTGACTAATCAATACATGATCTAACTTTAAAACATGTGGAACAATAGAAACATAAATTCCTCCGCCCATATTTTCAGACTTATTGTTTAAAAGATATCCACCATTTAACTTAGCAGTAGACGCATTAATATATATGCCTCCACCTGCACCTGATGTGTTACCATCATTGTGAACTTTGGCTATATTTTTATAAATCAGACCACCATTTTGAGTATAGTAAGCCCCAGCATATTTAATATATACATCATATTTTTCATTTACTATGTTTGAATAGTTTACACCATTAGTACCTGTAACATAATTATCATTAACAGCAACAGCCCCTCCATGATAAGATTCATTTCCAGCTAATATACCATTATTGAATATAAAATTAGCAAGTGAATCTACATGTACAGCACCGCCATAGTTTTCTGTCTCTGGTTCTAAGTTGGCATACATTGGACCTTTATTATTAGCAATAAGACCTCCATTCATTGTAAATAGAGCTTTAATTCTTTTACCATTTTTATTTCCAAAGATTTTTCCTAAAAAAACACCACCTACTGGTGCTTCGTTATTGTCTATACTTCCACCGTTTAAGGTAAACTCCCCGCCTTCATCAATATAAACAGCTCCAGCTGCATTAAATGTTGAATGTCCTTTAGAGATGTTTCTATTAGAAGTAATTCTACCACCATTCATTGTAAACTTGGCATCTTCATGCACATAAATAGGTGCAGAATTAACACTTTCATTATTGCTATGAGCAATAAATCCGCCATTCATAATAAGTTCGCCAGACACATCAATTATCGAGCCATTTGTTATTTCAGTTTTTACATCTTTATTTCCATCGATAAATAATGGGTCTTTATTATCTTTACCTAAAGTTAACTTAGCTCCTTTTTCAACTTTAAATAGTGTCGCCTTAAAAGCTTCAGCTCTTTTTAAAATAATCTCAACATTTGGCAATGGGTTTTTTGTTAAATCCGTATCTTCAAGAGCTTTTTCGCCTTTAGCTTCTGCTTCTTTAACAAGTTCTTGTCTCCTTGCCATGTCGTCATCTTCATCAGGCATAGTTATTTTATCTTCGCCAATTGGTGTAACTTGATTATCTGCTTTACTTCTATCAGCACCTGATGTTAATACAATGATTTTCTTTTCACCTATAGTTATAGTATCTGTTATTTCAAAGCTTTGTGTTATAACAATAGTTGTTTCAACACCATCTTGAGCATTGTTAATAGCTTCAACTAACTCTTCAAACGATCCAACTTCAACTCTATTAGGATCAGCTTCTTCTGGTCCTGCACCTAAAGGAGTAAGCTTATCTGGATCTAAGACTGTACCAACTTCAAGCTCTTTTGCATCTGCATTTGCTTCAGCATTTTCGCCTTCTTCAGCTTTTTCACCAGCTTTTTCTTCTGTACCTTCTTTAGCTTTTTCTTCAGCCTTTTCTTCTGTACCTTCTTTAGCTTTTTCTTCGTCTGTTATAGCATCAGCATCTTTATTTTCGTCTTTTTTCTTTTCTTCTTCAGGCTTTTCTTTTGCTTCAGAATCTTTCTTAGCATCTTCTGCCTTTGCTTCTGTATTGTCATCTTTCTTCTCATCTGGATTTACTTCTTCAGATTTATTTTCTTCTGGCTTTGTTTCTTCAGACTTTTTATCTTGCTCTTCATTAGTCTTTTCTGCAGCTGCTTTTTCTTCTGATTTTGTTTCTTCTTTTGCATCGGAAGGCTTTTTGTCTTCAGGCTCTACATCCTTGTCTGTATCTATATTAGAGCTTGGCACCCCCCCATGTCGACTTTTTCTACATCTGTTTTTGTAGTTTTGTCTTCAATAGGAGCGTTCGCTTCTTTATTTCTTTCCTTTGCAATTTCTTCTTTCTCTTCAACTGCTAACTCTTCAGCTGTATTTCCTCCCTCAATACCTTTGGGAGCTTCTTCAGAAATTACTGTCTTTCGCTCTTCTGTCTTTACTGTTTCTTCATCCATAGCTATAACATTTACACCTGCAAAGATAACTAAGCTTAGTATCATTGTTAGTATAATCACATTTAATTTCTTCATTTCTCTCCCTCCTTTCTTTTTATATTTTTTGCAATGTTTTCACCTTGCTTCCTCAAAAAATTATTTGAGTACTATTATTATATACCTACATAAAGTAAATTGCAATGATTTTCAATCAAATCCCTTCTCTGATAGCGAACTTAAGTCCTTTTTCAATAGCGATAGGTGTGATAAGTTCGATGTTAAATCTAGCGTTATCACCAGGCATTACCATTTCTACTCCGTCTTCTAGTGTGATGTTACCTGTAACGTCTGTAGTTCTGAAGTAGAATTGTGGTCTGTAACCGTTGAAGAATGGAGTATGACGTCCACCTTCTTCTTTTGTTAATACGTATACTTCTGCTTTAAATTTAGTGTGTGGTTTGATTGTCTTAGGGGCAGCAAGTACTTGACCTCTTTCGATTTCGTCTCTTTGAACACCTCTTAGTAATAGACCTACGTTATCTCCAGCTTCTGCTACGTCTAGTAGTTTGTGGAACATTTCAACGCCTGTTACTACTACGTCTCTTACTTCGTTTGTTAAACCAACTAGTTCAACTGTATCTCCAACCTTAACTGTACCTCTTTCTACTCTACCTGTAGCAACTGTACCTCTACCAGTGATTGAGAAGATATCTTCTACTGGCATTAGGAATGGTTGGTCTGTAGCTCTTTCTGGTTGAGGGATGTATGCGTCAACTTCTTCCATAAGTTTAATAATCTTGTCTCCCCATTCTCCGTCTGGATCTTCTAGAGCTTTAAGTGCTGAACCTACAACGATAGGAGTGTTATCTCCGTCGAAGTCGTATTCGCTAAGTAGTTCTCTAACTTCCATTTCAACTAATTCGATTAGTTCTGGGTCGTCTACTTGGTCTTCTTTGTTTAGGAATACTGCAATCTTAGGAACACCAACTTGTCTAGCAAGTAGGATATGTTCTCTTGTTTGTGGCATTGGACCGTCTGCAGCAGATACTACTAGGATAGCGCCGTCCATTTGAGCAGCACCAGTAATCATGTTCTTAACGTAGTCGGCGTGGCCTGGGCAGTCAACGTGTGCGTAGTGTCTGTTTGGTGTTTCGTATTCAACGTGTGAAGTACTGATTGTTATACCTCTAGCTCTTTCTTCTGGAGCCTTATCGATGTTTGCGTAGTCTACGAATTCACCGCTACCGTATCTCTTGTTTAGTACTAATGTTATAGCTGCTGTTAATGTTGTTTTACCGTGGTCAACGTGACCGATTGTACCAATGTTAACATGTGGTTTTGTTCTTTCATATTTTTGTTTAGCCATTTTTTACCTCCTATAAAATTATTTATTACCAATGACTTTATCTAATATACTGTTTGGAACTGGATCGTAGTGATCGAATTGCATTGAGTAGTTAGCTCTACCTTGTGTGTTACTTCTAAGGCTTGTTGCGTATCCAAACATTTCTGAAAGTGGAACGAATGCTTTAACGTGTTGAGCTCCGTTATCAAGTTCCATACCTTCTATCCTACCTCTTCTTGAGTTCAAGTCGCCAATTACGTCTCCCATGTATTCTTCTGGTGTAGTAACTTCAACTTTCATCATAGGTTCAAGTAGTGTAGGTGTTGCTTTCTTAAGTGCATCTTTAATTGCCATAGAACCGGCAATCTTAAATGCCATTTCTGATGAGTCGACTTCGTGGTATGAACCATCGTATAGTGTAACTTTTACGTCAAGTACTGGATATCCAGCGATAACACCTGATTGTAGTGCTTCTTGTATACCTTGGTCAACTGGTCCGATGTATTCTTTTGGAATAGCTCCACCAACGATTGCGTTAACAAATTCGTAACCTTTTCCTGCTGGTTGTGGTTCGATTTTGATTCTTGCGTGACCGTATTGTCCGCGACCACCTGATTGTTTAACGTATTTACCTTCGCCTTCTGCAGCTGACTTGATTGATTCTTTGTATGCAACTTGTGGATTACCAACGTTTGCTTCTACTTTGAACTCTCTTAAAAGTCTGTCTACAATGATTTCTAGGTGAAGTTCACCCATGCCGGCGATGATTGTTTGGCCTGTTTCCTCATCTGTATATGTTCTAAATGTTGGGTCTTCTTCAGCAAGCTTTAGTAGTGCTTGTGTCATCTTATCTTGTGAAGCTTTTGTCTTTGGTTCTATCGCTACTGAGATAACTGGTTCTGGGAACTCCATATCTTCTAGTATGATTGGTTTGTCTTCAGCACATAGTGTATCACCAGTACCTGTAAGCTTTAATCCTACTATAGCAACGATGGATCCTGCATATGCTTCTTCGATTTCTTCTCTCTTGTCAGCATGCATTAATACGATACGTCCGATTCTTTCTCTCTTACCCTTTGATGAGTTAAATACGTAAGAACCGCTCTTTAGAACGCCTGAGTAGATTCTTGCATAAGCAAGTTTACCTACGAATGGGTCTGTAACTATCTTAAATGCTAATGCTGCTAATGGTTCAGTATCTGATGCTGGTCTTTCAGTTATTTCTCCGTCTCTATCTGTACCAGTAACTGCTGGTATATCGATAGGTGATGGTAGGTAGTCAACTATAGCATCTAGAAGGAATTGTACACCTTTGTTTTTATATGCACTACCGCATAGAACTGGTGTTACTTGGTTTGCAACGCATTCTCTTCTTAATACTTTTTTTATCATTTCGTTAGGAACGTCTTCACCGTTTAAGTAAAGTTCCATAATTTCTTCGTCGAAATCAGCGATTTCTTCGATCATTTCTTCTCTATATTTTTGAGCTGTTTCTACTAGATCTTCTGGAATATCTGATTCTTGTATTACTGTTCCTAGATCGTCTTCGTATAATTCAGCTTTCATTGCGATTAGGTCTATGATACCTCTAAATGTATCTTCTTTACCTATTGGTAATTGAACAGCTATTGGATGAGCGTTTAATCTTTCTCTCATCATCTTTAGTGTTCTGTCAAAGTTTGCACCTACGACGTCCATTTTATTAACAAATGCAAGTCTAGGTACACCGTATTTGTCTGCTTGACGCCATACAGTCTCGCTTTGAGGTTCAACTCCCCCTTTAGCGTCGTATAAAGCAACCGCACCATCTAGAACTCTTAGGGAACGTTCAACTTCAACTGTAAAGTCAACGTGGCCCGGTGTATCTATAATATTGATTCTGTGGTTTTTCCAGTAACATGTTGTTGCTGCTGAACCGATAGTGATACCTCTTTCTTGTTCTTGCGCCATGAAGTCCATGGTAGCAGCACCTTCGTGAGTTTCTCCTATCTTATGAATCTTTCCTGTATAGAATAGAATTCTTTCTGTTGTGGTTGTTTTACCTGCGTCAATGTGCGCCATAATACCGATGTTTCTGACATCTTTTAGTGCAATTTCTCTTGGCACAAGTTTTCCCCCTTATTATTAATATCTATAATGTGCAAATGCTTTATTTGCTTCAGCCATTCTGTGAACTTCTTCTCTCTTCTTAACAGAAGCTCCTTGACCGTTGGCTGCATCCATCAACTCTTTTGCTAATCTTTCAGTCATTGTCTTTTCTCCTCTTGCTCTGGAGTATTGTACAAGCCATCTTATTGCTAGAGTTTGTCTTCTTTCAGGTCTTACTTCCAATGGAACTTGGTAGTTGGCACCACCAATACGTCTTGCCTTAACTTCTAGTACTGGCATGATGTTATTCATAGCCTTGTAGAATTGTTCAAGAGCATCTTCACCTGTCTTTTCTGCAACTATATCAAATGCCCCGTAAACTATGCTTTGAGCTAAGCCTTTTTTGCCGTCTAGCATGATTGAGTTTATTAACTTTGTTACTACAACATCATTGTATCTTGCGTCAGGCATTACTTCACGTTTAGGCACGTGTCCTTTTCTTGGCACTTTTTCTTCCCTCCTTAACTATCTTAGTAGATTCATTGGTACTCGGCAAATCTCTAAAAGCCGTCTAGCGCCAAAATGCTCTTCATCTATTTAATGCTTTGCATTTCAACGACTAAAATTGTTTTTTACTTCTTTTCTTCTTTAGGTTTCTTAGAACCGTATTTAGACCTACTTTGTCTTCTGTTTTCAACTCCGGCTGTATCTAGTGTACCTCTAATTATGTGGTAACGTACGCCGGGAAGGTCTTTTACTCTTCCACCTCTTATAAGAACAACACTGTGTTCTTGTAAGTTGTGACCAATTCCTGGGATGTAAGCTGAAACTTCATATCCATTAACTAGTCTAACTTTAGCAACTTTTCTTAAGGCAGAGTTTGGCTTCTTAGGTGTAACTGTCTTTACAGCAACACATACTCCTCTTTTTTGTGGAGCATTTACTAAAGATTGTTTCTTCTTAAGTGAGTTATAAGTTGTATCTAAAGCTGGTGATTTAGATTTGTAAACTACTTTTGATCTTCCTTTTTTGATCAATTGATTAATCGTTGGCATCAAAGCACCTCCTTACATAAAAATTTATTTTAATAAAGCAGCGGCAGCTGCATTTATCTCAATACCACAGAGTTTTCCAAGCTCTTCTTTTGTGTTTATATAAACAACATCAACAGAATTTTTACTTGCCTCTTCTTCGATAAGCGTCTTTATGTCCTTATCAGCATCAAGAGCGATAAAAACCTGTTTGAAGAGATCGGATTTTAGCCCCCTTGTTACCTGTTTAAAGCCTACTATGCAATTCGGCCCCAAGGTGTCGGTATCCATTAAGCATCCTCCTTTAGCTCTATTAATAGCGTGAACTTTCACACATAAGAGAATTGTACCACGCATTACGGAAAAAGTCAAGATATTTTTCGTTAAATTTAGGTAAAATATCTTGACTGTCTCCACTTGTATTTATTTTTTAAATATACTAATTATCTTTAGAAGACTTTCTTTCTTTTTCTTCGTTAAGTAGGTCTTTGATAATCTTATCTAGTTCGATAGCATCTTGATTATCTTTTACCTCTTCTTTCACGTCTTCTTCTTTCTTAGTCTTCTTTTCTTTTTCATCCTCATCAAAGTCTTTAAATAGGTTTGTGTCGTCTATCTCTCTCTTCTTTCTCTTCATTTCTTCTTCCATTTGTTTCTTCAAAACTGTTTCGTCTTCTTTAACTTTGATGTTTCTATACTTAAGCATGCCTGTACCTGCTGGTATGATCTTACCTATGATAACGTTTTCCTTAAGTCCTACTAACTCATCTTTCTTACCTCTGATAGCCGCTTCAGTTAATACTCTTGTTGTTTCTTGGAATGAAGCTGCTGATAAGAATGAATCTGTTGCTAGTGATGACTTGGATATACCAAGTAATATTCTCTTACCTTCTGCTGGTACTTTGCCTTCTTCTTTAAGTTTTTTGTTTTCATGAATGAAGTCGTATATGTTTACAAGTGCTCCTGGTAAGAATGAAGAATCGTTTTGTGCTTCTATCCTTACTTTCTTAAGCATTTGTTTACAGATGATTTCAATGTGCTTGTCATTGATATCGATACCTGTCATTCTATATACTCTTTGTACTTCTTTTATTATATAGTCTTCAACGCCTTCTACGCCAAGAACCTTCATGATTTCTTGAGGTGATGCGTTACCTTCTGTGATTTCTTTACCTTTTTCGATGTAGTCGCCTTCATGAACTTTAAGTCTTGCCGCATAATTTACAGGGTGATCAACTGCGATGCCTTCTTTGTCATCAGTAATAACAATGACTCTTTGTTGTGGATCGTCTTCGTTGATTGATACAGTACCTGAAATTTGAGCGATTTGTGCTTGTCCTTTTGGCTTTCTAGCTTCGAAAAGTTCTTCAACTCTTGGAAGACCTTGAGTGATATCGTCTGCATTGGCTACCCCACCTGAGTGGAAGTTTCTCATTGTAAGCTGTGTACCTGGCTCACCTATTGATTGAGCGGCTATGATACCAACTGATTCACCAATATTTACGATATTACCTGTTGCCAAGTTTCTTCCGTAGCACTTAGCGCAAACGCCGTGCTTAGTTTGACAAGTAAGAACGCTTCTTACCTTAACTTCTTCTATGCCTATCTCTTGAATAAAGTGAGCTGTCTCTTCATCTATAAGCTCATCCTTCTTAACGATAATCGAACCGTCTTTAGGATTTACTATGTCTTCAAAAGCATATCTGCCTACTAGTCTTTCTTCTAGCTCTTCAAGAATTTCTTTGCCATCTCTTATAGTTCTAACAGTATGTCCTTGATCAGTGTGGCAATCGTCTTCTGTTACTATAACATCTTGAGATACGTCAACCAATCTTCTTGTTAGGTAACCAGAGTCCGCTGTCTTCAAGGCGATGTCTGATAGACCCTTTCTAGAACCGTGTGATGATAAGAAGAACTCTAGTACTGATAGTCCCTCTCTAAAGTTTGACTTGATAGGGATTTCTACTGTCTTACCAGTTGATGATGCCATCAGACCACGCATACCGCCTAATTGACGGATTTGGTTCTTACTACCTCTGGCTCCTGAGTCCGCCATGATGAAGATGTTGTTTAATGGGTCTAGTGACTTCATAAGTGCTTCAGTAACTTCATCAGTGATGCCGTTCCAAATATTGATAACACCTTCGTATCTTTCTTCTTCAGTCATGAAGCCGTCTCTGTAAGCTCTTTCGTACTTTTCTACTTCCTTTTGTGCCTTGTCTATAAGCTCAGTCTTTTCCTTAGGAACTACAACGTCCGCCATAGATATAGATACTGCTGAAAGTGTTGAGTGCTTGTAACCAGTTGATTTGATGTGGTCTAGTAGCTTACTAGTAACAATGTTACCGTGCTTTTGATAGCACTTATCAAGTATAGTTCCCAAAGTCTTCTTTGAAACAACTCTGTCAATTTCTAGTGAGTATGGATCTTCTTCCCTATTTACAAAACCAAGGTCTTGAGGTATCTTCTTATTAAGAATGAATCTACCAACTGTTGATTCAACAAGTTTACCTCTGTCGTCTTCATCAAGTTTTACTCTAACCTTAACTTTTGCGTGTAGGTCAATAAGTCCTAATTGATAAGCCTTTATCATCTCATCATAATCTTCGAAGATGTGGCCTGAGCCCTTGCTTCCTTCTATATCAAGTGTCATGTAATAGCAGCCTAGTACCATGTCTTGTGATGGTATTGAAATTGGCTTACCATCCTTTGGTGCCAAAATATTGTTAATTGAAAGCATTAATAATCTTGCTTCAGCTTGTGCTTCTATTGATAGTGGTAGATGCACCGCCATTTGGTCACCGTCGAAGTCCGCATTATATGCTGAACATACTAGTGGATGTAGTTTTATTGCCTTACCTTCAACTAAAACTGGTTCAAAGGCTTGAATACCAAGTCTGTGAAGAGTAGGTGCCCTGTTTAATAGTACTGGGTGATCCTTGATAACGTATTCAAGTACGTCCCAAATATCTGATTTAGCTCTCTCTACCATTCGCTTAGCGCTCTTAATGTTATGAGCCTTGCCTGTTTCAACAAGTCTTCTCATTACAAATGGCTTGAACAGTTCTAGTGCCATCATCTTAGGAAGACCGCATTGGTAGAACTTTAGCTTAGGTCCTACAACAATTACAGATCTACCTGAGTAGTCAACTCTCTTACCTAGTAAGTTTTGTCTAAATCTACCTTGTTTACCCTTTATCATATCGGATAGAGACTTAAGCGGTCTGTTACCAGGACCAGTTACCGCTCTTCCACGTCTACCGTTATCAATCAGTGCGTCAACCGCTTCTTGAAGCATTCTCTTTTCGTTTCTTGTAATGATTTCTGGTGCGTTTAGTTCAAGTAGTCTTCTAAGTCTATTGTTTCTGTTGATAACTCTTCTATATAAATCATTTAAGTCGCTTGTCGCAAATCTACCGCCATCTAATTGAACCATAGGTCTTAAATCTGGTGGTATAACTGGAAGTGCTTCGATAACCATCCACTCAGGTCTGTTGCCTGATTGTCTGAATGATTCAATAGTTTCAAGCTTTCTTAAAACTTTGATCTTCTTTTGTGTGGATGCGCCTTCAAGCTCTTCTGTTAGTTCTTGTGCTTCTTTATCTAGGTCTATGGCCTTAAGCAATTCAAGTATAGCTTCTGCGCCCATCCTAGCATCGAATGAGCCGTAGCCAAACATATCTATAGCTTCTGAATATTCTTGTTCATTTAAGATTTGTTTATACTTTAAGCCAGTTTTGCCTGGATCCATAACTATATATGAAGCGAAGTAAACAACGTGTTCAAGCTCTTTTGGTGAAACGTCAAGTACTATGGCTATCCTTGAAGGTGTTCCTTTAAGGTACCAAATGTGTGTACATGGACTAGCAAGCTCTATGTGGCCCATCCTTTCACGTCTTACCTTAGCTCTTGTAATTTCAACGCCGCACTTATCGCATATCATGCCTTTGTATCTAATCTTGTTGTATTTACCGCAGTGACAAGTCCAGTCTTTTACAGGTCCAAATATCTTTTCACAGAACAAGCCTTCTGCTTCTGGCTTTAATGTTCTATAATTAATTGTTTCTGGTTTTTTAACTTCTCCCTTAGACCACTCTCTGATGTCTTGGCTTGATGCAAGGCCTATTTGAATACTGTTAAATTTATTTAATTCGAACAAATTACCTTCCTCCTTGTCTTTCTACAAAGAACTATCGTCATCTAGATCGTCTAGGTCTTCATCAATCTCGTCGATGTCGCTGCCTATGTCTAGATCGTCGTCCATGTCCAAATCTTCTTCATCTATATCTTCAAAATCTTCGTCAATATCTTCTTCGATGTCCTCATCGTCATCTTCATCGTAGTCATCTTCGTCCACATCATCTTCGTCGTAATCAATATCATCTTCGTCTTCATCTGTGCCCTTGGATGATTCTTCGTCAAAGAAGTTTACAAATTCTTCATCTTCTTTATAATCAGTGTCCATGCTCTTGAAGTCACCTGCAATGATTTCTCTTTCGTTCATGAAATCATCTTCATCATCAAGTTCCATCTCATTGTCGTCTTGGTCAAGGACCTTAACGTCAAGAAGTAAACTTTGAAGTTCCTTTACAAGTACCTTGAATGATTCAGGTATACCTGGTTCTGGAATGTTCTTTCCTTTGACAATGGCTTCATATGTCTTAACACGGCCATTGATATCGTCGGACTTAACAGTTAGTATCTCTTGAAGAACGTGACTTGCGCCATAACCTTCAAGGGCCCAAACTTCCATTTCCCCGAATCTTTGTCCACCAAATTGTGCCTTACCACCAAGTGGTTGTTGAGTAACTAGTGAGTAAGGTCCGATGCTTCTTGCATGAATCTTTTCGTCAACTAAGTGGTGAAGCTTAAGCATATACATGTAACCAACTGTAACTGGATTGTCGAATAATTTTCCTGTTCTACCGTCTCTTAGATAAATCTTACCGCTCTTTGGGTATCCTGCCTTGTCAAGCGCTTCAAGTATGTCATTTTCGTTAGCACCGTCAAATACTGGTGTTGAAACGTACATACCAAGCTTTTTAGCCGCCATACCCAAGTGAACTTCAAGTACTTGTCCAAGGTTCATACGAGATGGTACACCCATTGGGTTTAGTAGGATTTGTAGTGGTGTGCCGTCTGGTAAGTATGGCATGTCCTCTTCAGGAAGTATTCTTGAAATGACGCCCTTGTTACCGTGTCTACCGCACATCTTGTCACCAACAGAGATTTTTCTCTTTGTAGCGATATATACTCTAACCATCCTGTTTACGCCAGGTGATAGCTCGTCAGCATTTTCCCTTGTAAATTCCTTAACGTCAACAACTATACCAGCTTCGCCGTGAGGTACCTTAAGAGATGTATCTCTTACTTCTCTTGATTTTTCTCCAAATATAGCTCTTAGTAGTCTTTCTTCAGCAGGTAGGTCCTTTTCTCCCTTAGGAGTAACCTTACCAACTAAGATGTCGCCAGCCTTAACTTCAGCTCCAATCCTGATAATACCGTCTTTGTCAAGGTTCTTAAGAAGCTCTTCACTAGTGTTTGGAATATCTCTAGTGATTTCCTCAGGTCCAAGCTTTGTATCTCTTGATTCTGATTCGTATTCTTCTATATGAATAGATGTCAATACATCTTCATAAACAAGTCTTTCGTTGATTAGTATCGCGTCTTCGTAGTTGTAGCCTTCCCAAGTCATAAACGCTACTAAGATGTTCTTGCCTAGTGACATTTCACCAAGGTTAGTGCTTGGTCCGTCCGCAATTACATCGCCCTTCTTAACCTTTTCGCCCGCTTGTACTATAGGTCTTTGGTTAATAGTAGTGCCTTGGTTAGAGCTTGTAAATTTAATTAATTTATATGAATCAATGTTCTTGTCTTTATTTTCAATAACGATGCTCTTTGCATCAACTTTTTTAACAATACCGTCGTTTTTAGCAACAACACATACGCCTGAGTCCTTAGCAGCCTTGTACTCAATACCAGTCGCAACGATAGGTGCTTCTGTCATAAGTAGTGGAACCGCTTGTCTTTGCATGTTTGAACCCATTAGCGCACGGTTCGCGTCGTCATTTTCCAAGAAAGGTATCATCGCTGTACCAACTGAAACTATTTGTCTAGGTGAAACGTCCATGTAATCGATTTCTTCTTTTCTGAACATGTCCATCAAAGTATCGTTTTCAGCCTTACTTCTAGCAACGATGATGTCGTTTTTGAAGTAGCCTTTTTCGTCAATTGGCTCGTTGGCTTGAGCTATGATGCACTCATCTTCAATGTCAGCGCTGATATATTCAATCTCATCACTAACTTTTCCTGTACCTTTTTCTACCTTTCTATAAGGAGCTTCGATAAAACCATATTCATTAATCCTTGCAAATGATGCCAAGGATGTGATAAGACCGATGTTTGGTCCTTCTGGTGTCTCTATAGGGCACATTCTAGCGTATTGTGAGTTATGAATGTCTCTTACTTCAAAGCCCGCTCTGTCCCTTGAAAGTCCTCCAGGTCCTAGAGCCGACATTCTTCTCTTGTGAGTTAACTCACTAAGAGGGTTAGTTTGGTCCATGAATTGAGAAAGTTGTGATGAACCGAAGAACTCCTTAAGCGAGGCAACTACTGGTCTTATGTTGATAAGACTTTGAGGAGTAGCAGCTTCAGGGTCTTGAGTAGTCATTCTTTCACGAATAACTCTCTCCATTCTGGAAAGACCGATTCTGAATTGATTTTGAAGTAATTCGCCAACGCTTCTTACACGTCTGTTACCTAGGTGGTCGATGTTGTCAAATTGACCAACACCACGCATTAGGTTGAATTGGTAGTTGATGCTACTAATTATGTCATCAATTTCAATTCTCTTTGGATATATTTCTTTAATATTTTCTATGATTAAGTTTTTAAGCTCTTCATCGTCCTTAGCTTTGTCCATAAGTTCGTGCATTAGTGGTGCATAAATCTTATCCTTAAGTCCAAGCTCTTCAAAATTAACCTTTGTATCAAAAGCTTCAGGATAAACAAAGTTATTGCCTACAACCCTGATCTCTTCACCATTGTCCAAAACTATGTCAATGGTATTAACAAAGTTATCTTCAATCTTTTGCGCCATAGGTCTATCAAGATGAGTGCCCTTTTCATAGATTAATTCACCTGTGATCGGATTCACCGCATCCATGGCAAGAGTGTGATTTTCTATCCTTCTTGCTATAGATAGCTTCTTGTTGAACTTATATCTTCCGACTTTAGCTAAGTCGTATCTCTTAGGGTCAAAGAATAGATTATTAAGTAGTGATTTAGCACTGTCTACGGCTTCTGGTTCGCCTGGTCTAAGTCTCTTGTAGATCTCAATCAAAGCCTCATCTTGAGTCTTTGCCGTATCCTTTTCAAGAGTTGTTAGTAAATCATTAGTTTCGCCTAATGTTTCAACAATTTCAAGATCAGAAACAACACCTAAAGCTCTAAGAAGTGATGTGATGATAACTTTTCTGTTCTTATCAATCTTTACATATAAAGCGCCACTCGCATCAGTTTCAAATTCTAGCCAAGCCCCACGGTTTGGTATGATAGTTGCGCTGTAATCAAGCTCACCATTCTTATTGATTTCCTTCTTGTAGTAGCAGCCTGGCGAACGAACGACTTGTGAAACAACAACCCTTTCTCCACCATTGATTATGAAAGTACCCTTATCAGTCATGATAGGTATGTCTCCCATAAATACTTCTTGCTCTTTAACCTCTCCAGTATCTTTGTTAATTAGTCTAACCCTTGCTCTAAGAGGAGCACTGTAGTTTGTGTCCTTAATTCTGGACTCTTCTTCAGTATACTTTAGTTCCTTTCCTATAGTATAATTGACAAACTCCAATACTAAGCTACCACCATTGTCATCAATAGGTGATATGTCGTCAAAAGCTTCCTTTAAGCCGTCATGTAAAAACCAGTCAAACGATGCAGTTTGTACCTCAATAAAATTTGGCATCTCGCAAGCTTCTTTTATCCTAGAATAACTCATTCTAGTTCTTTTTCCGTTTTCAACAGGATGTAGCATCCAAATATTCACCCCTTATCAAAATAACCTACTATATGTCGTACCCTAAATTAAGATTTTGAGAATAAAAACCCATTTTAAATCCTAATTATGCAATTTATAATTATATAATAAGTCAAGACGAATGTCAAGCATTTTTTGTAAATAATTAAAATATTTTACAATTTTCATATTCTTTACCTTTATATATATATTTGTGTTATAATACTCAATAGGATGGTGATTTAATGGAAACATTACATATTATAGGAAGACTTTTACTCGCAGCACTACTTGGAGCGCTGATAGGCATCGAGCGTGAAAGAAAAAACAGAGCGGCCGGTCTTAGGACTCACATCATAGTCTCGCTTGCTTCTTGTTTAATCATGCTCATATCTGTCGACGGCTTTGAAGGCTTCTACGGTGACAAGGGTTGGGACGCAACAAAGTTTGCCGGTCAAGCCATAAGCGGTATCGGCTTTCTTGGTGCAGGTACTATACTACAAAAGAAGGATGTTGTTAAGGGACTAACGACTGCGGCAACTCTTTGGCTTTGCGCTGCCAATGGTCTTGCTGTCGGCATCGGCTATTACCAAGGAGCAATTATCGCAACTATCATTTGTCTAATCACTTTAGTTAATTTAAAAGGGCTAAATGATTTTCTAAATAAAAGAGAATTAATTAAGTTTTACATGCAATTTGACAGTGAGAACTTTAAAAGCAGAGAATTTAAAGAATTGTGTATGAGCGAGGGCATCGAGGTGCGCTCACTTGATATACTTGAAGAGGACTTAGAAGATTATTCCGCAATTGAATGTACTTTGTCTCTTCCTCACAATTACAATATTGATTCTTTTCTTGATATTCTTAAAGAAAACTTAAATTTAAGACGTTCAAAAGAAAAAAGTAAATAATCTTCTCGCAAAAAAGAACTATGGGCACGCCGCTCATAGTTCTTTCTTATTATATATAAAAATATCTGCTAAGCATATCAATCGCCTAGCAGATATCTTCTAAAATCTATTTAGTTTTACCCTCATTAAGTTTTCTCTTTACAAAGAATAGTCCGACTAGAACAACTAGCGCTAAGACTATGGATAAACTTCCTTCTTCAACACCAGTCTTTGGTATTATGTGTTTTTCATGTTCTTTATCTTTTTCTTTTGGCTCGTCATCTTTGTCTTTTGATGGTTCTTCCTCTTCTTCTTTTGGAGGTTCTTCGCTGTTGATAATAGTTATGCCGCTATTCATACTTCCTTCATAAATTACACTAAACTTTCTTTCGCCAATATAGTATCCACCAGATACTTCACCTATTTCTTTAACAGTGTATATGTGCTTATTGCCTTTAGCATCTTCTAGATCAAGATCTGTAAAGGCACCACTCCAGCCATTAGCCTCGCTAAGTGTGATGATTTTGCCAGTAGCAGCTCCGTCCATATATAATTCTACTTGAACTGCTTCCGTCTTTCCATCAGATCTCCAAACTTTATTAACTCCAAAGTCAATCTTTTTCTTTAGTGGAGAATTTTCTTTATTTATGATTACAAATGAATGATTCATATCGCCTTCGTAGCTAACGTCGTAGTCACTGCCTGAGATGCTGACCCTGCTCGATGCTTCGCCAACTTCTCTTACGCTGTACTCGTATTTAACGCCCTCCGCGTCATAACCAAGTAAATCTTCGAAACGTCCCGTCCAGCCGTTGGCCTCGCTTAGTGTAATCACATTTCCTGTTGCTCTACCGTCTTTGTATAGCTCAACTTGAATTTCATCAACTGGTATTTTATTTGTGACGTCCCAAACTTTTCTGACTCTGATATCTCTTCTTTGAGGCTTCTTTGGAGGCTCTTCTTTATTGATTATAGTGAAGCCACTATCCATATGGCCTCTGTATATAACTTCGTAGTATTCGCCAGATATTTCTACAGTGTAGAACTTTTCGCCAATTTCTTTAACGCTATAGTCATAGATGTGTCCGCCATCAGATGCTTTTTCTAAGTTCTTGAAACTTCCGCTCCAGCTATTCGCTTCACTTAAAACTAGAGTATTTCCTGTAGCTTCGCCATCTCTATATAATTCTACTTCGATGTGGCTAATAGGCTTCATGCCTCTTATATCCCAAGCTTTTTCTACACAGATGTCTCTGTATTCTTTCTTTGGTTCTTCTGGTGGATTGTAGCTATTTGTGATAGTATAGCCATCAGTAGTAGCTTTGTAACTTACTTTAAATTCTTTGCCATCGAAAGTTATTTTATTATCTTTTTCTCCGACTTCTTTCACTGTGTAAGTGATTTCTTTATCGTTTTCGTCTTTGGCGTCAAGATTTTCAAATGTACCTTGCCAATTATTATCTTCATTAAGTGTTAATGTTTTGTCTGTTTTTTCATTATTTTTATATAATTCAACAGTAATTTCTTTTGCAAAGGCTTTTTTATCACTTGTATCCCAAACTTTACTTACTTTGATTTCTTTAGTTTCTTTTTTAGGTTCTTCAGGTGTGTTTATTATAGTAAAGCCGTCTTTTTCTGAACCTGTTATTTTAGAACTATATCCAGTAACAGTTTCTTCTTTAACTGTATAAGTTATTGTATTGTTATCATTAACTGTAGGTAAATCTTTAAAAGTATGTTTCCAATTATTATCTTTATTTAATATAACTGAATCAACTTTATATTCTTTTCCGTCATAATTAGCTATTAAGTTTACAGTAATAGATACAGGACGAACTTTCTTTTCATCATCATTGTCATTCCATTTCTTTTCTACAGAAACTTCAGTAGTGGGAGCCTCTGTCCCAAATTTTATTGTACCGTTACTGCCAATACCTGCTCCTCTTGTAGCTGAGTAATTGCCTTCAATTATTACCTTTCCTAAGGCTTCTGTAAGATTATTGCCTTTGTCATTTGAATTTAATGCTAATTCAGAATTTTCTGGCAATGTCGCTTCTAGTTCATTATCTGGCAAAGGAATTATTTCAGAGCCTATTACTTTTTTCCAATCGTATGGTGCTCCACCTAACATCCTCTTATCAAGTTTATATTCCGCTTGTCCACTATGAGACATATAAAACTTACTTGACAATAAATAAACTGTCTTTCCCTTATCATTATTTCTTCCAGCTCTAGTATTGTTGCCATATATAGCAACACCATTGTTTACATAAAATTGTGTTTTTGATATAGGGCAACCAGCAAATCCAGCTCCTTCCTTATCAGAATTATTATTTCTTATTATAGCATTTGTTAAATATAATTCACCATTTTCTCCATAAAAATGTGTGCCAGCATAGTCCCATGAAGCAGGAAATCCATTAACATAAATTCCGCCGCCGCCAAAAGCCATCTCTGTCTTTCCAGTACCACTCATCTTGTTATTAGTTATTCTACCAGATGAGATATAAGCGATAGATTTGCCACCATCTAGTAATCTACATTGTATAAAAATACCTCCACCTGAAGCTCCAGCAGTATTGCCATCAATAAGTCCACCTGTCATGTAAAGCTTATTTTGTTTATCAACTTGTCTTGTTCCTAAGCTTATTCCACCGCCAACTTCATCGGCAGAATTGTTTAAAACTTTTGCATCTCCAGAGAAGTTTATCGTGCTTGCTCCGCTAGCAATGATACCCCCCCCCGCCGAATAAATTGCTCCGCCATAAGCGTAATCAATTACTCTTTTAGCTTCATTATTTTGAACAACGCCACCAGAGAAATTCATTGTAGATTTATATAAATAAATACCGCCACCATAAGAAGCTTGATTTTCTTCAACAGAACCACCAGTCATATTGATAGTTGCTTCAAATGCATTTACTGCGCCGCCTCTTGTAGCTGTATCTTTAATATCCATAATCTTGTTATTTCTTAAAACAGCACCTTCATTTATATTAAGTGTAGCTCCAGAATTAACTCTAATTAAAGATTCTTTAATGCTTTCATTTGAATTAGATTTACCATCTATAATTATATTTGATAAAGTAGCAGTTTTTCCACTTGGAACGTTGAATAAAAATCCACTATACTCCTTGCTTCTACAAATTTTTGCATTTGTATCTTCAAGAGAAATATCTCCTTCAATGTCTGTTTGGCCAGTTACAACTATCTCTACAATGTCATTATTGCTTTGGGCTATCTCTTTTGCTTTTGCAAATGTCTTTACAGCATTTTCTTTAGATAGTCCATCGTTTTGATCATCTCCAGATTTGCCATTCACATATACAGTATCGCTAGGCTTAATTCCACCTAAGTCTTCTGTAATATCTAAATTGGTGTCATCTAACTCAGTTGGTGTTACTTCCTTAACATTGCCATCGTCATCCTTTAGACTAACATTGCTTAATTTAAATATTTTAACTTGATTAGCATCGCCTGAATAATTATTTTTTGGAGCCAATCTAGGTACTTGAAGAATCATTTTACCATCTTCTGACTTCTTAAGATAGAAATCATAATGTAAAAGATATGGTTTAACTAGGCTGTTATCAGCCTTTTTATAATATTGAATCTCAATATCTTCGTAAGGAACTTCTATATCTCTAAACTCTATCTTTTCTGACCAACTATGCTCATCAGAATTAAAAATCATCTTTTCCTTAATTGTTTCATCAACGCCATCAATATGAAGCTCATTAATAACAGTAAAATTATTTAATCTCCACTCGTCACGGTCAAAAACATTTTGATCATCTCTCGTCATCCAATAGTTTGAATATGTTGCGATAAGGTTCTCAAAATCTGTAAAGTCATATCTACTTATATTAAAACTTAAATAATGTTTTGAATTAGGATCACCAACTACTTCACCAACTTTTTCTTCACTTATTTCTATTGCTTCTTCAAAATTACTTTCCTTTACTCTTAGTGAATCTTCTTTTTCACCTATTCTTGGTAATTCTAATACAGTTTTTTCTGCGTTTGTTTCTAAATACAAATCAAAATTTTCAGATTTCTCGTCAAAGCTTGATCCGTCTTCTTTACTGTAGTACTTTACTTCTAGTTCATTGCTTAGTGTTTCAATGCCTTCGAATTTTAGATCTCCAACAAAATCAGCTTTTTCTACTGAATAAGTGATTCTTTTTTCTATACTTTCTTCAGACTCGCCCTTTATATGAACTGTATAAGTGATATTTAAGTCCTTTACTTCTTCTGCCTTTTCTTCTTGAGAGCCTTCTCCGCCGCCTGATGGCAAGACTACTGCCTCTTCGTTTTCGTCTTCAATATATTCAGCTTCACCGTTTGCTTCATCTGCTGGCTTTGCTTCTTCAGATGAATTTTCTTCAATTTCTGTTTCTTGGCTCAAGTCAACTACTGTGTCATTATCATTAACAGGCTTTGCCATGCTATTAACATCTTTATTTGCATCTACTTCGCCATTAGCCTCTTTATCACTAGCCTTTTCATCTGTCTTTTCACTTTCGCTCTCACCCTCATCATGCTTTTGATAAATTTCGTTCAAAGCGCTCGCATCTCTTTCAAGCTCGAAGCTTAAATTATACTTCGTTTCTTCGCCTTCTTCTGCGCGAACAAGCAAGTTTCTTGGCACTTGGCTTAGTACTAGTACCATCAAAATCAAACAAGCTAATATTTTCCTTCCTTTTTTCATGATTCCCCTTCTTTCTTTAATTGATATTACGATTTTTAAAATAAATTAGTCCGTAAATCGTGATATTTACTAACTTTCATCAATTATCTTGCATTATATATCTTATGAATAGATATGTCAAGTAAAAGTATCACAAATATATAAATTTATTTGATTTATTTATGTATATTTTATTTTATCTTAATAAAAGTGAGTATATAAGTAAATTATATAAAATATTAATTTTTTGTAATATCTTTTGCCGTGCTAATGCTTTCACCAAAATCAAAGTAGGCGCAAAACGATGAACACGATTAACGAATTGCGCGTGATAAAGATAGTGCTCGTCATATGCCATCCATTTTCAAAACGATAATTTGTCAAATCAAGTGCAACATTCACATAAATACTCATCAAATAACTCTTGAGGTGTTTTGTAGTTAATGCATTTTCTTGGCCTGTTATTAAGAAGTTTAAGGACATCTTGAACTTCTTTTTCGTTTGTCTTAGATAAATTCATATGTTTAGGATAAAACTCTCTTAATAAACCGTTAGAA
>QWCE01002080.1_pt1 | contig 26520 bp, 27 predicted proteins | sample 1972531 | NCBI WGS metagenome assembly QWCE01 (sample SAMN09866716, study PRJNA288562) | Human gut metagenome isolate term4_stool, whole genome shotgun sequencing... | reverse complement strand
CGTAAAATTGCTGGAAACATACGTATAAATAATAGACAATATTATTGATAAAAGTATAGACCGGGCAGGCGAGAAAAACTTTCTCGCCTGCTTTGCGTTATAGAAAGAAAGGTGTGCTGAAGAAGCCATCAAACAGATTAATGAAAAGCATTATGCACTTCCTTAGTTTACTATTTTATGGTATTAGCCGGATTTTACCTCCACTTTATTTTTTGATATTTTTTGGAAAGGTTTAAAAATCTGTTGTTAAATCGCTTTTTTCGTCTTATACTTGTATAAAATTACTAGTGATTATATAAGATGAATAAAAATGGATTTAGCCGTTGTGCAGAGTTGTATATCGGTCGTTTACGAAAAGAAGGGCGCTATTCTACTGCCCATGTTTACAAGAATGCCCTTTTCTCTTTTACCAAGTTTTGTGGCACAAAAAGTATAGCTTTCAGATACATCACCCGCGAGCGTTTGCGGCGTTATGGGGAGTATCTTTATGAAGCCGGTTTAAAGCCCAACACCGTTTCTACCTATATGCGTATGCTTCGGAGCATTTACAATCGGGGGGTGGAAGCCGGTAGTGCTCCATATGTGCACCGTTTGTTTCATGAGGTGTATACGGGTGTGGATGTTCGTCAGAAGAAGGCATTGCCTGTAGGTGAGCTTCGCAGACTTCTCTATGAAGATCCCAAGTCAGATTATCTGCGGAATACGCAAATGATTGCTGCTTTGATGTTTCAGTTTTGCGGAATGTCTTTTGCCGATCTGGCTCATCTGGAGAAATCATCTTTAGAACAGAATGTCATTCGATACAATCGCGTCAAGACCAAAACGCCTATAAGCGTAGAAATCCTGGATACAGCTAAAGATATGATTAATCAGCTTCGCAATCGTCAGCCTCCTCATCCGAATTGTCCCGACTACCTATTTAATATCCTCTCGGGAGATAAGAAGCGTAAAGATGAGAGTGGCTACCGCGAATATCAGTCTGCTCTCCGTCGATTTAATAATCGGCTGAAAGGGCTTGCGAAGGCCTTGCGCCTTACTTCTCCCGTGACTTCTTATACGCTTCGTCATTCTTGGGCTACTACGGCAAAATATCGGGGAGTTTCCATTGAAATGATTAGCGAGTTGTTGGGGCATAAATCAATAAAGACGACACAAATCTACTTGAAGGGTTTTGAACTGCGGGAGCGCACGGAAGTAAATCGAATGAATTTATATTACGTGAGGAGTGCTCCGAATTCTCGGGTGTAAATATTCAAAGTTTTAATAATCAACACTAAAGTATGTATGTTACTTCTTAGGTAACGGAATTGATTTTGACGCAAAGATAAACAAAAACATAAATAGAGAACAAATAAAACCACATTTTTTTTAGTTTTATCCGAAATATAAGGCAAAAATATATTGTGACATGAAAAATGCTTATTTTTATGTCCAGCCACTTATATACCTAATTTCCACTGGAATATACCCCTTCTCTTAGGGTGTACACGCCCTCATTCATTTATTTGTCTTTGTTTTTAACTTTTCTCTTTTGGTACAGTATAGTTATGATTTTTTCCGTTACCTAAGAAGTAACGGAAACATATGGGGTAAAAAAACATGATTCTAACAAAAGAGAAATCAGCCATCCTCGGAACCAAAAATGGGACAGGGGAGGGCGTAGCATGCTTAAAACGCTGGTATGTGGCACATGTTCGCATACATCACGAAAAAAAAGTAGCTGAATATTTGGGGAAAATGGGAATTGAGACTTTTGTTCCTGTCCAGCAAGAAATTCATCAATGGAGTGATCGCCGCAAATTAGTCGAGACCGTTCTTCTTCCGATGATGGTATTTGTTCATGCTGATCCTAAAGAACGCATGGCTGCTCTGACTCTTTCTACCGTAAGCCGTTATATGGTGTTGCGTGGTGAGGGGAAGCCTGCTGTGATTCCTGATGAACAGATGGCTCGTTTCCGTTTTATGCTCGATTATTCGGAAGAAGCAATCTGTATGAGTTATTCTCCGTTGGCCCGTGGTAAAAAGGTTCGTGTTATCAAAGGACCTTTGACGGGACTTGTAGGGGAACTTGTTGCATTAGATGGCAAAAACAAAATAGCAGTTCGTTTGGATATGCTGGGATGCGCTTGTGTTGATATGCCTGTCGGATATGTAGAGCAAATTGACGAGAGAAATTAAGTGGGTGATGGGGACCTTCACTAGTATACAGGGGAAAATAGATAAACTTCAAAAAACAGTTGATACTTTGCTCCATATGGGTGAGAATGCGAGCTGTATATGTGTCGACGATCTAGCACTACTCAATAAGGAAATTCATGAACAGATCAATGATCTGTATCTTTATCATTGTGAAACAACCGAGCAGGAAGCTGCTTTATGTTTATCTCTTTTGATGGGATATAGTGTATCTATGTATGCTAATCCTGAAGATGAGATAAAAAAACAAACCATTCTTATTCGTTCTCAAAAGATTATACAAAATCTATTCTCCTCACCATTGAAAAATCGGTTACATACCATTTACAATGAACTACTATCATAGTATGTCTATGAATTACGTTTTATAAAGACTTTATAATTTATTGGGGTATTTAATTATGAAACACGCATTTGACCGTTTTGTTCAATACTTGCAGAAAAACTACTTTAGCTATTGGATTGTATTGGGAATTGATACATTCATAGCTTTGGTTTGTACCTGGGTGTCATTTATCGGCATTCATTATATTACGGAAACTCCCAAGGAAATTACCGCGTTATTTTATATTCTGGCAATTTCAGTTGTATCCAGTATTTTAGGTTCCGTTTTATTTCATACCTATCGCAATACGATCCGTTTTTCCCAGTTGAAGGAATTGTGGCGACTGGCGGGGAGTGCACTGATAAAGGCCGTCTGCTTAGCAATTGCCATCTGGTTCCTTCTGTCTCAAACGGGCTTGCACAACAGTCAGAAAATAGTCTTTGTACTGTTCGATGGCATGCTTACTTTTATTGTTATGGTAGGGTTCCGTATCCAGTTGATTCTGGTTTATGAGTTCTTGCTGAATCTGCTGAATAAGAAGAATATGCATATTCTGATCTATGGTATTGATGATAAGAGTGTGGCATTGAAAGTCCGTCTAATGAATAGCTCCCACTATAAAGTTGTAGGTTTTTGCATTTATGGAACAGGAGATTCTATCCGGCGTGTGGCTGACCTTCCCGTTTATTCTTTTAAGGATGAAGAATGTTTCAACAAACTGATTCATAAGAAATGTATCGGAGGCATCCTGTTTGCCCGCTATGAAAATACCCGTGAAGAGGAAGACCGCCTGCTCCAGTATTGCAAAAGAAGCGGATTGAAGACACTAATATCTCCAAGTATTAGTGAGGCCGATGAGAACGGAAGTTTCCATCAATGGGTACGTCCTATCAAAATTGAGGATTTACTGGGACGTTCAGAGATTCATATCAATATGGAGGAAGTGATGACCGAGTTCTGTGGCAAGGTTGTGTTGGTAACGGGAGCTGCCGGTAGTATTGGTAGCGAGCTTTGCCGGCAACTGGCTCAGATGAACATCAGGAAACTGATTATGTTTGATTCCGCTGAGTCTCCTTTGCATAATGTCCGTTTGGAATTTGAGAAGAATTATCCCGGTCTTGATTTTGTTCCTGTCATTGGAGATGTCCGCGTGAAAGAACGTCTTCGTATGGTGTTCGATATCTATCAGCCTCAGATAATCTTTCACGCCGCTGCTTATAAGCATGTTCCGTTAATGGAGGAAAATCCCTGTGAAGCTGTATTGGTCAATGTTGTCGGTTCCCGTCAGGTTGCTGATATGGCAGTTGAATACGGAGCTGAGAAGATGATCATGGTTTCTACCGATAAGGCTGTGAATCCTACTAATGTCATGGGATGCTCGAAACGATTAGCCGAAATCTATGTACAGAGTCTGGGATGTGCTATCCGTGAGGGCAAAGTGAAAGGCCATACCAAATTTATCACTACCCGCTTTGGCAATGTATTGGGTAGTAACGGCTCTGTCATTCCCCGTTTTAAAGAACAGATCGAGAATGGTGGTCCCGTCACAGTGACTCATCCTGATATCATCCGTTTCTTTATGACAATTCCCGAAGCTTGTCGCCTGGTGATGGAGGCTGCTACGATGGGTGAAGGCAATGAGATTTTTGTTTTTGAGATGGGCAAGGCCGTGAAGATTGTCGACCTGGCTACCCGTATGATTGAACTTGCCGGTTATCGTCCCGGTGAAGATATTGAGATCAAGTTTACGGGCTTGCGTCCCGGTGAGAAGCTTTATGAAGAAGTCCTGAGTGATAAGGAGAATACGATTCCTACCGAGAATAAGAAGATAATGATAGCGAAGGTACGTCACTATGAATATGCTGATATCCTTGATATTTATACGGAGTTTGAGAAACTATCTCGTTCTGTGCAGATTATGGATACAGTAAGATTAATGAAGAGAGTGGTGCCGGAATTTAAGTCGAAAAATTCTCCGAAATTTGAGGTGTTGGATTGAAAATTATGAGTTTGATTATTTTATAAGTGATTCATTTTACACTTACATATTCGTATGGAAATAATTATAATATGCTATTGAATAAATAATAAACTTAGAATGTTTGAAAAATTAAAAGTGATAAGACGTGGCTTACGGAAAATATATTTGATATATTTTAGTACAAATAAAAAGAAGTTTGGTTTTTGTGGAGATAAAGTATATCTTGAACCACCACTTAGTATAACAAATTCTGCTAATCTATATTTGTATGGAGATAATCAACTACGAGATGCAAGAATCCTAAATTTGAATGCTAAATTTATCATGAAAGAACATTCTGTAGCGGCTACTGGATTGACTGTTGTTACAGGTAATCATGCTCTTATTAAAGGTCGCTTTTTTAAACAAATTACTGAAGCTGAAAAACCAAAGGGGTTGGATAAAGATGTGGTAGTTGAGGAAGATGTATGGATTGGCTGTAATGTAACTCTTCTGTCAGGTGTAACTGTAGGGAGGGGATCTGTTATAGCGGCAGGAGCTGTTGTTACAAAATCCTGTCCTCCATATAGTCTGCTTGGAGGTGTTCCGGCTAAAGTTATTAAGATACGAATGTCAGTTGATGAAATATTGGAACATGAACGAAATTTATACCCTAAGGATAAAAGATATGAAGCAGCTGAACTAGAAGAAATGTATGCTTGTTATCAGTAATCTTTACAGGAGTCAATTTGAGATATTGAAAAGGTTGGATACGTTATAGCTTTGATAGGAAGATTGTAGATTATGCAAATTGTCGGAATGTGAGAATTTGGAGTTGAAAGAACGATTTGATTTAGAGGATTGGTCTATTAAAGGAGATACTCGAACATAGGTAACACTTTTGATCGCTGAATAGAAAAAATCCTTTTGTGCAGAGACTCCTTTTTGTCTTTGTCCTGTTTTAAAATGCAGATGCTTCTACTCTTGACATGTCACAAAAATAGATGGGGTTGTTGGGGGATGTTTTGATGATAAAAAAAAGAATATCAGTATTTTAATCGGATTTTGCAATTCCTATATATTTTAAGACGAGGATAATTTTTTACAAAAAAATAGAAAATAAATTCTATGTATTGATTATGCAAGGAACTAAGAGAATAGTCGCTAATACTACATTCCTTTATATAAGGCTTGTTTTCGTTCTACTTATATCGCTTTTTACGGTACGAATAGTATTAAAATCGTTGGGTGATATAGATTATGGCATTTATAATGTAGTATGTGGATTTGTGAGTATGTTTGGCTTTTTTAATACTGCAATGACGAATGGAGTACAAAGATTTTATAACTATGAATTAGGAAAAAATGGTTGTAAAGCTGTTAGTCGCGTGTACACTAGTTCTCTTTATATACAAATTGGTTTAGCACTTCTACTTATAATAGTTGTGGAGGTTATAGGAATTTGGTATGTTAATACCAAAATGGTTATTCCGGTAGATAAATTATACGTCGCTAATTATATTTTCCAATTTTCTTTGGTAGGATTGATGTTGTCATTTTTGCAGATTCCTTATGTTGCAGTGATAGTGGCTTATGAGAAAATGAATTATTTTGCATTTGTGGGGATCATTGATGCCATAGCAAAGCTATTGATTGCATATGCAATTATATCAACGCCTAATCGCTTATTGTTTTATGGGGGACTTCTAATGTTAATTAATGTATTGGATTTCTTCTTGTTTTTTGTATATGCTCGTAGACATTTCGAGGATTTGATATTTGAGAAACAGAGAGATAAGGCTTTGATTAAAGAAATGCTTTTGTTTGTTGGCTGGAACACTTTCGGTTCATTTGCATATGTAATTCGTTGGCAGGGTGTAAATGTATTGATGAATGCCTTTTTTGGCGTCATAGTGAATGCTGCTAATGGTATTGCATCTCAGATATCTTCTGCTTTAGCTTATTTTTCAGGTAATTTAGTACTTGCATTTAAACCACAACTTACTCAGTCATACGCATCTGGAAATTATAGGCAAACTTGTTATTTGTTATATTTAATGACACGTATGTCTTATGCTTTAGTTTATACTCTTTCCATTCCAGTTATTTTAGAAATTGATTGTATCTTAAATCTTTGGCTTGGTGATGATGTTCCTGAATATACGGCAAGTTTTTCTATATTGGTAATTATATCTGTGTTGATAGGATGTTTTCATACACCTTTAGCACAAGTGGTTCATGCTACAGGGAAAATCCGATTTTTCCAAATAATTACAAGTCTCATAATAACATCCATTTTACCCATTGCTTGGATATGTTTCCGTGTAGGATTAAATCCCAATTGGGCATATTGGGTCACAATCGTAATTTATTTAATTAATCAGATCGTTGGAATGATAATTGTTCAAAATATTTTTGATTATTCATATATTTCTTATATTAAGGAAGTGGTGTTGAGGAGCCTTGCATTTAGTATTATTGTGCCAATTCTTCCTTTCGTATTATTGAATTACATGAATCCATCTTTTATTAGATTGATTTACGTCTGTTTAATTACTGCGGGCGTATCGTTAATAGCTACTTATGGTTTGATGTTAAGCTCGGAAGAACGTGGCCAGATTAGAACAAAATTAAATCGATTTGTGAAGAATAATAAAACATATATTTTATGATTACAGATTTATTTTACTCTATCCTTAAATGGAGGAAAAAACGTCAATTCAAGAAGAATGCTCACGTTAACGTAAGTAACATCCTTATTACTGATAAGGCTAATGTATTCCTAAGATGGGGAAGTACTCCAGATGACATAGTCATTGAGGATGGATGTATTGTGGAAGGTACTTTATTATCTGCGGCTCATGGTAAAATAACAATGGGAAAACACTCTAAAATTGGTTCAAACTCACATATTCGTTGTGTGGACAAAGTTGTTCTTGGTGATTACTCTGCAATAGCCAATAACACAGTTATATGTGATAATAATAACCATCCAGTTAATCCTGCAGATCGTATGATAATGAGACTTACACCTCTTGACTCTGATGAAAGGAGTTGGAAACACTCCGACCATGCTCCTATCATTATTGGTGAAAATGTTTGGATTGGTGAATACTGTAGAATCTGTAAAGGTGTCACAATCGGTGATGGATCTATTGTGGCTGCAAATGCAGTTGTTACTAAGGATGTACCACCAAATTCAATTGTAGCTGGGAACCCTGCCCGTATTGTAAAGAGTGATATAGATAGGACAATACCACGAAAGTTCAAAGATGAGAATTGAGAAAAATTGTGCTCATTCAATCATAGTTTGGTAATAGAAGTAATATGCTTAGATTTATAGTTTTGGCACTTCTTTACTTTTGGGCTGTCGTCAATGTGGATGAGTCAATGATGTCAATCGGGCTTTATATTGCAATACCAAGTGCCTTTATTTTGAGTTTCTGGTGTACAACTGGAAAATTATGTGATGATAAATGCTTTAAAATTTTTATTATATTTTTGTTGTGGGTTGCATTCACATGGTTAGGAGCCGCTGATATATCAGTTGCAACAAAGCAGATGAAGCGGCTTTTGGGCGTTTTTCTAATGAGCAGCGCAGTTTGTAATTTAGCTACTGATAAAAGGAACATTTCATGGTTGTATGCTCTTTATGTAGTACTTTTTATTGTTGCACTTAATTATGCGCGTACTCATATTGTAACTATTAAATTTGATATTGGGCATGACAGATTGGACGATGAACGATTAAATGCTAACATACTGGCTAGTTATACTTTTTATGCAACTTTTGCTTTGTTTGCATTAGGTAATCTTATATGTCAAAAAGTATATAAGAAAATATTTCATTTACTGTTTTTAGTAATGATACCTTTATCATTTGTGATTGCTATTTTAACAGCATCCCGCCAAGTACTTTTAGTTCAAATTCCAATCATAGCTATTCTTTTATATATAAAGTATATAAAGAGTGCTTCTATAAAAACAAAATTTGGATTTATTGTAGCTGTATGTCTTATTGCATTGGTATCTATGAATACAATTATAGATACTTATGATAATAGCTTTTTGAAACAAAGAAGTGAAAATGGAATACAAGATGATGGACGTTTAAAAGTGTTAAATGAGGCGATAGATGTAGGATGCGAAAATGTGTTTATTGGGGTCGGTCCAGGAAATTTTATATTACACTCATCACAGCATATATTCTCCCATTGTAGTTATACAGAGGCATTTGCAAACACAGGTATAATGGGGCTGATTTTATATTTATATTTGATTGGGAAATTTCTTAAAAATCAATGGCAATATTATCGTGCTACAAAAGAAATTGTATATTTAGCTTTTTTGTCTTTTGGAATTATCTATGTTTTTTATAATTTCTTTTATGTATTCTACTCTGATTTGTGGCTGATGTCTTTTTTTCTATTTGTAGCTCACAATAGTAATACAATTTGGATAAATCACTTAAGTACAGATATCACATATAAAGAAAGTAATATTGGTTGAGATATATATATTTTAACAGTGTTCATCGCTTAATTGTCAAAAATGAAAACTTATAATCTATGTGGCTTTGATTGGAATAATTAGTTAAAGTTCTCCTAGATTATGATGACTGGACATAATACTTAAATATGCCTAAAATAGTGCTGAAAAGAGAGATTTCAAGTTCAGAATCTGTGGGATGTTCAGCCAAGAGTTTGAACGTGAGTTGGTATACATATACAATATCAAAAGAGAATTATTGCAAACTTCATTTGTAAGGAAGGGAAGGTGACAGATAAAAATAAGTAATTGATTCTTTTATATAAAGAAACTACTATGTACATCATTTAGTGGAGCATATGCTATTGTAAGTATTTGAAGCGGATGATTTATATGTATTGAGTTATATTATAACATAGATTTTGCTAATATGAGGAAAATATTGTTACATGATCAAAAATATTCCGTAGGAGGTCCTAAAGCCGTTTTGGATGGTATTCAAAATTCTTATTTAGAGAAAAAGTTCGAATTTGTGAGACTATGTCAAACAGAGGCATGTGGTTTTAATCCTTTTAAGGCTATTATGTTTATTAATAAATACAGAAAGCTAATTAATAAGGAAAATGCTGACGTTATCTATATTTGTGGTCTTCAATATACAGGACTCCTAATGACAATAGCATCTAAATTGTCTAATGTGAGAAAAGTAGTTTTAAGTGTCCATGGTTCAGATTGGGATAATCCGAATGGAAGTCTGCGGAAATGGATTTTGATGCATATTGTGGAACCATTGGAAATAAAACTTGCTGATTCTGTATTTACGGTATGCGAAGCGGCCCAAAAAGGAATTAAACCGCTTCATGGCAAGAAGAATAATGAAGGTGTTGTCTATAATACTTTTCCTAATGTAGATTACTCACAAATACCTAAAGGCTTATTACGTAATGAGTTAAATGTTGATGATGAAAAGATTATTGTGGCTTCGGTTGGTAGAGTTGTTGAAGCAAAAGGACACAGAGAAATAATAGAGGCTATTAAATCAATTGCTGATGAGGATTTTATTTTTGTAGTAGTTGGGGATGGTCCATATCTTGACCAATACAAAAATAAATGTGAAGAAGAGATTAAAAACAGGCGTCTGTTTCTTTTAGGACGTAGGTGTGATGTAAATAATATTTTAAGAGACTCTGATATTTTTCTTTTTGCAACGTACAATGAGAATCATTCGATTGCTCTAATGGAGGCTGTTAATATGCATTGTGCTGTATTGTGTACTAACGTGGGTGGAAATGCAGAAATAATACAAGATAAAGTATCTGGCCTTTTAATACCAAGTAAGGACAGTAATTCAATAATTGATGGATTGAAAGAGTTAAAAGATAAGGAAATACGTGATAAATATGTATACAAAGCTTTTAAGGAGTGTTGTACCAAATTCTCATCAGAAAACACCTATGGTAAATTAGAAAAAATATTTAAAGACTAGGATATGAATTATATATATATAGGTTCTTCTCGACCTGAATCAATAACAAAAGAGCTTCTGGATATGGGGTCTACTGTGAATTTTGCAGGCAATACATTGCAGCAAGCCTTATTAACTGGTTTTGCGAAACATGTCAAAGACATGAAAGTTATTACATCTTGGGGGATTAGTACATATCCTAAAGTCAAGCGTGTATTTTTTCCTCGGAAGAAGGTCCAAGATTCTGTAGCAAATGATTATGTCTATGTTGGTGCTGTTAACTTACCTTTTATTAATTTAATTTCACGTTATATCCGTACACGCCGAGAATTGAAGCGTATGTTGAGCAAAAATGAGCCAAATGTGGTGCTTGTTTATGAGGTTCATACTCCATTTATGCTTGCTGCTGTGTCTTTAAGAAAGGATATAGATAAAATTTGCTTGATTGTTCCTGACTTACCAGAATTTATGTCGGCACCAGGAGGTAGACTTAAATTATTTTTAAAGGCTATTGATAAGAAAATAATCAATAAATGCATAGCAAAAATTGATAAGTTTGTTTTGCTTAGTGATCTTATGAAGGAAAGATTGCCGTTGGAAGGAAAAGAATGCATACTTATGGAGGGAATTTTTCAGAATAGTCAGGACATGGTATTCAAATCTAAAGAACGATACAAGACCATTATGTATACTGGCGGCGTATATTGGAGAAGAGGTACCGACATGTTACTTGATGCTTTTCAACAGATACTTGATCCCAATTATCGACTTTGGATACGAGGTAATGGAGATATGGAAGATGAAATAAAAGCAAGAGCAAAGAAAGACCCAAGAATAGTTTATTTTCCTCCTATGGAAAGAGAGCAGTTGCTTGAATTAGAACAGAAGGCGACCGTAATGGTTAATCCAACTCCTGCAAACCTTAATTTTACAAAATACTTCTTTCCATCAAAGACTATGGAATATTTGGCTTCAGGTACCCCTACTATCATGTTTAGATTGGGGTGTATGCCTAAGGAATATGAACCATATCTTTTCTATGTCGAGGATAATACTATGGAATCATTGAGAGATAAACTAATAGAGGTTTGTGAAAAAACACAAGAAGAACTTAATGCATTTGGCGCACGTGCACAAAAATTTGTCCTAACAAAGAAGACACCAGAAGTTCAGTGTGGGCGAATCATTGATATGCTAAAATAATAACATTTGCAATGACAAATAAAATAATTATATGGGGAACTGATGACTTTAATACTCTTGGACTTCTAAGAGAGTACAAAGAATTTCAAATGAATGTCTTTTTCTTGATTAAAGGAAAAGCATCTTATGCTTGCAAGAGCAAATACTGTACTCGTTTTTATTTAACAAGAAGTAATAATGAAGGCTTGAATTATCTTCTTGAAAATTTTGCTCAAGAAGAGAATAAACCTATTCTTTTGACTTCAGGAGATGGTATAGCAGTATTTATAGATCAACATAAAATAGAGCTTGAAAGATACTTTATAGTTCCTGGTACAAGTGAGCAAGGGCTGCAAGAGAAATACACGGATAAGAATGCGATGACTCAATTAGCAGAAGAAATAGGTATACTATGTCCAAAATCTAGATATTGCCAGTGGAACTCAAATGTTGATGATGTTACTTATCCTTGTTTGATCAAGCCTGCTCATCAAAAGCCAGGGCACTACAATGAGTTTAAATTCAAGATTTGTAAGACCAAAGCAGACTTGAAAAGAACTTTGAAAATGGTGCGTCATGATTCTGAATTTATCCTTCAAGACTGCATCCAAAAAGAGAAAGACCTATTGGTGTATGGGGCACGTATGTGGGATGGTAAAACTGTGCTGGCAGGAGCAATGATTCGTGACCGTTGGTCTGATAGTGGCTCTTCTTCACATGGTTTGATAACGAAGAATATACCTACCTGTATTGATTCTGTGAAAATATGCGAATTTTTGGACCGTATTGACTATCATGGATTGTTTAGTTTCGAATACGGTATGGTTGAAGACAAAGCCTATTTTTTTGAGGTTAATCTCCGTAATGATGGTACATCTCATTATTTTTATCAGTCCGGTGCCAATATTCCATTAGCATATGCATATAGTTGTGTTGGTGAGGATTATACTCAAGTTAATATAGGGGTTACAGAAGATCGTTGGTTTATAGATGAGGTTTTTGATTTTGAGAATGTAATTAAAGGTGTCATTTCCAAGAAGCAATGGAAGGCTGATAAGGAACAGGCAACCGTATTTAAATATTATGATGACGATGATGAGGAACCATGGCGTTATGTTATGGCTTCTCGTTGGAGGCAAATCGTTCAAGATCTTATTCTTAAGCAATTTCGTCTTTATATTATTTACATTTTGGATAAATTAGGGGTGAGAAAATAATGAGCGTAGTCTTAATGTATCACGATGTGTTTACTCGTGATAAGAAGGAGTCAGGTTTTCAAGCGGTGGGTGCAGTACCTTACAAGATTTCTGTAGAAGATTTTGAGAAGCAGTTAATAGCAATTAGAGATTATTGCGAATATAATAGAGTAAGTAAAGAAGCTGTTAATTTAACTTTTGATGATGGAGGTGTGTCTTTTTATACTGTGATCTCTGATATTCTTGAAAAATACGGTTTCAAAGGAGTATTTTTTATATCAACAGCATATGTTGGAACTGATGGTTTCTTAAGCAGAGAGCAGATAAAGATTCTTGCAGAAAGAGGTCATGAGATTGGTGCTCATAGCCATACGCATCCAAGTCTAAATGATGCTTCCAAAATGAAAGAACAAGAGTTGTTGGATGAGTGGGTAACCTCAATTAAATATCTCAATGAGATATTAAATTATAGTATAACAAGTGTATCTCTGCCTAATGGCTTTTGCTCAAAAACTACTTTGAAAAGCATTGCAGAATGTGGGATCAAGCAGGTATACACTTCAACTGCAACGACTAAAAGAAAATATTGGAATGGGATTGAGATGATTGGACGTTATGCCATACAAGATGGAATGTCTCCAGAGCACGTGCTCTCAATCGTGAATAATCCTATTGTTAGGATGAAACTTCGAATTAAGAATAGTATGCTTTCTATTGTAAAGTTCATTTTAGGCAACTGTTATTCTAAATTTAAAAAGTGGTTACTTTTAAGAAGAAAATAAGTATGGAAAGAAAATATTCTGTATGTATGTCGGTGTATAAGAATGACAATGTTGCAGACTTTTTCACAGCTGTAGATAGTATATATAAACAAACAGTACCACCAGATGAAATTATTCTTGTGATTGATGGACCTATACCGGCAATCTTACAGGATGCTATTGATAAGTTACAAAGACAAATTTCGATTTTGAAAGTAATTTCATTAGCTAAGAATATGGGGCATGCTATTGCGCGTCAGACATGTTTGGAAGCCGCTAGGAATGAGCTCTGTGCTGTGATGGATGCTGATGATATCTCTGTGCCTGATCGTTTTGAAAAACAGTTGAAGGTATTTGAAGAGCATTCTGATATATCAGTGGTAGGTGGACTCATTAATGAGTTTGTTGGGACTGCCGGAAATGTAGTAGGGACTAGAATTGTTCCTAAGGATGATATAGATATTAAGGATTACTTAAAGTCTCGTTGTCCGATGAACTTAGTAACTGTTATGTTAAAGAAGAGCGATGTGATGAAAGTTGGTGGTTATCAAGATTGGTATTGTGAAGAGGACTACTATTTGTGGATAAGACTTGCTGTGGGAGGATACAAGTTTTACAATATTCAAGAAAATCTTGTTAATGTACGTGTAGGTGAAGAAATGTATCAGAGAAGGGGGGGGAGACGATATTTTCGAAGTGAAGTGAGATTGCAGAAATATATGCTTGACCACAAAATCATTGATTTTCCTAGATATATTTATAATGTACTTGTCCGTTGGGTCATTCAGGTTGTAATGCCCAATAAGATTCGCGGATGGGCTTTTCAAAAATTTGCACGTTCTAATAAAGCAAAATAGCAACAGATGAAATTCATATATTCAGAATGGGATGCATTTTGTAAAGCACTTGCGCACCACAAAATATATAGTATTACTGCAGCCACAATTTTGAAGGCAGCACAGCATGGGACTCTTGGAAGTAAGCGTTTTGTAAACTTGAAACATGATGTTGAGTCATCACCATCAAAGGCACTTGATTTGGCTCGTATTGAGGCAAAGTATAACCATTGCTCCACCTACTATGTACAAGCGTATTTAATGACGGATGTTAATCAGCACATTTTTGCTGAAATACAGAGCTTGGGGCATGAGGTTACGTATCATCATGATGTGATGGACGGTGGAAAGGGGAATTTGGATGAAGCACTTTCTATTTACAAAAAGAATCTTGCAAATTTCAAAGAAAAAGGTTTTGAAGTTGAAACAGTTTGCCAGCATGGTAATCCTGTTTCAGACTATGAGAATAGAGATTTCTTTCGTAGTGATCTTGTTCAGAATGAATTTCCGAAGCAAGCGGATATTATGGTTGACTTTATGGATAAGATTGGTAGAGAATATGTCTACATCTCTGATGTTGGTATGAGTTTTAAGATTGTTACAAATCCAATTCACTCAGATAAAGTATCTGAAGCAGAAAAGTATATTGTATTAGGAGATATATGCGAAGTTATTCCGGAGCTTGTAGGGCATCCTAATACTTCATACATAGTGAGTGCTCATTCTCATCGCTATAATAAGTATGTGCTCAAGGCTATAGTAAGAAAAACTGTGTTTACAATAATCAAAACTGTAGCAAAAGTCTTGTTTGAGGTACCAGGACTGAAGAAATTCTTATTTCGCTTTAATTCAATCACAAAACATTTATAATAATGGAGCAGACTAAGTCAGTTCGTGACGTCCAGATGAAAATATTGGAAGTGATGAAGTATATCGACAGGGTTTGTCGTGAGAATAATATAGTATATTATATCATGGGAGGAACAGCTCTTGGTGCCATTCGGCATGGGGGATTTATTCCTTGGGATGACGATCTTGATATCTTTATGACTCCTACAGAATATACCAAGTTCAAGAAGATGATGGAAGCAGAGAACAATCAAAAATTCATGCTTCAGGAATGGCGTACAACGCCAAGTTACTTAGAGTATGCTAAGGTACGTATGAATGGTACAACCTTTATTGAAGAAAGTTTTAAAAATCGTAGGGATTTACATCAAGGAATCTATGTTGATATTATGATGTTGCATAAGGTTCCTAAAAGAAAAGAGATACAAAAGTTGGTGTATTATGAAAGTAAATTCGTTACTCTCTATGCCCTCACTCAACGCAACTGGAAGGCAAAAAGTGATGTTCAACAAATAATTGTAAAACTTTTAAAGTTGCTTCCTTGTAAATTATTGGTGAGAATGTTTTACAAGCGTATCTATAAGTACGAAGAAATGACTAAGGATTTCATGTATTGCTACTGGATAACTCCTGCTAAGTTCCACAGTGGCTTATTTGCTCCGGAATTTTTTGCAGAATCTGTAGACATACCATTTGAAGATACTAAGCTATTAGGGTCTACTCATATTAAGGAGTATTTGGAATATCGTTATGGTGACTATATGAAATTGCCTTCATTGGAGCAACAACGTGCTGCGGTTCACGCTGCTATTTTTGATACAGAGAAAGATTATACAGAATATATAAATTAACATCTTATGGCTGAAAGAAAATATAAGATTGGCTATACTACTGGTGTATATGATATGTTCCATATTGGACATCTTAATATATTAAAACGTGCTAAGGACCAGTGCGAAACACTGATTGTAGGTGTTACTACTGATGAACTTTGTTACAAGCGTAAACGAAAGTATCCTATCATAAACGAGCAAGAACGTATGGCTATTGTTAGCGCAATACGTTATGTAGACAAAGTGATCCCTCAGGCAGATATGGAAAAGATCAATTTAGTTAAGGCACTTGGGGCTGATGCTGTATTTGTAGGTTCTGATTGGAAAGGTACTGATGTATGGAAACAGTATGAAAAAGACTTTGCTAAAGTTGGGTGTACCGTGATATATCTCGATCATACTGACGGTATATCCTCAAGTATTTTACGTGACAAACTTAATAAATAATATGGCTTTGACAGGACAAATACCATTTTTGCTCATTGGTATTGAACTTGATGATCACATTAGTTGGAAATGTGTGGAGATATTGATTCAATAGAAGGAAAAGTCTTCTAAAAATCTCTAATAACTGAAGGATGGCTTTGTCTTTTTATAATGATTTAGATTGGTAGACTAATGTGCTGTATATTAAAATGTGAGTATTGTTGACAGTTTACGAAAATATGTTCTTAAAATTCCTTTTTGACCGTATAGTGGCATTTTTCGGTTTGTTGTTTTTGTGCCCTCTATTACTAGTAGTAACTATTTTAATTAAAATCCAAATGCCTGGTCCTGTATTGTTTGTACAGAAGCGTGTAGGTAAGGGAGGGAAAATCTTCAATTGTCATAAATTTCGTTCGATGAAGGTGGCTCATGGTGGGTCTACAGTAAGTGTAGCAGGTGAAAGTCGCATTACACCACTTGGCTCAAAACTTCGCAGATATAAGATAGATGAGTTACCTGGCTTATGGGATGTCTTTATTGGAAAGATGAGTTTTGTGGGGCCTCGTCCAGATGTTCCGGGGTATGCAGACCAATTAGAGGGATCTGATAGAGACCTACTGAAACTCCGACCAGGAATTACAGGACCTGCATCTCTTAAATATAGGGATGAAGAAGAAATGATAGCGAAATTTGTTGAAAAAATAAAAACACAAGATTTTGCTATACTTAATTTATATAGAAATACAGATTTTACTAAAATGACTGACGAACAAATCGCAATTTGGTATAACGATAATATTATTTATCCAGATAAAGTTCGCATAAACTGTTATTATTATCGTAACTACAGTTTGATAAAAGATATTGAGATGATATTTGCTACTATTATGGGGAGACGGATTCGGTATGCTGGCGAAATAATTTAAAAAAAATAATTTAATTCAGTGTAATTATGTCGGAAAAAAGAACAATCTATCTCTGTTTGGCACATATGTCAGAAGAGGGTATTGAACAGAAATATGTTAAGGAAGCATTTGACACTAATTGGGTAGTGCCTTTGGGACCTAATGTGAATGCCTTTGAGGAAGAATTAAAACAATTTTTTGGTGGAGATAAAGAGATTGTTGCTTTGTCTTCTGGAACGGCTGCTGTACATTTAGCTTTGTTGGCTTGTGGTGTGAAACGAGGGGATGAGGTTATTGTGCAGTCGTTTACATTTTGTGCATCATCTCATCCTGTGACTTATTTAGGAGCTACTCCTGTTTTTGTTGACTCTGAAATGGAAAGTTGGAATATGGATCCTGACTTGTTGGAAGAAGTTATTAAAGATCGTATAAAAAAAACAGGAAAGAAACCGAAAGCAATTGTTCCGGTGGCTTTGTATGGAATGCCGTATCGGATAGATCGGATTATGGAGATTGCCAATCAATATGAGATTCCTGTCATCGAAGATGCTGCGGAAGGATTTGGTAGTAAATATGATGGTAGAAACTGCGGAACTTTTGGTAAATGTGGTGTACTTTCATTTAATGGTAATAAAATGATTACAACATCTGGCGGTGGAGCTCTTATTTGTGCGGATATGGAAGCAAAACGAGAGATAATGTTTTATGCTACTCAGGCACGTGAAGCTTATCCTTACTACCAACACGAACGTATTGGCTATAATTATCGTATGTCAAATATTTGTGCAGGTATAGGGCGTGGACAGATGACTGTGGCTGATAAGCATATTGCTCATCATAAACACGTTTGTCAGCTTTATAAAGATCTGTTGAAAAATGTAGAAGGTATTATTTTACATGAGAACCCTTCGGTACATTATGATAGTAATTATTGGCTCAATACTATAATACTTGATCCAGCATTGAGAGTAAAAGGTGAGGAATATGCTTATAACATGAAGATTCAAGGAGCTGTAGGTGGTGCAACTGGAGTGGTACATCAGGCTTCTTCTTTACATACGGATTGTGAGCCAAATACAAATGTAGAGGCCATGCGTCTGTCATTGGCTAAAGCAGGTGTAGAATCTCGCCCTTTGTGGAAACCTATGCATAAACAACCTGTCTATGCAACGAATCCGAGTTATACAAATGGAGTGAGTGAGTTACTTTTTGCTACGGGGCTTTGTTTGCCGAGTGGTCCCTATGTAACTGATGAAGATGTTGCATATATTGTAAATGAAATAAAAACTTTGATTAATGGATAAAATAAAAAAGGTAGCTTTAATATCGGGGATCACCGGTCAGGATGGTTCATTTTTAGCCGAGTTTCTAATTGAAAAAGGATATGAGGTACATGGTATCCTTCGTCGTTCTTCTTCTTTTAATACTGCACGTATCGAACACCTTTATTTGGATGAATGGGTGCGTGACATGAAAAAGGACCGTCTGGTCAATCTTCATTATGGAGATATGACGGATTCCAGTTCTTTGATTCGTATAATCCAGCAGGTACAGCCGGATGAAATTTATAATCTGGCCGCTCAAAGCCATGTGAAAGTATCTTTTGATGTACCGGAGTATACAGCCGAAGCGGATGCTATCGGCACACTTCGCATGCTGGAAGCTGTCCGCATCCTTGGAATGGAAAAGAAAACACGCATTTATCAGGCTTCCACTTCCGAACTATTCGGTTTGGTACAGGAAGTTCCGCAGAAGGAAACTACTCCATTCTATCCCCGTTCCCCATATGGAGTAGCCAAGCAATACGGTTTCTGGATAACCAAGAACTATCGTGAAAGCTATGGCATGTATGCTGTAAACGGAATCCTTTTTAATCATGAAAGTGAACGTAGAGGCGAGACTTTCGTAACCCGTAAGATAACATTGGCCGCTGCCCGTATTGCACAAGGTCTTCAGGACAAACTTTATCTGGGAAACCTGAACTCACTTCGTGACTGGGGATACGCCAGGGACTATGTTGAATGTATGTGGCTGATCCTTCAGCACGATACTCCTGAAGATTTTGTAATTGCTACGGGAGAATACCACACTGTACGTGAATTTACGACACTGGCTTTCAAAGAAGTCGGCATTGAACTTCGTTGGGACGGTGAAGGTGTGGATGAGAAAGGCATTGATGTATCGACGGGAAAAGTCCTGGTTGAAGTCGATCCTAAATATTTCCGTCCTGCTGAAGTTGAGCAGTTATTGGGTGACCCTACCAAAGCCCGTACATTACTTGGCTGGAATCCCACCAAAACTTCTTTCCCCGAACTGGTAAAAATCATGGTATCGCATGATATGAAGTTTGTGAAGAAGCTTCACATGAAAGAACTGATGAATAGAGAAGAAGAATAAGAATGGATAAGAATACGAAAATCTATGTAGCGGGCCACCATGGTCTGGTGGGTTCCGCTATCTGGAATAATTTGCAGGGTCGTGGCTATACGAATCTGGTAGGACGTTCCCATAAAGAACTGGACCTTCTTGATGGTGCAGCCGTAAAACAATTCTTTGATGAAGAACAGCCTGATGCAGTTGTCCTTGCCGCTGCGCATGTCGGTGGTATTATGGCAAACTTGCAGTACCGTGCCGACTTTATTTATCAGAATCTTCAGATTCAACAGAATGTGATAGGGGAAAGTTTCCGTCATAACGTACAGAAACTGCTTTTTCTGGGCAGTACCTGTATCTATCCCCGTGATACGGCACAGCCGATGAAGGAAGAGGCTTTGCTGGCTTCTCCTTTGGAATATACGAACGAGCCTTATGCTATTGCCAAGATTGCTGGTTTGAAAATGTGTGAAAGCTTTAATCTTCAGTATGGCACGAACTATATCGCTGTGATGCCTACCAACCTTTATGGTCCGAATGATAATTTCCACTTGGAGAACAGTCATGTTCTCCCTGCCATGATTCGTAAAATTCATCTGGCAAAATGTTTAAATGAAGGTGACTGGGAAGCAGTTCACAGAGACCTTGACTTGCGTCCTGTAGAAGGTGTGAGTGGCAGTAACTCTGATGCTGAAATATTGGATAAACTGGCTAAGTTTGGCATTACTCCTGAGTCTGTAACTCTTTGGGGTACCGGTACACCCATGCGTGAATTCTTGTGGAGTGAGGAGATGGCTGATGCGAGTGTTCATGTATTATTGAACGTTGATTTCAAGGATACCTATACGGAAGGTAGTAGAGATATTCGTAACTGTCATATCAATGTGGGTACAGGTAAGGAAGTCAGTATTTGTGAAGCTGCCGGGATGATCATGAAGGAAGTTCAATTTAAGGGTGACTTACGTTGGGACAGTTCTAAGCCTGATGGTACGATGCGTAAGTTGACAGATGTATCGAAGTTACACAGTTTAGGCTGGCATCATAAGGTTGAGATTGATGAAGGAATTGAGCGCCTTTATGAATGGTATTTGAAAGGTGTCTAAACTTATAATTTATATATTATGGAAAAATTAAACGGAAAGAATGTTTTAATACTGTTGTTGATTTTGCTTCTTACAGCTTGTCAGTCTTACAAAAAGGTGCCTTATTTGCAGGATGCAGAAGTCGTTTTGTATAGTACTCAGAACGAACAGTTGTATGATGCTAAGATTATGCCCAAAGACTTGCTGACGATTGTAGTGTCATGTACCAGTCCCGAACTAGCAGCACCTTTCAACCTGACGGTAGCTACACAAAATAATATGGCTTTGAATTATACAACAGCTCAGCCTGTTCTGCAGCAATACTTAGTGGATAATGAGGGAAATATTAACTTTCCGGTATTAGGTGAACTACATGTAGGTGGATTGACAAAGAAGGCGACCGAACAAATGATTGTGGAAAAGTTGAAACCTTATATTACGGAGATGCCTATTGTAACGGTACGTATGGTGAATTATAAGATTTCGGTGATCGGTGAAGTTGCTCGTCCCGGTACATTTACAATTTCCAATGAAAAGGTAAATATTCTAGAGGCCTTGGCTATGGCAGGTGATATGACCGTGTATGGTCTGCGTGATGATGTTAAACTCATAAGGGAGAATGCTAATGGTAAACAAGAAATTATTCCGTTGGATTTGAACAAAGCGGAAACTATTCTTTCCCCTTACTACTATCTGCAGCAGAATGATATTATTTATGTGACTCCCAACAAGGCAAAAGCCCGAAATTCGGATATCGGTACTAGTACGAGCTTGTGGTTTTCTGCTACTTCCATTCTTGTTTCTATAGCCAGTCTGTTGTTTAATATATTGAAATAAAATAGAAGTCATGAATGAAAAAAAAAGATATGAGAAAGAACGTAGTGCGAATGAAGAACAGGTGGATATTCAGGCGTTACTTTTCAAATATGTTATCCATTGGCCTTGGTTTGTGGGGGCAGTGTTGCTGTGTTTTATTGCTGCATGGTTTTATTTATACTGGGCTACTCCCATTTATAATATTTCTGCCACAGTTCTGATAAAAGATGAGAAGAAGGGTGGAGGTGCAGGACTTTCCTCGGAGTTGGATGATATGGGATTAAGTGGTCTGATGACTTCCTCCAAGAATATTGATAATGAGTTGGAGGTTCTGCGTTCCAAAACGCTTGTAAAAGAGGTTGTTAATCAGTTGGGACTGTATATAACTTATGCAGATGAGGATGAATTTCCTGCTAAAGGTTTGTATAAGACGTCTCCGGTACAAGTAAGTTTGACACCTCAAGAGGCTGAGAAACTAAGTTCTCCAATGGTAGTGGAAATGACACTACAACCTAAAGGTAGTATGGATGTAAATGTTACTATAGGTGAGAAGGGATATCAGAAGCATTTTGAGAAACTGCCTGCTATCTTCCCGACTGATGAGGGTACACTGGCTTTTTTTCAGGAAGTTGATTCGGTAGCTTTGCAGGATGGGACGAAAGTTCCTCGGATAGAGAAGAACGTACGTCATATAACTGCGACTATCAACAAACCGATGAGAGTGGCAAAAAGGTATTGTAAGAGCCTGTCTATTGCGCCTACTTCTAAAACTACTTCAGTGGCTGTGATTTCATTAAAAAATTCTAGTCTGCAACGTGGGCAGGATTTTATCAACCAGTTGCTTGAAATGTATAACCGCAATACGAATAATGATAAAAATGAAATTGCTCAGAAAACAGCTGAGTTTATTGATGAACGTATTAGTATTATTTCAAAAGAATTGGGAAGTACAGAAGCGGATTTAGAGTCTTTTAAGCGTGATGCCGGTATCACGGATTTGTCGAGTGAAGCTCAAATCGCCTTGGCCGGTAATGCTGAGTATGAAAAGAAGAGTGTGGAGAACCGTACTCAAATCAGCTTGGTGAATGACTTGCGAAAGTATCTGCGAGGTAATGAATACGAAGTCTTACCGAGTAATGTGGGTTTACAGGACGCTGCCTTGATTGGTGCGATTGAACGCTATAATGAAATGTTGGTGGAACGTAAACGTCTGTTACGTACATCAACTGAAAATAACCCAACTATTGTGAATCTGGATACGAGCATCCGTGCTATGAAAGCCAATGTACAGGCTACCCTTGAGGGAACTTTGCAGGGACTGATGATCACTAAATCCAACCTTGACCGTGAAGCAAGTCGCTACTCTCGTCGTATCAGTAATGCTCCGGGGCAGGAACGGGCTTATGTAAGCATCGCCCGCCAGCAAGAAATCAAAGCTGGTTTGTATCTGATGCTGTTACAGAAACGCGAAGAGAACGCGATCGCACTAGCTGCTACAGCGAATAATGCAAAAATTATTGATGAAGCAATAGCTGACGATACTCCGGTATCTCCTAAAGGCAAAATGATTTATCTGATTGCATTGGTGTTAGGTATTGGAATCCCTGTTGGCATCATCTACCTGATTGACCTGACGAAATTCAAGATCGAAGGTCGTGCCGATGTAGAGAAACTAACGACTGTCCCTGTTGTCGGTGATATTCCATTGACAGACGAAAAGAATGATAAGAATGGCTCTATTGCCGTATTTGAGAATAAGAACAATCTGATGAGTGAGGTTTTCCGTAATGTTCGAACCAATCTTCAGTTTATGCTCAATAATGACCAGAAGGTAATTCTTGTGACCTCAACAGTTAGTGGCGAAGGAAAATCGTTTGTTTCGGCAAACCTGGCTATCAGTCTTTCTCTTTTGGGAAAGAAAGTGGTGATTGTCGGTCTTGATATTCGTAAGCCGGGACTTAATAAGGTATTCCAGCTTTCGAACAGGGAAAAAGGTATTACCCAATATCTTTCCAATCCTGAAACGGATCTGATGGAACTGGTACAACCTTCGGATATCAATAAGAACCTATATATCCTTTTGGGTGGCACTGTTCCTCCTAATCCGACCGAACTGCTGGCTCGTAACGGACTGGACAAGGCCATAGAAACCTTGAAGAAGCACTTCGACTATGTGATAATGGATACTGCCCCTATCGGTATGGTAACCGATACCTTATTGATAGGCCGTGTAGCTGACTTGTCCGTCTACGTATGCCGTGCCGACTATACTCATAAAGCCGAATATACATTGATCAATGAGTTGTCTATTGAGAAGAAACTTCCTAATCTTTGTACCGTAATCAACGGTGTGGACTTGAAAAAGAGAAAATACGGTTATTACTACGGCTACGGCAAGTACGGTAAGCACTACGGCTATGGCAAACGCTATGGTTACGGCTATGGATATGGTCAGACCAAAAGTGAAAGAAAAGACTAGTAATTTTGAAATAAATATGAAAAAAACGTTGAAAAGGATGATTTATTTTGTATCTTTATAGCTTATAAACCAAGCATAAAGATACAATGAATCAACCAGATTTTGTAGTGAAATGCTACAATAAACAAGACTTAGCCCAAATGTATTTTCCTGATATAACAGTTCGCGCTTCAGTAAATAAACTTCGTCGTTGGATGCGTAGATGTCAACCATTAATGGATGAGATACTTTCTACGGATTTTCATCCGAAAACGAAAGCTTTTTCTGTGCGGGAAGTAAGGTTGATTACTTACTATTTGGGTAAGCCGGGAGATTTATAATCTCAAAATCCTTTTATTATTCATCACAATGACTACGGGAGGCAGCACTTTCGCTATCTCCCGCAGTTTTTTTTATAACTCTGAATATTCCTTTCTCGGATCAAAGCAAGGACATGCTTTATGAATCGAGGCACTAAGCTGATAATGTCCCGCTATCTGCGCCTCCGGATACTGATGCCTGAGAATCGTCAGCAGATCGATCAGGGCAAAACGCTGCGCGGCAGTTCTTGTATCCGCCGGTTTGCCATCTTCATTCAGTCCGCCTTCATAGCAGATTCCGATACTATGCCTGTTGAATCCACGCACATGAGCACCCATCTCAGAGATGGGACGGCAATGGTGAAGAACTCCGTCACGGGTAATATAAAAATGGTAACCGATATCAAGAAAGCCCCGTTGCAAATGACATTCGCGAAGCTGTTCTACACTGAAGCGAACATTGCAGCGCGTAGCGCTGCAATGAATCACCAACAACTTAATCTCTCTGGGGAGATACTCATCTTTAGAACTTTCCATACGGATGTATTACAGATGAGCCGCACAGGACGTTACTCCGAGAGCAGAAATGATAGACGTTGCAATTGTCACAATGAACTGAAGAATATTCTTCCAAACTTGTTTTTTCATACGATTTAAATTTTAATGATTAATCAATTAAACGGTCGGGTCCGGTGCTTCGCCGTCGTCACCTGAGCCATCTGTATTTCCGCCTTTTCCATCGTCCGGCAGCGGTTCGTCTCCCGAATCAGTTTTGCCGTCACTCTTATACAGTGCGAAGTCCAGCGTTTTACACAACTTGCGGAGATCACTTCCCGGATAGAAAAGCACTTTGCCTTTCTCGATACACGATGCTTTGAATTCCTTCTCCGTTGCGGTAGCCGTTGCCGTCTTGAGACTCATGCGGAAATTCCCCAGATCGCCCATCTGAACGATATTTCCTTCATCCAGTACATTGACGATTTCGAGCAGAAATTCACCGATACAGCCTTCCAGCTCTCCTTTGGAGTACGAGGAACGTTCCGTAATACGCTTGCAGACTTCCTTAACGGTAACTTTGCGTCCGCTGCGTGCCACTGCATAATACTTGGGTGCTTCACTAGGTTTCAACAGGTTCTTGCGAGCCATAACAACATAATTCTGTGCCATAATTTTTAATACTTATTACTTAATACTTAATACCTGTAACCGATTACTTAGCAAAGATACTACATGAGCAAGTGCTCGTGATGTGCAGTGACGCACACAGGCGCACTGATAAAAGGAAAAAACATTGGGAAGATTGTATTGAATCTTCCCAATGTTTGCATCCGATCATTGAGAAGTTTTTTTCAAACTTCCCAATGTTTTCAGGGAGTCTTCAAAAGGACAAAAGGACCAAAAGGACAGATAGGACTATTTTATGAGATCTTCTGATACTTCCCATGAGATATCTTATTGATTTTGACGTCAATGAGCGATTTCAACAGTCTGCTGATCTTGCGGCGGCTGAAATCGTATTTTACGCCAATCTGTATTGCTTCTTCGGTAGTGAATGTTTCCGGCAACTCGCCGATGAACTTCCGTGTACTGTTCGGATCTTTCAACGGATGGAACTGGGGAGACGGCATGGAAGACAATAATAGCCTGCTATGCTCATAACAGCAGAGAACGATCTGGAGAGAGCGCTCGAAATCTACATCCTTACAATAGATATCCGGTGCGCCATCATTCGCCTCGAACTGGCGGATGCGTGCCTGGATCATGCTGATGCGCATCACAAGACAGGCATACCGCTTGACTACGGCCTGAAGGTCATCGTTACCTTCCAGAACCACTTCGGCAAGCAGCTTGGAAAACGTATGATTCAGATAATCCCATTGAGAACGGCTGAAGTGAAACAATACAGGATGATTCTCACAGAAATGATAAAGTTCGAAAACACGATGGGCAAGCGGCTTGAAAGACTCTTCGAGCGAGATACTGTCATCTCCCATGGGCTTCCACTTCGGAATGCTGCGGAAAGTGTAGAGCATGATACGGCTCGGAAGT
>QWCE01003586.1_pt1 | contig 26528 bp, 22 predicted proteins | sample 1972531 | NCBI WGS metagenome assembly QWCE01 (sample SAMN09866716, study PRJNA288562) | Human gut metagenome isolate term4_stool, whole genome shotgun sequencing... | reverse complement strand
TCCTTCCAGAATCTGAATCTGATCCGCGCCGTACTCTGTATTCTCTCCGCCCATTTGCTTCCTCCTGTCATTCTATATTCATTATAATGGAAACCGACATTTTTCGCATTTGCCGGTTTCCAGATAGGCATAATAATACTAATTTATTATAGCACAAAACAGCCTTCATTCCAACAAAATCCCTTTAAATAAGAAGAAAAAAACGAGAGCCCGGTTTACACCAGACTCCCGTCAAACGTCTTACACTTTATTTCTGTTTTCTCTTTTTGTAAACAACTACTCCACCTGCGATCACGATCACAGATACCAGAAGAACCAGACCCCAGAATGCCGGATTCATCGGGTCACCAGTCTTAACCGGACGACTTGTTGCACTTCCGCCATGGCTGGATGCATCACTTCCACCGTTAGATGTACCAGAACCACCATTGCTTCCGCCAGGTGTTACAGCAGCATCCTTCTTGGTATTGGTAATCTCGATGCTTCCATGATACTGATCAGACTCATTCAGCTTAACACTGCCTTCACCACTTACTACATATGCGAAAGAATCTTTATCGAGTACATTACCATTCTTATCGGTTTCCTTAACTGCATAAGTAACAGTATCTTTTATATCTTCTGAGAATGGAACCGTAACAGTAACTTTATCATTCTGCTTCAGTTCAACGGTGCTTACCGCCTTACCAGAATCATCAAATACAGTTGCATAGAACTTGTCGTCTACAGTCTTTTTCACACCGTCCACTACAACGTTCTTTGTAATCTCGATCTTTCCATTTACAAAGAAGCCTTCCGGAAGAGTTATAAAAATGTTATTTACATAAGCTGCAATATCTGTAGCAACCGTATTGTCATCCACTACAACACTGTTGTCTTCCTTGTCTGCTGCATTCGTAACATTGTAATGGAAGCTGTTTTCTTTATCAATCTGCACCTCATCATTCAGCTTGATCGCCTTGTTATTCTCATCAAGCTCGAATACATAATAGGTACCTCTAAGAACATTACTGTAAGAAGCTTTGCCTGACTGTGCATTCTGGATATGGATCGTTCTGATGTAATCATCACCATATGGGATCGTACCATCCTTATCAAGGAAAAGACCAACCTTGTAAGTTGCATCGTCAGCAGTTATTTCATCCAGTTCAAACGTATTCGGATTAATACGATAAAGTCTCTTCTCAACTGTAATACCTGCAGTGTTGCTCTTCTCTGCCTTTGGATAAGCCTGTACATCGTAGATCCAGCCTTCCTCTGTGCTTGCAAAAGGAACTGTTAAGAGCATTGGAGTAACCTTAACGGAACTCTCCGCTGCACCGATTACCAGGTACATTCCCTCTTCCATATCGCTGTAAACAACCTTGCCCTGCTCATCCGAAACAGCCTCAACCGGCTTTACTGAAGAAGCAGCTGCAACCTCGGCAAGCTTTTCGGCTGCTGAATACCATTCACTTGCATTCTTGAAGGAATCAAAATCGTATCCTGCAGATGACATGGAGCTGGTCAGTACAAAATGCACATTTCCATCAAATGAAACATCCGCAACCCTGTAAAGCTCTAACTTGACACCTGTCAGCGGTGTTGTCTTGCCATCCTTATCCGTCTGCTGTACCGTCAGATTAAGGCTTCCCTTTTTTCCGGCTTCGTAAGAACCTGCCTGAACCGTTCCTGCCAGGCAGCCTGTCAACATGACAAACATTCCCAGGAAAGCCAAAAGCTTATTCCACATTTTAAATTTCTTTTTCTTCTGTTTCACCACGATCGGCCTCCTTGTTATTTTCTGTGATCACTATTCGTCTTTGCGGCTACTCTCTTCTGTTTTTCGGTTTTTGCGCCGAATAACTATATAAACAATGATGATCATTATGACCATAGCTACAAGACCAATGATCATAATCTTCACCGGATCAACCTTTGCGATCTGCTGGATCGGTGTCTCCTCAGCTTCCTCCTCCGGTTCAACATACTCTGTCCGGATTCCCCTGATCAGAAGCCTGTGAGTGTTGACTCCATAAGGAGTACAGGTTACCAGCGTCACATGATCCTCTCCCTCGATGATATCCAGCTCACTGGATTCCTCCGGAAGAACCGTTTTAATCTGATCTACTTTGTATGCAAGAGTCTTTCCCAGAACATGAATCAGAAAAATATCTCCATTCTTCATCTGGTCAAGATCCGTAAAAATCTTTGCACTCGGAAGTCCCCTGTGTCCAGCCAGCACCGCATGTGTGCTCGCTCCACCTATCGGAAGACTTGTTCCCTCAACATGCCCGACACCCTTTTCCAGAACCTCTGTACTGAGGCCATGGTAAATAGCAAGTATCAGATTCAGCTTGGGGATCTCGATACTTCCCATCAGCCCGTCACCATTTGGATCAAGGACCTCATCGTAAGGATGACTGAGAACATAATCCTCTTCGTTAAAAGCATCTACGATCGTATTGACCTTATGCTCCGCGTTGTATTCCTCAGCCTCCTGCCAGAGCTTTTCGTACTGGTCATCCGACAGATCACTGACGGATTCATTGTACTTGGTTACAAGCTGCGCATTTCGGTACTCATTCCAGTAATTACTGATCGTTGGGTAAGTAAAGATACCCGCACCGACGATAAAAAGTAATATGATAAATATGTTGATAACTATAGAACCTTTTTTCTTCTTTTCTTTTGCCATAATCTATTTTTTACCGCCTTTATTTGCTCGCCTCTTCAGCTTTATTTCCTTTAAGTATAACACAAAAATAAAGAGTGCGGTAACGGATAGACCAACAAATACCCAAAGAAGATAATTTGTGTGAAGACTGCTTCCACTGAGCACTGTCTTCTCTTCTTTGACTTCCTCTTCTACATAAGGTACTCTGTGGCCACGAACCAGAAGTCGTTCTGTATTTACTCCATAAGGAGTACAGGTTAAAAGAGTTACTAAATCCTGTCCATCTTCTACTGCAAGAGCAGAAGTGTCTTCCGGCTTAACAACCGAAATCTTGTCTACTTCATAACATAAGGTTTCATTTAATACATGGATCAGAAAATGATCTCCCTCTTTCAGCTGATCCAGATCTGTAAAAAGAGAGGCACTCGGAAGTCCACGGTGTGCAGAAATAACAGCATGTGTGTTTGCTCCACCAACCGGAAGAGAACTTCCCTCCAGATGACCTGCACCCTTGTTCAAAACCTCTTCTTCCGTTGTGTGGTAGATTGGGATTTTGATATTGATTTTTGGTATCTCCACACTTCCCATCATCTCATCACCAGCAATGTTCAGTGTATTCATATAGACCGGATCTACTCCACTTGACTCAGCAAGTGCAAAAGAGTCAGGAAGAACACATGGAAGTAAGGCTTCGTTATAGTCTTCTGCTTTTTTACGCTCTGCATCATAGTCAATTCCTTCTGCTGCTTCCTTTTCAGAAACCGCCTGCTCATAACCACTGATCAACTGTTTCTGTCTGTAGTTATTCCATTGATTGGCTACAAAGGGATACAGCAGCAAGGACAAACCAGCTAAAAATATGATGCAAATTACTAAATTGCCTGCTTTTTTTTCATCCGAGCTCTCCTTGCTGTTGTATTATTTTTTTATGAATCCGGGGCATCTGCCCCGGATTCGATATTTGGTTATAAACAATCACGAATGATTATTTGTTTGTTCTTTTGCGGCTTGCAAAGAATAAGCCAGCTGCTGTAACCATGATCAGGCATCCAGCGATTGTGAAGATTGTAGTACCGATACCACCTGTGGATGGAAGAGCGGAGAGTTTGGTATCTTTCAATGAAGTTGGTACAGTTACATTTTTATCTTTGCTTTCTTTAATAGTTGCACTAGCACCATCTACATTGATAGAATATCCTTCTGGTGCTTTTGTTTCTTCAAACCAATATGTACCTTCATCAAGACCTTTTACAGTCAATGTTCCGTTTACTGCAACTAAGGTATCTGTTGAAGTAGCTTCGTTATCTGCTAATGCTAATTTGTAAATGCCATCTCCTAACTTGATAAAGCGTAATGCTGAAACTCCAGAATTTTCTTCCTTTACTTTATCTTTTGTAGCTTTGTATAACTTGAATTCTGCACCTTTAAGAATCGTTTTTCCGTCTTCTGCGTATTTAGTAAGTGTAATTGTTCCAGTATAACCTTTAACTTCAGTCTTACCCATCTCAGTTTCATTTCTGGATGTATTAGCTGTATTAGTATATCCTTCTTCAGATGTTACAATTGCCTTATACTGTACTTCAACTTTTTTACCTGCATTTGTATTGCTTGTTCCAATAGTATTTTTGGTAAATTCAATTGTATACTTACCATCATCTGCTTTATTAGTAGTATAATCTTCATTAGCTTTTAATGAAGTATCACCAATCTTAACGGATGTAATCTCTTGAATATCCAGACCAGTTGGTGTATCAATGATTTTAAAAGTGTTATCTTCAGAATCAGCAACAGTAAAACTTGGAAATGTAGTTGTAATTGTAAATGTTACTTCTTCTCCACGTTTTACAAAACCATCTGCTGCTTCTTTTTTCACATCATAACCTGAGGATTTAGCTACAAGTGTCACATTTTTTGCCTGCATATAAGTTGCAACATCGTTGTATGTTTCTGCAACCATAGGAGAATATGTGATTTTATTACCACTTGCTGTAACAACATAAGCACCTACAGGAACTTCTGAAAACTCTACTTGTGTTTCACCTACAACATGTTTCTGCTGAAATGGTGCTATAGTTTCAGGTACTGCTTTTGCTAACCCTTCAGCATTTGTGATTTCATATTTTTTTCCATCAGTACTTAATCCAATATAATCTTTAGCCCAGTCAGCTACAATCCATTCGTTCTTATCAACATTTAATGTAATTGCTGCATATAAGTTAACTGTTTCTTCTTCCTGTGAAGATAAACCTGTTACTGTAATTTTACTAGAATAAGAAGTAACTGGTTCTGTAACTTCTGCTGCAAATGTTGGAATACTCATTGCGAGTACCATGGCCAGTGTTAATAACACTGCAAAGATTTTTCTCATCTTCTTCATAATCTTGTCTCCTTTTCATTATCGGGCTTTGCCCATTTTTTTTATTGTTCCCTTATGCGGGATAATTACGTTTTTTTGTGGCAAGGAGCCACTGAAAAAATCAATCGTTACAATTATTTTCCCAGCACCTCCCTGCATTTGTTTTTATATAAGATCCATGCGGCTGCAGACATAAGTACCATGCCGCCGATCATATACCAGTAAATTCCGCTGCCACCGGTTGATGGGAGTGAATAGAGCTTAATGTTTTCGATAACAAATGCTCCATCATCGCTTTTTTCAACAGGAACTCCATTTAATGTTACTTCAACTGACTGATTATCCCTTACTAGAACCTGCCATACATTGGCAGAAAGTGAATATCCCTCTGGTGCTTTTGTTTCTTTCAGAACATATTTTCCAGGAACTAATCCATTCACTGTTGCTCTTCCATTCGAATCAGTCTTGATATTGCCAGTTACCCGGTTACTTTCCTCATATGTGTAGTTATCATTTGCTGTATAAAGTGCAAATTCTGCATTTTTCAGAAGATTTTTTTCATTATTTTTTTCAACTTTTATCAGATTCAATTTTGTAACAATCTTTGTATTTGTAATTGTCTGAGTAATCTTTGTTCCATCTTCTGATACTTCTTTTTTATAAGACACTTTATATTTTGTATCGGTATTATTTGCTTTTGCCACAATAATCTTATCTGCTTCTACTTTGACATATCCGTTATTATTGATTGTAAATTCTGCATTTTCATTTCCTGTTACCGGTCTAAGCTCATAAACCAAATCAGATGAACTCACATTTCCAAAAACATATCTGTATTGATTATCTTCATTCAGTTCAACACATTTTAATGGTGTTCCATCCGCTTTATAAAGTCCTGCATATATAGAACTGTGCTTTATATTTTTATCTGACCATTCTTTATTAACTGTCAGATCTACTTTTAATGTGTTTGTTATTATTACATGAGCATCCTTTTTCAAAGCAATCTTTCCGTCAGAATCTGTTACTGTACCATCATCACATAAACCCTTTTTAACTTCTTTTATCGGCTTCTCATATCTTGAATTATCTAGTTCAATTTCGTTTACCTTGAACTCGGTTCCTGAAAGAATTTGATCAATTACAATCGTCTCATCCGGTGCTACGTCACGTATTATTCCCTGAGGATTACCCTCTCTACTTACACTCGTGCCATCTTTATGTATGACTTCATATCCTCCATCATAAGGGATAAACTGCCTATTCTGTCCTGTAAGATATACTTGAAAGCTGAATTTATCTGTAGTAGATAACCCATTCATCTTCTTGGTAATCCTTAGTTTTCTCAAATTATTTACATTACAGGTATTTTTAAATTCTACCCTTGCTGCATTACCAGCAGTTTTCACTCCACTTCGTGCCAAGTAAGTTTTAGTTTGCTCTGGTACCTTACCTTCGGATGTTCCAACTAGATTTCCATTCAAATCGTGATATGTTACTTTCCAGTCTGTAATGTCAACCTTATCAAATTGATCCGAAAGAATACCAACTTCTTCCGCATAGAACCGGAGTCCTGAATCAATCCCCTCGAATACCGCTGATTCTCCTGCCTTTAAAGTAAATATATTATGTTTTCCCACATATCTTACTTCATCTGTAAGAGAATCATTTTTCTTAACTCTGTATGGTGTTCCTTCTGGAATTGCATTATACTGAACCGGCTCCTGATTTCTGTCTTCTTCATCTTCAAGATATGCTTTGAACTGAAAATCAGTACTTGTATACTTTTCTTTATCTGAATTTGCAAGACTTTTTACTATTTCAATAGAATTCGTTGGTCTTGGTGGAAGATTAAATTTAATTGAACAGTTTGAATCACCTCGTCCACGCTCCATATAGAAGAGTTTCAATGAATGACTGGTATAATCTGCAAATGTATCACTATCACTATTAAATACACTCCTTAATGTTGGATTTGACTGGTTATTTACGTATACTTCACCATTTGCAAAATTGATACTTCCTGTTGCCCTCTCATGGACACCTCCAAGATCAAGCACCAATTTGTTATCTATAAATACCCAGACATCATCATCACCAGAGAAACTAAATACCATATCCTGTCCATTAATTTTACCATTTTTCGGTTGTAAGAACTCAAAAGATATCATCATACCAAAAGCAAATTTATTCTGAGATGCACCATCATCCCAAGAAGAATATGGCATGAATGAAGCAACGTGACGATTTCCCTCACCTTTGTCTTTACTTCTCTCATATACTATAAAATTCTTTTCCGTATTCCTACTACTATCAATATCATAATATGCATAATTCTTATCGCTATCATAGCTATATGTTCCTGTCCTTGAATCATATGAAAACAGATGATTCAATCCTGTAACATATGTATGTGGTATAACCTTATCCCAGGTACCATCAAAAAGGCCGTTTAATGATGTACCATTTTTTAATACCGGATATCCATCCTTAAGATATCCTTCTACTAAATTCTGTTTTACCGCTTCACTTCCTGTATAATCTGCGCTACCAAATTGAAAAGAACCGTGATAATTCTGGTTTTCAGAATAATTTGCCATACTGATATTGATAAGATTTCTAGTATCAGCTGTCTTTATTGTTTTTGGAACCTCTCCTTTAGCATCTGCTGTATAAATAAATTTCACAGGATTACTTCCAACATCCATCCAGTTTTCACCATCTTCACTATACTGTATTGGTGAATTACTTGAACTTGATTCCCGTCTTAGGGCTTTGACTTCAACTGATTCTTCTCCGATTCCTACAACTGTACGTTCATATGTATAGTTATTTCCGCTCCATCTCTTGTCACTGTCTTTTACACTTGTCGGAATTATATCATTTGCACTTGTTGTATATAAGATATCTATATTTGTCAAATTTACTGTTGATTGTCCTGATGCATATAACGTTATTCCGTTTTCTGAATAAAGGTTTGCCTTTTTTGTTAGTTCTGCATTTGAATAAACAAATATAACAGTCTGATCAATTTCCAGGTTTCTATAAGTTGTATCTCCTTTATACTGATACTTCATAACTCCACTATTGGAATCTTTTTCTTTTCTTCCCATAAGTTTCGTTACTTTATTGCTATCTACCAGACTATATTCATCTCTTGATGTTGTTGCAATGTATGCGCCTATAAAGCGATATGTTGTTCCACTTTCATAAAGTTGATACATTTCTTTATTTATTCCACTTGATGTAATAGTGCTCATGTATAGAACCGGGTTAGTATCTTCTGTTTCCAGAACCAGACTATTTGTTGCATTTACTGAATTCTTCAAATCAGTATATGTACTACCATTCTGTCCATTCTGTCTTACCAAATGTATTATTTTGTTAAAGTTAAATTCTTCTATATTTCCGCTTTTTCTTTTCCATGTGATTGTAAATACTGAAAAACTCTCTGTATTGAATTCTGCTTTTTGAATTTCACCATCTGTAGTAGTTTCAACGTTTGCCTGTCCCTGTTCTGTCATATTAACAACGTCTTGAACTTTACCATTCTGATCTTCAACAAAATGCATGACATCAATATTTGTATTTTTTTCTTCATTAACTTCTTCATCAACAGATACGACACTGATTTCTGATACGGTTGCCGGTACGGATGGTTCTGTGTAGTGCATGGAAACTTTTACGGAACCATCAACTGGTTCTATTTTATTTCCTTCACTGTCCTGGAAGTAAATATCGTATGCCAGGAAACCTGCGATTTCGTATCCATCTTCCTCAGCTTTTTCATTAAGCTTTGTTTCTGTTTCTGCGTACTGGTCAGGGTCTGTTTCCTGTACGATAGGAGTTACAACAAACTCTGCATTTCCTGGAAGAACATCTTTTGCAGCTGTTGCAGTTACAACCACATTGCCGATTGTCTGAGAGTAGGTTACTTCGTCTTCGACCTGAACGTCTGCTTCTTCTTCATTTGCATCTTCGTTTTCTGTACCCTGCTCTTCAGTCTCAACAACTTCCGCCATATCGCTTCTTACATAAGCTTGTGCTTCTTCGTAGGAAACTTTGTACCAGGTGAATTCGTCTTCACCGGTTACTGTTTCAATAAGTGGAAGCTGAGTGTCTGTATCTACTGTTGCGATCACTTCTGCTTCTGTGGAAGGAGTTACGCGAAGATTAACTTCGTCTGCGATGACACGGATCATTTTGATCTGTTCCTGATCCGGTGCTTCTTCCGGATTCTGTTCTTCCTCAGAGTTTTCTACATTATTCTCTGTGTTGGTGTCTTCTCCGTTCTCTTCGGTATTTTCGGTGTTGGTGTCTGTATTAACTTCTTCGTTGTTTACTTCACCGTTTTCTTCTTTGTTCTCATTGTTTTCATTATCATCTGCTACCGGTGTGCTGCTCCATACAAATGTGTATGCTGCGGTAGCTGCTGACTGGAAAGCTGCTTTTGTGAGCTGTCTGCTTTCGTTTGTTTCAACTGTAAGCTTGTCCTCTTCGGCTTTGAGCTCTGTCAGTTCCAGTTCGGAAGTTTCTTTGTTGGTTCTAATCATGGCTGCTGTCACTGTGGATGCGGCCGGGTCTGTCAGTTCCGGTGAAGAAGCTTCTTTATAAGTAAAGCTGTAAGTAACTTTGTCGGACGGTTCAACCGGGTTGCCATCTGCATCTGTAAAAGATACGTTGTAAGCAAGGAAGCCGTCGAGGTTTTTGCCCTGGCTCTGAAGCTGCTCTGTAATCTTGGCTGCCAGTTTGTTGTACTGGTCTGTCAGCTCAGCATCTTCGGTGTTGTTCTCGACTGCTTTGACGATCATCTGTGTTCCGTTTGGAAGGACACCTGCAGGAGCTTCGGCCTTGACCTCGATTGTTTCGTTTTTAAGATTTACGATACAGCTTACAGGCTGTGCTGCTTCTTCAGCTGGAGCGCTGCTCTCGGATGTTCCATCTGTGAACATGTTCTCGCCTGATGAGAAGTCGGCATCGCTGGAACCGAAATCATCGGATTCGCTGTATGTTTCGGCCGAACCCTCTTCCGATTCCGATTCAAAATTCACATCTGTGTCGAGATCGTCTCCTGTATCTTCGGATGTATCAGCTGCTGCGGAATCCTCCTCAACTTCGACCATGTCTACCATGTCATCGAAGGAGCTTGCCTGAGATACATAGTCTGTATTTATTAATACAGTGGAGCAGAACAGCACGATTGCAAACATCATACTGAGCACCCGACATGTCAGGCTTCTGTTCTGATTCCGTTTCCTTTTTTTGAATTTTTTATTATTTTCTCTTTTCATATTAACATCCCCTATTATATGCATGATGATAATAAAAAAATTATCGTTAACTGCTTCACGTACAACTTATTTAAGATTTAACGACATTATAACAGGTGAACTGTTTCGTCACCTATTTCGTCAGCCGCTTTCAGCAACATTTTTAGTACTATTTTGACAATTTTCGATTATTTTGAGTAAATCGAGCTCGCTGTTGAAATCTTCCCGCTCGTTGTTTTTCATATGATAGACACTTCCCTGCCATGTAGCGTTCTGACGGTATCTGACATATACAGCCAGGGTGTCTATGCTTCCTCTCTGTTCAAGGATCTGTTCGCGGTTGCTGACCTCTGTAAAAGAGATTCTTTTTTCATTTGCTGGTTTCTGCTGTTTGTCTTCGTATGTCCGCAGCTCTGTTGATGACTGAGGAAAGTTCAGCTCGTTCATGAATCGCTCCATATAGCGGAAGAGTTCATGAATACTTCGGAAGAATATAGGATCTTTACTGTAATAACAGTAAAATCTTCCGGACCTTTCTACTCCGTCTATGTTGTCTATGCAGACATTCACGATATTGGAAGCAGAAACGTTGAGCTTTTCTTTCATCATTCATCCACCTCCAGTGCTCCATCAATCAATCTAATCAGTTCAAGTGCACTCCTGAAACTTTTCTTTTTATTGGCTTCCGCCCAGGTCACTTCGCCCTGCCATGTGGCGTTATCACAGTGACTCACATGTATTACAAATGTCCCTGTATGTTTTTTTTTGCCTTTTTCCATCTGTTCTGTATCCTCCGTCAAGATCCGACCACGGTATTTTTGTTTTTAACCACACGATAACACGCACTTATTTCAGAGTATTTTTATTATAGCATCGGGGTTATTTCTTCAACTATTTCGTGATTCTGCTTTTTGAACATTTTTTCATATTTTTTCGACAATGTTTCTGATAATTTGCGAGGGGGGCTGAGATTTGGGGGGACGGGAGATTTCCGGGCGCAAAAAAACCCGGAGGGGATCTCCGGGATGAATAGTTTTACTTCTATATTAATTATTAATGTTGTTTGTTTTAGTCGTTGCAGACCTCACCGAGTGAAGCAACGTAGTAGTCGATTGATACGTTCTTGCGGCGGGTGAGTCTTTTGTTGAATTCTTTGTTGATTCGTTTTGATACGAGTGTGCAGTTTTCCTGGGTTATCCCTATCAGCATTACGAGATACTGCTGGATGTTGTATCGGGTGTAAAAATCGCCTTTACGGACTGCTTTCTGAATGGACTCGCGGAGAAGTTCTGAATAGTATTTCTGATTTTCGTCGTCTGTCTCGATATTTATAAAGTTCAGGGTGCAGAGCATCAGGAATACGGACATGCCGGTTCGTTCCATCATGCGGCCGAACACGTGGTAAACGTCCACAAAGCTTGGATAGGTGCAGTAGTAAGCGCCTTCGATGGATTCTTTTTCGCGGAGGCGGTACTTGATGTCTTCGATTGCGCCTGCTGCCTGTGAGGTTCGCTCTCCCATGAGTTTGAATCCCTCGAGCATTCCGGCGGATGGTGACAGGCCGAGTTCTTCGAACATCAGCTTGGTTGTTCTTTTGTAGACATCGAGGCCGTCTTTGTAGCGGGACATTCCGATGAGGCTGTCGATTTCCCATATCTGCCAGTCGTAGAATGGATAGATTTCGGCTGCGCTGTGTGCAACACGGTAGAGTTCTTCGAATTTTTCTTCGGTTTTCAGGTAGTGGCACAGTTCTTCGACACAGTCGAAATACATATCTCGACATGCGATGTTTTCGACTGCCGCCCAGTCCTCGCCCATCATATCCGGGAGGAATTCTCCGGTATAGAGTTTCCATGCTTTGGCGTAGATTTCCATTTTGGTCTTTTGGGATTTTTCGTGACGTGCTGATTCGATCGTCTGCTTGAAGTCGCATACGTCTACTGAAGTTTCGATATCCGGGTCCCAGGTACACATTCCACCATTTATATTGATGTAACTGCTTTCCGGAAGCCCCGCTGCGGTGAGCTGCTTTCGGAGCCTGAATATTGTGTTGTTGAGGCTGCCGTTTTTATTTTCGACATCGCTTCGGCCATACAGGGCATCGATGAGTGCTGCTTTGGAGATTTCTCCATCCTGTGTGTGTAGAAGTAATAACTGAAACAGCTGTGTGGTCTTTGATACATTGTTACGGTCCAGGACCAGTTCTTTTCCTTTATATTCAAGTGTAAATCCACCTAACATTCGAACTTTCAGTATATTTTTCATACTTTTCTCCTTCAACAGATATCGTGTTCTGTTTCTTGTCTTTTCATTTTGATTAGACTTATCCTTATTTAGCATATCATTCAATACGTTAAAGTTCTACCACCAAAATACACAAAAAAAGGCTGTTATTATTATTCAATCCGCTAATAACAACAGTCTTTTAAGCTCTATCTAGCAGATAATTCCTTTGCTATCTCATCTATTTTTTCCTGAGTATAACCGGTATACTCTTTTATCTTGTCCATAGTTTCATGATTCATAAGCATTTTCTCAATCAACTCTCTTCGTCCAAATTCAATTCCCTCCTGTTTTGCTTCCTCCCGTAATTCATCAATTGCAAGACACATACTTGTTTCCTCCTTTTCTTCATTGAATTTCAGTTTTGAGTTAGTAAGTGTATTCAGCATGACTACCGTTTCTGTCTTCATGTTCTGAAATCCGTCATCGGTTTGGATCAGGTCAACCAGTTTTTCTTTTTCCTTCGAATATTTGATATACAACAGTACTTCCCGCAGATCTGTGTGAAAACGGTTGATTTCCTGTTCGGACATTTCCTCCGGAGCTATCAGATTAATCCTGTAATCTGGAACAAAAGGCAGTATTTTCTTGTTTTCCACGCCGAACATCTCGTAAAGACTCCGCGGGCCGTCCCATGCCTCCGTTCCAAAATATATCACCAGCGTAACCACCGGGATCAATTCATCGCTTCTGCTGAATCCAGTCAGAAATTCTCCTGAGCTTGTTTTTCCTGAATTATTTTTTTCCGATTTCGTATTTCCTGTGCTCTTCTCTTTTCTGTATCTCACAGAAGTTTTTCTTACCTGGTTTGCGTACTCCATGGCATCGTACAGCATATTTTTCACAGGCATCGCATAATGCACGTGTGACTGGTTTTCTATCCCGAGAATCATGTACACTACATCGTCTCTTTCCATGGCTGTCATATACTTCAGGCTGTCCCTGTACCTCTGCACCGGTTCTGCCTTCAGATCATCACCATAGACGACTGCGGTTGCTGCCGGATCCAGTTCATGAAGACTTTCCGGCATGATGATTTTTTCACCTTCATACAGCAGATAGTTGAACGCATCCGCAAACACTTCTGCATTTCTTATGTAATCCTTCGTGACGGTGTCTTTCTGTCCCATATGATTCCTCCTTATTTGCAGGAGGGATCTCTGTAACTTCTCAGTGAAACCTCCTGCCTGTTTTTTGTTAAAGCATGAGATTTCTCTGTTACGGCCGAACGGCCAAAGATAATAAGATACAGTTTTCTGTAAAGAACAAAAAGAAATGTGATGCTTTGTTATATTTTAGCACAATATGCTCTATTTATCTACAAGAACATTTTGCTCTTTTTCGACATAAAAAAACAATCCCACCTCAATTGTTGTAGGATTCTTAATATCAACTTGGTAATAGGCATCTGCAAATCCAATTCCAACAAGTTGCAGATGCTTCCAACCCTGACCAGGCATCTGCAAATCCAATTCCAGCAAGTTGCAGATGCTTCCGACCCTGACCAGGCATCTGTAGCTCCCAAAACAACAAATCAAAGATGCCCACCGGTGAATTTTCTTCTCAAATTCGCTGGTGGGCATCTTTATTGCATCTCTATTTCATCAAATAGCTATATATGTCTCTTTTTGATACACCGCGGTCTTTCGCGACCTGTTTCATGGCATCTTTTCTGGACATTCCCTGTTTTTCATAGATTTCCATATGCTCTTCTATGGAAATCTCTTCCCACGAGGCCACTGCTTCTTCTTTCAGTTCCTGACGGCTTTTGCCCTCGATGACCAGCACACATTCTCCGAGCGGTTTTTCTTTCTCATAATGTGTGATCAGATCATCAATTGTGGAATGGAAGGCTGTCTCATGCTTCTTGGTCAGTTCTCTGCAAAGTGTCATTCTGCGGTTTCCAAGTGTTTCCCTCAGATCACGCAGTGTCCTGACCAGTTTATGCGGAGCCTCATACAAAATGATCGTCCGGGTCTCATTGACCAGTTCTTCCAGAACTTCTTTGCGCTCTTTTTTGTCCATCGGAAGAAATGCTTCAAAAGCAAACCGTCTGGTAGGAAGTCCTGATAATGTAAGTGCAGTAATGCATGCTGCCGGCCCCGGAAGGGATGTTACTTCGATTCCGGACTCATAACACATAGCAGCCAGTTCTTCACCCGGATCCGAAATTCCCGGTGTCCCGGCATCTGTGATCAGTGCAATGTTCATACCGTTCTGCATCTTCTCAATCAGCGTATATGCCTTTTCAATCTTGTTATATTCATGATAACTGGTCATCGGTGTTTTGATTTCAAAATGATTCAGCAGTTTAATACTGTTTCGGGTATCTTCTGCCGCGATCAGATCCACTTCCTTCAATGTGCGGAGTACTCGAAGTGTAATATCTTCCAGATTTCCGATTGGGGTTGCACAAAGATATAATTTTCCACTCATCCGGGAATCCCCTTTCTCTCAGATTATTTGATTCTTTTATACTCTTCCGTATATTTCAAGAATATCACTGGTATAAACACCTGGTTTCTCATAGACGATCAATGGTCGCTCCACCGTTATTCTGGAATTTCCACCTTTTCGTGCTTCGATCAGAACCATATTAGGTTCACGATCTATGTACGGGTACACCAGCTGCATTCTCTTGGGTTCCAGTTTATATTTCATGAGAACCTGAAAGATTTCTGCCAGACGGAAAGGTCTGTGGACCATATAAAAACGTCCTCTGTCTTTCAGCACTGCTGCTGCCTGGCTCACTACATCTTCCAGTGTACAGAGAATCTCATGTCTTGCAATTGCTTTTGCCATGTATGGGTTCTGCAGGCCATGCTGTCCGATCATATAGGGCGGATTGCTTGTCACTGCATGAAAAGAAGCTGCTCCAAAAATTTCAGCAGCTTCCTTTATGTCTCCGCATACGATATCAATATCAGCTTCCAGATGATTGTACGATACGCTTCGTCTCGCCATATCTGCACATTCTTCCTGGATCTCAAGTCCTGTCAGATGTGAACCCTTGTCTTTGGCTTTCAGCAGAAAAGGAATGATTCCCGTTCCGGTTCCCATATCCAGAACCTTTTCATTCTGTCGGATATCTGCAAATCCAGATAACAGAACTGCGTCCATTCCGAAGCAGAACTTTTCCGGATTCTGTATCACATACAAACCATTCTGAAGATCATCAACCCGTTCTCCCGGATATACCAGATCATTCTGCGGATTTTTTTCCATGGGATCTAGAATCTCCTTCTTTTTACTCAATGTCCCTTGTTTCTTTGTCAGTGTTCTTTGCTTTTTTCTTGCGTGACCGGAATTTCAGTTCTCCTACCGGATATTCCTGAATCTCCTTTTCATCATTGACTTCCACGATTACTTTGACTCTCTGTCTGAGAACATTTACACTGTGTACAATTCCCTGTAATCCATCCGGAAGAGTAACCGTATCTCCGGTTCCTGGAAGGCTCTTGTTCAGTGCTTCGTAGGTTTCCTGCTCATTCTTGAGACAACACATCAATCTGCCGCAGACACCGGAAATCTTGGTCTGGTTCAGTGACAGATTCTGCTCTTTTGCCATCTTGATAGACACAGGTGCAAACTCGGAAAGATAGGTGTGACAGCAAAGCTGTCTGCCGCAGATGCCGATTCCCCCAAGAATCTTAGTCTCATCTCTTACTCCGATCTGGCGAAGTTCGATTCTTGTCTTAAAGATAGCTGCCAGATCCTTGACCAGCTGACGGAAATCAATTCTTCCATCTGCCGTAAAATAAAACAGCACTTTGTTATTGTCAAATGTATACTCCGCATCAATCAGTTTCATTTCCAGATCATGTTCGCGGATTTTTTTCTGGCAGATTTTAAATGCATCTTTTTCTTTCAGGCGGTTCTGTTTCTCCCTGTCCTCATCTGCCTGTGTGGCAACGCGAAGGACTTCTTTCAGCGGATGGACCACCTCATCCTCACCCACTTCCTTCGGTCCGAGTACAACTCGTCCGAACTCCACACCGCGGGCAGTCTCTACGATCACATGATCACCGATCTTCATTTTATAGTTTTTCGGATCAAAATAATAAATCTTTCCGACATTTCTGAATCTTATACCAACAATTTTTGTCATTCTATCTCTCCCTGATTGTCAGGAACAGAAGTTCAAGTGCAAGTTCAAAATTAACGTTTGCACGAAGCCTTACTTTTGTTTTTTCCAGTGCTTCCAGAATCTTTTCCAGGTTCTCATAGGAACGCTGGCTCGCCTGTTCCTTTATATAATTGATTTCTTGTTTAAATACCAGGTTGTCAACCTCCTGAGTTGCCTTAAACATAAGAACATTCTCATCGGACAATTCATATACTTCCATCGTATTTACATACTTGAGAATCTTCAGGGCTTTCTCCGTCATTCTGGAAAACTCTTCTGATGTAGCAGCTTCTTTGGCTCTGCCAATACTTCCCTGTGCAAAGGAAGCATCTATCTCTGCCTGATAATCCGGCACATGAAGCCGTTCCATCAGGTATTTCTTAACAAGGCTGTCATCAACCACCTTCAGATCCAAACGCACACATCTGGACTGGATTGTCGGCAGAAGTGCATCCACATTGCTGGTCAGCAGCATGATCACTGCATATTCCGGTGGTTCTTCTATTGTTTTGAGAAGGGCATTCTGTGCCTGTACCGTCATCATCTCCGCATCAGGAATAATGTAAACCTTGTGCGGACTGCTGTATGGCTTAATCGCAACATCGTGAATCACCTGTTCCCGAATCTCATCAATAGAGATCGTACCAGGTTTCTCATGATTGACCATAATGATGTCCGGATGATTCTTGCCCAGCGCCTTCTTACAGGAGTCACATTTCTGACATGGCTCTGTTCCACCGGCTTCGCACTGCAGTGTCATCGCATATGTGGTTGCAAGAAGCTTCTTGCCGGATCCGGGTCTGCCTGTAAAAATATATGAATGGGAAACTTTTCCCGTCTTCATGGCATTTTGGAGATGCCGGATAATTTCCTCGTGTCCGATAATATTATTGAAACTGACCATTCAGAATCACCTCTCTTGTTTATAGTTTCATATACGAATCTTTGTTCGCTATAGTGTCATTATATCATACTTTATTAGCCATTCAAAACTATTTTTAACTATGACATGGAATTTACATAATTTATAATATTTTTGACACATAAATCCAAATCATCATTAACAAATCGCTTCTGTATTTCTGCCTCCTTTATTTTCTCTTCGGAAAAATCCTCCTCATCCGCAAGAAAACGTCTGCAAAGTTCTTTATACTTTGGTGTTTCCTGTTCCTGCTCTCTTCGGATTGCACGGATCAGACGTTCTCCATCTTCTACTTCAATATAAACAGGTATGACGGATTCTTTTCCGTAATAACATTTCATCTTCTGAAAAGACTCTAACGTACCGATTCCAAGATAATTTCCGTTCTTAAGGTCAATCTGTCCGTCATCTGCCGTAAAATACGTCCAGACACCATAAACAGTATTATAAGCACGGGATTCAATAACCTTTCCCGCCTCTTCAAACTCTTTTAATTTCTGATCATCTGTAAAATAGTACTGTACACCATCTTCTTCTCCGTCACGTACCGGTCTTGTTGTATACAGGATCAGTTTTTTCAGATTCAGTTCTTTATTACCGGCCAGTCTGGAATAGATTTTATCTTTTCCAGAGGCACTTTTACCCATAATATAAAAAATCTTACCCATGAATTTCTTCGTCTTGCTCCTTTGTACTCTGGGGCTGTTGTTCTACCACAAGGATCGTCTTATTTGTATAGTCTTCCAGTCCCTGCAGATATAACCCCTTATCCATGTATATTCTCATATTACGGATAAATTGTCCAGTAATCTGTTCTCCCGGAGTGATCAGCGGAATTCCCGGTGGATACAGATAAGCAAATTCTGCTGAAATTCTGCCGATGCTTTCTTCCAGCGGACATTTTTCTGTCGGTGCTTCCATGGCATCTGCCATAGACATCATCTGCGTCAGCACAAAATGCATGGATCTGGTGTCCAGTTTTTTATTTTCTTCTGCCGGTATTCCTGCTTTTATCAGATCTGCCTGTTCCTGATCCAGTTCTTCGATTGCCTGACACAATCGCTCAAAACCTTCTTCACGGTCTCCTACTGCTGCAATAGCGAGCGCATAATTTTCGGACTCCATTTCCATCTGAATATGGTAGCGGTCAAGAAGGATATGATACAGGTCACTTCCTGACAGTAAAGAAGCTCTGGTAGAAAAGACCAGTTTGGAACGGTCATAATCGAAGACTCCATTCTTTCCTTTGACCGGATCTACCAGGCGGATATATTTGCACACGGAAAGTCTCTTTCTTGTCTGTTCCAGTATTCTGGTGAAATCACGGAACATCTGTTTTCCTTCTGCTGCCATCGTATCCATACAGGCATCGATACTTGCCATCAGAATATACGACGGGCTGCTGGTCTGATAGATTCCCATAAATCTGCGGATCAGTCTGCTGTCAACGCGGTCGCTGCAGTTATGAAGCACGGCAGTCTGGGTCATGGCCGGCAGTGTCTTGTGAAAACTCTGGATCACGAGATCTGCCCCAAGTTCTGCTGCCGAAGCCGGAAAATAATTTGAAAAATGAAAATGTGCTCCATGTGCTTCATCTACGATCAGCGGCACTCCATATTTATGTGCGATCTCTGCAATCTCTTTTACATCTGAAACAACACCGTCATACGTAGGTGAAGTGATCAGTACCGCCTGTATCTCCGGATTCTCAGCCAGACATCTTTCCACTTTGTCCGGAAAAATTCCGCCGTTTATCCACCACTCACTGTCCATCTGTGGATAAATATAGGCAGGTTTCAAATTTCTCAGATAGATAGCATGATACACTGCTTTGTGACAGTTTCTTGCAACAAGGATCTGGCCATTCCTCGGAACCGCCGCTGAGATTGCCGCAAGAAGTGCTGCGGTACTTCCATTAACACTGTAAAAGCTCTCTCTGGTCCCATATAGTTTCGCCACATTCTGTTGTGCCTCCAGAAGAAGATCTTCCGGATGATGGAGATTATCAAAGCCTTCTATCTCAGTGATATCTCTTTCAAGAGGGAACTCCCCTCTGACAGATGCGGGATTTCTTTTGTGCCCCGGCATGTGGAACGGATAGTAATCAGAGCGGCTGTATTCTTCTAATTTTCTGTATAATCTCTCCATTAAAGATTCTCCATGTCTGTTATACCTTGAAGCGATAACCTACTCCCCATATAGTCTCTATATACTGAGGCTTCGCTGTATTGAATTCGATTTTTTCACGGATCTTCTTGATATGAACCGTGACAGTTGCAATATCTCCTACAGACTCCATATCCCAGATCTGGCGGAATAGTTCTGCTTTTGTAAATACGCGGTTCGGGTTCTCTGCCAGAAAAGTAAGGAGATCAAATTCCTTGGTCGTAAATGTTTTTTCTTCTCCATTTACCCAGATACGTCTCGCTGTCTTGTCTATCTTGATGCCACGGATTTCAATAATATCATTCTTTACCACACTGGAACCTACCAGTCTGTTGTATCGCTCCATATGTGCTTTTACTCTGGCCACCAGTTCACTCGGACTGAATGGCTTGGTCATATAATCATCCGCGCCAAGACCGAGTCCACGGATCTTATCAATATCATCTTTCTTTGCAGATACCATAATGATCGGGATATTTTTCTCCTGACGTACCTGACGGCATATATCAAACCCATCTACTTCCGGAAGCATCAGATCCAGTATAATCAGATCATAATCTTCATTGAGTGCTTTTTCAAGGCCCACATCTCCTCTGTTTGCTATCTCTACTTCAAATCCGGAAAGTTCCAGATAATCCTTCTCCAGATCTGCAATTGCTTCTTCATCTTCGATGATCAGTATTTTACTCATTTCATAGGTACCTCCTGATATTTTCTCAAAACAAAGTACATGATCGTTCCGATTCCTTCCCGACTGGTTGCCCACACTTTGCCACCATGATCCTCCAGAATCTTACGAACGATAGAAAGACCGATTCCGCTTCCTCCCTTGGATGAATTACGTGAAACATCCGTCCTGTAGAAACGGTCAAAAATATACGGCAGATCTTTGGATGCAATTCCCTTGCCATTATCCTCAATCTCAACCTGTACGAAATCTCCGACATCTTTTACTCTGATCTGTATGATGCCCTTCATTCCATTCTGCTTATCCATATATTTAATGGCATTGCTGATGATATTATGAATCACTCTTCGTATCTGTTCGCCATCTGCAATTACAAGCACATCTTTATCTACATAATTTGCATAGCAGAGCTGGATACCTCTTGTTTCCAGCTCCAGTCCCACTTCTTCTGCGCAGTCAGAGAAATAATCTTCTACATTCAGCTTACTGAATGTATATGGGATACGATTCGTATCAATTTTAGAATAGAACGTCAGCTCATTGATCAGATGGTCCATCTCATTGGTCTTATTGTAAATCGTCCTGACATAGCGGTCCATCTTCTCCGGTGTATCTGCCACACCATCCATGATTCCTTCTACATATCCCTTCACCGCTGTGATCGGAGTCTTGAGGTCATGGGAAATGTTGCTGATCAATTCTTTATTTTCCTTATCCATGGCGATTTTTTCTTCTGCTGATTCTTTCAGTCTGCGGCGCATCTCTTCGAAATCCCGGCAAAGCTCCGAAAATTCATCTGTTCCCTCGACATCCAAAACAAAATCCAGATTTCCTTCTTTGATATTCTGCGTCGCCTTTCGCAGTTTGACCAGCGGTGCCGCCACACTTCTGTAGATCCACAGCCCCACAGAAACGCCTGTGAAGATAAGAATGATAAAAGCAGTAAAAAAAAGATCCTTCGTCATGATCTGGATTCTTGCCTGACTGCTTCCCGTATCGGAAATTGTAATATCATAGGATGTTTCCTGTGCAGATTCATTGTTGGCTGCATTCCTGTGCTGTGTCTCACTGATTCCAAACAGGGCAGCAGCAAATAAAAGAAGCGGTACCAATATTACCATCATGAATCCCACAATGATTCAAAAAATGAACGCATATTACGAACCATTTGTTCGATATATATGCGTTCATTATATCATATCACTATATTCTTATCTCTAAATTTTCTATAAAATCCATGGAACCGTCGTGTATTTTACAGATATTTCTTAAGATCTTCGACTTTGTCCAGTTTTTCCCATGGAAGATCTACATCTGTACGTCCGAAATGTCCGTAAGCAGCAGTCTGTTTGTAGATTGGTCTTCTCAGATCAAGCATACGAATGATTCCTGCCGGACGAAGATCGAAGTTTTCACGAATGATTTCTACAAGTTCTGTCTCGGAAAGTTTGCCTGTTCCAAATGTGTTCACATTGATGGAAGTAGGTTTTGCTACACCGATTGCATAAGAAAGCTGGATTTCACATTTGTCAGCCAGTCCTGCTGCAACAATATTCTTTGCAACATAACGTGCTGCATAAGCTGCGGAACGGTCAACTTTTGTGCAGTCTTTACCGGAGAAAGCACCGCCGCCGTGACGTCCTGCTCCACCATAAGTATCAACGATGATCTTACGACCTGTAAGTCCACTGTCACCATGAGGTCCACCGATTACAAAACGTCCTGTAGGATTGATGAAATATTTTGTCTCATCATCAACCATATCAGCAGGGATGATTTCATCGAATACATATTTTTTGATATCTTCATGAATCTGTTCCTGTGTAACTTCCGGATCATGCTGTGTAGAACATACAACTGCATCGATACGGATCGGTTTTCCTTCTTCGTTATATTCAACAGTTACCTGTGTTTTTCCGTCTGGTCTTAAGTATGGCAGAGTTCCGTCTTTGCGTACTTTTGTCAGCTGGCGTGCAAGTTTGTGTGCCATGTTGATCGGATATGGCATATATTCTTCTGTTTCATTGGAAGCATATCCAAACATCATACCCTGGTCTCCGGCACCGATTGCATCGATCTCGTCTTCACCCATTTTTGCTTCCAGAGCTTTATCAACTCCCATTGCGATGTCTGTGGACTGCTCATCGATTGCTGTGATAACTGCACATGTTTCTGCATCAAAACCGTATTTTCCACGTGTATAGCCGATTTCTCTTACGGTATCTCTTACGATTTTCTGGATGTCAACATAAGCACTTGTTGTGATCTCACCCATTACAAGTACAAGACCTGTTGTTGTTGCTGTCTCGCATGCAACACGTCCCATCGGGTCTTCTTTCATGATTGCGTCAAGAATCGCATCAGAAATAGCATCACACATTTTGTCCGGATGGCCTTCTGTTACTGATTCAGAAGTAAATAAAATTTTTTCTTTCTCCATTGTTAACCTCTTTCTGTAAATAATCAGTTAAATGTTCTACGAATTACTCCATTGCTCCGCAATTCTCGTAATTCTGCAATCAACAACAAATAAGACAGCCCCAACAATAGGACTGTCTTGAAATTTATTTCAATCCTCTTATTGTTCGATGACTCGCTCAGGTTGGCACCTTCCTTATACATAAAGGGGTTGCCGTGGCTTCATAGATCCTTTGTACCTCCACCACTCTGAATAAAAGGCCGTTTTATTTAGTTATTCTTAGTTGATATTGCAGTACATACAATATACTCATTTTATATAATTGTCAAGTATAAGAACTGACAATTTTTATCATCCTACGCGAAGACGGAATTTCTGGATTTCTTTCTCGCTGGAAACTTTCTCAATCTCAGCACCGAGACTTCTCAGTTTCTCTTCGAAATTCTCATATCCACGCTGGATATAAACGATATCATCAACAACAGTGATTCCGTCTGCTGCCAGACCTGCAATGACAAGTGCTGCTCCTGCACGGAGATCCGGTGCACTTACTCTTGCGCCTGTCAGTTTCTTGACACCGTCGATGATTGCTGAATTACCTTCGACTTTAATGCATGCTCCCATTCTGGAAAGCACGTCCGCATATTTGAAACGGTTTTCAAAAATGCTCTCCGTAACAATACTGGTTCCTTCTGCAAGTGCCAGAGTTACTGCTATCTGCGGCTGCATATCTGTCGGATATCCCGGATAAGGAAGTGTCTTCACATGTGTGCGGTGAAGTCTCTTGCCTGCACGTACACGTACAGCATCATCAAATTCTTCAACCTCACAGCCGATTTCTTCCAGTTTGGCTGTAGTTGCTTCCAGATGTTTCGGGATAACATTCTTAACGGTAACATCACCACCGGTTGCTGCAGCTGCGAACATAAATGTTCCGGCTTCAATCTGATCCGGGATGATGGAATATTCAGTACGGTGAAGTTTCTCAACACCTTTGATACGGATAACATCTGTACCTGCACCTTTGATGTTGGCGCCCATGCTGTTCAGGAAGTTCGCAACATCAACGACATGCGGCTCTCTTGCTGCATTCTCAATGATCGTACGTCCTGACGCCATAGATGCTGCCATCATGATATTGATCGTAGCTCCTACAGAAACTACATCTAAGAAGATATGACTTCCGTGAAGATTCTCTGTCTCGGCAACGATCGCACCGTGAAGAATATTCACAGATGCACCAAGTGCACGGAATCCTTTGAGATGCTGGTCGATCGGACGACTTCCGATGTTGCATCCGCCAGGAAGTGGTACTTCTGCATGCTTGTATTTACCAAGTAATGCACCCAGAAGATAATAGGATGCACGGATTTTTTTAATATATTCATAATCAACACTGATGTCGTTGATCGTAGAACCATTGATTTTTACTGTAGATCTGTTAATTCGCTCTACCTGTGCGCCAATACCGGCGATTGCTTCCAATAAAACATTAATGTCTCTTACATCAGGCAGGTTCTCGATAAGGATTGTTTCATCCGTCATAATTGCTGCAGAAAGAATTGCAAGTGCAGCATTTTTGGCGCCACCAATTTCTACTTCTCCCACTAACGGGTTGCCGCCTTTAATTACATACTGTTCCATAAAGCACCTCTATAATTATTTTCACTCCGTAAGCCGAAGCAAATATCAGAAATTTATTATCAGACTTTTAAACACTTTTAATACTTTGTTAAAAAGCTCAGTTTCGTATTATAACACAAATTTCACATTTGTAAATAAAAATTTCCTCTGTACGCTTCTGCTCCCCTGCTTTTCAATGGTTACTCTTACTTTTCTTTCAGTGTTTTCAAAAGAATCTCCAGACTTGCTTCCAGATCTTTCCCCTCTTCATCTATCACAATATCTGCGTACTTTTCGTACAATGGAGTTCTTTCTTCATACAGATCCGTAAGATTCTGTCCTTCTCTCAGCAAAACGCCTCTGCCCTTCAGATTTCCGAGGCGCTTTGAAAGAGCATTTAAAGACAATTTCAAATACACAACGGTTCCTATGGATTTCAGATGTTCCATGGCTTCTTCGCAGTAAACAACGCTTCCACCTGTTGCAATGACCGTATTCTCTGCCTCTATTGATGCATTGACACGATTCTCAACATCTTTAAATCCTTTATATCCTTCTTCTTCTATGATTTCGGACAAGCATCTCTTTTCCTGTTTCTGAATCAGAAGATCGGAATCAAGGAACTGATAGCCCAATGCCTTCGCCAGTACAACCCCTATTGTACTTTTTCCTGCTCCCGGCATTCCTATCAACGTTATATTATTCATAAAATTTCTTTTCTCCTGTCTCTTATGAATTGCTTAAAGAATATTTTACCATAAACAGCAGTATTCTGCAATCTCTTTTAAATCAAGGCTTGGCGGTCTTTTTCGTTTTTGGGGGAACAGCTTTTTTACGTTTTTTTACACTGTATCCAAAAGTTCCCAGCTTCTTTCCTGTGCCAAGATATTCTCCATGAGAATAGACCAGCGGTCTGGCTCTGTTCAGGTCAAAACGATTATTTTCGTCCATATAGCGTTCGTCTGCATGAACTGCAACAACCTCTGCCAGAAACATATGATGTGAACCAAGCTCTCTGATTTCTTTTACTCTGCATTCGATCGACACCGGAGCCTCTTTTATCATTGGTGCTTTTACGATATCCGCCTTTTCTCTCGTAAGTCCGGTCTCTTTGAATTTATCTACATCACGTCCGGATCTGACTCCACAGTAATCCGTTGCTGCAGCAAGTTCTTCTGTTGTCAGATTGATCACGAATTCTCCGGTTTCTTTTATCATGTGATAGGAAAAACGCTCCGGTCTTACTGAAATATAAGCCATCGGAGGATTGGTACAGATGGTACCGGTCCATGCAACCGTTATAATATCATCCTGCCCTTTCCCATCTGTAACGCTCACCATGACTGCCGGGATCGGGTAGATCATATTGCCTGGTTTCCATGTTTGTTTTGCCATTTGTTTTCCTCCGATTTATACGTAATCGCTGCCGATCATCTGTGCGGCCTCCATAAGTGGCGGAATCAGCTGTTTCTTACGTGATACGACACCTTTCAGATAAATCGTTCCATCCTTAGGTTCAATCTTAAATGCATTGACAGCCATTTCCTCACTTCCCTCGCCATAGAACAGAAGCTCTGTAGACTGCTCCATAATATCTGTCAGCATAAAGTATACTCTTGATACACCGTGACGTCCGCATTCGCTGACCATAAACGGAATCAGACGCTCTTTGATCTCGCGCAGTTCATCTGCATCCATGGAGCTGATCTGACCTACACCGAAGCAGATATCTCCCTCTGCAATAAACTTCTTGTAATCCTGATAGAAGATTTCCTCCGGAGATTTGTCTTTCAGATTGCTTCCTGCCTTAAACATTTCTCTTGCAAATTCTTCAATGGAAATGTCTGCAATAAGTGCAAGTGCACCTGCAGCCATTTTGTCCTGCAGTGTACAGGTCGGAGAACGGAACATCAGTGTATCAGAAATGATCGCAGCGCAGAGAAGTCCAGCGATTTTAGGCGGAATCTCCAGTTTCTGTTCTCCATACATCTGATACATGATCGTGCCTGTACAGCCAAC
>QWCE01002078.1_pt1 | contig 26534 bp, 15 predicted proteins | sample 1972531 | NCBI WGS metagenome assembly QWCE01 (sample SAMN09866716, study PRJNA288562) | Human gut metagenome isolate term4_stool, whole genome shotgun sequencing... | reverse complement strand
AAAGATGGATTCTTTGACATCAAAAACGAACCTATTAAGAACGAAGGTCATTTTGTAATTGAAAAGAAGGACAATAAAAATAGACCACTTGACGGAGCAGTCTTTGAATTAATACAATTTGCAGGAACAGAGTATGAAAAAATTTACAGATTAGGCAAAGCAGATGAAAATGGTAAAGTCATCTTTGCTGGTTTAGGACCAGACACTTATATTCTAAGGGAAGCAGAACCACCTATAGGTTATAAGAAGTCTGATAAAATTTGGACAGTGAATGTATTTAGTAACGGTCATACCTTTATACGTGAAGGTATAATAAAAGAAGAGCCAGATGATGTAACAGAAGGTTACAAGACTCCAATTTTAACAGTTACAAACACACCAGTAAAAGCAACAGGTGAGTTTACAGTTTCCAAAGTGGATAACCAAGACAAACCACTTCAAGGTGCAACCTTCAAACTTGTAAGAACAAAAGATGCTAACGGAAAAGTTTTAACACCGCCAGTCACAGTAGAAGAAAAAGTTTCTGATGACCAAGGTAAAATATTATTTGAAAAACTTGAACCTGGCACATATGAACTTACAGAAACAAAAGCACCAGATGACTATAAGAAGGTTTCAGACAAGTGGGAAATCACAGTTGACAAAGAAGGAAACACAACAGTTATAAAAGCTACAGAAAACGCAGCTTTAAGAACTATCAAGAAGTTCTTAAATAAGATTAACCCAGTTGATTTATTAAGAGCTGAAGATGCGGAAGTACCAATAGAAAATATAAAAGTACCAAATGAAAAGATAGTCTATGGAAACTTCCAAATCAAAAAGACTGACACAGATAAGACTACAATTCTACCAGGCGCTGAGTTTACACTTGTTAGAGTTAAAGACGAAACAGGAAAAGCTGTAACTGGAGAAGATAAAATTGTAGAAGTTAGTGGCAAAGATGGTATAGCTAAATTTAATAAGTTACTACCAGGGGAATACAAACTAACAGAAACAAAAGCACCAATCGGCTATGAAGATCTTAAACAAGAATATATTGTAAAAGTTATAGACAAAGGTGGAAATGTAACTGTTAAAATTACTAAACCTGATAAAACAGAAGAAAGAATAACTTCAACAGAAACAAACTCTCAAGAAAGCACAATAATTTTCTCATCCCAAGATGGATGGGATTATACTGAAGGAAAAGTAATCTACAAGGTTTCAAAAACAAATAACTTAGGTGAATATAACTTAGATGTAGAATATACACCAACAACTATAAATTACAACGCTAAAAGAGTTTTAAACCTAATATTTGATACGGATAATTTTGATGTATTATATAATGGAAGAAAAATAGCAGCAAACCAAGCTAACATTAGCCTTTACACTCATCAAAATTATGGATTACAAAAAGTTACTTTCTCCCTAAAGGCTAAAGATATTACAAAAGCTCAAGAGTTAAACCCAATTAAGCAATTCTCATGGGCTGGACAAGTTGGGTACAATCTTCAAAATAATCCAGAAGCTTATCCAAAGATAGAGCTTAAAAAAGAAACTACAACTGTAGCTGGTGAAGAAATAGAACTTTCTGGAGATACCCTTGAATATACCCTTGTTAACAACAAGAAAAAATTTGATACAGAGTTTTCAAAGGTAGGAAGAGTAGTTGAAGGAGGAACTCCTAAAGATACAAAACTTGCAAATGCAGTATTTAGTCTTGAAAAGAAAGTTGCTGATGACAAATTTGAAAAAATTGACAGAAGCTTTATTTCAGATAGCGAAGGTAAATTAGTCCTTAACGACTTGGAAGCAGGAGAGTACAAACTTTACGAAACCAACGCACCAGCAGGATATAGACCTATAAAGGGCGAAGCAAAGGAATTTAAAATTGACGAAAATGGAAACACCTTTGTTAAGAACAAAAATGGTCAATATGTACTACTTGACGATAATAACAAGATCATTCTAAATGAAAAATATGGTACAGAGTCCTATGAATTTACAAAGAGAGACGGTGTAACAAAAGCACCTCTTCAAGGAGTAGAGTTTGAACTTCTAAATAGTGACGGTGAAGTAATTGCAACAACAACTTCAGATGCTAATGGTAAAGTAAGTTTTGATAACCTACAACCAGGCAAGTACTGGATTAGAGAAAAATCTCAAAATGAAGGTTATATCAAAGCTAAAAACCCTCTTAAGGTAATAATAGGAGAAAAGTGGAAAGCTCCTGATTATGGAACAGAAGCAAGAAATGTTTCAAGTTTCTTCAGCTTAAATCCACTCAAACCATCTACTTTGACATCAACTACAAATAGCGAAACCGTAGTTTATCCAAATGTACAAGAAGGTCTATTTGCAAAACTTAATTTCTCAATCAACAAGAAAGTTAACGCTGGTGACAGATTTGTAATGACATTTAGTGACAATGTGGATCTTGACGGACTTTCAACTATAGACGATAGTGAGTTTGATATCTACGGTCCAATGGGTAGAGTTGCCATAGCAAAGGTAAGAGATGACAGACATGTTATTGACTACACCTTTACTGAAGCAGTCGACTACTACAATGACCTAAGAGAATTAACTATCAACACACAAATGTTTGTAAATAGAAAGTTGGTTCAATATAACACAGAGCAAAACAAGCCACTTGAAGTATCTATAAAAATCCAAGACCCTAACGGGGAAATAGGAAATGGTGCAGAATTTACAGACACCATCAACGTAAATTACGACAATGAAACTAATAACGGATATATCAATGCTAAGGAAAATGTCAAGACATATCAATTAAAACTTGGAACATCAAGCGAAAAGCCACGTTATTTCAAAAACGTAATCTATGTAAACCCAGTAAGGGCAGAAGATGGCGACAAGGATCTATACTTTAGTGCAAATCTTCCTTATGAAATTAAGAATATGAAGATATATAAGAAGACTAAAGTAGATAATAAAGACTTGCCATGGTCATTCGACATTGACCACAAAAAGGATAATGGATATGGCTTAGTAGATATTACAAATTCTGTTACTAAGGAATGGATAAGTGCAGATAAAATTCATATCGACTTAGGTCATGGAGAAGGTAGTTACAACACCGATGAATATGTAATTGAAATTGACGGATTTGTAAAAGGTACTGGAGACTTTAAGACCGAAACAGAATACAATAGAAGAAGTCCTTACTTCCTACACCATTGGCACAACGTTACTCCAAATTACGACGTAATAGATTACTGGAAAACTTGGACACAGGAATATAACCCAGAAGCAGAAGCTGAACTTGCCCATGAGTTATATAACTACAAGAACAGTATCGAGTTCACTAAGGTAGAAGTGCGAACGGAAAAACCACTTAGTGGAGTTAAGTTCGAACTTCGTAAACTTGGCGAAGGCGATAAGTATGTTAGAGTAGATGGACAAGATAAAACTTCTAACACAGAAGGTAAAATTGTTTGGGAAGGACTTCCTGAAGGCAAGTACCAAGTTTGGGAAACAGAAGCTATAAAAGGCTACAAGTTACCAAACAAGGAAGTTGCAAGCTTTGAAGTTAATTCCGACGGTAGTATCACAAACACCAGTGGTAACACAACTATTGTAAACGAAAAAGAAGGTATGAAATTCTACCTTGATAAGATTTACAAAGACGCTGAAAACAAATCCAATAGCATTAAGAAGGGAACCCTTGAAATTGAATTACAGTCAATTGAAGGAGGTAAATTCCCTGACAATGTAATAGTGGAAGATCAAATACCACAAGGTAGAGGTTATAGAATAAAAGAAATATCTGAAGACAGAAAGACTATTACCCTTGAAATAGATTTATCTAAGGCCTATGAAGATGTAACTATTAAAGATGGCACTAAGAAACAAGCTATCAGAATTGAAGTTCCAGCAGATTGGCCACAAGGTAGATTTAGTTTAAAAGAAACAAAAGCTCCAGCAGGATACAAAATAACAGATAAAGTATTTGATTTGTTCGTATACTCAAGTAGTAGTATAATAAGAACAACAGATAATGTCCTATATCAAAAGGGACAAATAAACGATGCTATAAGTATCCTTGAAATTGAAAACCAACCAGGACTTTTCCCAAGAACTGGTGGCATAGGAGCGGTAGTATTCGCTATAACAGGCTTAGCCTTGATGACTGTAGCCTTTATAGGATATAGAAGAAAGAAGGTGATAGAATAAAAGACTATCACCGAGGGGTCGAAGGACCAAAGGGAAGATAAGTAACAGTTTGCGGACTGTTATGGGGACAATTGCAGAATAATTAATTTCTATGTTGACTGCGAAAGTGGTCAAAGGTTGGAGTAGGGAAGAGGAAAATCCTCTTCCACACCCACAACCAAAAGTAATTTTATTACTTATCAAATTAAACAAGGAGAGAAAAAAATGCAAAAGACGAAAAAATTATTATCAATGCTATTAGCATTAGTAATGGTGCTAGGCGTAGCATCACCAGTGTTTGCGGTAGGTAGTGTAACAGAAGAAACTACTAACTCAGTAACACTACACAAATTATTAATGACAAAAGATGAATTAGGTGCATGGGATTCAAAAGCAATCGAAAAGAAAGGCTACAATGGAACTCAAAACTTTGATGCATTTAAGGCATTATTAGATGCAGATCACTCTGCAAAACAAATTGCAGGTGCATACTTTGCTGTTAAATACAACAGTGGAGCAAACAAAGGTAAGTATGTAACAATTAAAACAGATACAAAAGAAGCTGAAAAACCTGAATATGGTGCAGTAGATTCTTTAGATGCACAATTACCAGAAGGATTTGAACTTCTTGCAGGTTTAACTAAGGCAGACGGTATTAAATTTACTACTAAGGGATTAAAAGGAGACTTCCTAATCGAAGAAATCCACGACAAGTCAACATATTTCAACAAAGAATCTGGTAACATTCTTACAGATATGAAGGCTGTTCCAGTAGAAATTACACTTCCATTAGTAAATGATAATGGTGTAGTAAAAGAAGCTCACGTATATCCAAAGAACACTGAAGAAAAACCAGAAATCGACAAGAACTTCTTAAAAAACAATGAATTAACTGCAGCAGAACATGAAGCAGCTGATTTACTAAAAGTTGGTGCTGCTTACGAAAACTACCAAAAGAAAAAAGCAACAGCTAAAGCAGAAATAGGTAAGAAGATTCCTTACGAAGTTAGTACAAAAATACCAGCAAAATCTAAATTAAAAACAGCTTACTGGTCAGATGAAATGACTGAAGGTCTTAAATATAATAACGATTTAAAAGTTACAATTGGTGGAGCAGATGCAACAGTTGATGTTGATTACACTGTAACTACAGATAGTAACACAAATGGATTTAGAATAGAACTTACTCAAGCTGGATTAGATAAGGTTAATGGTAAAGATGACGCTGTAGAAGTAAAATTAACTTACTCTGCAACTGTAAAATCTATAACAGTAGTTGACATTCCTGAAGCCAACGACATCACTTTCCACTATGGAAATAACAAACCAGGCAAAGGAAACACTCCTATCCCTACAAAACCAAATGACAATGGAGAATTAACTGTTAAGAAGACTTGGGCTGATGGAACTCCAGCAGCAGGAGAATGGGCATCATTTAAATTAGTTAATGCTCAAACTGGTGAAGAAATCGGTACAGTTAAATTTGAAACAAATGATAATGGTGGACAATTAGAAACTACTACAACTTATACACCAAATGCAAACTATGAACCAATTGGAAATGAAAAAGATATAAAAGGTCCAGAAACTAAGACAGAAGCAGGTAATGTATGGTCATTTACTTGGACAGGTTTAGACAAAGAACTTCAATACAAAGTTGAAGAAGATAACAACATGAACCAAACTGCTCACTTTACAAAAGGTGAAAACGGTGAAATATTAATAACAAACAATAAGGATAACAATCCAAAACCACTTAACCCAACAGAACCAAAGGTTGTACTTGGTGGTAAGAAATTTGTTAAGACTGATGAAAATGGAAAGAGACTTGCAGGAGCAGAATTCTTTGTTAAAAAGACTGTAGAAGAAGAAGGAAAAGCAGTAGATAAATATCTTGTAGCAACTCAAAAAAATGAACAAGCAGTAAAAGATGCTAAAGCAGCTTTAGACAAAGCAGTTGAAGCATATAATGCTTTAACAGCTGAAGAACAAGAAGGTCAAAAAGGAACTGATGCAAAAGCAGCTATCGATACAGCTCAAGAAGCTTACAACAAAGCTTTCATAGAAAATGCAACAGCATATACTTGGGTAGATGCACCAAAAGAAGGCGAAGCAGATAATAGAGTTGTATTAACTTCAGATGGACAAGGTAGATTAGAAATTACTGGATTAGAATATGGTAATTACAAACTTGAAGAAAAAACACCTCCAAAGGGATATGCAAAATTAAATGGAGATATTGACTTTGTAGTTGAAAAAGGTTCATATACAACTGAAAATGTAGACATTAAATATAATCCAGAGGATGCAGCTGATTCAGCACTACAAATTGTCAATAAGAAAGTATCTATTCCACAAACTGGTGGTATTGGTACAATAATCTTCGCAGCAGTTGGTATTGCACTAATGGTTAGCGCAGTAGTTGCTATGAAGAAAAGAGAAGCAGAAGAAATTTAATAGATCATAATAATGCTTAGGAAAAAGAGAGGCAGTGTCCTCTCTTTTTGTTTTCAACAAAAGAAACTGTTGGTGGTATGAATAAACATACCACCTCAACAGTTTTGTGTTTTAGTTTATTAAATTAAAAAATTTACTGAGAAATAATTATTTTTATTTCATGAACTTTTTTTAATGACATAGTATTTTTGATTTTTCTTATATCTTTTTTTAATTTTTGCCTATTTTTTTTGTTATTTGAGTAAAATATTTTTATTTGTCTTAAATCATTTATCAATTCATCATATTTTTTATATTCATAGTAGAAAAGACCTTTAAATATAATTTCTAGAAAAAGCAATATAAGATAAACCATTGATATAGCAAGACTTGCAAGTATATATATGTTTAAGTTATCGATTTCTGTATGGGTTTCAACTATATAGTCAATAGCTGGAGTCAAAAGAAAACCAATGGCAGCGCTTAAAGATTTAGCATGTTTTTTTATTATTGATACGTAATCAAAATCCTTTTGATGAATCTTTGCTTCCTTTATTATCCTATCAATAGTATCAATATCATCTACGTTAATATTATATTTATCTAACAGTTTAAGTACTACATTCATCCTTTTTTTAGAGTTTGGTAAATAATGCTTATTAAGCATCATCTTACTATTTTCTTTTTTATAATCAAATATGATTAAAAGAATAGTACATATAAACATTAATGAAATTAAAATAAGGGATGGTTTAGTTTTTTTTAAAAATGTACATACCAGAAATAAAAATAAGAGTAAAGGAAATAAAATAATATATATTTTTCTATATGTTGCGAGTTCTTTAAATTTCATATAATTTTTTAAATTTTTTAAGCTAATTTTATAATCCAAGAAAAAGTTATTAAATATCATTTTGTACCTCCTTTAATTAACTAATTGGGTTATTGTATGTATTTTTTAGCACAAATATCTTTATTATATTAAATTATATCAATATGCAAAAATAAGTCAAACAAAACTTAATAAAAGTTTATTTAATTTGTTTTTATGTGTTTTGTGGTTTAAGTTTTTGTGAATGAATGAGGTTGAAAGGTATAAATTTGAATATTAGTAATACAAATAGTATAATTGATTAAAGTAATAAAATATTTTGTGAGGTGAATACATTGGATTATGATGCTTTTGAGAAAATATTAAAAGAAGAAAATGAGACTATAATTGTATTAGATACAAATATTATACTTGCTTTAGCAAAATACTCTTTATATAGTAGTAAAAAATTACTAGAATTATTATACTATTGTAATGAATTATTATGGATTCCAAATCAGGTATTTAAAGAATACAATGCCAATAAGCATAAAATTTTTGGAGATATTAAAAAAAGATTTGAAAAACTTGAAAAGAATTTATTGGAAGTTAATAGAAAAAATGGCCAAAAATTAAGAAGTGCACTAGAAAATTCTATAAAATACAATTATTTAGGAATTGAAAAAATGGAAAAAGCCTTATTAGGTAAAACAGATGAATTGGATGAAATAATAAAATCTTATAAGGATACAATTGGTGATGAATATCTAATAATAACTCAATATTCCGGTGAAATAATTGGAGAAATAGAAAAATTTGTTTCAGATTTAAAAGAAAACAATCAAATAGGAGAAAAAATAAGTTTTAGAAGTAAAATTGAAATTATCAGGCAAGGGGAGATCAGATATAAATATAAAATTCCACCAGGATATAAAGATGATAATAAGGATGGAGTGGAAAAATTTGGAGATTTGTTTGTTTGGAAAGAGATATTAGAATTACCTGCTCACAAGCCAGTAAAAAATATTATTTTTGTTACTGATGATCTAAAAAATGACTGGTGGAAAGAAACAAAAGAAAAGGAATTAGTAATTCGTGATGAATTACTAACTGAGTTTAGTGAAATAAATCCAAATGCTTTTATAGATTTCATAGAACTTGGAAAATTTCAGATATTTGCTTCAAAACTATTTAATTTCAATGATTTTGAATTCTTTGTAGATTTAAATAGGAATGATATGGCGTATATAGAAAGGATAGATCAAAATCTATATGAAATGATTAGTGATGAAATTATTAGTAATCCAGACAGTTACCTTTATTCAGCTGATTATATTGGTGAAATTATTGAGGATGTAAATATTTTCGATTGTGGATGTAATAATATTTTGAACACTTTTATTAACTTTAAAGAGGACAGTGTAGATATAATATATGAGTTAGAATATTTTGTAGATTTAGATTTTGTTTCTTATGACTGTTGGGGACATGATGAAGATAAAAGAGAACCAATTATATCTTCACCTTTAATGCATGAAGCAAATGGAATGGTAATAGTTAGAATAACAAGGTCAATAAGTAAAGAACAACTAGATGAAGATTATTCTTATATTTTTAGGGATAATGAACTTAAAGAATTCGAGATACTTGACGTAAATATAGATGAAGTAACTACAATTGGTGATGGGGAATTTTATGAAGATTTATATTTTTAACCTAAAAATATAATAAAAATTAATTTTGAATAAGATTATAAAGGCGATTGTGTAAGTAAAAGGCAATCGTCTTTTTGTGTGGGTAAGAGAAGTAAAAAATGAGAAGTGAGCAGTGAGAGGTTAGAGTTTGGAAATAATATTATGAGACATTAACAAACACTTTTTATAAAAAAGTGTTCGAGATACTTCGACTCGCTTTGCTCGCTCAGTATGACAGAACGGGGTGATGTATTCCTAGGAATAAAAATTGAGGATTTGCATGTCGTAGCAGTTGTCATCTTTGGTGATACTTTCCTGACGGAAAGTGAGGTCGCCTTCTGACACTTTCTTTCAGAGAGTGAAACGAGATCGACATTTGACCTACAACGAAGACTTAGTCTTCTGTTAGGTCAAGAATTCTTCGACTTCAATTTTTTGTTCCAAAAAATTTACGCTCAGAATGACAGTTCGGGGGAAAAATCCATATAGAATGACGTGTCAAGGGACAAACTGACTATATTACAACAAAACATTTCATCATTGTCATCTTTGACGAGACTTTTCTCCCGAATATGATATAATATTTGGGAGAAAGGTGTATAAAATGGAATCGTATTTAGATCAAATAAAAAAGAGAATTGAAAATTTAGGTAATGGAAAAGTTTTTATAAGTAATGATTTTATAGATATAGCTGGAAATGAAACTATTCGCAGAACTTTAAATCAACTTGTATCTGATGGTAAAATTAAACGAGTAATAAATGGATTTTATTATAACCCTAGGTATAGTCAACTGATTGGTGAATATGAAGAGGTCTCGATTCATGAGATAGCTTTAGCTATAGCTAGAAAATATAATTGGAATATTGCTCCATATAATAGTACTGCTTTAAATTTATTAGGTTTATCATCGCAGGTTCCAACGCAGTACAAATATATTTCGAGTGGTAGATATAAGGAATATAAGATTGGTAATACTACTTTGGAGTTTAAAAAAGTAAATCCTGGGGAAATTGCTAACATGTCTTTAAAGACTGCAACTGTAATTCAGGCAATCAAGTCTTTGGGTAAGGAAAACATAACTGACCAGGTTATACAAAAGATAAGAGGAAACTTATCTGAAAATGAGAGAGAAGATTTAATGAATGAAGCAAAATCGGTCCCATCATGGATATATGAAGTGATAAGAGAAATTTCTGAGGATAGGTATGTATAGATTTTATATAGAAAACAAAGAGGATTTAAAAACTTTAATTGTAAATACTTCAATAAAGAAAAATATTTCTGAGGCGGTAGTTGAAAAAGACTATTGGGTTACTTTTATCTTGGATTATCTATTCAATGAAAATAGATGGAAAGATTATTTCACGTTTAAAGGTGGAACATCACTTTCAAAATGTTTCGGTCTTATTGAAAGGTTTTCTGAAGATATTGATTTAATATTGGATTGGCGAGTATTAGGATATAAAGATAATGAACCATGGATAGAAAGATCAAATACAAAGCAGGATAGATTTAATAAAGAAATTAATGAAAAGACAGAAAAATTTTTAAAAGATGAACTTTTGCCTGTTTTGGGTAAAGATTTTAAAGACTTAGGCTTTGAGTATTCTATTGGTTTAATGGATAGACAAACTATTTTATGCAAATATCCTAAAATATTTGAATCAAATTATTTAACTCAAAATATTAGGCTTGAAATAGGAAGTCTTGCAGCTTGGACACCAGCAATTAACATAGATATATTGCCAATAATTGGAGAAACCTATCCCAATGTGTTTGAAGAAATGACTAGCATAAGAACTGTATCGGCAGAAAGAACTTTTTGGGAGAAAGCGACTATTTTACACCACGAAGCAAATAGAGTTTCAAGTTCTCCAATGCCACACAGATATGCAAGACATTTTTATGATTTATATAAAATAGCAAATTCGGATTTTAAAGATAAAGCTTTAAGTGATAAAGATTTGTTAAGAAAAGTAACTGAATTTAAGATGAAGTTTTATCCAAGAAAATGGGCGAGATATGAAGATGTTTTAAATGGAAAATTGAGATTAGTGCCAGATGAGTATAGATTTAAAGAAATAGAAGAAGACTACAAGTCAATGGTAGAAATGATTTATGGAGACTATCCAAGTTTTGATGTCCTTATAACGAGACTTAGGAAATTAGAAAAGGAAATTAATAGGTAAAAATTTTTTATTTAAAAATAAAATTAGTTTTAAAAAAAGCAATGTAAATGTTCTTCGCTTTTTGTTTTACAGAAAAGTTAAGTAGAACGTAGTATGAAATATTATTTATCTTCTAAATTCAAGTTTTGACTTTGTAAAAAGAAATTCTAAAAAGATGTGGAAGAAGGGACCTAAGTATAGAGTGGAATATCCTGAATATCCAGAAAGGGCTGTGCAAGAAACTTTGGTAAATGCACTTATTCATAGGGATTATTCTGTAATAGGCAGTGAAGTCCATGTGGATATTTATGATGATAGATTAGAAATTTATTCTCCTGGAGGAATGTATGATGGTACATTTATACAGGATATTAACCCACTTACTGTGTCTTCAGCGAGAAGAAATCCAATATTAGCAGATTTGTTTGCAAGGATGGATTTGATGGAAAGGCGTGGATCTGGTCTTAGAAAAATTATAGAAGCATATAGTGCTGAAGAAAAGTATAAGGAAGAACTTAAACCAGAGTTTAGATCTACAGAGTCCTCTTTTATTACTATTTTAAAGAATTTAAATTATTACAGTCAAAATGTCGGTCAAAATGATACCCAAAATGTCACCCAAAAAGATATAAATGTCACTCAAAATGTCACCCAAGTATTAAATCCTGATGAAAGACGTAAGCAAATTATTAGAATAATGGAAAATAATCCTGAAATAACAGCTTCTGATTTATCCAATAAGTTTGATTTAACAGAAAGAACAATCAAACGAGACTTGAAAAAACTTTCTGATGATAAATTAATTGAGTATGTTGGTAGTGCAAAGAATGGATATTGGAAAGTGTGTAATAAAAGTTAGAAGCAGGATGTTAGAAGTTTGAGAATAGGAATGTATTTTATTCCAGTGTTTGGACGAATTCCGTTCCAGTATATGGACGTAATTCATTCCAGTAAATGGCTATATATTATTCCAGTATTTGGCGATATTATTAAAAATAAAGTATATTTCCCCCGAATATAATATTATATTCGGGAGAAAAATAAGCGAAGGAGGGCTCTTTCGTTTTTTTATTTCCAATATACCAGACAGTGTCTGGCAAATTGATAGGTTTTTGTATGGAGACGACGGAGAGTTGCACTCCTATGGTGTAATGGGGGTTTACTCTTGTCGTGGATTACCAAGAGTTTCTAAAAGAAACTCTCGAGGTCGCCTTCTGACACTTTCTTTCAGAAAGTGAAACGATATCGACATTTGACCTACAACGAAGACTTCGTCTTCTGTTAGGTCAAGAATGTTTCGACTTCAATTTTTACTTCGTAAAAATTTACGCTCAGAATGACATGTCGAGGGACAGAATAACTATATTACAACAAAAAATCCCGTCACTGTCATGTTGAGCGAACGCAAGTGAGTCGAAACATCTCCGAGCGAAGCGAGGGTTACCACCTATAAAATATCATCATACAAGTCCTTCCAATTAGGATTTATACTTTCAATCAATCGGTTTTTCTTTTCCCTCTTCCATCCTTTGAGTTGTTTTTCTCTTGCAATAGCAGAGGTGGCATCTGTTGTTTCTTCGTAGTAAACAAGTTTATTTAAATTATAATGTTTTGTAAAACCATCGACTAATTTATTTTTGTGTTGCCATACTCTTTTGATTAGGTCGCTTGTGACTCCTATGTAGATTGTGGAATTTGTTTTGTTTGCCATCATGTATATGTAATAGTTTTTCATGTATTGCTCCCAGCGGGTTGTTGGTTTTATTATACCATGGGTAATATGTTATGGGGGTAGCAGATGCTTTTTTTAGAAAGTTCACGAGATTCTTCGACTTCAATTTTTTGTGCCAAAAAATTTACGCTCAGAATGACATGGCGGGGGGATAACATTCCTAAGAATAACTTGTGCGTAATGCATTATGTGTCGTAGGCACTAAAAGAAAATCCAACAAGATTTTCAACAACTTATACTGGGGTTTGGGGTATCCCCAATCGTTTTAAGGGTGTAAAAGGATGGGGTTTTAGGGGCAGGATATGAGGGGAAATCTTGGGTCCCCTTCATCCTGCCCCTAAGAATAGGAATGCTATTGTTAGTAGAAAAATGATTTGGTAAGTTTGTAAAACTTAGAAAAACATATTATGAGAGATTTGCATTTGCTTTTCACTGAAAAGCAAATGAGATGTTTCGACTCGCCTTGCTCGCTCAACATGACAGGGCGGGGGGGGATAATGACTTCGTACTGGGTAGAAACAGTTGTAAATGTCATCCTGAGGGAGCGTAAGCGACTCGAAGGATCTCTTTTTTTACTTTTATTTCGTATGTTTTTTATTTTCACTGTAATAAAAAAAGGCAGTGTTACCTGCCTTCTGATTACACATTAAATCTAAAGTGTACAACATCGCCATCTTGCATTATATAATCTTTTCCTTCAAGGCGCACAAGTCCTTTTTCTCTTGCACCATTCATACTACCTTGTTCTATAAGGTCATCATATGAAACTATTTCAGCTCGAATGAATCCTCTTGAGATATCGGTGTGGATTTTGCCTGCCGCATCAACTGCTTTGGTATCTTTTTTTATGGTCCAGGCTCTTGTTTCCATTTCGCCTGTGGTTAAAAATGACATAAGTCCAAGTAGGTCATAGGATGCCTTTATTAAACTGTCAACTCCAGATTCTTTTAATCCAAGGGCTTCTATAAATTCTTCTTTTTCGTCTGCTTCAAGTTCTGATATTTCTTGTTCAATTTTCACGGAGATTGGAACTACTTTTGCGTTTTCTGTCTTAGCAAATTCTTCAATTTGTTTTACGTATTCGTTCTCTTCTGGGTTTGAAACTTCATCTTCTGAAATATTTGCCACATATATTATTGGTTTATCTGAAAGCAGATTGAAACCTCTTAATAATTTTTTCTCATCATCATTTAAATCTAATACTCTTGCAGATTTACCTTCTTCAAGCACTTTTAAAAGTTTTTCCAGTAAATCTACTTCAAGTTTTAAATCTTTGTTGCCTTTTAATGCTCTTGATGACTTGTCGAGTCTTTTTTCAACCATTTCCATATCGGAAAATATCAGTTCAAGGTTAATTGTTTCTATGTCTCTTATTGGGTCTATATCTCCATCAACATGGACGATATTATCGTCTTTAAAACATCTTAATACTTCAACTATTGCATCTACTTCTCTTATGTTTGAAAGGAATTTGTTTCCAAGTCCTTCTCCTTTTGAAGCTCCTTTTACAAGGCCTGCAATGTCATAAAACTCTATGCTTGCTGGTATTATTTTTTTGGAATTTGAAAGTTCGCTTAATTTTTCCAGTCTTTCATCTGGAACATCTACCATTCCTACGTTTGGATCTATTGTACAAAAAGGATAGTTTGCAGATTCTGCTCCAGCCTTTGTTATTGCATTAAACATTGTACTCTTACCTACATTTGGTAAACCTACAATTCCTAATTTCATATTATCTTCCTTCCTTTGTCTTGAAAATCATACTGATTTTATCACAGTTAGATGATATTGTAAATGTAACTGTTTAAGTCAAAAAAATAAGGACTACTTTTTGAAGTAATCCTTTAATTATCTAATTATTATTTTCGTTTTCTCTTTTTAAACATTCGGGACAAATTCCTTCAACTATAAAGTTTTTGTTTAAAATCTTATAATCGTTTAAATCTTTTGTATCAAAGGATTCTATATTGTAGTTAAAGTCGAATAGTCTACCACATTTTACACATGTGAAATGACCATGGGGTTCTAATACGATATCGAATCTGGTTTCCATTCCGTTAATTCTAAGTTCGTGAACAAGTCCTGAGTCTTTAAAAGTGGATAGGGTATTATAGACTGTTGTCTTAGATAATGTTGGGATATTAGGAGCTAATGCGGAATAAATGTCATCTGCTGTTGGATGGGTTCTGTTTTCATCTAAGTATTCTAAAACTTTAATTCTTTGATATGTGGGTCTTATATTTGCTTCTATTAATCTGTTTTTTATTTCTGTAAACAAAGTGTAAGCTTCCATTTTTTCGCTCCTTTCTTTAAATATATTTTAATTATAACATCATTAATGTATTTAGTCACAACAAATGTGCTCAATTTGCTATTTATTATTAAAATTTTAAAGTAATTGTAAATGTTAAGTGTTATTTACAAAAGTTTATAAAAAAACCGTTATAAAGTCAATAGACCTTATAACGGTAAATTTTAAGCTAACAAAGCTAATAGTTGTGACAGTCCTATTCCGAAGAATGTTCCACAGATTACTCCTATTAAAGCCATTAGAACGGCTACTGGAACAAGTGATTGTGAATAAGCTGCTGCAAGTACAGGGGCTGATGCAACTCCGCCTATGTTTGCAAGGGATGCAACACCACATGTGAATAGGTCAAGTTTAAATAACTTACTGATTAATGTCATCAAAAGTCCATGAACTATTAGAACTACGAAACCTGTTAGTATATATGCAGGTGCTTCTGTAAGTTCTTTGAAGTTTGCGTTTGATGCAATTAAACCTATCAACATGTAAAGCATTACGTTTGAAATTTCTGGTGAGCCTGGTATCTTAGCAAGTGGAGTCATTGCGCAAATTACACCAAGAATTGTTGTAAGTATAATTGCCCAGCCTGTTTGACCCATAAATGAAAGTCCTGGAAGCTCTACCATCTTTGCTCCAAAGATATTTGTTACTGCTGTAACTGCAAGTGATATACTTAGCAAGAAAAATATATCTTGGAAAGTTATAACTTTGCTTATTTTTGAAAATTTTTCTGTTAAGTGTGCGTTGATATTGTCTATCTTAGATGTGTCTGCTTTAGTCCATTTGTTGAACTTGTCTTGGAATGGAACTAAGAATAGCAAAAACATTATCCAAATAGAGTAATCAATTGAGTCGATAAGAAGGGTATAACCCATTCCTGAACCTTCAAGACCAATGGCCTGTTGAACTGCCACCATGTTTTGAGTTCCTCCAACCCAACTTCCTGCTAAAGCTCCAAGAGTCATGTTAGCATTGTCCGCAAGTTTTCCTTTAAAAATCATAAATCCTACTATAAAGCCAATCATAATAGTTATACTTGCGGTAAAGAATGAAATAATCATTCTTGGACCAAGTTTTGCAATATCTCTAAGGTCAGCTCTTAAAAGCATTAGAAATATCATAGCTGGAAGTATTGAATCCTTAATTACACTTCTTGCAGTTGATACACTTTCTGAAGACATATCCCAAACTTTAAATGTTGACATAAGCATTGATCCAAAGTAAATAACTACTAATGCTGGAACATACTTAAAGAAACCACTGTCGCCATGTTTCTTTTCAAGCCAAATTACGATTGCAGATACGAACATTAAAAGTGCAATAAACTGAAATCCATCTGTTACCATCAAATCATCTCCTTTTTTTTTTACAATATCATTATATAATAAAAAAAAACATTTTCATAGGAGAAATTTTAAGTTTTTATTAAGAAATGAGTTGAAAATTAGAATAAATAGCTGGAAAATTTTTAAACTTGTAGTATAATGAACAGAGATTATAAGGAGGTATTATGTCTAAGAAAATTTATGCAGTAAACGAAAAAGTTCCAGGATCAATGCTCTTTCCACTTAGCTTGCAACACACTTTTGCAATGTTCGGTGCGTCAGTGCTTGTTCCAATAGTATTAAAATTTGACCCATCAATAGTTTTGTTGATGAATGGTATCGGAACGCTATTATTTATTTTGATAACTAAGGGAAAAGCTCCTGCCTACTTAGGCTCTTCATTTGCCTTTTTAGGCCCAGCAGGAATTGTAATTTCCCAACTTGGACCAGAGTATGCACAAGGGGGCTTTATAGCCATTGGACTTTTAGGTTGTATACTGGCCTACATTATTTATAAATTTGGCACCGACTGGATTGGTATAGTCCTTCCACCTGCGGCGATGGGGTCTGTAGTAGCGTTAATTGGTTTTGAGCTTGCGGGAAGTACCGTTAATGGTGGTAAGATTGGTGCAGAGATTATGACTGAAAATGCATCACCAGAACATATCATAGTTTTTTTAGTAACTCTTGGTATAGCGATTATCGGATCAGTTTGTTTTAGAAAGTTTTTTGCAACCATTCCAATTCTAATTGCAATTATCGTTGGATATATAACTGCATTTGCCTTTGATATGGTGGACTTTACTCCGGTTCTTGAAGCAAAGTTATTTACACTTCCAACCTTTAGAGCGCCGGCCTTTGACAAGAGGGCAATTCTTACAATGCTTCCGGTAATTCTTGTAATAGCTTCGGAACATATTTCACACCAAGTTGTTACATCAAATATTATTGGTAAGGACTTATTGAAAGACCCTGGTCTTCACAGATCAATCTTTGCAGATAACTTCTCCACAGCGCTATCAGGACTTATCGGTGGAGTGCCTACTACTACCTACGGAGAAAACATTGGTGTAATGGCAGTAACTGGTGTTTATTCTGTATATGTAATTGGGGGTGCGGCAGTAATATCCATCTTGATGGCATTTATTGGACCACTTTCTGCACTTATCTCAACAATTCCTGGTGATGTTATTGGTGGAGTAACCTTCTTGCTTTATGGAATGATTGGTTCATCAGGAATAAGACTTCTTGTAGATGACAGAGTGGACTACTCTAAGTCAAAGAATTTAATTTTAACATCTGTAATCTTTGTAACAGGTCTTTCAGGTGTTACATTAAATCTTGGTGGAGTTCAACTTTCAGGAATGGTTCTTTCATCACTTGTGGCAGTTGTTTTAAGTTTAATATTCTATGTATTTGATAGAGTAGGACTAATGAATGAATAAATTTAAGGAAAGCTAAGAAGCTTTCCTTTTATAGTTCATTTATTCTTTTAAAAATCTTTGATATAATAAGGTAGGTAAAGGGGGACAACATGGAAAACTTTAAAATTGTAGCACAGATTAAAATAAATACTTTTAAAAATTTTTCATTACATATTGTTCCGTCAAAAAATGGAATTAAAAGAGATACAAATTGTCATAGGGGATTACTATGCTTATTTGTATAAGAGAGAGAATCCTTTTGGGTTCTCTATTTTATTAATGGGGAGGACATGTTGAAGATACTTATTGTCGGCAGCGGCGGCAGAGAATTTGCCATAGGAGACAAGATATTACAGGCTGATAAAAATAGAAAGCTATATTTTGCTCCAGGAAATGGCGGGACGAAAAATCTTGGAGAAAATATAGACATTGCAGCTGAAGATATTAATAATTTACTTGAGTTTGCAAAAAAAGCAGAGATTGACTTTACTGTAGTTGGTCCGGAGGCACCACTTTGTGAAGGTATAGTTGACCTATTTGAAAAGGAAGGACTTTCAATATTTGGACCAAGAGAAGAAGGTGCAATGTTTGAAAAGTCAAAGGCCTTTACGAAGGATTTTTTAGTTAAATACGATATTAAGACTGCGGATTACCTTGAGACTACAGATGTAAAAAAAGCCAGCGAGTTTTCAAGAAAATTAATTGAAAAAAATGGCAAATCCGTACTTAAGGCAGATGGCCTTGCAGCGGGTAAGGGCGTTAAAATCGTTACAAATGCCACAGAGTCTGACCAGTTTATTAAAGATGTTTTAGAAGATGGCATCTTTGATGAAAAGAAAATTGTCATTGAAGAGTTTATTGAAGGATTTGAAATGAGTTTAATCACCTTGACGGACTCAAAGGACATGGTTATATTTCCAACTTCAAAGGATCATAAAAAGGTGTTTGAAAACGAAAAGGGACCAAACACTGGCGGCATGGGAACTTACGCTCCAAACCTGGAAGCGGAAAGCTTTATGCCAAAGATAGAAAAAGAAATTTTAGAAAAGATTTTACATGGGCTTCAAAAGGAAGGAATTGACTACAGAGGCGCGCTATTCATCGGTCTTATGATAAACCAAAGTGGAATATATGTACTTGAATTTAATGCAAGATTTGGCGATCCAGAAACCCAAGTAATCCTTCCTCTTATAGACAATGACTTACTTGAGCTACTTCAAAGCACGTCAAAGGGAGAGCTTCAAAAAGTTACATTACAAAAAAATGAAGAAAAGGCAATTTGTCTTGTAATGACTTCAGGAGGATACCCTGGGGCATATGACAAGGGTTTAGAAATAGAAATAAAAGATGGTATTAAATCAAAAATTGGTCATGCGGGAACAAGAGAAGAAGATGGAAAACTCTACACGTCTGGTGGAAGAGTACTAAATATTATTGCTACGGGTAAATGCTTTGACGAAGTTCAAAGGCAAGCTTATGAAGACGCAAAGAAAGTGAGTTTTAAAGATATGCACTATAGAAATGATATTGGACCAAAGGTAAAAAGAGTTTATGTGTCTAAGAAGGACAGATTTAACTACGCTGCAAAGGAATTGAGACAGGAAATTAAAAATACCTTGGGAATAGAAGCGAAGAATGTAGAAGTTTATAGTCGCTATGACTTAGAGATAGAAGACAGTGATTTAGAAAAAATCAAAGACACAATTCTTTCTGAAAAAGTTGTTGACCACATTTACACTGGGGAAGAGGCACTGAAATTACAAAGTGAAATGGAAAATGCAATTGCAGTTTCATATCTTCCAGGACAATTTGACCAAAGAAGACAGGCACTAATAGACACTGCATACTTGGTACTGGGCAAGGAAATAAATGCAAGTACATCAAAAGTGTACAGCTTTGAAGGAATAAACGAGGAAGAGCTTAAAAAAATAGAAAAATTTTTAGTTAACCCAGTTGACTCAGAGGTTGTTCCACTATTAGGCATACCTACAACTCTTGCAAGTGAAAATAAAATAAATAGAGATAACCCTGTATTTGAAGGTTTTATAGACCTTGATGAAAAGGGACTTGAAAAGTTTTTAAATGAAGAGAACTTGGCAATGAGTCTTGACGATTTAAAGTGCATTCAAGACTATTTTAAATCTGAAGATAGAGATCCAAATATAACTGAAATTAGAGTGCTTGACACATATTGGTCCGACCACTGTCGTCACACTACTTTCAACACATATTTAAAGGTTGGATTTGATGAAAAGACTGCACTGGACAGAATAATTAAAGACACCTTCCAAGAATATCTTGACATGAGGAACGAACTTGGAGTTAAAAAAGAAGTTTCTCTTATGAATCTTGGAACAATCCTTGGAAAATATTTTAGAAAAACTGGAGAGCTTGAAGACTTAGAAATAAGTTCAGAAATAAATGCATGTTCTGTAAAGATAAAGGTTAGAGTTGACGTTGAAGGCAGGGAAGAGCTAAGAGACTATCTACTTATGTTCAAAAACGAAACTCACAACCACCCTACAGAAATAGAACCTCTTGGGGGAGCAAGCACCTGCCTTGGTGGAGCAATAAGAGACCCCCTTTCAGGAAGATCTTACGTTTACCAAGCCATGAGAATTTCGGGAGCGGCAGACCCAACAAAGCCAATTGAAGAAACATTACATGGAAAACTTCCACAAATTAAAATCGTAAGGGAAGCTGCCCTTGGTTATTCATCCTATGGAAACCAAATCGGTTTACCATCAGGATTTGTTGAAGAGATTTACCACGATGGCTACATGGCAAAGAGGCTTGAAGCGGGAGCTGTAATTGCAGCGGCACCTTTAGAAAATGTTGTAAGGGAAGAGCCTGAAGTTGGAGACGTTGTAGTTTTACTTGGTGGAAGAACTGGTAGAGATGGAATCGGTGGAGCAACTGGTTCATCAAAGAGCCACACAGAAGAATCCATAACAACAGAGTCTGCCCAAGTTCAAAAGGGAAATGCTCCAGAAGAGAGAAAAATTCAAAGACTTTTCAGAAATAAAGAAGTGACCACATTAATAAAGAAGTGTAACGACTTTGGTGCTGGTGGAGTTTGCGTTGCAATTGGAGAAATTGCAGACGGCGTAACAATTCATCTTGATAGGGTTCCATTAAAATACAAGGGACTTACACCAATGGAAATTGCCATTTCAGAATCACAAGAGAGAATGGCTGTAGTTATAAGAAAAGAAGATGTGGATAAATTTGCAAGGTATTGTGAAGAAGAGAATCTTGAACACACAGTGGTTGCAGAGATAAATGACAAAAAGCGTATGATTATGCTATTTGAAGACGAAGTTATCTGTGAACTTTCATATGATTTCATAAATACAAATGGTGCAGATAGAAGTCAAGAGGTAGTTGTAAAGACTGAAGATGTGGCAGAAGTTTTAAAAAGTAAAGATAACGACCCTAAAAATTTAAAGAACTATCTAAAGGATTTAAATATAACAAGCCAAAAGAATTTAATGGAATTATTCGACTCATCAGTTGGTAGAAGTACAGTTCTTCATCCATATGGTGGAAAGAAACAGTACAATCAATCACAGACAATGGTTTCACTAATTCCATATACTGATGAATACAATACTAAGACTGCATCAATTATGTCCTATGGATTTAACCCATACCTTTCAGAACAGTCACAGTTCTTAGGGGGATATTACGCAGTTATAGAATCAATTTCAAAGCTTGTGGCAACAGGCGCAGACTTACAAAAGATTAGACTTACATTCCAAGAGTTCTACGAAAGACTTACAGATGAACAGGCTTGGTCAAAACCACTTAAGTCACTTCTTGGTGCATTCATTCCTTCAAAGTTCTTTAATGCACCTCCAATTGGTGGAAAGGACTCAATGAGTGGTACATTTGAAAATATTTGTGTACCTCCAACACTAATCTCATTTGCAGTTACAACTGGAGACCTTGAACACATAACATCACAAGACCTAAAGGGCAAGGGCCATATTGGACTTGTAAATATAGAATATGATGAAAATGGAATGTTAGATCTTGATGAACTTAAAGACAATATGGAAAAGATTCACAAAGACATTGTTGAGGGAAATATTATCACTGCAATTGCAGTAAACCACAAGGGAACTCTTCCACTTATATATGCAAATGCAATTGGAAACACTGGCTTTGATGTAGAACTAAAAGACCTTTACTCACCAAGATATGGAACATTTATCGTTGAATACCTTGAAGAAAAAGACTTTATTGAAAATGTTGGAGAGTTTGCTGAAGGCGTTAAAGTCAATGGAGAAACCCTTGAAGAAGAAATTCTTAAAGAAAATTATCTTCACACATTGGACAAGGTGTTTAAACCAAAGGCAGATGCAGAGGTAAAAGAGCTTAAGAATAAAAAGGTTGAAAGAAGACTTGTTTCAAACAAACCTTGTGAAAAACCATTTGTAACAGTTGCATCCTTCCCTGGAACAAATAGTGAATGGGATACCTTGGAAGCATTTAAGGAAAACGGAGCAGATGGAAAAGTTATAGTATTTAGAAATCAAAACAAAGAAGATATTGAAAAGTCAATTGATGAATTGGCACAGTCAATTAAAAATTCACAAATATTTGCAATTCCAGGAGGATTTTCAATGGGAGACGAACCTGACGGATCAGGAAAATTCATAGCAAATGTTTTGAGAAGTAAAAAAGTTTCAAATGCCATCGACTACCTATTAAAAGAAAATGACGGACTGGTACTTGGAATTTGTAACGGATTCCAAGCACTAATAAAAACAGGACTACTTCCATATGGAAAAGTTACAAAGACAGAGGAAGATGACCCTTCAATCACATTTAACACCTGCAGACGTCATGTTGCATGCATTGCAGAAACTAAAATGCTTACAACAAACTCACCATGGCTTACAAATGTAGAAGAAAAGATATATAAAGTTCCAATTTCCCATGGAGAAGGAAGATTTGTAATAGGCGAAGAAAAACTACAAGAACTTATAGACAACGAACAAGTTGTAAGTCAATACGTTGAAAACTACAACGGTGCCGACTATTCAATCGAATCCATTATGTCTAAAGATGGTAAAGTAATAGGTAAAATGGGTCATAGCGAAAGAGTTACACCAGATATATACAAAAATATTTACGATATAGAATTACAAAATCTATTTAAGTCAGCCGTAGAATACTTTACAAAGGGCTTATAAGAAGGAGATTAATATGATATTAGTTATAGACTTTGGTGGTCAATACAACCAATTGATCGCCAGAAGAGTTAGGGATTTAAATGTATATTGCGAAGTTGTTCCATATACAAAGGCCCTTGAAGAAATAAAAGCAAAGTCACCGGATGGGGTAATCTTCACCGGTGGCCCAAACTCAGTTTATGCTGAAGACACACCAAAAATAGAAAAAGAAGTATTTGAGTCGGGCATTCCAATCCTTGGACTTTGCTACGGAATGCAACTAATGGCACACAGCCTTGGCGGAGAAGTTAAAGAGTCAAGCCAAAGAGAATTTGGTAAGACAGAATTCAAATTAGAAGACAATGAAATTTTTAAAGACATTCCAAAAGAAAGCATTGTGTGGATGAGCCATGTTGACAAAGTTGTGAAACTTCCAGAGGGATTTAAAATAATTGGAAGCACAGACAACACAGAAATTGCGGCAATGACAGATGAAAAAAGAAATCTTTATGCATTACAATTTCATCCAGAAGTAAACCACAGCGAATATGGAATAAAGATGATAGAAAACTTCCTTGTAAATATTTGTAATGTCAAACAAGAATGGACAATGGCAAACTATGCAAAAAAAACCATAGAAGATGTGAGAGAACAAGTTAAAGACAAAAAAGTATTACTTGCATTGTCAGGAGGAGTTGACTCGTCAGTAGTAGCGGCGCTTTTATCAAAGGCAATCGGCGACCAATTGACATGTATATTCGTGGACCATGGACTTATGAGAAAAAACGAAGGCGACGAAGTAGAAGAAGCCTTTAAAAATTCTGGCATGCACTTTATAAGAGTAAATGCAAAGGATAGATTCCTTGGAAAATTAAAAGGAGTAAGAGATCCAGAAAAAAAGAGAAAGGCAATCGGCGAAGAATTTATAAGAGTCTTCGAAGACGAAGCCAAAAAGATAGGTAAGGTTGACTTCTTAGCACAGGGAACAATTTACCCTGACATAATCGAGTCAGGAGTGGGAGACGCAGCAGTTATTAAATCCCATCACAACGTTGGAGGACTTCCAGACGTTGTAGACTTTACAGGACTAATCGAACCATTAAGAATGTTGTTCAAAGACGAAGTTAGAAGACTTGGAAGAGAACTTGGCCTTTCAGACGTACTGGTAAATAGACAACCATTCCCAGGACCAGGTCTTGGTATCAGAGTAATAGGAGAAGTTACAGAAGAAAAACTTGAAATCCTAAGAGATGCCGACTACATCTTTAGACAAGAATTAGAAAAGAACAAAGTCGAAAACCTATCCCAATACTTTGCAGTGCTTACAGAAAATAGAACAGTTGGAGTAATGGGAGACTTTAGAACCTATGACTACACATTGGCACTAAGAGCAGTTCACACAACAGACTTTATGACAGCAGAATGGGTTAGAATCCCATACGAAGTGTTAGACAAAGTTTCCGTAAGAATTATAAACGAAGTTGGACATATAAATAGGATTGTGTATGATGTGACCAGCAAGCCACCTGCAACAATTGAGTGGGAATAATCTCAAAAAAATCAAAAACCTTATAAAATCAATAGTTACAGAAGATTAAAAACTGTAACTGGGATTAAAATGGGAACATTTGTAAAAAAGAATAAATTGAATAATAGTTCCGAGTGGTTTACATTTGGACAAAAAAAATTAGACCGTAGCTTCAAGCTGCGGTCTTTTTTGCGTAAAAATTTTTATTTAATTTCAATTACTCCATTACATAAATCTTTGAATTTTTTTGATTATATGCGGTATGGATTATATTTTTTTCAGCACATTCAATTAAATAATTTATAATTTCATTCAATCTATCTCCTAGCAAATCGGATTTAATCAATTCTAAAATTTCTTTAATATTTTGGATTTTGATTGTATTGTTTTCATTAATAGATTGCAAATTATCTTGTAATAAAGCAATTAAAATTTTAATTTGCTCTTTTGAAAGAATTTTAAAGAAATTATCGTAATACAACTTTGCACTTGGGGAAACACCGTTGCAATAATTAACCTCGCGTCCTATTCTACATTCTAAAAAAGTTTTTATTAATTTTGATGCTTGTTCCTCAGGTATATCTGATGATAGTTTTATATATTTCATTATTTCTTTTGCAATGGGTGGTTCATTGTAATAATTATCCCATCCATGTGTTATTAAATATAAATCATCACACAAATTATTTATAGTTAAACTTTTTTCGGTTAATGATAGATAATTTAGACCATTGCATTTTTCAAAAAAAGTATACGCTAAGTCTTCTTTATCTTTATCTAAATTATTTTTAAAAAATTCTTTTTTAGTACCGAGATCATATTTAGTTGATTCTAAAACATATCCCCATAATGTCGATGAAACTAAAAGAATATTATTTCGAACAATAGTAGGGGTATCACTAGAAACATAAATACCAAATAGAGTTACTAAAAGTGCAGATGCAGTATTAGTTGAAAGATCTTTAAATGATATATCTAGACTCTGTATAGTAACATCATCTATTTCCTCTTTCAACCCCTTTATATTTTCTATAATATTTTTAGCTACTATTGCAGATTTAGATGGTTTTTCGTTTATAACCTTTTTAACACAGACGTCTAGCCAACCAAGTAATTCATATGCATTAATAACTGAAACATTAGGATGTGAAGCACCGATTTGATTTCTCATATCTAAAATATGACATAGTTTACGATAAATTATATCAGAAATCCACTCTAATTTTCTACACGTGTCTAATAGAGTTTTATCTTTTATTCCAGATAAGTCATCTTTATTAGAATATTCGCTTCTTCTCTTGTTTCCAACGGCATTATCATAGAATGTATCTAAACCATAATAATTAATTTTAGTTCTTAAATTAACTATTACTTCGTTCCAGATGTAATTTAACGCTGCATCAAATAAACCTATAGCTGATGCTGCTACAAATTTAGATAAATAGTTAGCGTTGCTTTTATCTTCGGTTGATATAGTAGATAGAAGTGTAGGTAGATTTTTCATTACAGTTTCTCTTTGAAATGTATCAGCAATAATATTTTCTGATGGTAGATTTAAAGTTTTTAAATAAGATTGAAAAACTGTAGTTTCAGGTGTTAAGTTATCTTTAATTATCATTATTTCATTATTGTTATCTATCATTATTTCTCCTATCTTAAAAAATTATTTTAAAAATCTTGATTTTTTAGGATAAGATAACTTCCAATCTTCAAATTCTTCATCTGTTATCTCATCGTTATAGTGCTTTTTTCTCATCTCATTCCATT
>QWCE01002074.1_pt1 | contig 26603 bp, 29 predicted proteins | sample 1972531 | NCBI WGS metagenome assembly QWCE01 (sample SAMN09866716, study PRJNA288562) | Human gut metagenome isolate term4_stool, whole genome shotgun sequencing... | reverse complement strand
TTCTTCTGTCGTAAGTTTGTCGTAAGTTTCGTAAGTTTCTTTTGACAAACCCCCATTTTCTGCCTTTTCTAAGCCTATTGGCTTCATTGTTGGGAATAATAATACATCACGGATTGAGTGTTGACCTGTTAAGAACATTATTATTCTATCAATACCTATGCCAAGGCCCCCTGTTGGTGGAAGTCCAACTTCAAGGGCATTAACAAAGTCATAATCCATCATTTGTGCTTCATCATCGCCTTTTTCTCTTTTGGCAACTTGAGCTTCAAATCTTTGTCTTTGATCTGCAGCATCGTTTAATTCTGAGAAAGCATTGGCAACTTCTTTAGCATTGATAAATGCTTCAAATCTATAAGTTAATGACTTATCGTCAACTTTTCTTTTGGCAAGTGGTGATATTTCAACTGGATAATCTGTTATAAATGTAGGTTGGATTAGTGTTTCTTCTACATATTTTTCAAAAAATTCTGCTATGATTTCTCCACGACTTTCTTTAACTTCTACATCTTTTTCTTTGGCAATTTTAACTGCTTCTTCATAGGTTGTAATTTGGTTAAAGTCAACACCTGTTACGTTTTTGATTCCTTCTATCATTGGCAATCTAATCCAAGGAGCTTTTAGGTCAATTTCTCTGCCATCAAATTCTATGACAGTCGTTCCAAGAACATTTGTTGCTACAGTTTCTATCATGTGTTCAGTAATTTCCATCATATCTTCATAATCAGCGTAAGCTTGATATAATTCCATTGATGTAAATTCTGGGTTGTGGGTAGCGTCCATTCCTTCATTTCTAAACATTCTTCCCATTTCATAAACTTTATCAAAACCACCAACTATTAATCTTTTTAGGTATAATTCGTTGGCAATTCTTAGATACATATCAATGTCCAAAGTGTTGTGGTGGGTAATAAATGGACGAGCTGTAGCTCCACCTGCTATGGTGTTTAGTATTGGAGTGTCAACTTCCAAAAATCCTCTATTATCCAAAAATTTTCTAATTTCTGCAATGATTTTGCTTCTTTGAACAAATACTTCTTTTACTTCTGGATTTACTATCAAATCAAGATATCTTTGTCTGTAACGAAGATCTGGATCTTTTAGGCCATGCCATTTTTCTGGCAAAATTTGCAAGGATTTGGTTAGCAATTGTGGAATTGTTGTTTCAATTGAGATTTCGCCTTGGTTGGTTTTGAAAACTTTTCCCTCAACGCCTACAATATCCCCAATATCGTATTTTTTAACTTCGCTAAATTCATCGCCTATAACATTTTTACGATTTACAATTTGAATTTTTCCAAGCTCATCTTGAATATCCATGAAGCTCATATTGCCATGGCCACGTTTTGCCATGATACGGCCTGCTATTCTTACAGTTTTGCCATCATATTCATCAAATTTATCTTTGATTTCTTTTGATGGAATACGACCTCTAAAGTTTACAATTTCATGAGGATCTTTGCCAGCTGCTTTAAGTTCTTCAAGCTTTTGCCTTTTGATTTGTAGCATTTCATTTAGATCTTGTTGATTTTCTGTCATTTCTGCTCCTTTTACTTAATTGCTTTTATAGTAAAATAAATTTTGCCATTTGGTGTGATTACTTCTACTCTTTCATCTTTCTTTTTGCCTAATAAGGCTGCTCCCACTGGAGATTCGTTTGATATGAAGCCTTTTACTGGATCGCTTTCTGCTGTTCCTACGATTTTATAATCGAGCGTTTCGTCAAATTCTTCATCATAAACTGTTACGGTGTTTCCAACGCCAACTTCATCAGAGTTTTCATTTACTTCGATTGTCTTGGCATTTCTTATCATATCTTCAACTTTGGCGATTCTAGCTTCTACTTCTGCTTGTTCGTTTTTGGCTTCGTCATAGTCCGCATTTTCTGATAAGTCTCCAAAGCTTCTTGCTATTTTGATTTTTTCTGCAATTTCTGGTCTTCTTTTAGTTTTGAGATATTCAAGCTCATCTTCTAACTTTTCCAGATATTCTTTTGATAATATAACTTCTTTATTTTCTGTCATAGTTTACCTCTAAATAATTTTTATATTCATCCAACAGTTTAAAAATTTCTTCTTTACTTTTTAAAGTGTTGACTTTTGCTCTGATTTTTGTAGCATTTGGCAAAGATTTTAGATACCAACCTACATGCTTTCTCATTTGATTGACTGTAAGAAGTTCATCTTTAAATTTTAGCGTCAATTCGTATTGGTCTTTAATTTGTTCAATGATTTCCTTATAGGAAACTTTTTTGTAAGTATCATTTGCCAAATAATCTTTAATATATTTAAACAAGAATGGATTTCCCATAATTCCTCTGGCAAGCATTACACCATCAGCCTTTGTCGTTTCCATGATTTCTATAAAATCTTCTACTGTAAAAACATCTCCGTTGGCTATAACTGGTATTTTTAAGCTTTCCTTAAGTTTTTTTATGTCTTGCCAATTGGCTTTGCCCTGATAATACTGTTCTCTAGTTCTGCCGTGAATAATCACATAATCTATGCCATTATCCTCACAAATTTTACCTATTTCAAGGAAGTTTTTGGAAAGTTCGTCAATTCCTGTGCGAAATTTTACATTTATTTTCTTGTCAGTAGATTTTACCAAAGTTTTTGTAATTTCATTTACTAAATTAGGATCTTTCATCAAAGCAGAACCCTCGCCATTTTTAAAAATCTTTGGCGCTGGACAACCCATATTAAAACTAATTTCTTTTACATTTTCTAATGGATTTATTTTTTCTTTGATAGCTCTTTCAATTTTTTCTGGATCTCTGCCAAAAATTTGTATGTTGGCTCTTTTTTCTTTTTCTGAAATGTACATTAGTTCATTTGTTTGTTTGTTATCATAAATTAGGGCATTTACGCTAATCATTTCAGTAAAAGTTTTATCCGCTCCATATTTTTCACAGATAACACGAAAGGCATTGTCGGTTACTCCAGCCAGAGGAGCTAGAAGAATTTCTTTATTTTTTAATTCGCTCATAAATCAATCTTAGACCATCAAGCATTAGGTCTGGTTCAATTTTGTTGATGAATTTGGATTCACTTGATATTAATTCAGAATATCCTCCAGTTGCAACGACATTGATATCGCCTTCTATACCATAATCTTCTCTTAATTCTTTTTCTATTTCAAAGATTAGTCCATCGATTAATGAGATATATCCAAAAACAATTCCAGCATTGATGCTATCAACTGTATTTTTTGCTATGGCTGATTCTGGATTTCTTAGTTCGATTTTTGGTAGTTGAGCAGTTTTGCCAAAAAGTCCATCTTGAGCGATTTTTATTCCAGGAGCAATTGATCCTCCCAAATATTTGCCATCTTTGGTTACAACATCAAAAGTTATGGCTGTTCCCATATCGACAATTATTGATGGTCCGCCATATTTATTGTAAACTGCAACAGCATCAACAATCCTATCAGCTCCAACTTCTCTTGGAATATCATAGTCAATTTTTATGCCTGAATCGGTTTGATAATTTACCAAAATCGGATCTTTGTCAAACATTTTTCTATTGCAAGATTGCCAAGAATACAAAATATCTGGAACTACGCAAGAAATTATCGTATCGTCAACACAATTCTTATCTATATCATGAACATTAAACATATTAAAAAGGGTAGCTACCAATTCATCGCTTGTGCGTTTGAGATTTGTAGCCACTCTATATCTAAATAATAATTCTTCTTTATTATAAACACCAAGAACGGTATTGGTGTTGCCTATATCTACTACAAGTAACATATTATCTCCTTTGTGGAAATCTTTTAAATTTAACTCTATTATAATACGTCAAAATCTTGTAATTTCAAGCTATTTGTTAAGTTTATATTTTCTAATAAGCCTATTTATTTCTTGTATGTCCTCACGAGTCACTCTTACAGATTCGTTAGTTAGTTGGTTTTTGGTTTTTACTTGCATTACTAAATCGCTTGAAGATGTATCAAAGCCCCATTTTTTTAATTCTTTATAATCGTAAAAATTTGAATTTGCCAATATTCCATTTTCTCCAATGCAAAGTTTGTTTTGTGAAAATAGTCCAAAGATAATTGCAAGTACAATCATTACAGCAGACTGAGCCATGTTGTTAAAATTATTTTGTTTAATACCCATGTATAAATTTACAGCTCCAGTTACTAATAAAACTACCAACAAACCAATTTCTATTGGGGAAACTTTTCTTTTAAATTCGCTGATTTCTCCTTGTAAAAGTCCTCTATTTTTTTTGCTTTTAATGATTTTGTAGGCGAAAAATACGATTATCGCACCATACATAAGCAAAATAAAGCTATCCATTTTATTTTTATCCATAAATCCTCCCTTATTATACAGACTCAAGGTCTATTATTTTTCGTAAACTGATTTTTTTAATACTCCAATGTAAGGAATATTTCTATATAGCTGATTGTAGTCTAGTCCAAATCCTACTACAAATTCATTTGGAATCTTAAATCCGTACCAATCAGGCTTAATTTCAACTACTCTTCTTTCAGGCTTATCCAGCAAGGTTATAATTTTAATATCCTTTGGGTTTCGCTTTGATAGATTGCTTTTAAGATTTAACAAAGTATTGCCAGTGTCTATGATATCTTCAACTACCAAGACATTTTTTCCTTGAATGTCAATATCCAAATCTTTTAAAATTTTGATATTTCCAGTGGACTCGGTTCCCTCGTAAGAAGAAACTGACATAAATTCTAAATTTGTGTCAACTTTTATATATTTTGATAACTCTGACATAAACATTACTGAACCCTTTAGGATCCCAACTAATATCAAAGGTCCCTCTTCATTTTCGTAATATTCGTTAATAATATTAGCTAGTTTTTTTATCCTTAAATTAAGACTATCCTCATCTATCAAAACTTTATCTATTATAGAATTTGTATCAATTATCATCTCTTACCTCTATTTTTATTATATTTTTATCTTCTTTATCAACCTTAAATTCTTCCGATTGCCTAAAACCTACTAGCCAAATAATCTTATCATCTGATAAAATAATTGGGATTTGATCCCTAAGATTTCTATCGATTTTTTGGTCTATAAAAAAATCTTTTAGCTTTTTATTGTGGTTAAAACCAAGTGGCTTAAAAGTATCTCCCTTTTTCCTATATCTAAGATTTAGCGGAAATTTTAGCTTATCAAAGGAAAAATAAGCTATATTTTTATTTTTTTCTCCCATAGAATTAACCAAAGTTGCTTTTATAATTTTTCCATTAAAATTAATTTCTTCATCCAAAGAAAGAAAAGCAAAATTTTCTAAGTTTAAATTGTTTTCAACTTTAGAAAGCTGATAAGTTTTGTAATTTTTTATAAATTCCAAATCATCTTTTATTATTTTTTTGCCAGTAGCTAAAGTCGTTAAACTGAGAAATTCATCGATATTTTTCTTGCTTATATCTTTTAAATTATTTTTTAACTTGCTAATAGCTTTTCTTAATAACCTTTTTTGGTAAAAATCTTCTAATTGGTCAAAATTTGATAGGTCAAATAAAATTTGTCTCTCATCTTCTAAAACTAGTACCTCTTTATATAAAGAATCGATACTCCTATCGACAATTTTTAAATCTTCTTTTAAAAGCATAGAAAGATTATAAATTGCATCTACAGCTTTGGGATTGATGGTGGAAAATTCAGGTATTATCTGGTTTCTAATGTAATTTCTGGTGTAATCATTGGATAAATTTGTTTTATCAATTGCATAAGCTATTAAATTGCTATCCAAATAAGAAATTATTTCATCTTTTGAAAAAGATAAAATCGGCCTAATGATATTGCCATTTCTAAAATCCATAGCAACCATTCCATCCAAACCAGTGCCTCTTATCAAACGCATCAAAACAGTTTCTGCTTGATCGTTTTTATTGTGGGCAATGGCGATTTTGGAATTTTCATATTGACTTGCCAATTCATTAAAAAACTCATACCTAAGCCTTCTACCGGCATCTTCAGCAGAAATTTTGTGAATTTTTGCATAGTCATCCATGCTAGCTCTTTTGACCCTAAATTCCAAATTTAATTTATGGGCAGTTTCTTTTACCAAATTCTCATCATTAATGGCTTCTTTTCTATGTAGATGATTAAGATGAGCCAAAATTATTTTAAGATTATATTCATCTTTTATGGATTTTAATAAATAAATTAGAAACTGACTATCAGGCCCACCGCTTGCTCCAACTATGATTGTATCATTTTTTTCTATGAGTTTGTTATTTTGAATATTTTCCCTAAAGCTAGTTTGAACCTTTGTCTTCATCAGATTCATCGGTTTTTTCCTTTACCATTCCAAGCCTTTCTTCGGCAATTTTTTCTTTAAATTCATCTGTATTTCTCATCTCATAGTCTTTTTCTAATTCTTTTATTTTTGCATCTAGATCTTCTAATTTTTTCTGATTAGATGATAAGTCGCTATCAAGTTTTTTAATTTCCTTATCCAAAGACCTATTTGCCAAGGCAAAGTAAATTGCAGCAATAAGAATAAGAGCAAACATAAATATTATAAAGCCAGTATTTTTTGTTCTCCTTTTTTTCTTTCTAACATTTCGCTTATCCATCTACCACCTCATACATTTCGCTTGCATCAGATTTTTTTGCCCCATCGATGATATTTAAGACCCTTACTTTTAGCTTATTATTGCCAAAAATCACCTCTATAATATCGCCTTTATCAATCGTGGAAGAAGCCTTTGCAATTGAGCCATTTATCAAAACTCGCTCGTTTTCGCAAGCTTCTTTTGCAACTTGTCTTCTTTTTATAATTCTAGAATTTTTCAAAAATTTATCTACTCTCATAAATCAATTTTACTAGATATATGGTTTTTTATCCACTTAAATGAAAAGCTTTAGCAAATTATCTATCGATTTGCAAAAAAGACTCGAAATCAGGCGAATTTATAGAAAATATTATAATAGTATAATGGTATTGGTGATAATATGAACGATATTTTGCACATCGATTGCGATGCTTTTTACGCATCTTGTGAAGAACTTAGAAATCCAAATTTAAAAGATAAGGCCCTTGCTGTTGGCGGACTTAGTAATAAATCAATAATTACAACAGCAAATTATAAGGCTCGCCAATATGGCATACATTCTGCAATGCCGGTATTTATGGCAAGAGAACTTTGTCCAAATTTGATTCTAATTCCAGTTGACCACAAATATTACAGGCAAAAATCCAAGGAAGTTTTTGATATAATTAGACCCTTTGGAGAAATTTTGGAACAAGTTTCAATAGATGAGGCTTATCTTAAAATAAATAGCAACAATCCCCTAGCCTTAGCACAAAAAATCCAAAATGAAGTTTATAGCAAAACAAAAATTGGAGTTTCCATTGGAGTATCCTACAATAAATTTCTAGCAAAACTTGCTAGCGATTGGAATAAACCTAAAGGTATCAAAGAAATTTCCAAAGAGGATCTGCCAGAAATTCTCCTAGACTTAGACATATCCAAAGTCCATGGTCTTGGCAATCATGGAGTAGAAAAATTACAAAAAATTGGCATATATAAAATTTCCGACCTAATGAAATTAGACCTTTCCTACTTGAAAAATGCTTTTGGCAAGCAAGGAGAATACATATACAATGTAATTCGAGGAGAAGATAATAGAAAAGTAATAGAATCAAGACTTAGAAAATCCATAGGCAGAGAAAGAACATTTAGAGCAAACACCAAAAATAAAGATGTATTAGAAAACTATTTAAAACAAATATCAGAAAAACTAGAAGATGACATGAACAAAAATAATTTAATGGGCAAAACCGTAAATCTCAAAGTAAAAAATTCTAACTTCAAAATATATAGCAAATCAAAAACACTCCAAGAACCAATTTGTAAAAATGGAGACATATACCACATTTCCAAAGAATTGTTAGATGAAATATATAAGGGTGAAGAAATAAGACTAATAGGAATCTCAATTTCCAAACTATCAAAAAAAGAAACAAACCAGTTAAGTTTTTTGTAAAAATAATATTACACAAAAAAAGAAGTGCTAATTTCTAGCACTTCTTTTTACTTGCTGGTGCGGGATAAAGGAGTTGAACCTTCACGAGAAATTCTCACTAGATCCTAAGTCTAGCGCGTCTGCCAATTCCGCCAATCCCGCATGGGGTGAGTAGTGAGACTCGAACTCACGGCCTCCTGGGCCACAACCAGGTGTCTTAACCAACTGGACCATACCCACCAGGTCATTACCTATTTAGTATACACTATTTAAAATATAAGTCAAGCTTTTTTATAAATTTTATATACTTTTTAAGGCCGATTTTTTAATACGTTACTTATTATACAAATTTTTATTTTTCTTGTCAATAGGAAGTTGAATTTTTTTAAATAAAATGTAATTTTCCCAAATTATAGTAAAATACCTATGAGGTGAATTTATGAAAGGCAGAAAAACTATTCTAAAAATTTTTGCTATTGTTATAGCAATTGCAATGATCGCACCAATTATATATAGTGCATACGAATCAATGGCTAGATTATGATTGTCGAGAGTATTGATTATTCAGATAAATTAAATTTAGTTATTATCACTATTGATGGCGAGAAATTTTTGATTTCTTATGATCTGTATTATGATTTGAATCTAAGTTCTGAAAGCCAAATAGATTTTGATAGCTACAAAGTTATTTTAAAAGACGATCAATATAATAAGGCAAAAAATTTAGCTCTTAGAAAAATTTCTTTTAGTCCAAAATCTTCAAGCGAAATTAATAAAATTCTAAAAGGCCAACATTTTGACCAGGATATTATAGAGAAAACTATAAATTTCCTCAAAGATTTTGATTTGATTGACGATGAGGCTTTTGTTAGGAGTTTTATTACTGACAAGCATAATATTTCTAAGTGGCCAAAAAATAAAATCCGCTATGCTTTAAGATCTAAAAATATTGATGATTATATTATTGAAGAATATTTAAGCGAAATTAACGATGAAGATGAATATCAAAATGCCTATAATTTTGCTATTAACAAGGCTAAGGGAGATGATTCTTTTCAAATGAGACAAAAAGTTTTTAGATTTTTAGCTTCTAAGGGTTTTGATTTTGATATTATAAATAATGTTCTTGGAGATATTTTCCAATGACTTATGGTTATGTTTATATTTTAAGGTGTGCTGATAATTCTCTTTATACGGGTTGGTGCAGAAATTTGGAAAAAAGAGTTAATTTACATAATTCTGGCAAAGGTGCCAAATATACCAGAGCCAAGGGGCCTTGTAAACTTGTTTATTACGAGGAAATTTCTGATATGTCTGAGGCCCTAAAAAGAGAAATTGCTATAAAAAAATTAAGTAAGAAAAAAAAAGAAGAACTGGTAAAAAGTTTTAAAATTAATTGATTCTTTCTACCAGTTCTTTTTTTAGTGCTTAAATGCCATCTTTATTTTTTCAAAAAATGATATTTTAGGTATTTCTATTTTTTTATCTTCTAGCAAGTTTTCTATAACATCGTTAAAGTATTGACCGTTTTTGACAAGTCCTAAAAATCTTTTATTTTTAGCTTCGATGGCGTACTTATCATTTCTTATATCGTAATCTTCGCTTGCCTTGTTGATAAAGAAATAATCTCCTTCAATTTCCTTATTCAAGGAATCTGTATCGATAATTTCTATTATGATTTTATCTTTGATAAGATCCTTAGAAAGATTATCGATTACAAGATAATCATAGGAAATTTCGCTTAATAATTTTTCGACATCTTCTCCCCTAAATATATATTTATCTTCCAAAAGTGGACTTATGATAAAATCTAAGTTCTCATTTTCGTGGACAATTACCTTTTCTAATGGGGCAAGAGAAGAAAAATAATCTCCTATATCGTAAGTTATCATTCCATCTTTTTGAAAATAGTCTTCTATATTGGAATTTGGATTTCTCTTTGTCTGTAAAAGCAAGACTTTTCCAGTTTTTTGCAAATATTCTGCTAGATTTACCGAAAAATCTGTCTTGCCTATTCCTTCTTTTCCATTGATAATATATGTTTTCATTTTACTGCCTGACCTTAATTTCTTTTATTTGAATCGTTTTGGTTATTGGTAGAGTTGTTTTGATTATTTAGATTATTTGGATTTAGATTTTCAATTATATTTCCAATTTCATTTGTTGGATTATCTCCCATTTGTCCCCTATCAACATTTGCTCCTGTATCTCCAGTATTGGTAAGATATACATCTAAATCGAAATATTTTGCAACTATATCGCGCATAATGGCTGAAGCATTATAAGAAGTATCGCCTTGGGTTAAGACTATACTTATTGCAATTTCTGGATCATCATAAGGTGCAAATCCTACCATCCAAGCGTAACTGTCGTATTTTACTCCATCGGCATTTTCGCCTTCTACTTCTGCTGTACCAGTTTTTATACCGATTTCTACTGGCAGTTGTGATAAGATCTTATTATTTTGAGCTACAAGCAAGGCACCATATTTTATATCTTCAAGATATTTTCTATCTTTTAGGTCAATTCTGTTTCCTTCTGGAACATTGTTGAATAAAACATCTTGTGAATCATGATTTGTAACTTTGTCCACCAAGGTGTATTTGTAAAGATATCCGCCGTTTGTTAGGGTTGCAATCGCCCTATTCATTTGAATTGGCGTATATGAGTTTTGTCCTTGACCTATAACTATATTTAACATATCTGTTATATCCCAAACGGCTTGATTTAGATAAGTATATTTTATGGTATCGGCTAGACCTGCTCTTTGACCTTCAAGAATATGCTCTGGATCGTAACCTCTTTCATCCAAAAAGTCTAAAATTTTCTTACGTGTCCAGCTTTCAGGATCGTCTGTAAAGTTTACTATGTCTACTACATCATTTTCAAATTCGCTTTTTGATTTTTTTACATCATTTTTTAGGTGCAGTGGTAATTCTTTTTCCAGATAGTTTTTAAGCATTAATCTTGTTACTTCTATTTTCTTATTTATTGAAGGGATATTTCCTGTTGCTTCTTTTGGTATATTTATTTCTATGCCTGTAGGCTTATCTAGGCCTAATTTTTCTGCAGCAATTCTTATGTCGTTTAATTCTAACTTAACTCCGACAGATCTACCATCGCCTGGATTTTCGCCTAGAGCTAGACAATAGAAAAAGTAGTTACAAGAATCTCTAATTGCTCCATATAGATTTTCTTCACCATTAGTTGTGCCTTTTTCTGTCCAGATTAGACAATTAAATCTTCTATTTCCTATATCCAAAAATCCATGGCAAGTATTGATAGCTTGTGGGTCAAGTCCTTTTTCTAAGGCTGCAAGGCTTGATACAAGTTTAAATGTTGAACCTGGCATTACTGCAGTTTGACTTGCTATGTTTAACATTGGTCTTGGAACTAGTGGTCCGCTGTCTTCTTCTACTTGCAAGCTTTCCCAATCTGATTGAGAAATTCCTGTGGCAAATAAATTTGGATCGTAATTTGGTAAAGATGCCATAGCCAAAACTTGACCAGTTTTTACATCTGAGACTACTACTGCTCCACTTTCTGCATAGGCCGCTCTTCTTATTGGCATAAATAATCCATATTCTGATTCGTAAGCGTGGCCATTTCTAATGGCATCAAGAACTCCTGCCAAAGATTTTTCAGCTTGTTCTTGCAAGTCCAAATCAATTGAAAGATATAAGTCATCACCAGGTTCTGATGGGCTTTGAGATATGGTTTCTTTTCTATTGCCAGATGAATCGACTGTTACCAAGCTTTTGCCGTTTTTGCCCTTTAAGTTATCCTGATAAGATTCCTCAATTCCTGCCTTACCTATTATCTCATCTCTTAAATAATCACGTTTTTTGACGTATTTTTCAATTTCAGCTTCTGTTGCAATTGGTCCCATATATCCTAAAATGTGACTTGCCACATATCTATTTGGATATGATCTAATTGGTATTGTATTTACAGCTATTCCAGATGTTTTTTTGATATTTTCTTTTATCTTTAAAACTGTGGATTCATCGATATTATATACCAAGTTAATCGGCCTATATCCAAAGTTTCCTTGAGTATTAATCTTGTTATCTATCGTTAGGATTCCCAAGGCTTCTGTGTCAGAATAATCTTCCAATTTATTTATTTTTTTTAGGTATTGTAAGATAATTTTAGGATCAGTTTCCTTATTTAAGGTTTCGACAATTTTTTTGCTAGGATTTACCCTATCTTTGCTAGCATAATAGGTGTAAAAGTTTTTCTTTTCAATATTAAAGGTGTAATCCCATTTTTCAGGGTCATCATCGGTTACATCAATATTCGGATAAATATTATTTCTTGTGTTGGCATTTTGTGCCATGTATTTTACATCATTTGACAAAATCAACGGCTTTAGCAAGTTGTTTTTTTCTGCAAGTCTTGCCAATTCTTCTACTGGTGAACCTGCTTGTTGATTTTTAAAACTTACTTTTACCTTGTATTCATTTTTTTGATCGTCATTTTCGGTTATTACTTCTGTTTCAAAATTTGCGTAGACACCAAGATTTTCCAATTGTTGAATCAAAATATCTGCAGGTATAACATAAGCTCCATCATCCTTAACTACAGCTTGAGTTAAGACATCGCTTATGGTTGAATTTTTTACAATTTCGTAGAAATCATCGCATACTTTGCTATTAAGGTTGATTTTTTGATAAACTTTTGATAGTTTTGCTTTTTTCTCTACAAAATCCTCATCTGCTTTTACTGCACAAGGTTTTAAAACTATACTTCCCAATAGATTATTTTGATCTAAAATATCGTAGGCAAGCTTTCTTGCAAATGAATTTTCAAGCACTGATAACAATACCGATTTATCGTCGCCTATGGCTTTTACAATATCTTCCATCGGATCATCGTTAATATCATAGCCAATTGATTTTAATTTTTCTGCAGAGTTTTCTTTAAAAGTAACTCTTAGATTGCCATTTTTTTGACTTACATGGCAAGGAATATCTATTCCACGCTTTTTTAGGGCCAAAAGAGCAGTTTTTACGGTTTCGTATTCAATATTGTCATCTTTGTAGGTTGAGCTTATAAATTCATTTACCAATTCATTATCTACAAGTGTTGAAACTACTAGCTCATTAGGCATTTGCCCTAGGATAAAGTAATCTTCAGTCCTTTTGTAGGCAAAGGAATTAAGCTTTATGGCAAAGTCGTTGGTGTAATTAATTCCATCGCTTTCTAGAATTTTAACAAGTTCTGATATGTTTTTTATCCTATCTTCTGGATCAAGATTTGAAAGCTCATCTTTGTAAATTTGAATTGTAAAAGCTGGTATACTTGTTGCAAGCAGCTTACCATTTCTATCGTAAATATTGCCACGGCTTGCAAGATCGTCTACTTCCTTAACTTTTCTATTATCTGATAAATCTCTATAATAATCTCCTTGACTTATCATTACTGTGTGAAGTCTTATTACAATTATCGCTAGTAAGATTACTACTAATATTTGTATAAAACTTAATCTTTTTTCTTTTTGATTTCTCACTAGTTTTCACCCCTACATCCTATATGTTGGAATATACATAATTTTTTTAACTAATCCTATATAAATAAAGTATATAAGTCCGTTTAATAGAGATTCTACAATTAGTGGCAATGGCAAATAATTAAAAAATCCAGATTGGCGGGTTAAAATATAATAAATTAAACTTAGCAATAGAAAATTAAAAATGCTTGCTAGTATTGTCAAAATAAAGCCAGTCATTTTACCTTTTCCAAATCTAAATGAATCGCTAGCTACAAAAGATCCGATCAAAAAATATGATAAGGCTCTTACTCCAATAAAGCTAGTAAAGAGAAAATCTTCTAATAAGCCAAAGAATAGAGCAGCGTAGCTACTAGTTTTGCAAGATAAAACTTGGCTAATTGCTACAATTGCTGGCAAAAGCAAATTAACATTAGCTCCAAAAATATCAATTTTTGAAAATATGGTCGTTTGTAGGATGAATGATACTAGTAAAATTATAAAAGTTTTAAATTTATTCATTGGCTTTTACATCCTCCATTTCTCCATCTTCATTTATTTCATCATTAGAGAAATCGGCATCTCTTTTTAGGACTAGAACCCTATAAAGATGGCTAAAGTCTACTGGTGAATTGATTGTAATATTTTTTCTTAGTGAATCTTCGCTCATGGAAACATTGTTTATCTTTCCTATATATATTCCAAAAGGATAAACTCCTCCCAAACCACTTGTAAGAATAATATCGGAATTTTTGGCATCGCCATCGACATCTAGCATAAAACCTTGGATTGTTTTTGCTGTGAATTTATCGATTATACCATAATCATTGGATCTGGCATTTACAAAGGAAACGTCATTGGCTTCATTATTTATCGTTATAATTCTTGCAGTATTTTCAAAAACTTTGCTAACTTTACCAACTAAGCCAGTATAATAATAACTATCTCCAATTGCTTGTAAAATTATATCATTTTCTTCAATTCCATCAGCTCTTCCCTTATCAATTGTAAAAGTTTCAGCCATGGAATTAAGATCGGAATTTATAACGCTGGCCTTAATATAGGTGTTATTAGATTTATCTATAGCTTCTTTTTCATCTTTTAGAAATTTTTCCTTATTTATTATTGAATTTAATCTTGCATTTTCTAAAACCAAAGATTTGTTTAAGGCCTCTAATCTATTTACTTCAGCTCTAGTTTCCTTAGAACCTACAGTTTTTTCAACTTGTTCTATTATCTCTGATGAGATTGAATAAGTTACTTTCTCTATCGGCTTAAAGATAGTATTTGCCAAATTAGATCCAGCGCCAGAAATTTTATCCGTTTGGGAAGAAATTCCTATTAGAAATATTAGAATTATTAGTGTAATTATAAAAGATTTGTTTGATTTTTGTTTTCTTCTATATGTCATTTTTTCCCTACTTGCGATATTTAAAAAATCTTTCTGGATCTTCGAGAATTACTCCTGCACCGTTGATGGCATCTGTTAATGGATTATCTGAAACATTGGAATTGATATTGGTCTTTGTTTCTATAAATTCTCTTATTCCTTTAAGCAAACTAAATCCACCTGTTAAATAAAATCCATCTCTTTTTATGTCAGCGGTTAATTCTGGTGGAATTTGTTCAAAAACTTCATAGATTCCATTTACAAGCTCATCTGCATAAGGCAAAATAATTTCCACCAAGTCTTTACTGGTGATTTCTATAGATTTTGGGCTAGCTGAAAGCATGTCTCTGCCTTCAACATTCATGGTCAAATCCTTATCTTTTATTTTTAGGCTTAGAATATTTACCTTGATTTTTTCTGCAGTATTAAGACCTATATCTAATTTTCTAATATCTCTAAAATAATCCACTATTTTTTGGTCGATAAAATCTCCACCCTTATTGATGGATTTGCCCGCAACTATGCCATTTAAAGATATCACAGAAATTTCTGTGCTTCCAGCTCCCATACTTATGATCAATCTTCCCTTAGGATCTTCTGGTGATAAATTCATGCCAAAAGCTTGAGCCAAAGTTTGCTCAACTAAAATAATATCTCTAGATCCTGCATGCAAAGCTGCATCTAAAATCGCCCTAGTTTCTATATCTGTAATTCCTGATGGAATACAAAGGACAATTTTGGCTTGTATAAGCGACATTCCAGGATTTACCTTGGCGAAAAAATAATTTAGCATAGCCTCTGTTAGGTTAAAATCACTAATAACTCCGTTAACTATCGGCTTTACAACTTGCAAATTTGACGGAGTTTTGCCCATCATTTCCTTAGCTTTTTCTCCAATAGCTAAAACTTTTGTATTTGTATCATCAAGTACCATAATAGAAGGTTCGCTTAAAATTATTCCTTGATTTTTCTTATATACTAGTACATTGCTAGTTCCTAAATCAATTGCAAAATCATTTGCAATCATTCTAAATTTCATCTAATTATTGCTCCTATATATAATTTTCTCTTTTAAAACTATAATAATCGTTCTCACCTATTATTATATGGTCAAGAACGGTAATATCTAATAATTCACCAATTTTTACAAGCCTATCTGTTATAGCAAAATCATCCTTTGATGGTTTTGGATTTCCTGATGGATGATTATGGGCAAAAATTATGCTTTTTGCCGATTTTTTAATAGCAGATTTAAAAGCTTCTCTAGGATGAACTAAAGATTGGTCTAGCGTTCCTTTGCTAATTAGTTCTTTAGATATTATAACATTTTTTGTATCAAGTAGGATAGCATAAAAGTATTCGTTTTTGGCGTTTTTCAATTCATCTTTTAGATAAAAAAACACATCCTTGCTCTCTTTTATACTTTTTATCTCTTTTTGATTAAGTCTTTGGGCAATTCTTCTGCCAAATTTTAGGCTTGCAACAACTTTGCTAGCCTTGGCATTTTTGATTCCATTAATTTTGCTTAATTCATTTACCTCAATATCAAGCAATTCCTCATAAGAAAATGTGTTTAAAATTTCCTTAGCAAGCTCGATTGCGTTTTTATCCTTTGTCCCAGTTGATAAGATTATCGCCAAAAGTTCCTCATCTGTTAAGCTATTCGAACCTTCTTTGATTAATTTCTCACGAGGTCTATCATCTTCATCAAAATCTTTTATCGATCTTTTCATTTTTAATATCTCCAAAATTTATCTTATACATGTGACTAGTTATATAATTTACGCTTAAACCAACAAAAAAACTTGTAAATATTCCCATAATAACCAATATTGGAAAATAAAGATACATTTTTATATTTCCCATTACAAAAGATGCAACTAATATTTGACCAAAATTATGAAAAAATGCACCAATTTCACTTATTCCAACAAAACTAAAGGTTTTACCCCGTAATTTTAAACTTATTCCCATGGCAAGGGCTGAAAAAATAGCTCCACTTATCGAATAAAAAAACGAGCTTACAGATCCTGTAATAAGCATTAGCAAAAAAGATTTTAAAATTCCTACAAGCAAGGCGTATTTTAATGGATATAAATATAGGCAAATTAAAATAATCATATTGGAAAAACCAAGTTTTGCACCAGGAGTCGGGACTGGAAGTGGAATCATCTGCTCTATTAAAGAAATTGCAAGGGCCATTGCTGTAAGTAAGGCTACATTTGTAACTTTCTTTGTACTATTCATTTTACCTTACCACCTTGTCAATTTCTGGTTGATTTTTTGGATTTTTATCGACAATTTCCAAAAAAACTTTGTTGGGTAAGCAAATAATTGTTTCACCACTTTTGCTAATGTCATGCATATGTACACAAATTTGATCTGGGCAATTGGCCTCATACATTGTTACCTTGCCATTTTTTATGATGATTTTATTGTAATGATTTTTATCTTCTAAAACTATTTCTCTATCGATACTTAAATCATATTCTCCATATAGTTTTGAGTCTTTTTCAATTCTTAAAACTTTTGGTGAATTGCTATTAGTTTTGCCTAATAATACTGCTAATATTATGCTTAATACCAATAAAGCCAAAGATAAAATTATATCTGCCCTTTTGATTTTCATAAAAATACCTCATTATATGAGTTTATATTAAATTATTTTTATTGTCAATTAAAGAATAAGTAAATTTAGGTCAAAAAAATAAACCGGCTAACCGGCTTATTTTACAATTTATTTATATACTTTAATACACTTGTTTGGACACTTATCAGCTGCTTCTTGCAATAAAAGCAAATCTAAATCAGGATTGATATTTTCTTCTGATAGGTTTTTCTTCATTTCAAAGCCTTCTGGATAAGTTTTGGCACATATTGTACAACCAATACAAGCTTTGCTACATTTCTTTCTAGCGTCCTTTCCTTTTTCTTGGTTTGAACAAAGAACTACTGCTTTTTGATCAAATGGTACTAAGGTTATTATGTCTTTTGGACAAATTTTAACGCATTTTCCACAAGCAACGCACTTGTTACGATCTACAAGAGCAAGACCATTATGGACATGTATGGCATCAAATGGACAAGCTTTTTCGCAAGATCCACATCCTAAACAACCATAATTACATTCTTTTTTACCGCCAAATAGGGAAATTTGCGCTCTACAATCATTTATTCCTGCATATTGGTATTTATCTTTTGCGCTTTCGCAATCGCCATTGCATTTTACTACGGCTACTTGCTTTTGTCCACTTGCAACAGTTTCAACTCCCATAGCTTTTGCAACATCTGCTGTTGTTGCTGGCCCACCTATTACGCAAGCGTCAACTGGAGCTTCTCCATTTGCTATGGCCTTTGCACAACCATCACAACCTGGATATCCACAAGCTCCACAGTTAGCTCCTGGCAAGGCAGCTCTTACTGATTCTTCTTCTATTGAGGTTTCTACATGAAATTTCTCGCTAATTACTCCCAAAGCTATGGCAAAGATAAATCCTAATAATGCAAGTACGATCACAGGGGTTATAATACTAGTCATTTCTACCTCCTATAATCCTGCAAAACCCATAAAGGCTATTGACATAAGGCCTAGGGTTATTAATGATAATGGAGCTCCTTTGAAAGCTTCTGGCATATCATTATCTTGAGTTTTTTCCCTTAAAAATGCAAGTATCAACAAAGCTAGCATAAATCCTACTGATGCAGATATTGCATATACTAAAGTTTGAATTAGGTCATAACCATTGTCTATAACTTTTATTGCAACTCCCAAAACTACACAGTTTGTAGTTATCAATGGCAAATAAACACCAAGAGCTGCATATAAGCTTGGTAGTGATTTTTTCATTACTGCTTCTACTGATTGAACTAAAGTTGCAATTACAAGTATAAATACAACTGTTTGCAAATATTGAATGTTAAATTTTTCTAACAAATAATATTGAATAATCCATGTGATTAGGGAAGCTAGTGTAATTACGAAAACTACTGCAAATCCCATACCAGTTGCGGTTTCTACTTTGCTTGTTACACCAAGTGTTGGGCAGATACCTAAGAATTGTCCTAATACATAGTTAGATACAAAAATTGTTCCTATTATTATTGAAATTAAGCCACTCATTTTTATCTCCTAATTTGCTTTCTTTTTCTTACTTGTCAATGCAGCAAATCCTGCAAACAATAAGCCTAGCAAGATAAAAGATGATGCTGGTTGTAAGAAAAATCCTATCGTGTATTCTTTTGCAATAATTCGTACTCCAAATAAAGTTCCTGAACCAAAAAGCTCTCTTATAGATGCAAGTATTGAAATGGCAATAGTATAACCTAAGCCTTGGCTAATTCCATCTACGATTGATTCTATTGGACCGTTTTGTGAAGCAAATCCTTCAGCACGAGCAAGAATTATACAGTTTACTACTATAAGTGGAATGAAAATTCCTAGAGATTTATCTAAAGCTGGTGAGTATGCTTTTATTAACATCTGTACGATAGTTACAAATCCTGCTATAACTACTATAAATGATGGAATTCTAACTTCATCTTCTATGAAATTTCTAAGTAGGGATATTACTAAGTTACTCATTGTCAATACAAAAATTACTGCAATTCCCATTCCTATAGCATTAGTTAAGCTTGAAGATATAGCTAATACTGAACACATACCAACCATTTGTACAAGTACTGGGTTGTTTGTTAATACACCATCTTTAAAAATTTTGCCGAAATCGTGTTTTTTCTTTTCTTCTGTTTTTTCTTCTACATTTTCAATAGGTCTATCTATTTGTTGTTCCATAATAACTCCTATTTAAGCTTCTCTAATACGCTTCTGGCATCGTTGATACCACGAAGGATTGTAGTTGTTGAAATTGTGGCACCAGAAATTCCTACGATCTCATTTTCGCCACCTGTTTTTGAAGCCTTAACTTCACTATCCATACTAACTCCTACAGTTCCTTCTTTGAAAGCGTCTTCTTCCATTTGTTGACCAAATCCTGCTGATTCGGAATGGCTTAGTGGTGCAAAACCAGTGATCTTATTTTCGCTATCCACACCAATTAAAAATTCTATATTTCCACCATAACCACCAGGTGAATTAATTTGAAATACATAACCATCGCCATCAGCTGAGCTTGCCTTATATACATTTGTGACAGTATCTGGTTTTTCAACTTCAACTTCTTCATATTTATCAGCTGGATAAACAATTGCCAATGATTGTTTTAGCTCTTCTGCCTTTCTTTCAGCAATAACTGGTGCTGTCATATTATTGGTAAAGGCTAAAAGCAAACCTGTTACAGTTGTAATAAGAAGTAATTTTAATCCAAGTTTTAAACTTTTATTCATTTTCTACTCCTTTGTTTTTTGTATAATCAACACCAAATACTTTTGGCATAGTATATTTTTCTATGATTGGTACTACAAGGTTTGCAAGTAATATTGAATAGCTTACACCTTCTGGATATCCTCCAAAAGATCTTATAATAGCAGTTAAAAATCCTGCCAAGACTGCAAATACAATTTGACCATTTGGTGTTACTGGGCTTGTTGTATAATCTGTTAGCATGAAAAATGCACCAAGTAACATTCCACCTGATAAAATATCTCTTAAAATATTATCAAAACCGTTGAACAAACCTAGAAGTACGCTTGCTGTCACTATGTATATTAAAGGCATTTTGACACTTACTACTCTTCTGATTAGTAAATAAATAAAACCTATTATCAAAGCAAGTGCTGATACTTCTCCTAATGATCCAGGAATATTTCCTAAGAATAAATCCATTAATTTATAGCTTTCTGGATCAGATAAAGGTGTTGCAGATGTTATTGCAGCAATATCTACTCCATCTTTTAGTTGTGAAATTTTATCTGGAGCTATGAAATTTGTCATCGCACTTGGCCATGATGCAAGCATAAATGCACGAGCTGCCAAGGCAGGGTTTACAATATTTTGTCCAATTCCACCAAAGGCCATTTTTACAACAACTATTGCAAAGGCTGCTCCTATAACAATTTGCCAAACTGGTAGTGTGCATGGTACGTTAAAGGCTAACAAAATACCAGTAACTATAGCTGAGCAATCTTTTATAGTATTTTCCTTTTTTACTGCTTTGTTAAACAAAGTTTCTGATAGTAGGCATGTTAAAACTGATACAGCTATTAATATTAAAGCTCTTAAACCAAAATAATAAATTGCTGCAAGTCCAGCAGGTACAAGTGCTATTACTACATCTAGCATTTCCTTTTGGACACTTCTATTACTTCTCACATGAGGAGAAGATGTAACTAATAATTTTTCTGTATTTTCCATATTTCTCCCCTTATTTTCCTGCTTGTCTTATTTGTCTTTTGCCAAATCTTATAGCTTCAACTAAAGGTCTTTTTGATGGACAAATATAAGAGCAAGATCCACATTCTATACAATCCATAATTCTGTATGATTCTGCCATATCTAATTTTTCTTTTAGGGCAAATTTGTGAATATACAAAGGCATTAAATTAACTGGGCAAACTTCAACGCATCTTGCACATCTTATACAAGGCTCAGTAACTTGTGGAATTGCTTCTTCTTTAGTTTGAACTAATATACAGTTTGTAGCTTTTTCAATTGGTTTATCGTTTGTTGGTTGAGCAATTCCCATCATTGGACCACCGTTTATGATTTTGCCGATTTCCCCTTTTGTACCAGCTGCTTGATCTATTGCATATTCAAAAGCTGTACCTATCTTTACCAACATATTTGTTGGTTTGTTAATATTATGACCTGTTACAGTCATTATTCTTTCATACAAAGGTTTATCATAATAAATTGCTTCATAAACTGCATTTACTGAAGAAACGTTTGATACATTTACTCCGACATCCATTGGTAAACCACCTGATGGAACATGTCTATGAAGTACTGCATCAATAATTCTTTTTTCATCGCCTTGTGGATATTTGGTGGCTAATTTTACTACTCTTAGTTTTACTGGAGCCTCATAATTTTTTAGATAATTTGCTATGCTTTCGTAAGCTTTTGGCTTATTATCTTCGATTGCTATGATTCCTTCTTTGGCATCAACTACCTTTACTAATAAAGAAAGTCCTTTTACAATCGCTTCAGGCTTGTTTTTAAGTATGTAATCATCACATGTGACATAAGGCTCACATTCTGCACCGTTAACAATTACTGTATCAATTGGTTTTGGAGGAGTGTATTTGATGTGAGTTGGAAAAGCTGCTCCACCCATTCCTACAATTCCTGCATCCTTGATTTTGCTAACGATTTCTTCTTTGCTTAAGTCTACATGCTCATTTAATATGTACTCTTTGTTTTGATCAAAGCCTTCTGTATCAATTACTACAGCTTGAGCATTTTTTCCTGATGCTGTTTGTATATCAATGATATCTGTAACAACGCCAGCTACTGATGAGTGAATATTAGCTGAAAAATTACCGACTGCTTGACCGATTAATTGACCAACTGCCACTTCATCTTTTTTGTTTACTAAGCACTTACTAGGGGCACCTATGTGTTGAGTAAGTGGAATTACCACTTGTTTCGGAACTTCAAGAACTAATAGATTGCTATTTTCTGATAGTTCCTTAAACTCATCTATATGTACACCCTTTTTAAATGTTAAAACATCTTGGGCCATATTTCTCTCCTTTTTTTCTTTTGCTCTCTTATATTATAAATTAAATTGTTAAATTTCTCAATCATTATCTTATATCCGATAAAATTTGGTCAATAAATTTCATGTAATTATTGTAAGATAATTGTCCCAAATCCGATAATTCCATGTTTGTAGGCAAGCCATCTTTGTAAAAAGTTTTGTATACATTATAATTTGACAATACCTTAGTCACATATTGTCTAGTTTCATTAAAAGGAATTTTTGAAATATCTGGATCGTCTTTATTTAATAAGCCCTCATCTATCCATTTATCAACATTTCCTACTCCGCCGTTGTAGGCTGCAAGGGCAAGCTCTTTGTTATTGTAATATTTGAAAAGATAATCATAATAACCTACGCCTAAATTAAGGTTATAATCGATATCGTTTAATTTTTCTGGATAATACTTTTCACCTATAACTTCTGCTGAATGTTTGGCGGTTTCATCTAATAGTTGCATAAGTCCCTTGGCATTTTGGTGGCTTTGGGCATCGTTATCAAAATCAGACTCGACTTTTACAATTGCTGCAGTCAAGAGCGGATCAACATTGTATTTATCGGAATATTTTTTTATTTGATCTTGGTAATTTATCTGAGTTCTTGAGGTCTGATAAGCTATTATTCCATAACTTAGGCCAATAACCGTAAGTATTGTTAGGATTATAAAACCAATAATTTTTCCTAAAAATTTTAAAACTTTCATATTAAATCCTTTTTTTCTAAAATTTCTTTTAATTTTTTATTTAGTTCATCAACTGACGAACTATTATCAAAAACTACTTGACTTTTATCTATCATATTTTCTGTAGTTTTTTGACTTTCTATCTTGGTTTTGGCAAAAGTTAAATCTATGCCATCTCTTTTTGCTAGTCTTTGCAACTGAACTTGCTCATTTGCGGTAACTAGCCAAATTTCATCTGCAGCAAATTTTTCCTTCATTTGAAAATACAAGGGGATTTCAATAAATACAACTTTTTTTGAAATTCGGTCAATTTCTCTGTTTATTTCTTCTAAGATATTTTTATGAGTGAGCTTATTTAGTAAAGATAGTTTCTTAGGGTCTGAAAAAATAATTTCTGCTAATTTTTTCTTATCTAAAATTTCTCCTTCAAAAGCCTTTTCAAAACATCCGGAATTTTTGATAGCAAGATAATTTTTTTCACCTTTTTCTAGTAGTTTTTTGTTGATTTCATCAGCTGATATTAGATCGAAACCATATTCCTTCAAAAGATTTGACAAGGTTGATTTGCCCGAAGCAATCGTTCCAGTAATTACAATTTTACTTGGATTCATACATACTTTCTCCACTGTCAATTTCGACAAGCAATGCCACTTTAAGTTTTGCTGCACTTTCCATAGAATCCTTTAATATCTTTTCAGCTTTTTGTTTATCTTCAATTGTTGATTCTAGGATAATCTCATCGTGGATTTGTAGGATTATTCTAGCATTTACTTTCTCTTTTTTGAGATTTTCGTAAGTTTTTATCATTGCAATTTTTATAATATCTGCAGCTGTTCCTTGGATTGGAGTGTTTAAGGCAACTCTTTCTCCAAAACTTCTTACATTAAAATTCTTAGAAGAAATTTCTGGTATATATCTTCTCCTATTAAAAAGTGTTTGAGTATAGCCTTTTTCTCTTGCATCTTTTACTATATCTTCCATGTATTTTTTGATATTTGGATAAGATTTTTTATAATTATCTATATATTCTTTGGCAACTTTTCTTGGTATATTTAGATTTTGCGACAAACCATAATCGCTTATACCATATATTATACCAAAATTTACAGCCTTAGCTTTGTATCTTTCCTCTTTTGTGACCTCATCTATCGGTCTTTTAAATACTTCTGAAGCTGTTTTTGTATGAATATCAACTCCATGATTAAAAGCATCAATCATATTTTGATCATTTGCCAAGGACGCTAAAATTCTAAGCTCGATTTGAGAATAATCTGCATCAATTAAAATCATTCCAGGACTTGCCTTGAAAGCTTTTCTAATTTTCCTGCCTTCTTCAGTTCGAATCGGTAGATTTTGCAAATTTGGTTCTGTTGAAGATAATCTACCGGTTGATGCGATATTTTGTCTAAAGGTTGATCTAATTTTTCCATCTTCGTCTATAGAATTTTCCAAGCCTTCGATGTAAGTTGAACGCAATTTATACATTTCTCTGTATTTTTCAATCTTTGGTATTATTTGATGCTTATCTCTAAGTTTTTCCAAAACTTTGGCATCTGTTGAAAATCCAGTCTTGGTTTTCTTTATTACTGGTAAATCTAAATCCTTAAATAAAATTTCGCCCAATTGCTTTGGAGAATTTATATTAAATTCACTTCCAGCCAATTCGTATATGTCTTTTGTTAGATCTTCTAATATTTGGTCGATTTCTTTTTTCAAATCTTCCAAGACATTGATATCAGTCACAAAACCATTTATTTCCATATCGGCTAAGACTTTTGATAGTGGGATTTCAATATCCTTGTAAAGATCTAGCATCTTGTAATTTTCTAATTCTCCTATAAGTTTTTCTTTGGAATTTTCTAGTGTGTACAAAAAAGAAGCCATATAATTATATAATTTTTCTTCTTCAAGTTCTTCTAAAGCTATTTTTTTAGCACCCTTACCTAGCAAATCACTTTCATTTAAAACTTCTTTGTCAGAAAAAGATTGGCTTAAATTTTTGATATCGTAGGAAGATCTTGATGGATCGATTAGATAATGCATGAGCATTAAATCATCATAAGCCATATTTACATTTATTCCTAATTTATCGAGCAAAACCAAATCTTCTTTTATATCAAAAGAAATTTTGTTAACTTTGGGATTTTCAAAAACTTCCTTAAAACTTTCGACAAATTTCTCATTTGGATCAATTATATAACTTTGTGAACTGCTAGTTTTTATGGCAATTTTATAGATATTAGAATGGATATAATTTTCACCATCAAAAAATGATTTAAAATAAAATTCTTTTTCTTTATTAATATTTTTTAATAGTTTTTCATAATCTTCTGTAATTATATAGTCAAAGTCATGGATTTTTTCATCCTTGGTCTTACTATTATTTTCAAGTTTTTCTAAAAATCTATTGAAATTGTATTTGGAAAATTTTTCCTTTAGTTCTTCGATATTAGCCTCTCCCAAAGCTAAATCACTTAGATCTAAATCTACAGGTGCATTGGTAACAATAGTTCCTATTTTTTTGCTAAGATATGCTATATGCTCATTGTCAATTAGGCTTTCTTTAGTTTTTTTGCCAGAAACTTCATCTATGTGTTCGTAAAGTCCTTCCAAAGATCCGTATTCTTTGATAAAGCCTATAGCTTTCTTAGGTCCAATGCCATCTACTCCAGGAATATTATCAGATTTATCGCCCTGTAAGCCTTTTACATCTATCAGTTGTTTTGGAGAAAGACCATACTCTTCTTTTATGGAATCAACGGTATATTCTGCCATATCGGATATGCCTTTTTTGGTTAAATATACAAAAATATTATCATCTACTAATTGCAAATAATCCCTATCGCCAGTTATTATTACAACTTTATAGCCATCTTCTTGACCCATATTAGCATAGGTGCCAACTATATCATCTGCCTCATAACCTTCAAGGTCTGTGTATTTGATATTCATAGAATCTAAAATATCTTTTAAAATTCCAAATTGATAAGAAAGCTCTGACGGCATCTTATCTCTTGTGGCCTTATAATCTTTAAATTCCTCATGACGGAAAGTCTTGCTACTTCTATCGAAGGCTACAAGCACAGAATCCGGCTTATATTTATCAAAGGCATTTTGATACATGGTCAAAAAACCATACACTCCATTTGTCATTACCCCATCGTTATTAGTTAGATTTGGCAAAGCAAAAAACGCCCTAAATATTAAAGAAGAACCATCTATTAGCATTAGTGTTTTACTCATTACTCACTCCTTAACTAATAGTATAACTTAAATAGGAAATAAATTAAAGATAATCTATAAATTTAACAAATAAAAAAGACCACAAATGAACTGACCCCCAAAAGTTAGACCTAAAAACTAACTAACGGAGGTCAGTTTTTTAATGGCAAAATATAGCACAGAATTCAAAATGAAAGTAGTAA
>QWCE01002060.1_pt1 | contig 26674 bp, 26 predicted proteins | sample 1972531 | NCBI WGS metagenome assembly QWCE01 (sample SAMN09866716, study PRJNA288562) | Human gut metagenome isolate term4_stool, whole genome shotgun sequencing... | reverse complement strand
CGGTGCAGTGCCGTCCTGTGCAGGGGCATCCGGGGTCACGGCGGGGTCTGCCGGGGTCACCTCCGGGGTGGACGGGACGTCCGGGGTGCTGGGCGTGTCAGGCGTGTCCGGGGTGTCGGGGGTGCTGGGCGTGTCCGGTTCACTGGGTTTCGGGGTCAGTTTGGGCAGCACCACATGCTTGGTCTGGCCGCACTTGTCAATGCTGCAGACGTAGTCTGCATAGCCGTCCTTTTCCAGCGTGGGCTCCACGACCTTGCCCACCAGCTTCCAGTCGTGCAGGTCCTCGTCCTTCAGCTTGGTGATGTCAACAATTTCGGGGTGCTCTTCCATGTACTTGCGGTTGTGGACGACCTTGGTGAGGGTGCCGCCGTCGATGGTGCAGTGGTGATTCCAATAGGGATCAATTTTTGCATAATAGTCAAGTGTATCCGGTAATTTAAGTTCTTCTTTAGTCACGGATGCGTTTTTGTAATAGTTGATAACGACAGAGTTCTTTTCACCGAGATTGGAAGAGCCGTCCTCGTTGTAGTCGGCACTGGTGGGAATTTTGTAAACGCGCTTTCCGGTTTCAGGGTCGGTAACAGGTTCTCCGATGCCATCGGGCACAGAATCATCATTTTGATATACATTGACGACGGTATCACCGGTGCTGCCGTCAATCGTAAGGTTCAGCTTGCCGTCTTTGGCGCCGATTGCAGGATAATCCTTGCGAAGGTTTTTGTTATCATCATAGGAATTAATAGCATTGACCGTGCCGCCGGTAATACGAATTGTCGTGTTGCCGTCACCACTGCTATAGGCATTGCCGATGGCGGGCGCATTGGTAGAACCAATGGCTGTCACATTGGCATTTTCCGCAATTGTGATCGTAAGATTTCCGTGATGGCCATTTTGGCTGGAACCGATTGCCGTTGTTCCATTTTTGCCCTCGGCATGGACCGTGGCGTTGCCGGAGATCGTGATGGTCGTATCGCCGCCTCCCCACGGACGGCCATCGCCGATGGCGGAACCGAATTCGCTATAGGCATCGACAACGGCGTTTCCGGTAATAGTGACATCGTTGCCCTCGAGACCGCCGCCAATGCCTGCACCGCCATCTCCGCTTGCCGTGACGTGAGCATTGCCTTCAATGCGGATGTTTTTTGCCTTACCGTTGGTGCCGCCGCCGATGCCTGCACCATCCTCACAACCGCCGCGGGCAGTGACTTCACCGCCCTTAATTGTAATATTGGAAGTGTTGGCCAAATCACCGCTACCGCCGCCGATACCAGCACCATCATAGAAACCGCCTGCCAGCAGCGTGCCAGTGTCCCTGCCAACGGCATTTCCGTTTTCGTCCTTGTCTTTGGTAGAACCATCATCATTCTTATCGTCCTTGATGGTGAGGGTGCCGGTGCCGTTTGCGTCTGCTTTTTCAATACCGGCGTGGTGTCCATCGCCGCTGAGAACGGTGTTGTCGCCGTTCAGTTCAAGGTTGGTGTCGCCATTGCCCTTGATCTCGATGGGTGCCGAGCCGGTGTTATTCCAACTGGACTCCGTCTCAATGTGCACATTATCCAGGGTCACATTGGCGGTGTCGTCCTTCTCTTCGGCGGTAATGGTGACGGTGTTGGAAGTGGTCTCGCCTTTGGTGGTCAGGACGATGTCGGAATCTTCGCGGTCTTTGATTGCGCCCTTGTCATCCGTCACATAGGTGCCTTCGTCCTTATCCGCCCACTGGGTGATGGACTGGACACCATCTTTGGCCACGATCTCCACACTGCCGTCTTTTACATTGTATTCTGCCGCAAACGCCGCTGTGGCGATGGACGAGACCATGGCCACCAGAGCCGCTGTGGACAGCACCCGCAAGGCAAGCTGTTTTTTCACATTTTTCCGCATTGCAAAACCCTCCAAACAAAAAAACTTGCAGAGACGTGAACGTTACCGGGAACGATACCGAAAACCGGCAAAAACCGGAACTTCAGGGCAGAAAAACACATAGCCGTGCATTTTCATGCCCGGCGTCTCTTTGCAGCACAAGTATAGTGCTGTGCTGCGGAAAATGTCAAGACAAAATGCTGAATTTTCGGGGGGGGGGTAGGCAATTTTGTGGAACGAGCACAAAATAAGCCGAAAATTTGCGACAGAATGACAGGGCAAACCTGCACAAAAATCCGGAAGCAGACGGAAAATAGGTCAAACCTGTACACAAAAAAGAACGACTTTACAGCCGTTTCAAAAGGTTTCGGGCAGGGGTTCGGGCGGAGCGGGCGAGGGCACCGCCCTGCGGAATGCAGGAAAGCGGAGGAGGGAGCATCTCCCGGCAAAACAAAAGAGCCTGCAAACGCACGCAGCACGTTTGCAGGCTCTGGAAGCAGCGGTTACACCCTTGCCGCACCCTGATCCAGAATTTTATCGAACCGGGCAAAGAAGGTGATGGTAGTAATGGTGGCCGCCAGAATGTCGCTGACCGGCTCCGCCAGAAATACGCCGAACACCGGGGCTGCCACAAGATGCGGCAGAATAAAGATGAGCGGGATCAGCAGGATGATCTTGCGCAGGCAGGCCAGCAGCAGGCTCACCTTGGCCTGCCCCAGCGCCATAAAGCTCTGCTGGCAGGCGATCTGGAAGCCCATGGCAAAAATGCCGGCCATGTAAATGCGCATGGCCCAGGTGGTGTAGGAAATGAGTGCGGAATCGGAGGTGAAGATGCCTGCCACGGCCCCGGGTGCCAGCATCATGGCCAGCCAGAACAGGCAGGTGTATGCGCCGCACAGGGTCAGCTGGAACCGGAAAGCCTCCTTTACGCGGGGCTTTTTGCCGGCCCCGAAGTTGAAGCTCATCACCGGTTGGCCGCCCTGGCACACGCCCTGAATGGGCAGTGTGCACAGCTGGGAGGCGCTGGTGATCACGGTCATGGCACCCACAGCCACGTCGCCGCCGTAGCGGGCCAGACTGGAGCTGAAGCTGATGGAGAGCAGACTCTCGGTGGAAAGCATCACAAAGGTGGAGATGCCCAGTGCCAGCACCGGCAGGATGACCGGTTTTTCCAGCCGGAGAAACGCCCGGCGCAGGTGCAGGATCGTCTTTTTGCCGGTGAGGAATTGCAGGATCCACGCCGCGCCCACGGCCTGACTGAGCACGGTGGCAATGGCTGCGCCCTGCACGCCCAGCCCGAACCCGAAGATGAGGATGGGGTCCAGAATGATGTTGATCACGGCACCGATCACGGTGGTGAGCATGCTGGTCTTGGCAAAGCCTTGGGTGGTGATGAAGGGATTCATGCCCAGCACCAGCAGCACGAACACCGAGCCGAGAATGTAGAGGCGGCTGTAGCTCAACGCATACGGCAGGGTGGCGTCACTGGCACCGAACAGCCGCAGCAGCGCGGGCGCACCCGCATAAAAGCCGATGGTCAGCACCACTGCAAAGAGCATCAGCACCGTAAAGCTGTTGGAGATGATCTTTTCGGCCTGCTGCCGGTCCCCCTGCCCCAGTGCAATGGCGGTGCGCGGTGCACCGCCCGCGCCCACCAGCATGGCGAACGCGTTCAGCAGCATAAGAATGGGCGTGAACAGTCCCACGCCGGTGAGCGCGGCTGCGCCGATGCCCTCAATGTGCCCGATGTAAATGCGGTCTACGATGTTGTACAGCAGGTTCACCACCTGCGCCACCACGGCGGGGATCATCAGCTGCAGCATCAGCTTTTTTACGCTGCCGGACCCCATGTCCTGTTTTGCCTGTGCCATGGAACAAAAACTCCTTTTGCTTCAAATTTGAACTATATCCTCTATATTATACTCAAAAACCGCAAAAAAGCCAGCCCTTTTTTGCAAAAACCTCTGCACCTCGCAAAAAATACCCCCAAAAAGGCCCGGCCTGCGCTGCAGACCGGGCCCGGCACCGGGGAGAAAAGTGTTGACGGAAGGAGACTTTTTTGCTATACTGTATAAGGTTTATTCTGGACCGGGGCCGCCTCCCAAGGCAGGACGAAACCCCTACACAGCCCGGAATTTCCGGCAAAAACATAACGTGGAGTAGTACTCAAGTGGTCGAAGAGGCGTGACTCGAAATCTCGTAGGCCCTGCAAGGGGCGCCAGGGTTCAAATCCCTGCTACTCCGCCAAGGTCACAGTTTCTCACGGAACTGTGACTTTTTATTTTACCGAAACAGCTGGATCAAATGGATAGGACCACCTTTCAGAGACAAGCCCTCCGGCAGGGCTTTTGGGCACTGGGTCTCGGGGATCGTACCGGGTGAATTGCAAGGCTACCTCAAAACAAGCGATTCCGGCTGTTAGAAAAAGCTCCTTGGAAGCGAAGGCTTTCAGGGAGCTTTTTTGCTGCCGGGAGAGCACCCGGGCGGTTTTGCCAGTCAGACACGTTCCAATAGGCTTGTCAGGGTGGAGGCAAAGGCTTCATCCTGCGCCTTTGTCCGCTTTGGGCTCCCCTTGGGGTGCTTGCCGGCACGAAGGAGCTTTTTGTTTTCGTACCGCCGCAGCATGAGGGCATCCATGTTGTCGGCGGTGTACTCCAAGCCGTTCTGGTTCAGCACCCGGGTGCACTTGGCAAGGCACATACTCGCCAGACCGTAGTCCTGTGTTATGACAATATCTCCCGGCTTTACCCGGTTGACCAGTGCAAAGTCCACACTGTCAGCACCCTTATCGAATATGAGCGTCTGCGCACCCTCACGCTCGATTTGGTGAGCTGTGTCGCACAGGATGATGACAGGAACGCCGAACTGCTTTGCAATCTGCAAAGTCAGATCAACCACGGGACAACCATCGGCATCAATCAAAATGGTCATGCGTGTTCCTCCATCACCCACCGAAAGGCTTTCGCGGTACGCAAATCAGCGTCCTTAAAGTGCCCGCCGCTGTTCCATTCAAAGGTGCAGTCTTTGCCACGCTCTATAAGTCGGCTGTGCAGGGTGCGGATATTATCCCCCACCACAGCCATGACGGCGTTTTTCGTGTGTTCTTCCTTGTCGCCAAGGCTCAGATAAATGTGCTGCGTCTGTATCGGGCGCTGCTGTTCAAACTCCATCCATCCCGGAAACCACACAGATGGCGAAGCGGCCGCAACACCGGAAAACAGAGCTGTCTGCGTGGATGCCCACAGCGCAAACAATCCGGCCAGCGAGTAGCCGCCCAGAATGATCCGGACATTTTCCGGCAGTGCAAACTGCTGTTTCAGGGTGGGAATCGCCTGTTCTGTCAGAAAGCGTAGTGTGCCCGCCGCATTGCCGCCGAAACTTTCTTTGCCCCACACCGCAGGAGATTTCCACGGGGAAAGTTCATCGTTCCAGTTTTTCACAGGAACAGCGGCAAACAAAAACGAATGTGCCGAACCCTGCGCAATGGCTGAAATTTCATTGTCCATATGCTGCAATTCATGCTCGTCCGTCATCTGAAGCAGAAGATATTCGGCGCAGTCTGTGCCGTAAATGCGGCAGGGTCTATCTCCGAATTTTAAGGGAAAATCAAAGCGATTAAGGGATTCTGCTTTATAGTTCATCGACAAAATACCTCCCATTGATCGGCACGAGAAAAAGGCGTGAGGAGATTGGCTGCTTCCATTATAGCATATTCGGGCGGAGAAACAAGAAGCCCGGATGTGCGGCACGCTCTGCAGGGACTTCCTGCATTTCAGTATGAGAGAATCGACGAAAAAACGGTTGACATCCGCTGGAAGAAACCCTTACAATGGGAACAGAAACCATGTCGGGCAATGGAACAGGAGCAATTTTGGAATGAACAACACAGAAGCATTTGAGTTCTTGCTGAGCTGGAAGGATGACGTCCTGATGAACTGCCTTTCCGGGCGGCGGGATAAGGCCTTTGATCCGCAGGCCATGCAGAAGGTCCGGGCGGCCTGTGCCGTGCTGGCCGAGGACGGGACCTATCCGTTCGATCTGTCGGTCACAGACCCGGAGATCTACCGTCAGGTCAGCGCCTGGTTCACCGACCTGCTGCGCAAGTCCTGAACCATTCCGACACGAAAGATGCATTTATTTTCCACAAACGCTTGACATCTTGTGCAATCTGCATTATCATAAAGCCATCAAGTGTTTGTTCAGAGAATTGAGCAGAACAAACAAGAGGGAGCCTGTTCCCTTTTGTTTGCTCTGCTCTTTTTTGTTCCCGCTACGCAAACGAGCATGCTGTGACAGGCAGAAGATCAGGAGGTTTTTATGCTGGATGTAGCAATCATCGGCTGCGGTGTCGTTGGCGCGGCTGCCGCCTATGAGCTCTCGCATTATCCGCTGCACACTGCAATTTTTGAGGCCGAGAACGATGTGGCCGACTGCACCACCAAGGCCAACAGTGCCATTCTGCACGCTGGGTACGACCCTGAGCCGGGCACCCGGATGGCACGGCTCAATGTGGAGGGCGTTGCACTGGCCAAAGAGATCTGCGCCCGGCTGGATGTGCCGTACCGGCAGTGCGGCAGTCTGGTGCTGGCCCTCAGCCCGGCGGAGCTGCCGCATCTGCAGAAGCTGTACGAAAACGGCCTTGCCAACGGGGTGCCGGGCATCCGGCTGCTGTCGGCAGAGGAAACACGGGCCATGGAGCCCGGTCTTTCGCCGGAGGTGGCCGGAGCGCTGTATGCACCCAGCGCGGCCATCGTCAGCCCGTGGGAATATGCGCTGGCCATGGCGGAGGTGGCGGTGCGCAACGGGGTGGAACTCCACCTCAGCAGCCCGGTCACCGGCATTCAGAAAACCGCGTCCGGATGGGCGCTGACCACGCCGTCCGGCGTGGTGGAGGCCCGCTACGTTGTCAACGCCGCCGGCATCCGGGCCGATGCCGTGCACGACATGGCCGCTCCGCATCAATTTACCATCCAGCCTACCCGCGGCGAATATTACCTTCTGGACAAATCGGAAGGCACGCGGGTGCAGCATGTCATCTTCCAGTGCCCCAACGAAAACGGCAAGGGCGTGCTGGTGGCACCTACCGTTCACGGCAACCTGATCGTCGGACCCAATGCCGAGCCGGTGGCGGGCGATGACACCGCCTGCACCGCCGCCGGGCTGGCCTTTGTCAGCGCGGCCGCACGCCGCAGCGTGCCGGACATCCGCTTCGGCGAGTCCATCCGCAACTTTGCAGGCGTCCGCGCCAATGTGGACACCGGTGATTTCGTCATCGGCGAGGCGGAAGGTGCACCCGGCTTCATCGACCTGGCCGGTATGAAATCGCCGGGCCTGTCCAGCGCACCGGCCGTTGCCAAAGAGGTGGTCCGCATTCTGGAAGGCCACGGGAATCTGCCTGCGGCCAAAACGGATTACCGGGACGGCCGCACCCGGGTGCGGTTCAAGGAGCTGCCGCCGGAAGAAAAGGCAAAGCTCATTGCCCGGAACCCCGCCTACGGCCGGGTAATCTGCCGCTGCGAGACCATCACCGAGGGCGAGATCCTGGACGCCCTGCACACCGAGATCCCGGCCACCACCATCGACGGCGTCAAGCGCCGCTGCAACGCCGGGATGGGCCGCTGTCAGGGCGGCTTCTGCGGGCCCCGGGTGCTGGAGCTCATCAGCCGGACGCGGGGCATCGACCCGCTGGACGTCCTGCAGGACAAGGCAGGCAGCAACGTCTTACTGTGCGAAACCAAGCAGGAGGGAACCAACCATGATTGATCTGGTCATCGTCGGCGGCGGCCCTGCAGGCCTTGCCGCAGCCTACAGCGCATGGCAGCACGGCCTGCGCGATATTCTGATTTTGGAGCGTGACAACGAGCTGGGCGGCATCCTGAACCAGTGCATCCACAACGGCTTCGGGCTGCACCGTTTCGGCGAGCAGCTCACCGGCCCGGAGTACGCCGGGCGCTACATTGAAATGCTGCGCTCCACCGGCGTCCGGGTGGAGCTGGGCACCATGGTGCTGGAGGTCACGCCGGATAAAAAGATCCACTGTGTCAGCAAGGAGAAGGGCTACCAGATCCTCGAAGCAAAGAGCGTCATCCTCTGCATGGGCTGCCGGGAGCGCACCCGCGGGGCCATCGGCATCCCGGGCACCCGCCCGGCCGGCATCTACACCGCCGGTGCCGCCCAGCGCTATGTCAACATGGAGGGCTATCTGGTAGGCAAACGGGTGCTCATTCTGGGCAGCGGTGACATCGGTCTGATCATGGCCCGGCGGATGACGCTGGAAGGGGCCAAGGTGCTGGCCTGCGTGGAGGTCATGCCCTATTCCGGCGGCCTGACCCGCAACATTGTGCAGTGCCTGCAGGATTTTGACATCCCGCTGTACCTGTCCCACACCATCGTGGACATTCAGGGCGATACCCGGGTGGAAAAGGCCATTGTGGCCAAGGTGGACGAGAACCGCCGCCCCATTCCGGGCACCGAGATGGAGTTTGACGTGGACACCATCCTGCTCAGTGTGGGCCTGATCCCGGAAAACGAGCTGACCCGGCAGGCCGGCATCCCGATGGACCCCCACACCAAGGGAGCCGTGGTCTACGAGAACATGGAGACCGGCATTCCCGGCGTGTTTGCCTGCGGCAACGTGGTGCATGTGCACGATCTGGTGGACTTTGTTTCCGGCGAGAGCGACCGGGCCGGAGCCGCAGCCGCCGCCTATGTGCTCCACGGTGAGACCCCGGACGCGGCCGTGCTGGACCTTGTCCCGGGCAATGGCGTGGGCTATACCGTCCCCCAGCGGGTGCGCCCGGCGGACGTGGACAAGGGCGTGGAGATCTCGTTCCGGGTGCGGCAGAATTACGGCCCCAGCCAGATCACCATCACCTGCGGGGAGAAGCAGCTGGCCCGGTTCAAGCGCCAGCGGATGGCACCCGGCGAGATGGAGCACATCACCCTGCCCGGGGTCCTGCTGGCAAAGGCCGACGGCCCGCTGACCGTTGCAGTAGAGGAGGTCGTAGCAAAATGAACAAAAAGCGTGAGATCATTTGTATCTGCTGCCCCCGTGGCTGCCACTTGCAGGTGGACCCGGAAAACGATTATAATGTAACCGGCAATGCCTGCCCCAACGGTGCCGCCTATGGCAAGGAAGAACTGACCCACCCCACCCGTATCCTGACCAGTACGGTGCGGGCCGAGGGCGGGCGCTATCCGCGCTGCCCGGTCAAGACCGCGCAGGCGGTGCCCAAAGAAAAGATCGTGCAGGTCATGGCTGCGCTGGACGGCGTCACGCTGCACACACCCATCCGCACCGGGCAGGTCGTGCTGACCGACGTCTGCGGCACCGGTGTGGATGTCGTAGCCACACGGGACCTGTAAAATCGCCCCTGAGCGAAACGGAGGTCGTTGAACCATGTCGACAAAGTATGTTCTTGCACTGGACCAGGGAACCACCAGCAGCCGCGCCATCCTGTTTGACAACGAGCAGAACATCATCGCGGTGCAGCAGCGGGAGTTTGAGCAGATCTACCCGCAGCAGGGCTGGGTGGAGCACAACCCCATGGAGATCTGGTCCACCCAGTACGGGGTCATGAACGAGGTGGTGGCCCAGAGCGGCGTGGATGTCCATGACATTGCCGCCATCGGCATCACCAACCAGCGCGAGACCACCATCCTGTGGGAAAAGGCCACCGGCCGCCCCATCTACAATGCCATCGTCTGGCAGTGCCGCCGCACCGCCCCGCTGGTGGACGAACTGGTGCAGCAGCCCGGCATGACGGAATACATCCGCGAGAATACCGGCCTGATGCCGGATGCCTATTTTTCCGCCACCAAGATCAAGTGGATCCTGGATAACGTGCCCGGCGCGCGGGAGCGGGCCGAGGCGGGCGAGATCCTGTTCGGCACCGTGGACACCTGGCTGGTGTGGAAGCTCACCGGCGGCAAGGTGCATGTGACCGACCGCACCAACGCCAGCCGCACCATGCTCTACAACATCCGCACCCTGGACTGGGATGACACCCTGCTCAAAGCGCTGGACATCCCCCGCTGCATCCTGCCCCGCGTGGCGGATTCCAGTGAGGTCTACGGCACCACCGACCTGTGCGGGGTGCAGGTGCCGGTGGCCGGCATTGCCGGGGACCAGCAGGCTGCACTGTTCGGGCAGGGGTGCTTTGCCAAGGGTGAGGCCAAGAACACCTACGGCACCGGCTGCTTCTTGCTCATGAACACCGGGGACACCATCTGCCGCAGCCAGAACGGCCTGATCTCCACCATCGGCATCAGCCTGAACGGCAAGGTGGAGTATGCTCTGGAGGGCAGTGTCTTTGTGGGCGGTGCCGTCATCCAGTGGGTGCGCGACGGCCTGCGGATGATCCAGGAGAGCCGCGACGCCGAATACTATGCCCAGAAGGTGCCGGACAACGGCGGCATCTACATCGTGCCCGCCTTCACCGGTCTCGGTGCGCCCTATTGGGATATGTACGCCCGCGGTGCCATCGTGGGCATCACCCGCGGTACCACCCAGAACCACATCATCCGGGCGGCGGAGGAGTCCATCGCCTACCAGAGCGCCGACCTTGTGGCCGCCATGGAAAAGGACACCGGTGTGCCCATCACCTCCCTGAAGGTGGACGGCGGTGCTTCCCGCGACCAGTTCCTGATGCAGTTCCAGGCCGACATCCTGAACAAGGACGTTCTGCGCCCGGCCATCCGGGAGACCACGGCCCTGGGCGCTGCCTATCTGGCCGGCCTTGCCACCGGCGTGTGGAAGGACCGGGACGAGATCCGCAGCCTGTGGCACTGCAACATGACCTTTACCCCCGCTATGCCGGAGGCCGAGCGCGCACGGCTGCTGTCCGGCTGGCACAAGGCCGTGGGCCGCAGCAGTGACTGGGCAGAGCATTAAAAGAATTTGTCTGGATTTTGACTACTTCCAACAAAAAATCACGAATTTGTGAATTGTCTGTTGACAAACCGTTGAGAAATGGTATACTAAAAGCATCCCAAGAGAATTGAGATGGGGATGCACTGTGCCACACGACCGCAGTGCGTCCCCATTTTTTGTTCCCATCGCACCCCTTGTCCGCCCGTTCACATCTGTTCCGGGGGCTGGTTCTGGAAGTGCAGCCGCCGGGCATGTCTCTGAAAAAAGAAGGAGGATCCCCATGAAAAGCACCGCAAAGGCCACCGAAAAGCGTTCGCGCACGGTCGTTGTGCTGGCGATCGCTGTGGCGTTGATGCTGCTGGGCAGCATTTTTGCCCAGATGTTCAACACCTCATTCTACAAGGTCAAGGTCTCCCGCATTTCCTTTGATACCGACTCCGGCACCCTTTCGGGCCTGTTGTACATGCCCAAGGGCGTGGACGCCTCCAACCCGCACCCCACCATCGTGACCACCCACGGCTACCTGAACAGTGCCGAGATGCAGGACGAGACCGCCATCGAGATGTCCCGCCGCGGCTATGTCGTGCTGGCACTGGATATGTATGACCACGGCCATTCCCACGGGAACGCCGACAATACCGGCGGCTTCTTCAACTTCTGGCCCACTTCGCTGTGGGATGCCGCACAGTACATGTACAGCCAGGACTACGTTGCCAAGGATGCACAGGGCAACGGTCAGATCGCGGTCAGCGGCCACTCCATGGGCGGCTTCTCCTCCGAGATGGCCATCTATCTGGATGAGCAGAACTACGCTGCCGCCAGTTACCGCATCATCAAGGCCGGTTTGAGCATGGGTGCCGATTACTCCTGGACCTCCTACCTAAGCCTGGACGAAGAGGCTGCAGTTGCCACCTTCGGCGGACGCACCATCGGCAAGATCTGCGGCCAGTACGACGAGTTCTTCTTTGCGGCCGACGAGCCTCCCACGAAGAGCGGCACCGTCTACCACAAGGACTATGTTGCCACCACCGCTGGCAAGACCCTGCTGGAGCAGGAAGCTCCGCAGGCTGACACCTGGTACACCGGCTCGGACGGCGGCCAGCGCATCATTTACCAGCCGCGTGAAATCCACCCCTGGAACCACTTCTCCAAGGCTTCCACCAAGGATGCCATCGAGTTCTACGCCACTGCATTTGCCGACCAGTCCGGTCTGGTGCAGAACATTGCTTCCACCAGCCAGATCTGGTACTGGAAAGAAGTCTTTGAGCTGGTCGCTCTGGTGGGCTTCCTGCTCATGCTGGCACCTCTTGCCCTGCTGCTGATGAAGCTGCCCTTCCTGTCCAATGCAAAGCAGGCCGTCGCAGCACCCACCCCGGCCGTCGGCACCCTGTCCGGCAAGCTTGGCACGATCAGCCTGTTCGTGGTGGGTATGCTGATCCCGGCCATCATCTTCCCCGCCGTATACGACGGCAGTCTGACCGCAGAGCCCATCCGCTGGATGCGCTACGCCAGTGACATTGCCCTGCTCCTGTCGGTGGTGGGCATCGTTCTGGCAGCCCGCAGCACCGAGGACGACCGCAAGACCTGGCTGTCCGGCTCGGTGTGCGTCCTGATCGCTTCCATCGTCCTGCGTGTGCTGGTGACCAAGAACATCTTCGAGACCAATGCCACCTGGCAGGGCCCCACCGTCAACAGCATCGTGACCTGGGCTCTCATCTGCGCCTGCATCTCCATCGTGACCATGGTCTGCGTTTACCTGTTCGGCGGCCGCAAGCAGAAGGGTATCACGCTGGAACAGTACGGCATTGCCGCAAAGCCGGTGTCTGTGGCTGCAGCCTTCTGCGTGGCACTGCTGGTGTGCGTGATCGCCTACGCCTGCCTGTTTGCCGTGGATGCCATCTTCAAGACCGACTTCCGCATCTGGACCTTCGCCTTCAAGACCTTTGAAGCCAGCGCCATCCCGGCGGCGGTCAAGTATATGCCGTTCTTCTTTGTGTACTACTTTGTCAGCGGTGCCGCCGCCATCTCCAACACCAGCAGCGAAAAGCTGCAGGGCGGCTGGGGCTACCTGCTGGCTGCTCTAACCAACATGGGCGGCATCCTCCTCTGGCTGGTGCTGCAGTACGGCACCCTGTTCCGTACCGGCGTTGCCTTCTACCCGGGACAGGCCCTTGGCGGCATCCTGCTGTTTGCGCTGGTGCCCTCGCTGGCCATTGCATCCTGCCTGGCCAAGTACCTGTACAAAAAGACCGGCAGCGTGTACGTTGCGGCCTTCCTGAATACCATCCTGATGACCATGATGACCGTGGCCAACACCGCGATCTATTTCCAGGCATAAGCACAACCGCAGACTGGGGCTGCACTTTACAGTGCGGCCCCTTTGTGCGATAATGAGAACCATCTGAGAGAAAAGGAGTCCTGCCCGATGCATCCACTTGCTGAAACTCTGCTGGACGAGCCGGTGATCGCAGCCGTCAAGACGGATGACGCTCTGACGGCCGCCCTGGCCTCGCCCTGCAGCACGGTCTTTCTGCTGGCGAGCACCCTGCTCAATGTGGGGGAGCTGGTCCGGCGCATCCACGCGGCCGGAAAGCTGGCCGTCGTGCACATCGACCTTGTGGACGGCCTTTCGGCGCGGGAAGTTGCCGTGAATTCCCTCATTGCGCTGTGCCACCCGGATGGTATCATTTCCACCCACCCGTCCCTGATCCGGCGGGCGCGCCATCAGGGCCTGCTGACCATCCAGCGGGCGTTCATCCTGGACTCCCTTTCCCTGAACAATCTTTCCGGCCAGCTGGAACAAGGCAAGCCGGACTTTGTGGAGATCCTGCCCGGCATCATGCCCCGGGTCATCACCGAGATCAGTACCCGCACCCGGGTGCCGGTGATCGCGGGCGGTCTGCTGCGGGACAAGGCCGACGTCATGGCCGCCATGCGGGCCGGTGCCTCGGCGGTGTCTACCTCTGCCCCGGAGCTGTGGGACATCTGAACCCCGGAAAACACAAAAATGCCTGACCGCTGTCGTTGGCGGTCAGGCATTTTTTATGGAAAGCAGCAGCGTTACGGGTGGCTCTTCCTGACAAGATCTTTGGTGTACAGGGCGCGGGTGGCGTTGAGCACGGCAATGACCATGACGCCCACGTCGGCAAAAATGGCTGTCCACATGCTGGCCATACCGATGGCACCCAGCAGCAGGCAGGCAAACTTGACCGCCAGCGCGAACACGATGTTCTCGTACACGATGCGCAGGGTGCGGCGGGCGATGCGCATGGCCAGTGCGATCTTGGCCGGGTCGTCATCCATCAGCACCACATCGGCGGCCTCGATGGCGGCGTCGGAACCCAGGGCACCCATGGCGATGCCCACATCGGCACGGGACAGCACCGGGGCGTCGTTGATGCCGTCGCCCACAAAGGCCAGATTCTCCTTGGACTTCTTGGCGGCGATGAGTGTTTCGATCTGGTCCACCTTGTCGCCGGGCAGCAGACCGGCGTGGTATTCGTCCAGACCCAGCTGGGCAGAAACGGCCTTGGCCACCGGCTCGGCGTCGCCGGTGAGCATGACGGTCTTGCGCACTCCGGCGGCCTTCAGGGCCCGGATGGCCTCGGCGCTGTGGGGTTTGACCACGTCGGCGATGAGCAGGCAACCGGCGTATCTGCCGTCGATGGCAATGTGCACGACGGTGCCGGTCTCGCTCACGGCGGGGGCAGAAAGGCCCAGCCGCTCCATCAGACGGGCGTTGCCGGCGGCAACGGGCTTGCCGTCCACCTTGGCGGTCACGCCGTGGCCGCCAAGCTCCTCCACGTCGGTGACGCGGGAGGTGTCGATCTCCTTGCCGTAGGCGGCCTTGATGCTCAGGGAGATGGGGTGCTTGGACCAGCTCTCGGCCAGAGCAGCGGCTTCCACCAGCTGTTCGTCGGTGATGCCGTCGGCCGGGTGGACGCCGGTGACCTTGAAGGTGCCCTGGGTCAGGGTGCCGGTCTTATCAAACACCACGATGCCGGTGCGGGCCAGCTCCTCCAGATAGGTGGAGCCCTTGACCAGGATACCGCAGGCGGAAGCACCGCCGATGCCGCCGAAGAAGCTCAGCGGAATGCTGATGACCAGTGCGCAGGGGCAGCTGATGACCAGGAAGGTCAAAGCGCGGTAGATCCAGTCCCCAAAGCGGGCAGGCTGGCCCATCAGCAGCAGCACGATGGGCGGCAGGAAGGCCAGCGCCAGCGCACCGTAGCAGACAGCCGGGGTGTATACCCGGGCAAAGCGGGTGATGAAGTTTTCGGCACGGGCCTTCTTCATGCTGGAATTTTCCACCAGATCGAGAATTTTCGAGACGGTGGACTCGCCGAATTCCTTGGTAGTCCTGACTTTCAGCAGGCCGGTCATGTTCACGCAGCCGCTGATGACCTCGTCTCCGGTCTGGACGTCGCGGGGCAGGCTCTCACCGGTCAGGGCGGCGGTGTTCAGGGCGGAGGTGCCCTCCACGATCACACCGTCAATGGGCACCCGCTCGCCGGGCTGCACCACGATCACGGTGCCGACCTCCACGTCATCGGGGTCCACCTGCTCCAGCTTGCCGTCCTCGTCCTCCACGTTGGCGTAGTCCGGGCGGATGTCCATCAGGCTGGAAATGCTCTGGCGGCTCTTGCCCACGGCCACGCTCTGGAACAGCTCGCCGATCTGGTAGAAGATGATAACGGCGCAGCCTTCCACATAGTCGCCCAGGGCAAAGGCACCCACGGTAGCCACCGCCATCAGGAAGCACTCGTCAAAGGGCTGGCGGTTCTTGACGCCCTTGATGGCCTTGCGCAGCACGTCCTTGCCCACCACAAGGTACGGGATGAGGTAGAGCAGCAGCTCCACCGGGGTGGGAAGTGCCGGCAGCACACGGAGCAGCAGCTTGAGCAGGATCACAAGGGCCAGCGCGATCAGGATCTGCTGCAGGCTCTTTTTTTGCTTTTTGGTCATACAAAACGCTCCTTTTGTCAGATTGCGGCGGTTCTGAGAAAAAACGGGAAAACGCAGTGGAATTCAACAGGTTTTCCCCACAAAAATGGATTTTCCACCCTTTCCCCCGTGTTTTCCACGGGATTTTCCCGCAGAAAACTTGCTTTTCCACGTTTCTTTTTGGAGTTTTCCGCGAAGGGTGTTGAAAAGTGCGTGGAAAGTGTTGAAAACTGCCCGTTTTTTCCACGAAAAAGAGGAGTTTTCCTCTGCCCGGCGGCAGAGGAAAGAAAGGCTCTCCCACAGGGGGAGAGCTGCCGCCCGGCAGCGATGCCGGGAACCGGACCGGAAGAGGTCAGATGTCAAAGATCTCGCAGTCGTCCTCCACCTTCTTGCAGGCGGACAGCACATTCTCCATGGTGGCGTGGGGGTCGGCACCCTCGGCAAACTCCACCTTCATCTTCTGGGTCATGAAGCTGACAGTCGCCTTTTCCACACCGGCAACGGTGTTGGCAGCGTCCTCCATCTTCTGGGCGCAGTTTGCGCAGTCCACTTCGATCTTGTAGGTCTTTTTCATCGTAGATACCAGCCTTTCTGTTTTTGTGCGGGCCGCGGCCCGGAAAATCATTCTTCGATATGGTCCATCCCCAGAGAGAGGATGCTGCGCACATGGTCGTCGTCCAGTGCGTAGTACACGGTCTTGCCCTCCCGCCGGAAGCGTACCAGCTTGGAATCCTTGAGCACCCGCAGCTGGTGGCTCACGGCCGACTGGCTCAGCTGCACGGCGTTGGCAATGTCCTGCACGCACAGCTCATTGTCGTGCAGGGCGTACAGGATCTTGATGCGGGTGGAGTCGCCGAACACCCGGAACAGGTCGGCCAGCTCGTACAGCACTTCGTCATCCGGCATGTCCAGCTCTTCCGGCTGCACGAGGGGTTCGTTCTGCTGTGCCATGGAAGTATCTCCTTTCGGGATGAAATTATATGAACGTCTGTTCATGTGTTCATGATACCACGGGTACAGTACCCTGTCAAGGGGGTTGCACAAGAATTTCTGCATCTGCCCTAAATTGCTGAAAAAACACCTGAAAACGCAAAAAAGATGCAGATTAGACGGGCAAAAAAACAAAAGGCCTGCCACACCTCTTTCGTGCAGCAGGCCTTGCAGGATATCTGCCAGGGGGTCAGATCTTTTTCCGTTTTCCCACCACCCAGGGGGCATACATCAGCGCAAGAGCCAGGGCGATGGCGGGCGGAAAGCCCAGGATGTAGAATTTTTCACCGAACCACGCGGTAAAGGTGCTGGTGATGACGTTGCCATAGGGGTTATTCAAAAAGTAAAAGTTGGTGTGCAGGGGTTTGTTAAGAAAATAGATGGGCAGGGCCGAGCCGAACAAAAAGGCCAGCACCTGCGGCACCCGGCGCACGCTGGGGCGGTATCCGCCCGCCACCAGCAGCACAGGGTAGAGCACCAGCAGGGCGTGGATGCTGACCGAGTGCAGGTTGATGAGGGTGAACCACCCGGGCACATCCCGCCAGCTGGGGCACAGCAGAGCCAGTGCCGCGCCGGGGATGCACAGGGCGTACAGCTCCTCCTTGCACCAGCTGCGGTCGGTGAGGGTGTTGTACAGGCAGACGAACACGTTGATGCTGCACAGGTGCAGCGGCAGATAGCTCCAGTTCCACTGGCCGGTGCAGGCCATGCCCAGCAGCAGGGCGGCCTCGTCGGCCAGCAGGGCCGCCGTGACCCCCACCAGAATGTGCCGCCGGGTGCGCGGGGCGCTGCGGCGGTACCACCACGCCATGCCCAGGATGAACAGTGCCGAAAGCGCCAGTTCGACCAGATGCACGGTACCGAACAGCGGGTAGCACTCATAGCCCGCACCGTATTCGGCGGCGGTGATGTCATAGGATTTCCAGAAGTCAGACATGGAGGTCCCCTCTCTTTCAGAGCCTATCATAGCACAGACAGCCGGAAACCGAAACGGTATTTTTTACAAAATGCGCCAAAGTGGGTGCATTCTTTGCCAAGCTGTGGTATCTTATAAAAGTATAAAACAACAAACTGCGCAAAACGCACAGGAGGGAATTTTTTATGACACTGGAACCTGGCATCCGCGGTGAGCAGAGCGTGTCTGTCACTGCTGTAAACACTGCAAAAACCATGGGCAGCGGCACGCTGGACGTGTTTGCCACCCCGGCCCTGGTGGCCCTGGCCGAAAAGACCTGCTGGATGAGCGTGGCCCCGGCACTGGCCGAGGGCGACGGCACCGTGGGCACAAAGCTGGAACTGGAGCACACTGCTCCCACCCCCGTGGGCATGACTGTGACCTGCGAGAGCGAGCTGGTGGCCGTGGAGGGCCGCAAGCTCACCTTCAAAGTGAGCCTGCACGACGAAAAAGGCCCGGTGGGCGGCGGCACCCACGAGCGCTTTGTGATCCACAACGACAAGTTTGCGGCCAAGGCGGAGGCAAAGAAGAACTGAAAAAGGCTTCCCCCAAGGGGGAAGGCTAAGGCTCCCTCTTTAAGGGAGCTGTCACCGAAGGTGACGGAGGGAGTTCTTCCGGCTCCAGCCGCAGCGGCGGCGGGTCCTCGGCCAGCAGCTGCTGTTCGGCGTGGGCCTGTGCGTCCTGCAGCAGCTGTACGGCCTGCACGCTGGCGCGGAACAGCTCAAAATACATCGCTTTGTAATCCGGCACGGCCCCACTCCCCTTTTGCATTCCGTGGGGATAGTCTGCCCCGCAGCACGGGGCCTGATACGCTGCCGGAACGAATCGCCTGAAACGAAAAGGAATCATTATGAAAAACAAGAATCTGTCCTGGGCGGCGGCACTGTTCGTGTTTGCCCTGCTGCTGTGGTGCACGGCAGCCACTCCCGGCAAGATCGCCGACCCGTCTACCTACACCTGTGCGGTGTACAGCACCTTCTTCTCGCTGCTGCCGCCGGTCATCGCCATTGTGCTGGCCCTGAACACCAAGGAGGTGTACACCTCCCTGCTGGTGGGCATCGCTTCGGGCGCACTGCTGTATGCCAACGGAAACCTGGAACTGGCCCTGAATACCCTCTTCTTCCACGAAGAGGGCGGCATGATCGCCAAACTGTCCGACAGCAGCAATGTGGGCATCCTGGTGTTCCTGGTCATGCTGGGCATCCTGGTGGCCCTGATGAACAAGGCCGGCGGCTCGGCCGCCTTTGGCCGCTGGGCATCGAAGCACATCCACTCCCGGGCGGGCGCACAGTTTGCCACCCTGCTGCTGGGTGTGATGATCTTTGTGGACGACTATTTCAACTGCCTGACCGTGGGTTCGGTCATGCGCCCGGTCACCGACCGGCAGAAGGTGTCCCGCGCCAAGCTGGCCTACCTCATCGACGCCACGGCGGCCCCCATCTGCATCATTGCGCCGGTGTCCAGCTGGGCGGCGGCGGTCACCTCCAGCGTGCCGGATGGATCTGGCATCAACGGCTTCACCATGTTCCTGCGCACTATCCCCTACAACTACTATGCCCTGCTTACCGTCGTCATGAGCCTGTTCCTCATCTTCACCGGCACGGACTTCGGCTCCATGAAGCTCAATGAGGACAACGCGAAAAACGGCGACCTGTTCACCACCGAGGACCGCCCCTACGGCGACGACGTGGACGACGGCACCGAGACGAAGGGCCATGTTGTGGACCTGATCGCACCGGTGCTGGTGCTGATTGCGGCCTGCATCTTCGGCATGATCTACACCGGCGGCTTCTTTGACGGGGTGGACTTCGTCACCGCCTTTGCGGACTGCAACGCCTCTGCCGGCCTTGTGATGGGCAGCAGCATTGCGCTGCTGTTCACCTTCGTGTTCTACCGGGTGCGCAGCGTCATGACCTTCCAGGACTTTGCGGCCTGCATCCCGGAGGGCTTCAAGGCCATGGTCAGCCCCATGCTCATCCTCACGCTGGCCTGGACCCTGTCCGGCATGACCGGCTTGCTGGGTGCCAAGTATTATGTGGCCAACCTGCTGGGCGGCTCCGCTGCGGCGCTGCAGTATCTGCTGCCGGTGATCATCTTCCTGGTGGCGGTGTTCCTGGCCTTTGCCACCGGCACTTCCTGGGGCACCTTCTCCATTCTGATCCCCATCGTGTGCCACGCATTCCCGGAAGGCGAAATGCTGGTCATCTCCATCGCGGCCTGCCTGTCCGGCGCTGTCTGCGGCGATCACTGCTCCCCCATCTCCGACACCACCATCATGGCCTCGGCGGGTGCCCACTGCAGCCATGTGAACCATGTGTCCACCCAGCTGCCCTATGCCATCACAGCGGCGTCCTGCGCGGCGGTGTGTTATATGATCACCGGCCTGGCACAGGCGGTACTGGGCAGCCGGGCCAGCCTGTTCACCTCGCTGGTGCTGCTGGCCGTGGCCATCGTCGTAGAGCTGGTGGTGCTCAGCATCATCCGCGCCCGCACGATCAAAAAGGCAAAAGCATGATTGGGCTTTGCCGTCGCGGGCAACTTGTGATAAACTGAAAGAAAACGAACGAGCGGAGGCGCGATCCATGCTGGAACAGGCTTTTCAGGATGTATACACCAAATTCAAGCTGCATTTTTATCAGAACGTATTCCAGCGTTTTGCCACGCGGGAAGCGACCCTGACCACGGTGGAGTCCTTCTGTATGGAGGGCATCATGGCCATGGGCGAGCCCACCATTGCGGAGTTCTCCCGCATGATGCAGATCTCCACCCCCAATGCGGCCTATAAGATCGGCAGTCTGGTCAAAAAGGGCTATGTGGAAAAGATCCAGTCCACCGTGGATCGGCGCGAGTACCACCTGCGCCCCACCCAGAAGTATATCGACTACTACAACATCAGCTACTCCTACCTGAGCACGGTGGTCCGGCGGGTGCGCCAGCGCTTCCCGGAAGAGGACGTGGACAAGCTGGAGCAGATGCTCACCATCATCAGCGATGAGCTGATGCCGGAACTGGATATGCCCCGGCATCAGGACGAGAAAGCCGAATCGTAACATAACAGGCAAAAAATACCCGGAACCTTCCCAGCGGAGGGTTCCGGGTCTTGCTGTTTTCAGGAGAATTAAAGGTCGGTCTCCTTGTCCACCACCTTGCTGCAGCTGGAAGAGCTGGCAAACAGGCCCAGTGCCATGGAGCCGAACAGGGCCCGCATGCCGGGGCTTTTGCGTTCTGCCGGTTGCAAAAGCGGCAGAACCTGTTATAATACATACATAATTCATAAAATCATATCAGAGAAATAGGTTTAAGAAAGCAAAGCGGCCGGGAATGTCGGCTGCCCTGAGGGAATAACAAATGCAGCAGACAAACGAACAACTTCTTGCGCGGCAGCAAAGCCCGGTGCTACGGGCACTGCGGGCGGCCGCGCCCCAGACCCTGCCGGTTCTGGCGGGTTATTTTGTGCTGGGCCTGGGCTACGGCATCTATGTACAGTCGCTGGGGCTGCCGGTGTGGATGCCCATGCTCATGGGCACGGTGGTGTACGGCGGCTCGCTGGAGTTCGTACTGGCCAGCCTTCTGCTGGGAGCGTTCTCGCCGCTGTCGGCCTTTCTGATGGCGCTCATGATCCAGGCGCGGCATCTGTTCTACGGCCTGGCCATGCTGGAGCGCTACAAGGGCTACGGTCTGCGCAGCTTCTACATGATCTTTGCCATGAGCGACGAGACCTTTTCCATCACCTGCTCGGCAGAGCCGCCGGAAGGGGTGGACAGGGGCTGGTTCATGTTCTTCATTACCCTGCTGGATCAGTTCTACTGGGTGGCCAGCGCGGGGCTGGGGGCTGCGGTGGGCTCTGTCCTGCCCTTCAGTACCGAAGGCGTGGATTTTGTGATGACGGCCATGTTCACGGTCATCTTCCTGAACCAGTGGGAAAAGGACAAGCAGCACTACAGCGCCCTCATCGGCATTGCGGCCCCGCTGGTGTGTCTGGCGGTGTTCGGTTCCGGCAGCTTCCTGCTGCCTGCCATGGCCTGCATTCTGGTGCTGCTGCTGGCCCTGCGCGAGCCCATTGAGAAAGCCGAAGGCACCGAAGCGGACAAACGGAAGGAGGAGACCGGCGTATGACGGCCATTCAGATGGGCATCACCATCGCGGTGTGCACGGCCGCCACGATGCTGACCCGTTTTTTGCCCTTTGTGGTGTTTTCGTCCAAGGACCAGCAGCCGCCGGAGGTGGTGCGGTATCTGGGGCGGGTGCTGCCCGCCGCCATCTTTGGCATGCTGATCGTTTACTGCCTCAAGAGCGTGACCCCCTTTGCGGGCAGCCGCGGTGCCCCGGAGGCCATTGCGCTGCTGGTGACCGTTGCCCTGCACAAATGGAAGCACGAAACGCTGCTCAGCGTGGCGGGCGGCACCCTGTGCTATGTGCTGCTGGTGCAGCTGGTATTCTGATCGGAAAAAGCTCCCCCGTCATGGCGCTTTGCCATGGGCGGAGGAGCTTTTTGCTCAGTGATAGAAGGTATCGAAGTTCACCTGACGGTAGAACCGCTGCTGCAGCTGGTCGAAGCTGTCGCAGTTCTGGGCCAGCAGCCACATGCTCTTGGTGACCACGGCTTCGATGGTCATGTCATGGGCTTCCAGGAAGCGGAATCGGTTCTTCACCCGCTTGCCCACCTCGTACACGCCCACGTCGCTGCCCTCATAGGTCACCTGCGTGGTCAGGATGAGCACCTTGTGGGTCTGCTCGTAGTGGCCCAGCCCCTCGGCAAAGGCGTCCATGAGCCGCTGCGGGATGCCGCCCACGCCGAAGCTCTCCACGATGACGCAGTCGTACAGGCGGAAGATCTCCGGGATCATGCCGGGGTCCATGCCGGGGATGAGCTTGAGCAGGAACACCCGGGGGTTCATGGCGCGGCCGAACTCCACCGGGCCGGTGGGCCAGGGCGAAGGCACATAGCGCACCAGACGGTCGCCCTGCACCAGTGCCAGCTCCGGGAAGTTGACCGAGGCAAAGGCGTCGTAGCTGATGGTCTTGTTCTTTTTGGCACGGGTGCCGGCAATGACGTGCCCGCCAAACACCACCATCACGCCCCGGCTGCCCGGGTCCAGTGCACAGATCACGCTGTCGCGCAGGTTTTTCTTGGCGTCGGTGATCTCGTTGGAGATGGGCTGCTGGGCACCGGTGAGGATGATGGGCTTGTCCGCGTTCTGGATGAGGTAAGAAAGTGCCGCTGCGGAATAGGCCAGCGTATCGGTGCCGTGGCAGATGATGAAACCATCGTACAGGGCGTAGTTTTCCTGAATGGCGCGGGCCATCATCAGCCAGTGTTCCTGGCCGAGGTCGGTGCTGTCGATGCTGCACAGGGCCAGCGTTTCCGGGATGCACAGGTCGTTGAGCTCCGGAAGATGGGCCAGCAGCTCGTCGCTGCTGAGCACGGGCCGGAGGCCCTGCGGAGTATGTACGCTGGCAATGGTGCCGCCGGTGGTAATGAAAAGAATGCGCTGTTTGGTCATAAAAAGCCTCCATGGCAGAAAATCAGAGAAACGAACCCAGTATAACACACTCTTTTCCGGCTGAAAAGTGCCCCGCAGCGGCAAAAGGCTGCTTTTTGCGACCCGGTCACAGAAATTTTGCGGAAAAAGGTGTATACTATAAGAAAAGTTTCCGATGCAGTGGATGTGGTGAAGCTGCCCGCTACGACCCCATCCGCAAATTAAAAATCATTTTTCCTCTGATCATGGCCGGAGCGAAGCGGAGGCCATTTTAAATCGTGACTCTGAAAAGGAGGACCAACCATGTCCAACATTGTGATCGTAGGTTCCGGCCCGGCGGGCGTGTCTGCCGCACTGTACGCGGTCCGCGCGGGGGTGGACACCACCGTGCTGACCAAAGGCCCCGGTGCGCTGGACCGGGCCGAGAAAATCGAAAACTACTACGGCCTTGCTCAGCCGGTTTCCGGTGCGGAGCTGGAGCGCCGCAGCATTGAGAATGCCAAACGCCTGGGGGTGCGGTTTGTGACCGCCGAAGCCGTGGGGCTGACCTATACGGATAAACTCACGGTAGAAACCATAGGGAAAGATTACCCGGCGGACGCGGTGATCCTGGCCACGGGGGCCTCCCGTGCGGTGCCGCGCATTCCGGGCCTTGCCGGGCTGGAGGGCCACGGCGTGAGCTGGTGTGCCGTCTGCGACGCCTTTTTCTACCGCGGCAAGGATGTGGCCGTGCTGGGCAGCGGAGCCTATGCCCTGCACGAGGTGCAGGCCCTGCTGCCGGTGGTGAAAAGCGTCAGCCTGCTGACCAACGGCATGCCGCTGACCGCAGAATTCCCGCCGGAGGTGACCGTATACCCGCAGAAGGTGGAGGCTGTTCTGGGCGAACCGGTGGTCACCGGGGTGCAGCTGTCCGACGGGCAGGAGGTTGCCCTGTCCGGTGTGTTCGTGGCGCTGGGCGTGGCGGGCAGCACTGCGCTGGCCCGCAAGATCGGGGCCGCCGTGGAGGGCAGCCGCATCGTGGTGGATGAGAAGATGCAGACCACCGTGCCCGGCCTGTACGCTGCCGGGGACTGCACCGGCGGCCTGCTGCAGGTGGCAAAGGCTGTATACGAGGGGGCACAGGCCGGCACGGAGGCCGCCAAGGCCCTGCGGAAAGGATGAGTGCCATGCAAAAGACCCCGGAAGACCGCAATTGTCTGGCCTGCGCGTTCCCCTTCTGGGCGCAGCTGACCGCCGACGAACAGGAGATGCTCTGCCGCTACACCCGCCCGGTGCACTACCGCAAAGGGGCCCGGGTGCACAGCCCACTGGAAAGCTGTGTGGGCATCCTGCTGCTGCGCACCGGCCAGCTGCGGGCCTATCTGCTGTCGGAGGACGGCCGGGACGTGACCCTCTACCGCCTGTTCGGCGGGGAAGTGTGCATCCTGTCGGCGTCCTGCGTGATGGACTCGGTGAATGTGGACCTGTACATCGACGCTGAGGAGGACACCGAGGCACTGTGCATCAGCGCGGGCATCTTCCGCCGCCTGATGCAGCAGAATGTCTATGTGCGCTGCTACGCCTACCAGCTCACGGCAGAGCGCTTTTCCGACACCATGTGGACGATGCAGCAGATCCTGTTCATGAGCGCCGACCGGCGGCTGGCCATCTTTCTCACCGACGAGCTGGCCAAGACCGGCGGCGACGAGGTGCGCATGACCCACGACCAGATGGCAAAGTACATGGGCTCTGCCCGCGAGGTGGTGAGCCGGATGCTCAAATACTTCGCGCAGGAGGGCTGGGTGCGGCTGTACCGCGGCGGCGTGCAGGTGCTGGACAAGCCAAAGCTGCAGCAGCTGGCAAGAGGCGAATGAAAAAAGAGGACGATGCGTTATGCATCGTCCTCTTTGCTGTTACGGGAGATCAGCCCTTGCAGCCCTGCTCTTCCCAGTCGCCGAAATCGCTGGCGTCAGCGATCTTGGTGGCGTCGAACCTGCCGTTCTCGTCCTTGGGGGCAACGGCGGGGCCGGCCTCCACGGGGTTGGGGTTCGGTGCCTCAGGGTCATACACCGGCTTTTCCTCGCTGGTGTCCTCCAGCATGGCCGGCTCCTGTGCAGGGGCGGGCTCGGCAGGAGCTTCCGGGGCGTCGGCTTCGGCCGGGGCGGTGGGCTGCTCTGCGGCATCGTCCGCTGCTTTGGTCTCTGCTTCGGCGTAGGCCTCGGCGGTCTTTTCGGCCTCGGCGGCGTCCTGCTCGGCTTCTTCGGGGAACTCGACCTCCTCCACATGGAGCGGGTCTTTCTGGTTCAGGATCTTGTCCAGTGCCACGATGGCGGCACCGGTGACGGCCACGGCAGCGGCCGTGCCCAGAATGCGGAACAGTGTTTTCATGCCAGAACCTCCTGTTTACAGATCGATCAGAACGTTAAGAGAACGTTACGACTTCATTCAGCGGCTTTTCAGCAGGCTCCACCGAAATGGCGGTCAGCACCGGGCCCCTGCCGCGGTAGATGTTGTGGAACTTGTAGCCCACCTTGGCGGTCACCCGCACCCAGCTGCGCTGCTCCAGAGCCTTGTAGCCGTCGTAGCTGCAGGGGAAGCCCACGAACTGGATATCCTGCACGCAGCAGGTCATGGCAAAGCGACCGGGCACGAAGCTGTTCTTGCCGGCGCGGTTGGTCTGGCACACCTGTGCCAGGAATTTGACCGTCTTGCCGGTGTACTTCTGGGGCTCGTCCTGGCAGTCCATGTACCAGATGCCGAAATCGTCGTCATGGATGTCGATGACCGGGGCGTTCACGTCGAAGGGCAGCGGGTCGGGGATGTCGTCATAGGCCACGCTGCCGTCCTTGAACTCGTAGGCGATGTCGCACTTGCGGGAAGCCTGACGCACCAGCCTGTGCAGCTCCTGCCGGGCCTCGTCGTTGTTCACGGCTTCGGCGCGGTTGAACACGATCAGCTCACTGCGGGCAATCTTGTCCAGCAGCAGGCTGCGCATGGAGTTGTCGCGGGCATAGGTCAGGGCGGTGGTGCCGTCGGCGGTGGCGATGCACTGGTACACCAGCCAGTTTTCCGGCAGGGCATCGGCCAGCTCCTGCAGCAGCCACATGCCGTTGTACTCGATGACCACGCGGCCTGCGCCGGATTCCTTTTCCAGCTTGGCCAGGTTCTGCGGGTTCATCTCTGCCTTGTCCTCGATTACCTTGACGGTCACACCGGGGAAGGCGAACTTCTTGGGGTTGTACTCTTCTTCGCCCTCTTCGCAGATCAGCAGCAGGGTCTTGTCGCCGGAGTCGAAGTTGGGGTCCTCAAAGGTCTCCTGAATGAATTTGGTCTTGCCGCTTTCCAGAAAGCCCACAAACAGGTAGACCGGAATTTCTTTTGCCATAATGGATGGTTTCTCCTTCTTTTACATCTCAGCAGCCGAACAGCTCTGCAATGGCCTTCTCGTTCAGCTTGGAGCCGATGACCACCAGTTTGCCGCCCACGTCGGCGCCGCGGGCACGCACTTCCCACTCGCCGGGCACATAGTCGAACTCCAGCCAGCCGTCGGCACCGCCGTCCACGATGCCCTTGCTGCGCAGGATCATGCCG
>QWCE01005049.1_pt1 | contig 26680 bp, 21 predicted proteins | sample 1972531 | NCBI WGS metagenome assembly QWCE01 (sample SAMN09866716, study PRJNA288562) | Human gut metagenome isolate term4_stool, whole genome shotgun sequencing... | reverse complement strand
GTACTCCAACACCGGTGGACAGGCATCCAAGGCTTCCAACATTGGTGAAGTCTGCCAGTTCGCTGCTGCTGGTAAGGAAATCAGCAAGAAGAGCCTGTCTGAGATCGCAATGACTTACGGCTACATCTATGTTGCTCAGATCGCTCTGGGTGCTAACATGAATCAGGCTGTCAAGGCAATTGCTGAGGCTGAGGCTTATCCCGGCCCGTCTCTGATCATCGGCTATGCTCCCTGCGAGCTGCACGGTGTCAAGGGCGGCATGACCAACTGCCAGAACGAGATGAAGAAGGCTGTCGAGGCTGGTTACTGGAACCTGTTCACCTTCAACCCGGCCAACAAGGCTCAGGGCAAGAACCCGTTCACTCTGACCTCCAAGGCTGTCGACGCCGAGAAGTATCAGGCACTGCTGGCAAACGAGACCCGTTACAGCCGCCTGACTCGTGCCTTCCCGGATCGTGCAAAGCAGCTGTTCGCACGCAACGAGCAGGTTGCAAACGACCGTTACGAGCATCTGACCCGTCTGGTCGAGCTGTACAAGTAATCTTTCTTTGGAAATTCTGGTTTGAACGGGCCGCAGCGGCACCCTAGCCCGAAAGGCGGCTGCTCCGCACTGGCGGTTACTGCGCAACGCAGCAGTGCGAAACTGTGGCAGGTAAGAGCTGAAATTCCAAGCAGAAGAACGTACAACGCTTCCGTTTTTGCAAGCGAAACTCTGATTTCATTCCCACGCTCTCCTGCGGCATTGATCCGCAGGGAGCCGGGTGTTTGAAATACCAAAGCGCCCGCGAGGGTCCTTGAAAGCACACCCCGCGTGTGTCAGGAGCATAAGGTCTGCTTGCAGATACCTTGCTTCGCCTACGGCATAAGACCTGCTTCGCAGGGATCTTGCCGCAGTCAAAAACGAATCCCGTTTTTAGCGCCCCGCTCACCGGCAACGGTGACCGGGGCGTATTTTTGTGCCTACCCTATTTTACACTTTCTTCATAGGTTTTTCATGAAAAGCAACCCATTCTGTGCTATACTACAGGCATAAGGAACCGGGGCCGCAACCGATTCCTTGTACATGATTCCTCCTCACACCAAGGCAATATCCGAACAGAAAGCCCATTCCAGCGTTCCGCAAGTGCTGGAAGGGGCTTTCTGCGTTTTTGACGGAAATTTCCCTCGTCTTTTGGCGGATTTAGGGTTGACCGGCCTTTTCGTGAACGCTATAATAAAAAGTGGAAAAGAATTTTAGGAGGTGAACGCAGGACAATGGACCCGGATCATAGTCGAAGACACGGATCAACTGCAAAACAGCAACAGCAAAAAGCAGCTGCGTTCGCCTTTTTTGCCCGGTAAGAGGTGCCGTTTGGTACTTCTCAGCGGGGAGAAAGGGCGCGGCTTTGTGCGCGGTAAGGGCGGAAGGGCCCGATCCTGCGCTGGGCGGCGCTTTTTGTTTTGTGAGCTGTCCGATCCGCCGGAAACGGTAAGGAGGAACACAAAATGGAACTGGAAGAAAAGAAGACTGCGGCACCGGAAGCCTCGCTCCCCGTGCCCGAACTGCCCACTGATATCCCCGCAGAGGTGCGGCAGAAGCTGGCCGAAGATCTGAACGAAGAGGCTACCGAGGACCTCAAGCAGGACGTGCGCGACGCTGAAAAGGAAGAGGCTAAGGACGAAGAGGTCAAGGCCAACCCCGAAATGCTGACCAAGAGCCGTCTGCTCAAGATGCTGGTGAAAAAGCAGTACGTGAAGCTGCGTGAGGTCACCGAGGAGGAGCAGCCCGCCGACTTGGCGGAGCTGTTGGAAGAGCTGGACGAGAATAACCGCCTTGTGGTTTTCCGTCTGCTGAAAAAGGACGTGGCAACGGAAGCTTTTGCCTACATGTCCGATGAGGCCCGCGACGATCTGGTCAATGCGTTTTCGGATATCGAGCTGGTCAGCGCCATCGAAGAGATGAGCTTGGACGACGCAGCCGACCTTTTGGAAGATATGCCCGCCGGTGTCGTCAAGCGGGTGCTGGAGAAATCCTCCAAGCAGACCCGTGAGAGCCTGAACAAACTGCTGAACTACCCCGAAAGCTCGGCCGGCAGCCTGATGACCCCCGAATACGTCCGTCTGCGGAAGGATATGAACGTCAGCGAGGCGCTGGCCGCCATCCGCCGACAGGGCGAGAATGCCGAGACGGTCTACACCAACTACGTGGTGGAGCGGAACCGTCTGCTGGGCGTTGTGTCAGCCCGCAGTCTGCTGCTGGCCGACCCACAGACTCCCATTGAGGACATCATGGACGATAATGTGGTCACCGTGAAGGTCACGGACGATCAGGAATATGTGGCCCGTGAGATGCAGCGCTACGACTTCACCGCCATGCCTGTTCTGGACAACGAGGGCATGTTCGTCGGTATCATCACCATCGACGATGCCATCGACGTCCTGACCGACGAGTCCACCGAGGATATGCAGAAGATGGCTGCTATTCTGCCGGATGATGATGCAACGACCTATTTTGGTACGAGCGTCTGGACCCACGCCAAGCAGCGCATCCCTTGGCTGCTGATTTTGATGCTGTCGGCGACCTTCACCGGCATGGTCACCACCCACTACGAGGAAGCGTTCGTCAGCCTTCCCCTGCTGGTCTCCTTCATGCCCATGCTGATGGATACTGCCGGCAACTGCGGCAACCAGATCAGCACCCTGATGGTTCGCGGCCTTGCGCTGGGCGAGGTGGAGCCTTCCGATTTCCTGAAAGTTCTCGGCAAGGAGCTCCGCGTTTCCGCCATCGTGGGCGCAGTGCTGGGCCTTGTGAACGGTCTGCGCATCTACCTGATGTACACCTTCGTCTTTGCAGGCCAGTACGAGAACGTGATAGGCTATGCTGTCGTGGTCAGCGTGTCGCTGTTCTTCAGTGTCATTCTGGCAAAGCTGGTGGGCGGTATGCTGCCGCTGGCCGCCAAGAAGCTGGGAGCCGACCCGGCCATTATGGCGACGCCCTTCATCACCACCATCGTCGATGCGTGCAGCTTGATCCTCTACTTCCAGATCGCGCAGCTCGTGTTCCGGAATATGATGTAAAACGTTGGGAGAACGGATGTCTCTGCGGTTTTGCCGCGGCTGCACCCGTTCTCTTTTTTACAGTTTTCAACACCGCAGTTTTATACATTGCGGGATGTGGAAAACTCAGGGGCTTAGATTCCAACGGGGAGAATGCGGAGTGGCTTGGCGGAAAGCCGGTGAAAAAAGAAAAGAAAAGCCCTCGACTTTCTTTTGGAAAAAAGAAAATTCTCCTGCATTTCTCCCCAAAACCCTCCATGGAAAATGCAGGGAAATACATCACGTATAAAAATCAGTCTCCGCGCCTGTGGAAAACTCGGTGGAAAAAGTGGAAAACACCGTGGGAAACTGCCCCTCTTTTTCACAAATTCAGTGGAAAACACCGTGGAAAAAGTGGATAAGTCCATCCGGCGGCACCAAAAATGGATACAACCGGCCGTTTTGGCACTCCCCCACGGCGACAGCTAAGCCCTTTGTTCACAGGGAGTTCCTTGAATGGCCCGGCCAAACATGGTACAATAAAAAATACACACAGCCCCGTCTGACCGGGGCAAATTCTACGATCATGGAGGCGTCTGCCTATGAACTGGCTTACCAAACTGGAGCGGAAGTATGGCCGCATCTGCATCCCGAACCTCATCTCGATCTTGGTCGGCGCGCAGATCTTGGTCTACGCCGTGGAGCTGTTCGTCAATCAGTATATCTCACTCTACCTGAGCCTGAACCGCACCGCCCTGCTGGTGGGTCAGCTCTGGCGGGTCATCACCTTTGTGTTTGTTCCGTTTTCGGGCGGCGGACCGCTGAGCGTGGTGCTGGGCATCTACTTCACGTGGTTCATCGGCAGCGCGCTGGAAAACGAGTGGGGCGATTTTCGCTTCAACCTTTATATCCTGCTGGGCATGGTGGGCGCGGTGGCGGCCTGTCTGCTGACGGGCTACGCCGATACCTACTGCCTGTCCCTGTCGCTGCTGCTGGCCTTTGCCATGCTTTACCCGGAGGTTCAGGTGCTGCTCTTCTTCGTCATCCCCATCCGGGTGAAGTACTTCGGCCTGTTCGCGGGGGCGCTGTGGCTGCTCAGCTTCCTCGGTGCCGGGGCAGCGGGCAAGCTGAACTATCTGCTCTGCATGGTGAACTTCCTCGTCTTCTTTGGCCCGCAGGCGTGGCGCAGTGTCCGCGCGTGGGTCCGCCGTGAACAGTGGAAGAGGAAGAACCGCCGATGATGCTGGATCGATTGGAAGGCAACGCGGAGCTGAAATCCAGCGTTCGCCTCATGCTGGACAGCCGCCGCTTGACCCACAGCGTCCTTTTGGTGGGCGAGGAGGGGCTGGGAGCCGGTTTCGCGGCCCGCTGCGTTGCGGCCGATTATCTTTACCCACAAGGCGGAGCGCCCGCTGAGGCGCTTGTACGGGGCGAATGCTGCCGTGCCGTGGCAAAGGCCGGCAAGCGCGACAGCGGCCAGATCGAAACGGGTGTCGTGCGGGAGGCCATCTCGGTCACCGGCATGGGTTCCGGCGGAAAATATCTTGTGGGTCAGGTCACGGCCATGCGGTCGGAGATCTTCAACACCAGCCTTTCGGCGGAGGGCCGCGCCGTCCTGCTCTACCATGTGGAGCGGATGAACGAGGAATCGGCCAACGCCCTGCTGAAGGTCATGGAGGAGCCGCCGGAGGGCGTGCTCTTTCTGCTGACGGCGGATTCGCTGGCGGGCGTGCTGCCCACCATCCGGAGCCGCTGCATCAGCTTTGCCATGGCCCCCGTCTCCCCTGCCGACTGCGCCCGCTACTGCACGAAGCAGAGGGTGGACGCCAAGGCGGCGGCCCTGTACAGTGAGCTTTTCGACGGCCACATCGGCACAGTGCTGGCCGCCGCGCGGGACGATGCCCGCCGCGAGCAGGTGGAACAGGCCCTGACGCTGGCCAAGGCCGCCGCCGCGAAGGACAGCTACGCCGCCGCCGTCCTGCTGGCCGGTTACGAAAAGGAGAAAGCCGGTGCGGCCGCCCTGCTGGCCGATTTCCGGGCCGTCGCCGCTGCCGGGCTGCGCGGCAGCCCCCGCTCCCCGGTGCAGGGCGATGCCGCCCGCAAGGCGCTGGGAGCCGCCGATGCCGCCATGCAGCGCATCAGCGCACAGGTCAACCCGAAGATCGTTCTGTCTGTGCTGGCCGCAAAATTCAGAAGCTTCTGAACAAGAAAAGCAGCCGCGTTTGCGGCTGCTTTTCTTGTTATCATGCTGAAAATCTCTTATCTTCTCCGGGTGCGGTGCTTACGGTTCAGGTTCAGCGAACCGCCGCTGGCGACCATGGTGACGAAGCTGAGGACTGCAAGAATGAGCACCAGAGCCGCCATGAGGAGCAGGGTGCTTTTGAGGTCGGTGCGAAAGTCGGAGACGTATTCCTGATGGGTCGCGAGGCTGACCTTGCCCACCTCGTAGCCGTCCAGATAGACGGTGGCCTCGCCGAGGACGGCGCCGCTCTTGACGGTGGCGGAGACGCTCTCCGGCAGCTCGAAGGTGCAGGTCACCTTGTCGTCGGCGTGGCCGTAGCCGCTGAGGGGTTCGGCGGCATAGAGCTCCACGGCTTCCTCGCTGCGGCACTTGGTCAGCGGGACCGTGGTCAGCGGCGTTTCGGTGTCCACGAGCTGACGGTCTGCAAAGCTGGCGAAAGCCCAGTCCAGCAGCTCGGAAGCTTCCTTGTAGATGTTGTCGAGGTCGGAGCCGAGGATGACCAGCCCGTAGGTGTGGCCGCCTTTCTGGGCAAAGGTGACGTAGCAGCGGCCCGCCAGCGTGGTGAAGCCGGTCTTCATGCCGCGGATGTAGTCGCGGTAGTAGGGGTACTCCGGGTTCAGCATCAGGTTGGTGGAGGTGATGGTCCGCTCGTTCTGGTGCAGGTTGGTGGCCGGGAGGGTGTAGCTCAGAGTGTTGGCGGCCTTCATGTAGGTCTCGTTGGCGGCACAGGCCGACGCGATGAGGGCGAGGTCATGGGCCGAGGAGACGTTGCCGTAGTCATACAGGCCGTGCACGCAGGTAAAGCTGGTGGAGGTGCAGCCCAGCTCCTGCGCCTTCTGGTTCATCATGGCCACAAAGTTGGGCAGACTGCCGTCCGCCACGTCGCTGGCGATGACGCTGGCGGCGTCGTTGGCGCTGGCGACCAGAAGCCCGTACAGCAGGTCGATGCGGCGCACCGTCTCGCCGATGCGGAGATTCATGGTGCTGCCATTGGCGTTCTGGATGTCCTTGAACTCCTGCGTCAGGCTGGTGGGGATGGTGATCTCCGCGTTCAGATCCTTGCCGCTTTCGAGGAAGAGCAGGGCCGTCATCATCTTGGTCAGGCTGGCGATGTAGCGCTGCTGGTCGATGTTTTGTTCCAAGATGGGCTTGTCCATGTCCGCGTTGAACAGGTAGACCGATTCGCCCTCATTGGCGGTCTGGATGGGCATCTCGTACACGGCCAGACCCGGCAGTGCAGCCGAGACGGCCAGCACAGCCGTCAGCAGCAGGGCAGCGGCCCGGCGGAAGAAGGTGTTTTTTTGCATGAGCATATCCTCCCAAAAGATTCAGATCATCCCAGCAGTTTCTGCCAGAACGAGAACAACGTGTACTTTTCGGGTGCCGGGGCAGTTTCCGCCGGTGCCGGATGGAGTTCCGGGCTGGTGAAGGCCCAGTCGAACAGCTCGGCGGCCTCGCGGAAGATGTTCTGGCTGTTGGAACCCAAGATCACAAGGCCGTAGGTGTGGCCGTCCTGCTGGGCAAAGGTGACGAAGCACCGCCCCGCTTGGGTGGTGAAACCGGTCTTCATCCCGTGGGCGTAGCTGCGGTAATAGGCGCTGGCGGGCTGCAGGAGCTTGTTGGTGGTGGTCACGGTCCGGGCGGGATGCACATTGGTGGCGGGCAGCTTGTAAGCCGTAGCGTCGGCGATCCGCCGATAAGCAGGGTTCGCGTAGCATGCCAGCGCGATCTTGGCCATATCGCGGGCCGTGGAGTAGTTGCCGGTGTCGTAGAGGCCGTGGGCGCAGGTGAACTGGGTGGAGGTGCAGCCCAGCTGAGCTGCGCGGGCATTCATTCGGGCTGCAAAGGCCGCAAGGTCGCCCCCGGCATCGTCGCTGGCGAGGACGCTGGCCGCATCGTTGGCGCTGGGCAGCAGCATCGCGTAGAGCATGTCGATGCGGCGGACGGTCTCCCCCGCCTGTAGGCCGATGGTGTGGCCCCGGTCTGCCTTGATGGCTGCAAACTCCGGCGTCAGGCTGTCCGGGATGGTGATCTCCGCGTTCAGGTCATTTCCGCGCTCGATCACCAGCAGGGCTGTCATCATCTTGGTCAGGCTGGCAATGCAGCGGGGCAGGTCGGGGTTCTGCTCCACAAGGACTTCCCCGGTGTCAGCGTCGAAGAGATAGATCGACTCCTGCGGGTAAGCGGTCTGGATGGGCATGGCGTAAACGGCAAAGCCGGGCAGCGCAGCCGCCGCCGCGATGGCGGCGGTCAGCACCAGCGCCAGCACCCGGCGCGCAAAGGAATGGATGTACATGGTCAAAAGCTCCTTCGGAAGTTCCCGGCTTCCACGATGGGGGTTGAAAAAGAACTATTAAAAGAATACCATAAAAGAAGCAAAAGAGAAAGGTGGTTTTTCAACAATGATCGTTTCCTTTGGTGGAAAAACGCCCCAAGACCGCGGCGCGGCCTTTGTGGCCCCCAATGCCACGGTGCTGGGCGATGTGATTCTGGAAGCCGGTTCGAGCGTCTGGTACGGGGCGGTGCTGCGCGGGGACGACGGCACCCTGACCCTTGGCGAGAATACCAACGTGCAGGATAACGCGGTGCTCCACTGCGACCCCGGCGGGGCCGTGTCGCTGGGCAAAAATGTCACGGTGGGCCACAGCGCCCTTGTCCACGGCTGCACCGTGGGGGACGGCAGCCTCATCGGGATGCACGCCACCCTGCTGAACCACTGCGTCATCGGGAAAAACTGCATCATCGGGGCCGGGGCACTGGTGCCGGAAGGGATGGTCATCCCGGACGGTTCCGTGGCCGTCGGCGTCCCGGCGCGGGTCATCAAGACCATCTCCGCCGAACAGGCTGCACACAACGTCGAAAATGCGCAGCACTATGTCACGGACGCGAAAAATCACGATGCTGTCATAAAAGTTTCACAAGAATTTACAAGAATGTAATGACTTTTGTTCCGAAATCGGGTATACTATAGAGCACAAGGGAGCGGGGCCGCAACCGTCTCCCTTGCACATGATTCCTCCTCACACCAAAGCAATACCCCAAAAAGCAGGAACCCCCTCCGGTGTACCGCAAGCGCCGGAGGGGGTTCTTGTTTTTCTTGATAAAGGATTCCGAATAAACCTCGCCCTTCGGGAGAGGTGGCATCGCGCAGCGATGACGGAGAGGGTGATGCCGCTTACACCGCCCCGTAAATGCCGTGGACGGAGACTTCGCCGGTGAAGACGTGCTCTTCGCCGCTGTCCGTGCGGACGACGAGGCGGCCCTCTTCGTCCACGTCGATGGCTTCGCCCGCGCCCTGCCCGCCGCCCGGCAGGTCAAAGGTCACGCGGCGGCCGATGTTGACACAGGCGGCCTTGTATTCCTCCCGGAAGGGGGCAAACCCCTCCCGCGCGAAGACGTACATCGGGCGGTCGAAGCCGAAATCGGTCAGGCCCTCGGCCAGCCACTGCGGGTCGGCGGCGAGATCAACGGCTGCTCCCTGCAGCGCCAGCGAGGTGCCGTGGGGCAGGTCCGCCGCGTCAAAATAGCTCTGGGGCTGGGCCAGATTGATGCCGATGCCGCACAGAATGCCCCGGCCCTGCTGCTCGTAGCCGTAAGAGACGGATTCGCACAGGATGCCGACGATCTTCTTGCCGTTCAGCAAAAGGTCGTTGGGCCACTTGATCTGGCAGTCCACGCCGTAGCGCAGCTTGAGCTGGTTGCGCACGGCAAGGCTTGCCAGCAGCGGCAGGGTGGCGGGCTGCGCCAGCGGCTCCCGGATGGCGACGGTGTAGTACAGCGCCTTGCCCTCCGCGTTGACCCAGCTGCGGCCCAGCCGCCCCCGGCCGGCGGTCTGGTTGGTGGTGTAGACCGCGCCCACCGGGCCGAACTCCTCGAAATGTTCTTTCACATAGGCGTTGGTGCTGCCGCATTCGGGCAGATAACGCACCTCGTTGATGCTCATGGATGTGGTACCTCTTTGTGTTCGTGGGAGATGATCTTCCCTTGGTCCAGCGTCAGCACACCGTAGGTGTTGGGGCCGGTATAACACCGGCCGCAGGAGCCGGGGTTGAACAAAAACACCTTGCCGCGCTGCTCGGCCACCGGGATATGGGTGTGTCCGAACAGGGCCACCTCGGCCCCGCGGGCGGCGGCGGCATCGGTGATCGTATCCAGATCGTATTTTACGCCATACATATGGCCGTGGGTATAGAAGACGACGACCTGATCGAAGGCGGCCAGACCGTCCAGCGGCTCCAGCGCGCCAAAATCGCAGTTTCCGGCCACCGCATAGACCTTCATTTTCGGGTAGAACGTCAGGGCCTCTTCCAGATCGCGCAGACCGTCGCCGAGAAAGATCACGGCGGTCGCGTCGCTTTCCGCATGAAGAATGCGCTCGACAGCTCCGGTGCTGTTGTGGCTGTCACTCAGGATCAAAAGTTTCGTCACGGGACAACGTCCTCCTAAAATTTAGTTATTCTGCATGGCCAGCATCTGCTTGTAGACCTCGCTCTTGGAATACGGGGTCCCCTGCGCGGCGGCTTTGGCGGCGGCGGTGGGGCCGTAACCCTCGCTTGTCAGGTCTAAGGCGCGCTGGGCGGCCTGTTCCAGCGTCAGGCTCTCTTCGGTCTCGGCGGCGGGTGCCCCGGCCATGACCAGCACATACTCGCCACGGGGCTCATTTTCGGCGTAGTGGGTCTGTGCCTCGCCGAGGGTGGTCTTCCAGATCTCCTCGTGGAGCTTGGTCAGCTCGCGGCAGAGGGTGATGCTCCGCTCAGTGCCGAAGGCCGTCACCAGATCGTCCAGCGTGGTGCGCAGTTTGTGCGGCGCTTCGTAGAAAATGACCGTCCGCTTCTCGCCCTGCAATTCGGCCAAGCGCTCCCGCTTCTGCTTTTTGTTCACGGGCAGGAAGCCCTCGAACACCCAGCGGGAGGTGTCCTGCCCCGAAACCGCCAGCGCCGTGACACAGGCCGAGGCGGCGGGCACCGGCACGACCTTGATGCCGCGGGCCAGCGCATCCCGGACGATGACCTCGCCGGGGTCGGAGACGCAGGGCATTCCGGCGTCTGAGCAAAGGGCACAGTTTTCCCCCGCCTCGATGCGGCGCAGGATGCCTTCGCCTTTTTGCAAAGCGTGCTCGTAGTAGCTGACCATCGGCTTTTTCAGGCCGAGGAAGTTCAGCAGCTTCATGGTCACGCGGGTGTCCTCGGCGGCGATGAAGTCCGCCGCACCAAAGGTCGCCGCCACCCGCGGCGGCATGTCGTCCAAGTTGCCGATGGGCGTTGCGACGATATATAACGTACCAGCCATACAGACCTCCCAATTTTAGTTGTTCCCGTACAGGGCCGCCCCCGCCGAGATGAGCACATCCGGTTGGATGCGCAGCCCGGTCTTGCGGTTCTTCTGCGCCTCCACCAAAAAGAGCCACGGGGCCGCGTCGGGCTTGTTCTTCACAAAGGCGAGGCGCTTGGGCTCCAAGCGGTTGGCCCGCAGCACGGCCAGCACCTCGGCCAGCCGTTCGGGCCGGTGGCAGAGCGCGAGCCGCCCGCCGTCCTTGAGCAGCCGGAAACCGCAGCGGCAGACATCCTCCAGCGTGCAGTCGGTCTCGTGCCGCGCTGCGGCGCGGGCGGGGTCGCTGCTCTGGAACCCGGCAGTAAAGTAGGGCGGGTTGCAGGCGCAGACATCGAAGCTGCCCTCCCCCGCCCGGTAGGTGCGCAGGTCGGCGCAGACGGGGGTGATGTGGTCGATGCTTTGTGCGGCCAGTGCCTCGCGCAGGAGGCTGCTTGCCTCCGGCTGGAGCTCCACGGCGGCGCATTCGCCCCGATGGCCTCGGTCGTGCCACTCCAAGCTGACGATGCCGCAGCCGGAACACAGGTCCACGGCCTTCTGGCTGCGTTTTGGCTCCGTGAACCGGGCCAGCAGCAGCGCGTCCGACCCAAAGCGGTGGGCCGCCGAACAAAAGACTTCTGTCTTATTATACAAAATCTCGGTGGAATGTTCCATATCTGTGCCGTGAATCCTTTACCAAAATATCGGGCCGGAATCTCCGGGAAAATTGTGCAGGGCGGAAAACCGCCCGCAAACAAAAAGCAGCAGACCTGTCCAAAGCGGGTCTGCTGCTTTTGATGCGTTTTTACGGATATCGCCGTGAAATTATTCAGCGGTGATAGCACCGGTGGGGCAAGCGCCCTCGCAAGCGCCGCAATCGATGCAAGCGTCTGCGTTCACAACTGCAACACCGTTCTCAACGGTGACAGCACCAACGGGGCAAGCGCCCTCGCAAGCGCCGCAGCCAACACATGCGTCAGAAACCTTGTGTGCCATAATAAAACTCTCCTTTATTTCCCGTGCCAATGTTTAGGAGAAGCCTGCCCTCGCACGGTGCCAGCAAGCTGCTCCGGAATTCATCCTTGTCTGCATTCTAACAAACCAAAAATGAAAAGGCAAGACTAACCGTACCGCCGTAAAGGGCTTTTTTTATTTTTTGTTGGGTTGCACAAAAGCAACGGCTAACTTTACGGGAAAATTGAGGGAGATTTTTAGCGAAAATCACGAAGTACGGTTAGTTTTATAATACTAACCACTGTGATTTCCCACCATTTTTCTGGGAATTATTTCGCCTTTTTGGGGCAGTTTCCACAGCCGGCGGGGTTACCGTCGGCGTCCGCTGCAGCCACCACAGGGGCGGGGTTGCGCACGCCGGAATAGTCGTCGTCCGGGTCGGGGCGGCGGGGGGCGCGCTTGCCGCCGCTGACATACTCGCACACGCCGACCTTGTAGTACCGGGGGGTCAGGGCTTCGGAGCCGCAGCGAACCCGCAGGTAGCCGGAAACGGGGTTCACTTCCAGCACGGTGCCGAGACCGTCCGGGGTGCGGACGGTGCTGCCTCGATGCGGGTGTGGAAGATGCCGGCCAGATCCTTGACCAGCTCGCGGAAGTCCACGCGGCCGTCGGCGGTGAAGTAGAACATGATCTTGGAGCGGTCAAGGGTATATTCGGCCTCCACCAGCTTCATTTCCAGCCCGTGCCGGGCGATGCACTCCTGACAGGTGTGGTAAGCCCGCTTTTCATCCTCGCGGTTCTGGCGCATCCGGCGCACATCCACGCTGTCGGCTATCCGGGTGATGGGCTTGAGGGCCTTGGGCACGGCGGCATCCGTCACTTCCTTGACGCCCTGCACCACCTCGCCACACTCGATGCCGCGGGCAGTCTCGACGATGACGTGATCGCCGGTTTTGATCTCGGCCCCGGCGGGGTCGAAGTAATAGCTTTTTCCGTTTTCCTTGAAACGGACAGAGATCACTTTTTTCATAGTTTTCCTCGTACTATTCCGATAAACACTCAAAAATTTGAGCCTATAAATCCATTCTATCAAATAGTATAACATAATCCCGAAAATATTTCCACGGAATTGCAACAATCTTCGGCCCTGAACCGTATCTCCGGTGAAAACTGACTAAATTTTGCAAAAGATTCACCCGGCGCTCTTGCAACCCCTCTGACCTCGTGTATAATAGGAATCATGGAAGACTCGCCCTTTTGAGGGCGCTTGCCGTGGAGCGCACGGCAAAAAGTAAGGAAATGGTAGGATATAATGGGAAAATTCAGTGTCAAAAAACCGTTCACGGTTCTGGTGGCTGTCATCATGGTGCTGATGCTGGGCTTCGTGTCCATCAGCAACATGCAGACCAACCTCTTACCGGACGTGAACACGCCGTACCTGATGGTGGTCACGGTGTATCCCGGTGCGAGCCCGGAGCGCGTGGAGAGCGAAGTCTCTGACGTCATGGAAAACGCGCTGGGCACCGTGGCAGGTGTGGAATCCATCACGGCCACCTCTGCGGAGAACTACAGCCTTCTGCTGATGCACTTCGCCGAGGGTACGGATATGAACAGCGCCTTGGTCAAGGTGTCGAACAAGGTGGACCAGACCACCTCCAGTCTGCCCAGCAGCTGTCTGTCGCCTTCGATCATTGAATACAGCCTGAACATGAACGCCTTTATGACCGTGGCCGTCAGCCGCGAGGGCAGCGATGTGTACGACCTGTCGGATTTCGTCAGCGATACCCTCGTGCCCTATGTGGAGCGCAAGGGCGGCGTGTCCAGCGTGTCCGCCAACGGCCTGATTGAGAAGATGGTGCAGGTCCAGCTCAGTCAGGAGAAGGTGGACGCCATCAACGAACGGCTGCTGGAAGTCATCGACGCTCAACTGGCCGATGCGCGGGCTCAGCTCGACGCCGCTGAGGCCCAGATCGAAGCCGGCCGTGCGGAGTACAACCGCCAGTTCAAGAACTTCAATAAGACCGTTTCCAACACCGTGATGCAGCAGTACAGCGGCGAGGTCGGCAATGCGGTGGAGACCGTCCGCAAACAGGCACAGGCCCTGCTGGACAGCGTCAACCAGCTCATCGCCGTGGTGCAGGAGCCGGAGATCCAACAGGCCCTGATCGACGTCCGGGACGGCTTGCAGCGCGTCATGGACAAGTTCAACGAGACGGGCATGAAGGACATCGACTCCCTGATCGAGATCGTGTCCGAGCTGCGCGAGATCACCGATAAGCTGACCACCGCCTTGCAGCAATTGCAGGAGCGCCTGAACACGGAGACCGGCACCGAGGGCAGCACCGCCACCGATCTGGTCGATGATCTGCAGGTGCAGCAGAGCCTGAGCACCGTTTACAACACCCTGAACGACGTCATCAAGGCTATGGACGATGTCCCCGGCCTGATGAGCACCTTCTCGGACGCCTTGGGCACCTATTCCCAGCAGCAGCTGGAAGCCTATATGCAGTTCACCGAGGCCCGCGAGATGCTGAACGAGTACGAAAAGCAGCTCGAAACCGCAAAGCAGACCTATGAGGACGCCAAGGAGAAGGCCATGGCCAGCTCCGACGTCTCCAAGATGCTGGACATCGACACGCTGGCGCAGCTCATCTACGCCCAGAACTTCTCGATGCCCGCCGGTTACGTCAAGGATTCCAGCGGCAAATCGTGGCTGCTGAAGGTCGGCGAGGAGTACGACAGCATCGACGATATCTCCGGTGCCCTGCTGCTCCATGTGGACGGCTTCGGCGATGTCCGCCTGTCGGACGTGGCCGATGTGGAGGTCATCGATAACGCCGAGGCCAGCTTCACCCGCCTGAACGGCGAGCGCGCGGCCGTGCTGAAAATCTACAAAGGCTCCAGCTCCAGCGCCAGCACCGTCTCGGACAACTGCCTGTCCGCGTTCAAGGAGCTGGAAGCTCAGTACGACGGCCTCCATGTAGTCGTCCTGTCCAACCAAGGCAACTATATCACCATCATCGTCAAGAGCATCCTCAGCAGCATGATCATCGGCGCAGCATTGGCCATCATTGTGCTGGCTCTCTTCCTGCGGGACATCAAGCCCACCCTCGTGGTCGGCTTCAGCATCCCGCTGTCGGTCCTGTTCGCTGTGGTGCTGATGTACTTCACCGGCATGGACCTGAACGTCATGACACTGGCCGGCCTGTCGCTGGGCATCGGTATGCTGGTGGATAACTCCATCGTCGTCATTGAAAACATCTACCGTCTGCGCAGCCGCGGCGTGCCCGCCGCCCGCGCGGCCGTGCAGGGTACAAAGCAGGTGGGCATGTCCATCGTGGCATCCACCCTCACTTCGGTCTGCGTCTTCCTGCCGGTCGTCTTCTCGTCCAGCCTCGTCAAGAGCCTGATGCAGCCCATGTCCCTGTGCATCGGCTACTGCCTGATGGCCTCTCTCCTCGTGGCCGTCACCGTTGTCCCGGCGGCTGCCTCCACCGTTCTGAAAAAGGCGGAGCCGAAGCAGCTCAAGTGGTTCGACAAGATCCAGAACAAGTACGCCAAGAGCTTGGAGTGGTGTTTTCAGCACCGCGCTCTGCCGCTGGTGGCAGCAGTGGCTTTGCTGGTCTTCTGCGGCTGGCGGGTCGTCTCCATGGGTGTGGAGCTGCTGCCCACCATCACCAGCAATGAGGCCATCGTCACCCTGACCACCACCAAGGACCTCAGCAAGGAGGACTCCTACGCCATTGCCGAAAAGGCCATCGACGCCATGCTGAGCGTGGACAACGTGGAGGAAGTGGGCATCACCACCGACACCCGTGTGGCCGGCATGGATGTGGGCCAGTTGGGTCTGCCCAGCGCCATCACCGACCTGCTGAATGCCGCCAACAGCTACGGCACCTATCAGGTCAACGTCATGCTGAACGAGTCCCTCTCCTCCACCCAGATCGAAACGGCCCGTCAGGCGCTGGAAGATGCCCTCTCCGGCATTGAGGACTGCACCGCCACCGTCGAGATCAGCGGGATGCAGGAGCTGACCAGCCAGTTGGCCAGCGGCCTGAGCGTCAAGATCTACGGTGCGGATCCCGATACCATGACCCAGCTCTCCGAGAAGGTCGTGGAGATCGTCAACGACACCGAGGGCTTTGCCAACGCCACCAACGGTCTGGGCAGCGGCGATGCCACCATCAATCTGCAGATCGACCGCGACAAGGTCCGCTCCTACGGCCTGACCGTTGCGCAGGTCTACCAGCAGATCGCCGCCAAGCTGACCACCACCACCACGGCGCAGACCCCGGTATCCGTGGACGGCAGAACCATGAGCGTGGAGATCAGCGACAACCTCGACCCCGTGACCAAGGAAAACATGATGGATATCACCTTTGAGACCTCCGTCATGTCCGCCGACGGCACCACTACCACCGGCACCTGTAAGCTGAGCGACATCGCGACGTGGGTCACCGGCAGCGCACCCAACTCCATCACCAGCCAGAACCAGACCCAGTACGTCACCGTTACAGCCAACACGCTGGACGGCTACAACACCACGGTTCAGGCCCGTGAGCTGGAAAAGAAGCTGGATGCCTTCGCCCTCTCCGACGAGATGCCGGAGGGCTGCTCCTTCTCCATGGGCGGCGAGTCCGACAGTGTCAACTACATGGTCAATGAGATGGTGCAGTGGATGGGGCTGGCTCTGCCCTTCGTCTACCTCGTCATGGTGGCCCAGTTCCAGAGTCTGCTCTCCCCCTTCATCGTCCTGTTCACCGTGCCGCTGGCCTTCACCGGCGGTCTGCTGGGTCTGCTCCTCACCGGCCAGCAGCTGACCATGATCTCCCTGATGGGCTTTATCGTCCTGATGGGCACCGTCGTCAATAACGGCATCGTCTTCGTGGACTACACCAACCAGCTCCGAATGGGCGGCATGGAGCGCCGCGCGGCCCTCATCGCCACCGGCAAGACCCGTATGCGCCCCATCCTGATGACCACCCTGACCACCGTTCTGGCCATGCTGCAGCTCGTCTTCAGCAACGATATGGCCAGCCAGCTCATGAGCGGCATGGCCATCGTCATCATCTGCGGCCTGACCTATGCGACCATCATGACGCTGTATGTCGTGCCGCTGCTGTATGATCTGCTGTTCAAGAAGCCGCCGCTGAACATCGACGTGGGCAGCGATGACCTCGACGATATCCCCGACGATGCCGCCGAGTATATCGCCCAGTCCCACGCACAGCCGGAAGCATAAACCTGATTTTATAAAGGGCTGTTGCAACTCCCTCCGTCATCGCTGACGCGATGACACCTCCCTCAATGAGGGAGGCTTTCACAGCTTACCGTTACGCCAAGGCTCCCTCCGAGAGGGAGCTGGCACGGCGAAGCCGTGACTGAGGGAGTTGCAACGGCCCTTTTTGTTTGCAAAATGCCCAAAAAATATCTCGAAATATTGGCTGATAAATCTAAAAAGATGTCCACACAGGAGACGTAAACTGTGATATAATCATAATTATAAAGGATATAACCGAGAGTGTGGTATCCAATCATTTCGAAAAAGGAGGCGAAGCCCTATGGCACAGTTTCGCTCCAAGCCCTTTGGTGTGACCAAGAATGGCGAAAAGGTCAACGAGTACATCATGTCGAACCCCGGCGGGCTGGCGGTCAGTGTGCTGAATTACGGCTGCGTGATCAAAAACATCTTTGTTCCCACAAAACATGGGCCGGTGGATGTCGTGGTGGGCCACGACACCTTTACCGACTATGAAAATGACTTCAACTCCTCCAGCAGTACCTGCTGCGGCGCATTTGTGGGGCGGTACGCCAACCGCATCGAGAACGCCGAGTTCAGCGTGGGCGGCAAAAAGTACCAGCTGGAACCGAACAACGGCAAAAACCACTTGCACGGCACCTTCCCTCGCAAAATTTACGACGTCAAGGCCTTCGGCGATACCCTGCTGCTGGAGACCGAGAGCCCGGCGGGCGAGGATGGTTTCCCCGGAAATCTGAAGATCTCGGTGCGCTACATCCTCACCGAGGACAACGCCCTGCGGATGGATTACCGCGTCTCCTCCGACGCCGACACCATCCTGAACCTGACGAATCACACCTACTTCAACCTCGACGGCGGCGGCGATGTGCTGAACCAGAAGCTGCGCATCTACGCTTCCCGCTATCTGGAGGGCAACAATGAGACCTGCCCCACCGGCAGCATCCTGCCCGTGGACAACACGCCGATGGATTTCCGGGCGGGCAAGGTCATCGGGCGGGACATCGACACCGGCTTTGCCCAGACCACCATGGTGGGCGGCGGCTATGACCACTGCTTCGTCATCGACCGGGGCCGCGGTGCCAGCCAGAGCCTCTGCGCGTGGGCGTCCAGCGATAAGACCGGCATCAGCATGAAGGTCTACACCACCCAGCCCGGCGTCCAGCTCTACACCGCCAACTTTTTGCAGGACTGCCCCTCTCCCGGCAAGGGCGGCGTCCCGATGCAGAAATATGGCGGCTTTGCGTTGGAGACCCAGCACTTCCCCTGCAGCCCTTCCCACCCGGAGTTCCCCTCCACGGTGCTGCGGGCCGGCAAGGTCTTCCGCGCCAACACCACCCTGCGCTTCTTCACGGGCAAGCAGTGCGGGAAATTATGAGCTTTGAGGGAGCTGCCGCTGCGGCTCCCTTTTCCTTTTCTCCCATTTGCACAAAGGGCCGCTTCTCTCCATGTAAAATCGGAGAAAAATCTTCTTAAATCAAAAAGTTGAATTTCGAAAAACAACAAAAATCCATCTTAATAAAATTCCAGATACTTGATTCTGCATCCAAAACGCGGTATTCTTTAGGCAGAGCGCGGGGCACGCCCGCATCGGTATTTTGGTGATAAGCGAGGTACTTTGCTATGGCAATTCTGGTTTCCGGCGGTGCCGGTTATATTGGCAGCCACACCTGCATCGAGCTGCTGAATGCGGGCTACGATGTCGTGGTGGCAGATAACTATTACAATGCTTCTCCGGTGGTGCTTGACCGTGTCAAGCAGATCACCGGCAAGGACTTCCGCTTCTACAACGCGGACATGACCAAGCATGAGGACGTGGAGAAGATCTTCACCGAGTGCCCGGACATCGACGCCGTCATCCAGTTCGCTGCCTATAAGGCTGTGGGCGAGAGCGTCTCCAAGCCCATCGAGTACTATTACAATAACCTGAACTGCACCCTCGTCATTCTGGATGTGATGCGCCGCCACAACTGCCACAACTTCGTGTTCAGCTCCTCGGCCACCGTTTACGGCGACCCGGCCTCCGTGCCCATCACCGAGGACTTCCCCGTGGGCAAGACCACCAACCCCTACGGCACCACCAAGGCCTTCACCGAGCTGCGCTACTTCAACCCCATCGGTGCCCACAAGTCCGGCCTCATCGGCGAGGACCCCAACGGCATCCCCAACAACCTGATGCCCTACATCGCCAAGGTCGCCATCGGCAAGCTGGAAAAGGTCCATGTCTTCGGCGACGACTACCCCACCCCGGACGGCACCGGCGTGCGTGACTATATCCACGTCGTCGATCTGGCCCGCGGCCATGTCTGCGCCATCAAGAAGCTGGAGACCAAGTGCGGCCTCTTCATCTGCAACCTCGGCACCGGCCACGGCTACAGCGTGCTGGATGTCATCCACGCCTTCGAAAAGGCCTGCGGCAAGAAGCTCCCCTATGTCATCGACCCGCGCCGCCCCGGCGATATCGCCGAGTGCTACGCCGACCCCACCAAGGCCAAGAACGAACTGGGCTGGGTGGCTGAGTACGGTATCGAGGAGATGTGCGCCGATAGCTGGAATTGGCAGCAGAAAAACCCCGACGGCTACCACACTGTGAAGTAAAAAAACAAACAAAACGCAAGGCTCGCTTCGTCCGCTCCGCGCGGATGAGGCGGGCTTTTTTTCACTTCCTGCCTTGACAATGCCGGGCAGTTAGCATATATTAAAACTGTTTCTATAGGCTAACAATTTGTCGAAATGGAAAGGCAGACTGCCATGACATTAAAAGAACTGAAGATCGGCGAAAGTGCCGTGATCGATACGGTTGGCGGGGAGGGTGCCCTGCGGCAGCATTTTCTGGATATGGGGCTGATCCCCGGCGAGCGGGTCACGCTGGTGAAATTTGCGCCCATGGGCGACCCGATGGAATTGCAGATCCATGGGTACGAGCTGACGCTGCGTCTGGACGATGCGGCCCGGATCGCAGTCACCCCGGCGGCGAGTGCCCCGGCTGCTGCCCATGCCCCGCGGGAAAGCAAAATGGTGGAGCATCCGGGTCTCGGCGAGGGCGGGCGCTACCACACCAAGAAAGGGGAACACCCGGTGCCGGAGGGCACGACCCTGACCTTTGCACTGGCGGGCAACCAGAACTGTGGCAAGACCACCCTGTTCAACCAGCTCACCGGCTCCAATCAGCATGTGGGCAATTTCCCCGGCGTGACGGTGGACCGGAAGAGCGGCGCCATCAAGGAGCACCCGGAGACCGAAGTCACCGATCTGCCCGGCATTTACTCCATGTCCCCTTACTCCAATGAGGAAATCGTGACCCGCCAGTTTATCATCGGGGAAAAGCCGACTGGCATCATCAATATCGTGGACGCCACGAACATCGAGCGCAACCTGTACCTGACCATGCAGCTGATGGAACTGGAGACCCCCATGGTGCTGGCTCTGAACATGATGGATGAGGTGCGCGGCAACGGCGGCACCATCCGCATCAACCAGATGGAAGCCATGCTGGGCATCCCGGTGGTTCCCATTTCCGCCGCCAAAAATGAGGGCGTCGATGAGCTGGTGGATCATGCCATCCATGTGGCAAAATATCAGGAGCGGCCGGGCCGGATGGATTTCTGCGGCGAGGAAGATCACGGCGGCGCGGTGCATCGCTGCATCCATGGCATCATCCACCTGATCGAGGATCACGCCAAAGCGGCGGGGATCCCAGTGCGGTTCGCAGCCACCAAGCTGGTGGAGGGCGATGCCCGCATTGAACAGGCGCTGAAGCTCGACCAGAACGAAAAAGAAATGATCGAACACATCATCGTGCAGATGGAGCAGGAGCGCGGGCTGGATCGTGCCGCCGCCATCGCGGATATGCGGTTCCACTTCATTCACCAATTGGTCGATCAGACCGTCGTGAAGCCTCACCAGAGCAAGGAGCAGCTCCGCAGCAGCCGGATCGACCAGTTCCTGACCGGAAAATATACGGCCATCCCGGCATTCGTGGGGATCATGGCGTTGGTGTTTTACCTTACCTTCGGGGTCATCGGCGCGGGGCTGCAGGGCTTGCTGGAGACTGGCATCGACCGACTGACCGTCCTTGTGGACGACGCCCTGACGTATTGGAACGTCAACGAGGTCGTGCACTCCTTGGTCATCGACGGCATCTTCACCGGTGTGGGCAGCGTGCTGAGCTTTTTACCCATCATCGTGACCCTCTTCTTCTTCCTTTCTCTGCTGGAAGATACCGGCTACATGGCCCGCGTGGCCTTCGTAATGGACAAACTGCTCCGGCGCATCGGCCTTTCGGGCCGCAGCATCGTGCCGATGCTCATTGGCTTTGGCTGCACGGTTCCGGGCGTCATGGCCAGCCGCACCCTGCCCTCGGAGCGCGACCGCAAGATGACCATTCTGCTCACCCCGTTCATGAGCTGCTCGGCCAAGCTCCCCATCTATAGCTTGTTTGCCGTTACCTTCTTCCCGGACCACGCGGCGCTGGTCATGGTGGGGCTGTACTTCCTCGGCATCATCGTAGGCATCCTCGCGGCGTTTGCGCTCAAGGGGACCCTCTTCCGGGGCGAGGCTGTGCCCTTTGTGATGGAGCTGCCCAACTACCGCCTCCCCGGCCTGAAGAATGTCTGCCAGCTGCTCTGGGAAAAGGCGCGGGATTTCTTGGAGCGTGCCTTCACGGTGATCTTTATCGCGACCATCGTCATCTGGTTCTTGCAGAACTTCGATCCGCAGCTCAGCTTGACGGCGGACCCGCAGGAGAGCATTTTGGCGCTGGTGGCAAGCTGCATCGCGCCCCTCTTCGTGCCGCTGGGCTTCGCGGACTGGCGGGTGTCCACGGCGCTGATCACCGGCTTCATGGCCAAGGAGAGTGTGGTTTCGACCCTGACCATTCTGTATGGTTCCTCGGCTGCGCTGGGGGCAGCGCTTTCCCCGGCGGCAGCGGCTCCCCTGCTGGTGTTCTGCTTGCTGTACACCCCCTGCATTGCGGCGGTGGCTTCCGTCAAACGGGAACTGGGCAGACGCTGGGCGGCCGTCATGGTGCTGAATCAGTGTGCTGTGGCGTGGGTTGCGGCCCTGATCGTGCGGCTCATCGCACTGGCGGTCTTCTGAACGAAGCTCTGATTTGAAAAGCAAACGCTCCTCTCTGCGCAGAAATCGGCGCGGAGAGGAGCGTTTTTTGCGGGTGAGCGCTTGACAAACGGAATGGTCTGTGCTAAAATACTTCAAAAATGAACAATTCAAAGATGGAGTGATAAGGATGCGAGAGATGAACCCCAGCATGGAGTTTGCGAATAAGACCGCCCTCGCCTACAGCACCGTCTGCAAGCCGCTGTGTCAAGAACTGGGGCTGCCCCAGACTGCCTTTGACATCCTGCTGTTTCTGGCCAACAACCCGGCCTACAAAACGGCCAGCGACATCGTGGACGTCCGCCGCATCAAGGCGAACCTTGTCTCGGTGAATGTGGACAAGCTGGTGCAGGAGGGGCTGCTGGAGCGTCGCCCGGTCCCCGGCGACCGCCGCAAGACCGAGCTGCACTGCACCGAAATGGCGCAGCCCATAATCCAGCGCGGCCAAGCGCTGCAGGAAGCGTTTTTTGCACGGCTGATGCAGGGCATCGACCCGGCCCAGCTTCGGGCATTCTACGATACCATCGCGCGGATGGGTGAAAATCTGGATGCGATTCTGGAGGGAGATCTATAAAATGAATGTGTTGTTTACGATCGTTGTGACCTTTTTTGCCGGGATGGGCGCGGGCCTTGGCACCGGCTTTGCGGGGATGAGCGCCGCCGCCGTCATCAGCCCGATGCTCATCACCTTCCTCGGTATGGACCCGTATATGGCTGTCGGCATCGCCCTTTCGTCGGACGTGCTGGCCAGCGCAGTATCTGCCTACACCTACCATAAAAACAAGAATCTGGACGTCAAGAACGGCCTCATCATGATGGCAAGCGTGCTGCTGTTCACGGTGGTGGGCAGCTACATCGCCAGTCTGCTCCCCTCGGCCACCATGGGCAGCTTCTCGGTCTTCATGACCTTCCTGCTGGGCATCAAGTTCATCGTCCGCCCGGTCATGACCACCAAGGAGACCATGCAGGGCGTCTCCGCAAAAAAGCGTGCCGTCCAGTCCATTGTCTGCGGCGTGATCATCGGCCTGATCTGCGGCTTTGTCGGCGCGGGCGGCGGCATGATGATGCTCCTCATCCTGACCAGCGTGCTGGGCTACGAGCTGAAGACCGCCGTTGGCACCAGCGTTTTCATCATGACCTTCACGGCCCTGACCGGCGCAGTCTCTCACTTCGCCATCGGCGGGATGCCGGACCTGTTCGTGCTGGCCCTCTGTGTGCTGTTCACCCTTCTCTGGGCCCGTATCGCAGCGGTGTTTGCTAATAAGGCCGACCCCAAGACCCTGAACCGTGCTACCGGCATCGTTCTCGTTGTGCTCGGCATCGTGGTCATGGGCTTCAACTTCCTGACAAAATAACCCGAAACGGAAAAAGACGACGCCTCTTCGGAAGCGTCGTCTTTTTTGCACAACAAGACCCCCGGAGAGCTAGCACCTCTCCGGGGGTCGTTTTGCGTGTGTCGTATGCAATTTTGCAAACTTATTGCACCTTTAGCATATGCAATTCTGGAAAAAAGTCAAGAGGTTCGCAAAAAATTCAAAAATGAGTTACTTTTCCTCGATGGTCGAATGCTCGATGACCCAATCGGCGGCGCGGCGGATGGCTTCGTTGCGCTGCATCAGGGGGACGTTCACATTGGCCTTGACCTCTTCGAGGGTCTTCTTGGTGCGGTCAGCGCGCTCCTGCAGGTTCTTGTCGATCTCCTCTTCGGTGGGAACGAGATTTTCGTTCTGCGCGATCTGCAGCAGAGCCATCCGGGCGCGGGTGTTCTTCTCGGCGGCGGTGTGGACGTTGGCCGTGAAGTTCTCGCGGGTCTGGTGGATCTGGCTCAGGTAGCGGTCGAGGCTCAGCCGCTGCATCTGAAGCTGCTGCTGGATGTTCTCCATCTCATGCTGGTAGGTGCTCTCCACCAGAACGCTGGGCAGCTCGCCCTCGGCGGCGGCTGCCAGCTGGGTCAGGATCTGATCCTTGGCGCGGTTCAGGGCGCTGGAGTGCTTGCCGTCATACAGTTGCTTGCGGACCTGCTCCCGGAACTCCTCCATGGTGTCCACCTTGCCGACCTTCTTGGCGAAGTCGCTGTTCAGGGCGGGCAGCTGGCGGACGCAGACATCCAGCAGCTTGATCTTGAAGACCGCGGGCTTGCCGGCCAGATCCTTCACGTGATAATGCACCGGGAAGTTGACCGTGATCTCGAACTCTTCGCCGCCCTTGTGGCCGAGGATGCCGTCCTCGAAACCGGGGATCATCCGGCCGCTGCCCAGCTGCAGGGTCTGGTTCTTGGCGGAGCCGCCTGCGAAGGCTTTGCCGTCCAGCAGACCTTCGTAGTCCATGTGGACGATGTTGCCTTTGACGGCGGGACCCTTGTGGGGTACCAGCTCGGCCGCAGCGGCGCGGCGGCGCTCCAGCACGGCGTCGATCTCCTTGTCGGTGACGGCCGGGGTGACGCACTCGACCTTGAAGCCGGTAGTCTGGGTCAAGGTCAGCTCCGGCTGCAGGGCGGTGGTGGCAGTGGCCACAAAGCCCTCGTCCTTCTTCACGCTGACCAGATCATAGCTGGGCTCGTCCACAGGCTTGAAGCCGTGTTCTTTCATGGCGGCGTCGTACAGAGCGGGCACGTCCTTGTCCATCAGGTCGTTGATGGCGTCATACCAGAAGGTGTGCTCGCCGCGGTCGGCTTCGATCTGAGCGCGGTCAGCCTCGCCCTTGGCAAAGCCCTTGATGGTGTAGGAAGCGCGGGTGCGCTCGTACACCGCGTTGGATGCGGTCTCCAACTCTTCAGCCGTTGCGCTGAAGGTCATTTTGCAGACACTCTTTTCGGGAGTTTCCACGCTTACCAGTTTCATAGAAATCGAACCTCCGTGTTGCCCCAAAAGGAGCGAATTCAAACATTAGTAAAGTTATTATAGCACAAGTGGGGCAAAAGCGGTATAATAAAAATGCAGAAAAAGTGCGAAGAGGATGGAATTTGCCGGTCCGAGCGGGCCGGAATGCAGGATTTTTGCGGGAAATACGAAAGGATGTGCATCGTATGCGCTTGTTTGACGTTCTGGGACCGGTGATGATCGGCCCCTCCTCCAGCCACACGGCGGGTGCAGCCAAGATCGGATATACGGCCCAGAAGCTTCTGGGTGACCTCCCGGTGGAGGCCGACATCGGCTTGTACGGCAGCTTTGCCACCACCGGCAAAGGCCACGGCACCGACCGCGCCTTGGTGGCCGGTCTGCTGGGCCTCCGCCCGGACGACCCCCGTCTGCCGGATAGCTTTGCGCTGGCCCAACAGCAGGGCATGAAGTTCCGCATCCACCCGGTCGAGCTCCGCTCAGGCCACCCGAATACCGCCGTCCTGACCCTAAAAAGCCGGACAGGCCGGGTCCTTTCCATGAAGGCGGCGTCGGTGGGCGGCGGACGCATCCGCGTCACCGAGATCGACGGCGTGCCCGCTGACTTTGGCGGCGACAGCAACACCCTGATCATTCACAACGAGGACACCCCCGGCTGCATCGCCGAGGTGACCACTTCGCTGGCGATGCGGCGGATCAACATCGCCTCCATGCAGGTGTTCCGCGCGGGCACCGGAAGCTATGCCGTCATGGTGCTGGAATGCGATTCCCACATCCCGCACCCGCTGGTACAGCAGCTGGCTGTGATGCCCGGCATCCTGAAGGTGACTTGCCTGAACGTTGACGAACCCGAAGAAAGTGCGGAGGAATGAGCCATGTCCTTTTTATCCTGTGAAGAAATGCTGGCGGCAGCCCGCACCCAAAAAATCTCGCTGGCCGAAGCAGTGCTGCGCAGCGACTTAGCCGAGAGCCGCCTGACCGAGGAGCAGAGCCGCCACACGATGCGGCATCTGTGGCATGTCATGGAAGCCACCAGCCGCGAGTATGACCCTGCTCAGCGCAGCCGGAGCGGCCTGTCCGGCGGCGACGCCGCCAAGGTGGAACAGGCCCACAAAGCGGGCAGGAGCTACGGCGGCGATTACCTTGCCGAGGTGACGGCGGAGGCCCTGAAGACCGCCGAGTGCAATGCCTGTATGAAGCGGATCGTCGCCGCCCCCACGGCGGGCAGCTGCGGCGTCCTCCCGGCGGTGCTGCTCCCCCTCGCCCGCGTGGGCGAGGCTGATGAGGATGCCATCTGCGAGGCCCTCTACGTGGCCGCCGGGTTTGGTCAGGTCATTGCAGCCCGCGCCACCCTTGCGGGCGCGGAGGGCGGCTGTCAGGCCGAGGTGGGTGCCGCCAGCGCCATGGCCGCTGCGGCCCTCTGCCACCTGAAGGGCGGCACGCCGGAGCAGTGTGCCGCGGCTGCCGCTATGGCGCTGGGCAACCTGCTGGGCCTCGTCTGCGACCCCGTGGCTGGTCTGGTGGAAGTCCCCTGCGTCAAGCGGAATGTTGTCGGCGCGGTGAACGCCGTCGCCTGCGCCAATATGGCGCTGGCGGGCGTGGACTACGCCATCCCCTGCGATGAGGTCATCGACGCCATGGGCCGCGTGGGCAGTCTGCTCTCCCCCGACCTCCGCGAGACCGGCCAAGGCGGCCTTGCCGCCACCCCCACCGGCGTCCGCATTGCGGAGCGTCTGGCTGAGAACGACGGCTGATGAACGGATAAACGAAAAGACGTACTTTTTGAAGCGCTCGAAGAAAAACGAGAAATCACAGAAGATTTTTTCAAAAAACAGTTGACAAAACCCCGCCTGAGTGATAAAATACATCATGTTCCGACCGGAACGTATGCGTTGGTAGCTCAGCTGGATAGAGTGACTGACTACGAATCAGTAGGCCGGGGGTTCGAGTCCC
>QWCE01005216.1_pt1 | contig 26681 bp, 23 predicted proteins | sample 1972531 | NCBI WGS metagenome assembly QWCE01 (sample SAMN09866716, study PRJNA288562) | Human gut metagenome isolate term4_stool, whole genome shotgun sequencing... | reverse complement strand
CTATTATATCTCTGCCAGCCTGGAGTTAAAGAAAAAGGCTCAGGTCCTCATTGACCTGGCCCGCCAGCAGTGCCTCCTGGCTAAAGCGGCTTAAGAAAACAGGAAGTGATAAAGACTCAACTACAAATTTACACACTATTGTGGACTTGACTGTGACCTGCCTTTTTTCATGCGACTTAGCCACTAATGGGTGGTTTTCCTTTGGTTTTTCTGAATTTCGTGCAAGTCTGCGACTAGTGGATGGGCTCGCGTGCAAGATTCCAAGTAGTGGATGGTCTGTCGTGCAAGTTCTCAAGTAATGGGTGGTTTGAGCCTGAGTTTGCTGAGACTAACCATCCGTTACTTGTAATTTTGTCCAAAATTCGAGAAAACAGAAATATCGTCCGATTTTCAAAGTGAGCGGTTTCCCCGTGCGATGCCTGGGTACAAATCAACCCGCTTCCGGAGAAGAGTCTGACACTTCCAGAGAGGCCACTGCTTCCGAAAAGTTTGCTGTTCACTGGGAGTCTGCTGCAACTGTTCCGCCTGCCCGCTTCGACCAGAAAATATAGAGCAGGGTTCCGCTGACACGCAGGGTGCCGCAGATCAGCTGAGCAATGGTGATGCCGACCAAATTCTCGCCGCCCAGCTGGTAGACCCAGATGGCGCTCATCTGCATTAGAGCATTGACGGCAAGAAGGCCGGTATTGAAGATGGCCAGATTGAGATTGCGCTGTTCCTGGGGGATTTCTGCCAGGAGACGCTGCAGCAGCGACATGGTAAAAGCCGGGAAGGCGGCGCAGACGACCATATTCAGAAGCAGCAGGGTGGGCAGGCGGAAAGCGGCGGGCATGATACTGGCAAGCAGGCAGGAGAAAGGGCTGAGGCAGAGGCCGAGCATGCCGAGGATAAGGCCTTTATGGCTTCCTTTACGCTCGATGAGAGAACTGCATTTTTTAACCGTGAGAAGCTGAACCAGACTGCCGCTGACGGTAATAAGGCTGAGCCAGGATTCATCTGCCCCGCAGTAATGCACTTCAGTGATGAAAAAGAGTGGCCAGCCCATATACCATCCGGCATGAAAGAACAGCACAATGGCCGCGAAAACACTGAAACGTTTGTTGGCGAGCAGCTGCCTGAAAGCCTGCTTCAAAGCTTTGAACTGTGTGTTTTTGGCGCTGCGCTCACCTTCCGGGGAGCGGCGGAGCAAAGAGAACTGAATCAGGGACGCGACAAAAGCGAGGACATAGCAGAGCTGGTAAAGACGGATACGGGTCAAATCATCAGCCGCCAGACTTAGAATTTTTCCTGCGGACAAAACCGAGATCGTCGCTGCCAGAAAAGTCAGAGATGTGCGGAAAGAGAACGCTTTGTTGCGGCGTGTGACCGGTACAGCTGTCGAAAAATAGTTCTGCCAGACGGAGTTGTAAACATTTTGCAGGGCATTGCCCAGAGAAATAAAAAGAATCAAAACAGGAATGGCCGCTGGACCCATAAAAGGAGCACTGGCCGCAAGGCCGTAGAAGGCGCCAGTCAGCAGAGATGAAATTTCGACAGGGCGACGCGAATTCTCCGAGCGCGAGGCCAGCAGGGAAGCGGGGATCAGAAGCAGCATGGCAAAAAACTGCGGACCGGAAGAGATCAGGCCGATTTCAGTCGCCGTTGCTCCCAGCCTGGTGGCGTACATATTGGTAAAGGCAGTTGCAAGGTTCAGCATGAGTGCCTGAAACAGACCCTCGTAAGCGAAAATGGCGAGGTCAGCGTTGTCTTTTCGCCGCTCCGACCACAAGAGCAGAAGCCCCTGCCAGCGCCTTATTTTTTTCTTTAAAAGTGTCTTGATTGCATTCATATGATCTATTCTATCTCATTTTATGAGGAGTTTTTTTGTTTTCCCTTTTAGCGTCCAGTTTTTGTGACCGTTTACTTCAGCAATGACCTGAATTTCTTCTTTTAGCATCCCGTTTTAGCGTTCGTTTACTTCAGCAATGACCTGAAATGCTTCTGCTGGCGCGGCCAACGACCTGGACTTTGGAACAACCCAATGACCTGGCGATAGAGCAATCCAATGCCTGGCGTTAGAGCTATCCAACAACATTGACGTTAGAGTGTCAAACGACTTAGGCTTCGGAACTTCTTAAAGCTCTGTTAGAATAGGAGGGCTGCTGCTGATGGGTCAATAGCCTAAGCACATGGAAAAATCAGTCTGAGCCAATCGAAGAGTCGAAGACGAAGCTGAACGAAGAAAACCGCTGAAACTGAGCATGGAATAATAGCTTATGCGAACAAAGAAAAACAGTCTGGGACGTACGACAAAACAGTCTGAGAAGTACGGCAAAACAGTCTGAGAAGTACGGCAAAACAGACGAAGCCAAACAAAATAGACCTCTTGGGAAAGTTGAGAAAATCACCAACATGAAAAATGAAAAGAAAAAATTCGCCCTGATTTTTGATCTGGATGGAACGCTCTGGGATGGTGTCGATACCGTTGTCGAAGCCTGGAATCAGGGATTCACACAGCTGGGGCGCAGCCAGCGCGTGAGCCGTGAATCGCTGGAACCGACCATGGGTTTGCCCATTGATGGATTTCGCCAATTGTTTTTTTCGGATCTGCCCGAAGAAGAGGGAGCGCGGGCTTTGGATGTGCTGATGCAGCTTGAAGGGCCTCTCGTTGAAAAGAAGGGCGGCATCCTTTTCCCGGGTGTCGCAGAAACGATCCCCCAGCTGGCTGAACTTGCCGATCTGGCCATCGTCAGTAACTGCGGCCTGGGCTATATCGAGGCCTTCATCCGACATTATCAGCTGGAGGACTATTTTGTTGACCATGAATCCAACGGCGGAACGGGACTCTCTAAAGGCGAAAACATTCAGTTGATCTGCCAGCGCAATGGTTTTGAACAGGCCTGGTATATCGGCGATACCCTGGGCGATGCAAAGGCCGCCGCTTTTGCAAACACCCCCTTTGTTTTTGCAGCCTATGGCTTCGGCCAGGTTCCCGAGGCTCAGTGCCTGGCCACACTGAACAGTTTCGACGAGCTGCTTCCGCTGGTCCGGGAAAATCTGCACACATAAAAAAGCCATCCCGGCCCTGCGGCTGAGATGGCTTTGATTTTGACTGTACGGGCTCATGACTGAAACGGGTTCAGACTAAAGTCCTTGCTTATTTCTTGTCTTTGTCCTTGAGGCGATCGGGCTGAGGATCAATGGTGAGTTTGCCGGAGATGATGTCCTCGGCTTTCTCCTGGATGCAACGCCGTCCTCTTTGAGGCCGAAGGTGCGCACGCCGCCCTTGAATTCGCCCTTGGCGACTTCGGTGGCGATGATGTAAGAGGCGTTGTCGACACGTTTGACCATGGAGGTCAGGATGACGGATTTGTCGTCCTTGTAGATGCCTTCTTCGTACTGGTCGCGGTCGACGCCGATGACCCAGACGTCTTCGCCGTTCAGAGCACGGTCTTTGGCTTCTTTAATCACACCGTTCCCGGAGCTTCCGGCGGCATGATAGATGATGTAGCAGCCATTGTCGAACATCTTTGTGGCGATGGCCTGAGCGTCTTCGGGCTTGTCGAAAGCGCCGACATATTCGACGACGACTTCGATGTCAGGATTGACGGGTCGTTGGCGACCTGGGTGATAGCATCCTTGAAGAGGAAGCCCGGGGCGACGATCAGGTCTTTGCCGGCGTCGGAGAAAGTGGTGAGCTGCGGGATGTAATCGGCGTCAGACGTGGCCTGAACGTACTGAATGGCATCCTTGTCGAGCTTGTGATCTGCGGCATAGCGCTTGACGCCTTCCCAGGTGCCCTGGTTAAAGGATTTGTCGTCGACGCCGCCGGTATCGGTGCAGAGGCCGATGGAGATGGCGGGGAGTTCTTCAACCTTGCCAGCCTCAGCTTTTTCCTCGGTCTTGGTCTCTTCAGCCTTTTCCTCAGCTTTGGTTTCTTCTGCCTTCTCTTCAGCTTTGGTTTCTTCGGCTTTTTCTTCGGCCTTAGTTTCTTCACCTTTTTCCTCGGTCTTGGATTCCTCAGCCTTTTCCTCGGCTTTGGTTTCGTCGGCCTTAGTTTCTTCACCTTTTTCCTCAGTCTTGGATTCCTCAGCCTTCTCTTCGGCCTTGGTTTCTTCGACTTTCTCCTCAGCTTTTGTCGCTTCGGCTTTTTCTGAAACCGTCGTGGCTTCTGCCTTATCGTCTTTCTTCTCTTCCGGCTTGACTGCAGGTGCGCAGGCTGTTGCAAGCAGCAGAAGCGTCAGCAGAAGGGCGATGACACTCAAAAACTTTTTCATGAATCTTTCTCCTGTCGATGTCTTTCATTTTTGCTCCCGGCGCAGTGGCCTGCATCAGAAACAAAAGCCATTTAATATAAAGCGGGATGGGCTCGCTTCAATAAAATTATTATACTCATCAGACATAATTCTTACAATTCTGTGACAAAGTGGAGCCGCTCAATGACTAAATGGAACCGCTCAATGAATAAATGAGACCGTCCCCTTTGTTCATAAGCAAAGCGCTGTGATAAAACGTGCCTCTCGTGGTAACAAGAAAAGGAGCCGCCTCATTTGGTGAGACAGCTCCCTGCAAATTCAAAATTTTGATATCTAATGGTCGCCAGGAGTCGCTGCGTCCGACTAAAGCAGGGACGAGTGGCGAGAGCCGACTAAGGCAGAGGCGAGTGGCGAGGAGCGAGAGGACAAAGGCGAGGGGCGAGAAATCAGCGGATAGCCGCAGAGTGCCGGGAAGCCCCAGAAACTTGCCCCTTATAGGCTCAGGCCTGCAGCTTTTTCTTCAAATTGAGCAGCATATCCTCGCTCATAGTATCGAGATCGTAGTCGGGCTTCCAGTCCCACTCATTGCGGGCGCAGCTGTCATCCAGCTTATCCGGCCAGGAATCGGCGATGGCCTGACGGATGGGATCAACCTGGTAGCCAATGGTGAAGTCAGGCATGAATTTCTTAATAGAGGCTGCGACATCTTCGGGAGCGAAGCTCATGGCTGTGATATTAAAGGCGTTGCGGTGAATCAGACGATCCGGGTTGGCTTCGAGCAGTTGGGTGACGGCTTTCAGGGCGTCGGGCATGTACATCATGTCCATGAGTGTCCCCTCGGCGATAAAGCAATTGTCATATGCATGCCGACGCACGGCTTCATAATAAATTTCCACGGCGTAGTCGGTGGTACCGCCACCGGGCAGAGCTTTGTAAGAGATCAGACCAGGGAAGCGGACACCGCGCGTATCAATGCCAAAACGCTTGTGATAGTAATCGCAGAGCAGTTCGCCGGTAACCTTGGTGATGCCGTAAATGGTATCCGGACGCTGAATCGTATCCTGAGGGGTATCTTGATGAGGGGTAGTAGGGCCGAAAGCGGCGATAGAAGAGGGGAAAAACACGGAGTAGCGCTTTTCGGTCGCAATTTGCAGCACATTGTGCAGCCCGCCGAGATTGATTTTGTAGGCCAGCTCGGGTTTAGCTTCGCCGACGGCGGAAAGCAGCCCGGCGAGATGGACGACGGTGTCGATTTTATATTTATCGACGAGAGCGGCCATAGCTTTGGCATCGGTGACGTCGAGAAGCTCAAAAGGCCCGCTTTCGGTGACAGAAGGAACATCCTTCTTCACCAGGTCGGTGGCGACAACGTTATCGTCTCCGTATATCCTGCGAAAGTTAAGGGTCAGCTCTGTACCAATCTGACCAAGGCAGCCTGTCATCAGAATCTTTCTCATATTCATACCTCTGAACCAGCCCCGGAAGGGAAATATGGGCTTTCCCGAAGGGCAATTTAATGTGGTGGGCTTTCGGCTCACTATTCCCGGACATCATAACACATTCTTGGGCATTTTCCGCAAATGTGCTGTGGCAGGCGGCAGTATTACGAAGCATTTTGCATAAGAGCCTCTGGATTTTTATTTGGCTTTTGAGGGGTGAATCGGTATAATTGCCTTAATTTCTGACGAGTTTTCGCCAGAGCTTTGAGAGAGCTGATCTGGAGCTGATCTATGGGAGGAAAGAAGGGAGGCCGATATGAATAAAGAATGTTTTCGACGCGCGTTCATGATTCTGGCCTATCTCGCCCTCCAGATTCTGCGTATTTTGGCTCTGGCCGGACGTATCGGGCATGGCGGCAGCGAGCTTCTGGCCCGACGCAGCGAGCACCTGCTCACCCCCTATCCTCTTGCCCTGGGGCTGACTCTCAGTGTGGACGTGCTGTTTTTTCTCTATATTTTTTACAGCCTTGGCCTGATTACCCCGCATAAAAGTGAATTTGCCCGCCGTTTTGTGGAGATTGCGGATATTGGTCTGTGTTTAACGACTCTCCTTGCGATAGCAAGGCTGCTGGCCTGGCATAACGAGGCCTTTGGCCTCGCTCTGCTTTTTGATCTGGCGATCCTGATCTTCACCCTTCGCGTATCCATGGGCTATCAGGGCGATCCAACCCGACCCTTCTGGCCCAGATTTCCCTTTGATTACTTACTGGGAACCATCCTTTGTCTCAGTGTCAGTGACTTTGGGCACCTGCTCTGCTCCTGGAATGGCGGTCGCCCTCCCTTTGAGCCACAGGCCTTTGCCCTGGTCCTTTTACTCCTGGCGGCTCTCCTCTGCCTGATCGCGGGGCTTAAGCAACTTGCGCCGGGCAGCTTTGTCATGCCCCTGCTCAGTTTTGCCGCGCTGGCCTATACGCACCTCTCGGCGAAAGGCTTTGATGGCCGCTTTCCGGCCGTTTATATTGCGGCCATTGTCTGCATGCCCATCATGCTGGCGGCAATGATTGTCGCCATGATTCAGCGAAGAAGGGTTTTCTGGCGATGAATCCCCTCCATAAAAGTGTTCTGAAGCTGGCTTCAGCTCCAATCTGGAACATGAAAGTGCTCTATCCCTTTGTTCGACGGGCGCAAAAACTTCGTTCGGCGCGGGAGCGCAGCAAAAGTCCAGAACGTCGTTTTGATACTTACGACCGCCAGGTTTACGCCACAGATGAGCAGGGAAGGACGCGGGAAATCAAACTACGGGTTTTCCACCCTGAGCAGCGCAAGGATGAACGGGCTGTCCTCTTTTTTCACGGAGGAGGTTTTGTCCTGGGCGACATCGACAGTTATTCGCCCTTTTGTTTTTCCCTGGCCGATGCTCTTGGCATGGAGGTTTATTCTGCCGAATATCGCCTGGCTCCGGAATATCCCTATCCGGCAGCCTTTGATGATTGCTTTCTGCTCACGCGTATGGCGGTCGAACACCCGGGCTTTCTCGGGCTGAAAGATCGATCCCAGCTCATTCTCGCGGGCGACTCGGCCGGTGGCGAACTGGCCATGGCCTGCAGTCTGCGCCTGCGCGAAGAAGGTCTGCCCCAGGCAGGACAGATGATTTTGTTTTACCCCTCAGCCTGGTGGGATTACAGTGAACATTCTCCCTTCGCCTCGGTGCATGAGCTGGGCAAGGATTATGGCCTTACCATAGATAAGCTGCGCGCCTACCTTGACCTCTATGTTCCAGACATCAGAAAACGCATGGATCCCTATGTCGCGCCGCTCCTGGCGACAGATTTTTCCGGCCTGGCGCCGGTGCTGCTGTTTACCGCTGAACTCGACCCCCTGAGGGATGAAGGGGAGGCTTTGGGTCACTGCCTGGAGCAGGCGGGCAACGAGGTGCAGCGCTACCGCGTCAAAGAGGCGGTGCATGGCTATCTGACCAACGGCATCAACATCCCGCTCTTCGAAGCAACACTTAAAAAATGTCGCGAGCTTCTTAACCCTGCGAAGGAGCCAGTAAAAATCAAAGCTTCAAGCCAGGAGAAGACAATGCTCGCAGGCGAAGAACCAGTTAAAGAAAGGAAAGCTGGCTGTGTCCGGAAAGCAGAAAAGATAGCTGAAAAAGCTAAAAACTTTGGGGATAAGACCGATGCGACTGCGGCGGAGGCCAACTCATGAAAGCTCGCCAGCGACGCTGGAGCCGCCTGGACAATGCCTCCAAGATTTTTCTGGCCGCGCGCAGCTCACGCGACAGCAAAGTTTTCCGCCTGAGCTGTGAACTGCGCGAAGATGTGCAGGCTGAGCTGCTGCAGCAGGCTCTGGACGAGACGTTGAGAGATTTCCCCCTCTTTCGTTCCTGTCTGCGCCGCGGCATCTTCTGGTACTACCTGGAAGATTGCGCAGATCGCCCCCTCGTGCAGGAGGAAAAAGATCTGCCCTGCTCCCCCCTTTACCGGCCAGATAAGCCGGGGCTGCTCTTTCGTGTGCTGTACTACCGCAGGCGCATTCATTTGGAGGTTTTTCATTCTCTCACCGACGGCACAGGCGCGCTCTGGTTTCTGCAGGCTCTGCTTGTCCGCTATCTTGTCCTCGAAAAGGGGAGAGCGCTCACGGAGGAAGAACAACAATTTCTCAATCCGCCCTACCTGGAGCAGATGAATGAGGATAGTTTTTCCCGGCTTTTTTCACATCAGAGCAGAAAGCAGCGGACGAAGGCCCCTCGCAAAAAGCGGTCTGTTTACAGGGTCAAAGGCAGCAGAACTCCGGATAAGCGCCTGAATATTGTCGAATTCCAGCTTTCTCTCAAGGAAGCTCTGGCTCGCAGCAAAGCGCTCGACGTCACGCTGACCATCTACCTCACCGCACTCTTTGTACAGGGTGTCTTTCAGCGTATGCCTGAATGCGAAAAAGACAAACAGCTGACCATTTCCGTGCCGATCAATTTGCGCAAGCGCTACGGCTCTTACAGCGCGCGCAACTTTTTTGCAGCAGTCACGCTGGAATTACAGCCGGAAGAGCTGGAAAGCGGCCTTACGACGATCTGCCGACGCCTCTCTGAGGAGCTGCAAAAAAAGAGTTCAGCTGAGTTTCTTGATCGTCATCTGGCCCAACTGCAGGCTTATGAAGAAAATCCCTTCCTGCGCATTATGCCGCGCGTGCTCAAAGATCCGATTCTCGCCTTTTTCAACCACCGCGGCAATCGCGACATCAGCCTTTCCATCAGCAATCTGGGCCAGCTTAAACTTCCTTCAGGGCTCATGCCGGAGCTTGAGGCAGCTTCCCTTGCCGTTGCCGTTCAGCGCCCGCAGCTCTGCTGCATCAGCAGTGGAGATGTGCTGACGGTCGTCCTGCTTTCGCCCTTCCTCGAGCGCGACTGGCAGGAGCTTACTCTCAATTTACTGCGCGCCGAAGGCTTTACGGTGAGCAGCGATGCCAACGAACTTCCCCTTGAAAATGAGGGTAAATCCGGAGAGAATAAAATAAAACAGAATGCAGGCAGAACCAGCGGTCAGCTGGCTCAGACAGAGCCCTCCGCCTATCCCATGATCCCCCTGCAGCTGCGGCCCCGCCTTGCCCTCAAGATTCTGCTTTTTATCTCGCTGCTGGCTGTCGGCAGCTCCTATCTCGTTCACGCTACCTGGCCCTCGCCTTTTCCCTGGCCTCATCTTGTCGTGCTGGGTGTCATCAACCTCTGGATGTACGCGGTGATTATCATTCGCAAAAGGCGCAATATCGCGAAGTTTTTTGTCTATCACACGGTGCTGCTCTCGCTTTTTGCCCTGGCCTGGGATGCCTCTTTTGGCTGGCTGGGCTGGTCCATCAACTACGCAGTGCCCATCATTATGGCCTCAGCCATGCTGGCCATGTCGATATGTGGACTTTTTGTGCGCCTGGACAAGGGGGATACGGTGCTCTACCTTGCGCTTGCGGGGATCCTCGGTATGCTGCCGCTGCTCTTTCTCCTGACGCACTGGGTGACGGTGCGCTTACCCAGCTTTCTCTGCGGAGTGACGGCTCTGATGCTCCTGCTCTCGGTGCTGATCTTCCGCTTCCCCCTGGTGAGAGCAGAGCTGGCCCGGCGTTTCCACATATGAGCGTCCAGTAAAACGAAGCGGCATCGTCGACATCGTATAAGAACTTTGCAGGGTCTTAAAAATAGACCGCTCAGAAGTTTTAAAAAGCAGAGCAACCTGCGACCCGTCGTCGGGCTCATAAGGTTCACTTAGATTTTTATAAGGAGGCAGGCATGAAGATCTTTGTCATTAACCCCGGATCAACTTCGGGAAAATTTGCGCTTTTTGTGGACGGTAAGGAGATTTTTACCGAAACCCTGCGCTACTCCCATGAGCAGCTCAAAATTTTCGACAGCATCTACGACCAGCTTGACATGCGTGTCGCGGATATGATGAAGCTCCTGGCGAAGCACGGCGTCGATCCTGCCAGTCTGGACGGGATTGCAGCCCGCGGCGGCATGCTTCCCCCGCTGCGCCAGGGAGGGTACCTGGTCGACGAGCGCCTGATCCATGCACTGCGCTACGAATACGCCGGGCTTCACGGCAGCAATCTGGGCGGACTCATGGCGGCTGTGCTCAGCGATCAGTATGGAATGCCAGCCTATATTTATGATGCCGTCTCCACCGACGAAATGTTCCCGGAGGCTCGTCTTTCGGGGATTAAGGACTATCCCCGCAAAGCCTTCTCGCATGCCCTGAATACCCGGGCGGTCGCCATTCGTCATGCTGAGAAGCTCGGAAAAAACGTCGCCGAACTGAACCTCATCGTCGCTCATCTGGGGGGCGGTATTTCCCTCAATGTGCAGTCCGGCGGCCGTATCATTGACACGGTCGCGGCCCAGGAAGGCCCTTATTCCACCGAAAGGGCGGGGTCGCTGGATGTCTTTGACTGTGCCAGAATCTGTGAAAAAGAAGGCGTGGATGCCCTGCGAAAATACGAAATCGGCAATGGCGGCTTTGCTTCTTACCTCGGCACGAACGACGCCATTGAGGTCCGCAGAAGAGTGGAAGAAGGCGATGAGTATGCCGCCCTGGTCATGCGCGGTATGGCGCTGCAGGTGGCCAAATATATCGCTCTGCTGGCTGTCGACGTCAAGGGCAGGGTTGACGGGATTCTTATCACCGGAGGAATGGCGCACTGGCCGGAGTTCTGCGAAGAAATCGCCGGGCGTGTTCGCTTCATCGCCGAAGTGACGGTGTACCCGGGGGAATTTGAGATGCAGGCTCTGGCCAACGGCATTACCCGCATTTTGAAGGGAGAAGAAAAAGCCCATCTTTACGGTGAACGTGAGCAGCCGTAAAAGAGGCACAACGAGCCGCAGAGTGTGCCACTGGCCTTGCGTGTGAGCTGTGCTGCCGCGGCGCCAGGTCACATTCCTGCTGAATACAGGTCAAATGTGGCGGGCTTTGTTCGTGCTCTTCATCAGGGTGGCGCAACATGTGATAAAATAAAACAACCAAAGGGATCTTTTCCCGGAGGGAATTTTATAAAGGATGGGTGAAGGCGACTTTACCCTTTGACATTTTTATGAAAAAGAATTTACCGCAGCAGGGAGGCAGGCCTCTTCATCAGCCCTATGGTCAGGCGGATTTTCCACTTCAGCAGGATCCGCGCGGCCAGAGAGAATTTGAGCCTCGCAGGGAGGCACGTCAGCCGGGAGAGTTTTATTCTGATCAACGGCTGCGCGGAGCCTATCCCCAAAGGCCCGAACGTGGGCCGCAGCCAGCTTTTGCCCCGCCGGGAGCTGAGCGCAGGCAGCCGCCCCGCAGACCCGTGAACCGCCAGCCCCAGCAGGAACTGCGCCCGTACCCGGGCTATACGCCGAATGCTGAAGAGCGCTATAACCAGGTCGCTGACGCGCAGAGAAGGAAGAACAAGCGAGGGGTTCTGCCCGTCGTCCTGAGCCTTTGCCTCGTTTTGCTTCTGCTTGGCGCAGCCTTTTTCCTCCTGCGCAGTCGCGGGGTTCTTTTTTCAGCGAAAGCCAATCCGCAGCAGGAACTTGCTCTGCGCGAGCGCACCAATCGCTTCCGGGTCGCCGGACGCGGTCTCCAGAGTTCTGCCAGCCGTCTTTACAACGGCGTGCGCCAGATCGGCAGCGCAGCGGTCGGCAGCGATTTGATAAAATTTTTTGACGAGCGTCCCGCCAATCCCTTTGTAGACAACGATGAGGACTGGAATTTTGTCGAACAGCAGGATCCCAGCAATATGGGCCGCGTCGTCATACCTGGTATCGGCAGCAATGGTCCGATGGCCGCGGAGGCCACTGACGCGAGCCTCTACTACGGCTTCGGCTTCTGGCCCAACATGAAAAACTTCGATGAAGATGGCCAGAGCGTCGTCCTGGCGCATCGCTGCCTGACCAAAAATGGCAGCATGTTCTATGTGCACGAAATGAAGGAGGGCGATCCCTTCTGGATTGACAATTATCTGGACGGCAAACGCTATTGTTATCAGGTTCGTGTCATTAAGGAAATCCCCGAAGAAGAGCTGGGCAATTACCTGGTGGTTTCCGATGGCGAAGAGGTCGTCAAAGGCAACAGCGTGGTTCTCGATACCTGCGGGCCTCTGAAATACAATGCTTCGGAAGTCCGCATGCTGGTTTACGGCGAAGTCGTCAACACTCTGGATATTCCCGAGGACGATCCCTATTTCCAGCGCTACAAAAGTGAAAACCCCCAATAAGCGCTAAGTTTGAAATCAGGGCCGCCCCCGTTTCGCGGAGGGCGGCTTTTTTATCCGAAGTCACCTCTTTTGTTTCAAAACGGGCGGCTCTAACGTATGATAAAAGAAGGACTTCATTGATCCTTTAGGGAGCGAGGAGATTAAAGATGCAAACACTGGTTTGGGCGCACCGCGGTGCCCGTCTGGAGGAAGCGGAAAATTGCCTGCCGGCTTTCAGCCGTGCGCTGCATCTGGGTGCAGATGGTCTGGAGTGTGATGTTCAGCTCAGTTCAGATGGTGTCCTGGTGGTCACTCACGACGAAAAACTTAATCGGGTGAGTGGTGACAGCCATTACGTCGCGGAAATGAGCTTTGCTGAGCTGCGCAAGCTCAACATGGCGGCCTACCGGGAAAACCTGCCGCCCTGTCAGATTCCTACCCTGGAGGAAGTGCTCCTGCTCGTCAAGGAAGAGAAAAGTTTTCTGAACATCGAATTAAAAAACAGCGTCATCCGCTACGAAGGCATGGAAGAGAAGGTCATTGAACTGGTGCACTCCCTCAATATGGAAGATCAGGTGCTCTACTCAAGCTTTTCGGCTGACAGTGTGCGCTTGCTGGCCTCGCTGGTTGGGCCGGAAAAGGCTGCCTATCTGACAGAAGAAGCGGTGGATGACTTTATTAGTTCCTGTGAAAACCTGGGCTGCAAGGTCTACCATCCGAGACACAAATACCTCAAGAGTCGCGACGAGATCGAGCGGGCGCATGAGCGCGGTCTCCGCATTCACACCTGGACGGTGAACCGCCGTCACAGTCTGCGCCGCGTGATGAAGCTGGGCGTCGATGCCGTGATTAGCGATAATCCGGTGCGCGCCCTGGAAGTGCGCCGCCAGATGCAAAGCGAATATTACTAGTCTGCCCGGGCGAAAGGCCACGCAGACTGCGACGGCCTGACCGGCCTGCCTGGTCGAACTCCCCGGGGACGGTGCAGACTGCCCTTGCTTCGTGCGGATCAATCTCTGCCCACGGAGCCGCAGCATGAAGCGATCATCGCTGGAGAGGAGCTTCGACATGAAAGCACAAAGACAAGGTTCGACGACCAAAAAACGCAAGCTGCTTGGCCTTTATCTTGCCCTGGCACTGCTGTTTCAGCTGTTTTTTTCGACCGGGGCTGAGGCCGCGGCTCGCAGCGTGAAGCTGAGCGGCTATCAGGACAATAACTACGCTCTGGAATTGTTGGAGAGGCTGAACAGCAAACGCGCCGAGCAGGATCCGCCCCTGGAGCCGCTGCTCTGGATGGAAGATTTTCAGGATTTTGCCTTCTGCCGGGCTGCAGAGGCGGTTCTCAGTGAGAAAGACGACGAAAACCGGCGGCCTGACGGTGAAGAGGAGAAACAAAGCCTGAAGTCGCTTTTTGATGTCGAAGATGAGAGCCTTTTCACGACCCAAAAATATTCTGCCGTAGCCGAAGATGTACTCAGTCCCGAAGAACTGCTCGAAGCCTGGCTGGAAGATCCGGAGCTGGCCGCAGCTCTTCTTTCACCTGAGCAAAAATCTTTTGCCCTGGGGGCCTTTTATGAACCCCAGTCCATGAGGGAGCACATCGCCCTCTACCTCAGTCAGGCAGAGCTCCCTGAGACCTCACGTCCTGTTGATACAGAAAAACTGCACGAGGCAGCAGAAACGCCTGCAGAGCTTCAGGAATTTTCCCTGATGGTTGATTTGGAAGGGCGTCAACTTATCCTGCAGGAAGTACAGCGAGATAAGACCCAGGGCCTCCTGAAGATGGAAGCCCTGCTCCTGACTTCGGAAGGGGTTCAGATTCCCATTCCGGCCGAGGAGCTGATTTGGACTATCGACGAAGCACACGGCAAAAAGCTGGATCCGGGCTGGTTTTTACTGACCGCTGAGGGTGCGGCGACGATCCGTGTGAGTGTGGACGATGAAACAGGCGTCACTGAGCTTGCACAGTCCACGCTTGATGTGGCGGAGGACGATTTCCCTGCGCCGACCATTGATCCCTCAGTCAGTGAAAGCGAAAGTATTGCCGCTTCGGTCAGTGAGAGTGAAAGTGTAGAGGCGAGTATTCGCGAAAGTATCGCCGCCAGCGAGAGTGAGAGCATTGCAGCTTCCGTCAGCGAAAGCGAAAGTGTAGAGGCGAGTATTCGTGAGAGCATCGCCGCCAGTGAAGCTGAAAGCAAAGCCAGGGCTTCGGAGAGCCTGCGAGCGAAGCCGAGAGCAAAGCCAAGGCTTCGGAAAGTGAAAGTATTGCCGCGAGCGAAGCTGAGAGTAAAGCCAAAGCTTCGGAAAGCGAAAGCAAAGCTAAAGCCTCCGAATCTGAGAGCCGCGCCAAAGTTTCAGAGAGCGAAAGTCGCGCCAAAGCCTCCGAAAGTCAGAGCAAAGCCAGGGTCTCAGAAAAAGAAAGTATCGCAGAGAGTATTCGGGTAAGCATCCGCGAGAGTATCAAAGAGAGTGAGAACAAGAAGAAAAGCGGCTGGACTTTCCCCGGACTGGTTCTGCCCAGAACGCCGCATCGTACCATCGTCGTCACAAATCCCTCATATGTCCATCCGCAGGTGCCGAGCTTAGTTCGTGTTGTGCCCTATCCCACGACAGCTAAAACCAGCGCCTCTGAACCGGCTCCTACGCCCGCCCCCCAGCTCCAGAGCAAATGGACCTGGACCCCTCCTGCGGCAGGTCAGGAAAGTCGCCATCCTCAGCCTCAGGAATCAAGAGTTGTTGAGAAATCCACCTTTAGCGGGCTTGCAACCTATACGCGACTTTTGAGGACAACACCTTCACAGACTCAAAAAGCCACGCTGGTTCCAACGGCACTGCCTACCCGTCAGATGGAGAATGAAAAGCAGCAGACCAGTGATCTGGCTAGTCGCCTGGCTCTTGGGGCTGGTATCGTTCTTCTGGCCGCCGCGCTCATGCTGCTTCTCTATCGCATTCTTCTGAGCAAGGGTCGCTGAGATCAGCCGGAAAACAGCCTACGTTGCATATGTGTCAGGAAACATCCTGCGAAGGTCATGGGTCAGGGAATCTCCTGTGTTGCATATTCGCGAGGAAATCTTTTGAAGCGTCAATTCGCCAGAAGGCCTTCGGAGTCGTATAATGGCAGCGTTACTTTCTCTGCTTGTGAGCATTTTGAAAGGATGAAGATGCGGACAAAACGTCGCTTCACCACTTATTTAAGCACAATACTTATTCTGGCCCTGTTTTTTTCGCTGGCCATTCACCCTCAGGTGTTTGCGGCGCAACAGACGGTGTCGGGGGTTTTTGATTATTCGTCTGCCCATGCCATGCTCGATCAGGTGAATGCGAGCCGACAGGCTTCCGGGCTGGCTCCTTTGGCCTATGACTACAATCTTGAATGGTTTGCCAAGACACGGGCGGCGGAGCTGACGATTCTCAACGCCCACGAACGCCCGGACGGCACGCTGCATCCTTACGGGGAAAACTACAGCATTGGCTGGTCTTCAGTGTCCCAGGCCATGAGTTCTTTCCTTGCCTCCCCCTCGCATTCAGCCAATATTTTCGGGGGCTACAGCAGCATGGCGGCAGCCGTTTTCAGCTCCGGCGGCAGCACATATTGGGTGCAGATTTTTGCCTCGGGCAGTGATCCTGGAGTGCCCAACGGACTCAGCGGTACTTCTTCGGAAAGTCTCAAGGTCAATGTTTCCGACGCTCAGGCCGGGTTGGCCGGGAATTACGACGACAATCTCAAACTCCAGGTGGGAAGCTATATCATCGTTAAAGCCGGAGTTAACGGTCAGATGGTCAGCGGCAGCTGGTCAAGCAGCGATCCTTCGGTGGCCACTGTCGATCAAAATGGAAAAGTTGTCGGCGTGGCTCCCGGTTCAGCCGTGGTAACCGGCTCCTTTGGCGGAACGACAAAAACCATCCTGGTTCAGGTGGGATCCTCTCAGGGGAGAGTTGCCCCGCAGCCTCCAGCGGTTCAGAATACGCCGCAGTCCCCTGTGGCAAGCGCCGATCCGCTTCCTGAAACACCCACGGAAGGAGCAAGTGACACGACTGCAGAGCCTTCGGAAACGGTGGCAGAATCAGCCGCGGAAAGCGCTCCTGAAAGTTCGCGGGAAACTCAGACCTCACAATCTGAAAAAGCCTCAAAAAAAGCCTCAACAACGGGCAAGGCAGCAGGAAATGCAAAGAAAACGGCAAGCAAGACAAAAAGCTCGCAGACACAAAAGACTGATCTCAGTTCTGCCGCAGAAAAACGCACGCGCAGCATGGTCGATACAGCTGGTCAAATGGGGAAGGGGAAAGCTTCGTCGCCCCTCCGCCTTGCCCTCGTATTTCTGGCAGGCACGGGTCTCGTCGTCTCGTCGCTGGTCTTTGTGCTGAGCCTGCGGAAAAATCTCAGCCACTAATTTGCAATGGTCTGGCTTCTTGCCAGTCAAACTTAAATCGCTTTAATCATATGTTCGATGAAAATTTTCAGACCCAGAGCGATCAAAATCAGCCCGCCCAGCACACGCGAACTGTACTGAAAGCGCTGACTTAGCTTTTTCCCGAGGAAGGCTCCGGCCAGGGAGAGCGTAAAGGTCGTCATACCGATCAGCAGTACGGCAGGTAAGATGGAAAGTCCATCGCTGAAGGCCAGACTGAGGCCCGCCGCCAGAGCGTCGATGGAGGTTGCGACGGACAAAAGTAGCAAACGTTGCAGACTAAGTCCTTCAACAGGGCAGTTAGGAGCTTCAGGATGGCGCAGGCCCGTGAAGCCTTCGCGCAGCATATTGAAGCCAATCAGGCCGAGCAGCATGAGGGCAATCCAGTGATCGTAAGGTTTTAAGAGAGATGCCATACTGCGACCCAAAGCATAGCCGATCAGCGGCATGAGCGCCTGGAAAAAGCCAAAAAAGGTCGAAATCTCAAGCCCTTCGCCCAGCCTCATTTTTTCGCCGCTGCATACCCCAAGGCTGATCGCTGCGGCCATCGCATCAAAAGAGAGACCGACCCCCATGATAAAAATCTCCAGAAAACCCATGTTCCACCCTCCTGAAGCCTCTTTTCTGTTACGATCATAGACAGCCGCAGCGCTGACGGCAAGCAGAAAAGCGTAAAAAGCAGTTTGCCTCATTCAGCAAACCGAATCCAGCAGCACAGCCGTAAGAGAAAATGACCTTTTCGCGTCGGTCACGTCGGCAAGCTGCATTTTACCCGTCGAGCCTGGCGGCCATAGTTTAAACTCAGAATTTCGGGCCGTGCAGCACAGACCCATATCCGCAACGAGAGGGATGATATAAGTGAAAGCAGAAGAAAAGAAAGAAAAACAACAGCTGCCGCATGACCACGGCCAGAAAGCCTGTTTGGATCGTTTACAGCAAAGCCTCGATGATGTCGAAGATTTTCAGATCGTCTCCGAACTCTTTAAGCTGCTCGGCGACGGCAGCCGCCTGCGCATTTTCTGGCTGCTTTGCCATTGCGAAGAGTGCGTCATCAACATTTCCGCCATGATGAATATGAGCAGTCCGGCCGTCTCTCACCATCTGAGGCAACTCAAAAATAAGGGCCTCATCAGCTCGCGCCGCGAGGGCAAGGAGGTCTACTACCGGGCCGCGAAGAATCCCAGGGTACTGGTCCTGCATGAGGGGATAGAAAAGATGATGGAAATAGCCTGTCCCTGGCGGGCTTAAAACTCTTTCCTTTATGTGGCGTTGAGTATGTGGCGCTGAGTTGGGAGTTTCTTTTCCGGCCGCTTTCGTCATCAAGTGAAGCCCGAATTGAGGCGCTCATGTATTTGTGAGCTTCGGCTACAGCGTGCCCCACTCTCAAGCGGCCCACGACTGAGGTCTGTGCGTTAGCTACGGAGCCTCGGTTCCTGCCGTTTCCGGCGTCCGCGACGACTCCGCTGCGGTCTCGGTCTGCCCCAGAACAAAGGCATTGTAGAAAGCAAGACAGAGTTGGCCGATGGAGGCTTCCGGGTCGAGTATCCCGTCACTGAAGACGGCAAAGGCAAAGGGTTTTGTCGCCGAGAGGCAAAGCCCGATGTCATGGTAGTACGACCCCAGCTTGCCATATTTCTGGGCCACGGCTTCGGGCAGCCAGGCCTGAGCCATGTTCTGATAGCTATTGTTTTGCATATCGGCCAGCAGGGTTTGATAGCCGGGTATTTCCAGCCTTTTATCGTAAAGCTCTTTGAGAACCGTGACACTCTGGCGCGCCGTCAGCTCTTTGGTGCCGTTGTAGTTCAGGCCATAGCGTTTATCCAGAGCAATGACCAGCCAGCGCTCCGGCACGCGCCCTTCCCAATAGCGGTAAATCATGTGATTGGCGACATTGTCCGATTCAGCAATGCTGTAATGCAGCAGATTGGCGAGTGAAAAGCTTGCCCCGACACCAGCCGTGAACACTGTGCCTTCGGCTCCTTCGAGGTCGTCCTCTTCCACGGTCATCACTTCGTTGAGATCCGCCTCGCCGCTCGCCACTTTCTCATAGGTAAACATGGCCGCCATCATCTTGATAGTACTGGCGGCTTCAAAAGGAGCGTCGACATCAAGGCCAATCGTTTCACCTGTAGCAAGATCGGTAAACGCACAGGAGAAATGCGCGTCGTCGTTCAGCCCCAGCTCGGCCATCTTCGCGCGCAAAGTGGCGATGATGGCAGCGCGATCCATCTGCCCCTCACCCTCATAAAAAGTGGGTTTCGTCGGCGGCTGGGTGGCTTTAGTCGTTCGGCGCGTGGTCGGCACAGTCGTGGGCACGGTGGTCGTATTCAAAGCGGCCAGCTCACTGGAACTCAGCTCGCGAATACTCTCAGAAGCTCCCGGCTTCGCGCGAAACGTATTTTCCTCAATACCCGCCCAGCTCGTGCAGCCGCTGAGCAGCAAGCTGCATAAAAGCAGGCTGCATAAGAGCAGCCCAGGCCCCGTTCTTAAACTCAATTTCCAAAACCTCAATTTCTGAAAGCCAAATTTCCGAAACCCCGATTTACAAAACCTCAATTTCCGAAAGGTCAATTTCCGAAATCTCATGCTGCCTCCTGCGTTTTATCCGCAACCCTTATCCACGACTTGTACCCACAACCCTTATCTGCAACCTTTATCCGCAACATAGGATTCCACCTGTGGTTTATCTTTTCCTTATTAAGAATTCTTCTTGAATCAGCTTTAACGAATCAGCATTAACGATCTTTAGCAAAAGAATAACACAGAACCCTCCTTAACTCGTATAAATGAAAGCAAGCTTATGATTGTGAATGAAGAGCTTGATAAACTGTAATATGTCATCAATTGATTGCAATTGTTTCTTTAATGCGAGATAATTGACTTAAGATAAGAAAGGACGGTGAGAACTCATGGCAAACACCTTAGTTCAATTCAGAGCCGATGAAACGGAACGCTCACTGGCGATACAGATTCTGAAAAAGCTCGGCATGGATCTTCCCACTTACCTGAGAATGTCCATGTCCCGTCTGGTCAGCGAAAAAGGCATTCCCTTTTCTATGAAACTTGATCCTCAAAGCGAAAACAAAGGGACGCAAGCCTTGAAACGCGCAAGCCGCATTGCTGAAGAATATGGCATTTCCGAAATGAGCCTTGAGGAGATTAACGAGGAAATTGCTGCGGCGAGAGCGCAGGGGGCGTAATTTCAGATGGTCAATGTTGTTATTGACACCAATGTACTGGTTTCAGCTGCGCTTAAATGGGACTCTGTTCCAGGGAGCATTATTGATCTCGCTTTAAACGGCTTGATCGTACCTTTTGTGAACAATGAAATTCTTCGTGAATACGAAATGGTGCTAAAGCGTCCCAAGTTTCATCTGACAGATGACATTGTATCTGACATCGTTAAGGAATTCAGAAGATGTGCTATCTATCTTGAAGCTGAGCATCTGGACATCGACTTACCTGATCCAAAAGACCTTGTCTTTTATGAGCTCACCATGGAAGTCAGGAAAAACAAAGAGGCAAAACTTGTAACCGGAAATATTAAGCATTTTCCCGACAAGCCTTTTATACTGACACCCAGACAATTTTTGAACTTTATTTTAGAGGAAAGTAACGAGACCTAAGCTTATGGCTTAAAGAAAAAAGAACCGAAACGGGCAGAAATGACCCATTTCGGTTCTTTTAGTGAAAAGCTTATCCTTCGACCTTAATGCGGCCGTCGGCTTCGTAAGAGAACTCGCCCTTGTCGCCCATCAGCTTGACGATGAAATCCTTCAGGATATCCACCATCAGGCCTTCGAGCTGAACTTGCTCTTTGCCTTCAAACATGCTGTAACCATCGCCGCCGACGGCCATAAAGTCGTTGGTGGCGAGACTGTATTCTTTGCTCTCGTCGAGCGCTTCGCCCTTGACCATAATATCCTGAACTTCGTATTTGTCGCCGTTTTTGACAAGTTTATACGTGAGGCCGGCTACCTGCGGGAATTTTCCGGCGGTTTCAGGATAGGCGTCGGTGCCGTAAACGAGGGCGTCCCTGATGTCTTTGCCGCTCACTTTAATCACTGTGACCAGGTTGCCGAAGGGCAGGACGGTGAGCAGATGACCCATGGTGATCTGGCCCGCGGGGATGGAGTCACGAATGCCGCCGCCGTTGGAGATGGCGCAATCGGCCTGGGTCGCATCGAGCATGGCATCGAGAATGAGGTCAGAGAGGTTGGTTTCCTGCGTGCGCACGTGTTCGCGCAATCCATCGAGATCACTCGACAATTTGCCGACTTCGACCGAGGTAAAGCGCTCATTTTCAGCCTCGATGGCGTCGATGCTGCTGACGATCTCAGGATTTTCTTCGTATTGCTGGGCTCCGGCAAAGTCGATCAGGCGGGACTTTTTCTCCGTGACCTTGCCGTCGATAAAGCTGAGCGTGACCGCGCCGATATGCTCGAAAAAGTTTCCGGTCTGAGCGATGAGGCTGTCCTTGTAAACTTCTCCTTCGGGGAGGAGGGTGTGGCTGTGGCCGTCAATCACGAGGTCAATGCCTTCGACACGGTCGAGCACATATTTGGAGGTATAAGTGGATTCATCATCAACGCCCAGGTGGCAGAGCATGATGATCGCATTGACGCCTTCGGCCTTGAGCGCTTCCACTTCTTTCGCAGCGCTTTCTGCGGGATCGGCAAAGTCGAGGCCCTCGGTGTTCTTCGGGTTAGACTTGACCTTTGTTTCCGGAGTCGCGAGGCCAAACACGCCGACTTTCAGATCGCCGAAGCTGAAAACCTTGTGCCCCTCGAGCAGAGGACTGCCGTCTGCTTTCAGAACATTGGCGGCGAGAATGGGGAAGTCCGCCTCTTTAACATTCAGATCGAGGCCCTCCTGACCATAGTTAAAATCATGGTTTCCGGGAGCCATGGCCATGATCCCCGTGTCATTCATGATGCGAATCATGCTCTGGCCCTGCGAAAGGGTGGCAAAGTTTGTTCCATGCGTGCAGTCGCCCGCGTCGAGCACGAGCACACGATCCTCATTCAGCTCTTTCAGCTTGTCGATGAGGGTTTTATAGCGTGCGTAGCCGATGGCTCCGCTTTCAAGTGGAAAGCCATCTTTGCCTGGGCCGTGATCGCCGATGGCGCGGCCATGAACATCGTTGGTGTGAAGAATCACAAGATTGACAGGAGCGGCTTCCTCTTCGGCGGCAACTTGCAGGCCAAAGCCAGCGAGCATGCTGAAGAAGAGAGCGAAGCTGAGCAAAATGCTCAGAACTGCTTTGCGGTGGTTCATCTTTATACCTCCTTTTTCTGCTTCGTCCCGAGGTCTTCGTGAGATTCATCGCTGCTTAATTCCGAGTACTTCGTGAGGTTCAACGATCTTTCCTCATCACAGGACGAGCCGCCTGACCTGACTATGCTGCGTCGTGCTGAGGCTTCAGCAAAGCAGGTTTTCATATTTACAGCATACCAAATACAGCGGCCTCCGTGCAGCAATCTGGTGTAAGAAAAATCAAAAAAACTGGTAAAATTAAAGAAATTCATGTACCGTGAATGTGAAATAAAGACAGTTTGCCCGGCTATCGTTTTTTGCTAACAACGAAAGAGTGTGCGAAAAACGAAAGAGCGAAAGGGAATGTGAACAACTAAAGAACAAGAACAGAAGAGGAGGAATAATCCGATGAAAAGCAAGTTTCAAGCCATTTTCCGTGAGAGCACCAGGACAGATCGATTGGTTCTCTTCTTTTTAATGATTTGTATTCTATTTTGTCTGTCAGGTTGTACACTCTTCCCATCTGAATCAGCCTCTGTCACCCAATCCGCTTCTGTCATCGAATCGGCTTCCGATTCAGCTTCGGTTTCTCCTGCATCAAAGAGCCATGAAGAAAACGAAGAAGCAGCGAAATCCTTTCTGAAAGTGTTCTTTACTGCCAACAAAGAGGGTCGCTACGACACGTTTATTTCCGAGATGAAAGGCTCATCTGCCCCTCTTTCACCAGAAAAAGGGAAACAGGAACTCCCTCCTGAACAGACAGAAGTGATCGAAAATTATCACCGGGAATTGGCCGCGCTCTGCACAAACCAATGTCTCGAAGATATCATCAACGAGCGCACACTGGCAAAATACGACCATTGTATGGCAGAAGAAAAAGCCATTTATGAGATAATCCAGATCAATCTGAAAGGTGCCTCCTCTGAAAACGGTGAACAGGAAGATTTTGAGTTTGAACTCAGATTACAAAACAAAGAAAATGCTGATAAGACTTTAATTGCAAAAGGACAGATCAGCGTCGAACAAGGTAGGGTTTCCCGTTTTTATCTTTCGCCCATCGAGGGGTTAAAGCCATAAAGAGGGCTTAAAACCATAAATAAAGAGAGCTTAAAACCATAAAGAGGGCTGCTTTAACCGCTTTTCACGACGAATACAACGCCGGAAGCTTTAACGACTCATGTCAAGCTTCCGGCGTTGCTATGTTTCCAGCTTAGCGAGACTACGGCTTAGTAACACGGTAACTATACATAAAAGACAATTTATTCGGGAAAAACTCACTCTTTTCTGCTAAAATGTTCAAGTATGTACAAGGAGAGAAGGCTGTGAGCAAGCAAAACAGCCAACTCTGAAAATTGAGCCATAAGCCGCAGCTGCTTAGCGGATTCCTGGTCAGGGCTGATAACTGGCCATAAGGTCGAGCAGCTGGTTCTGCAAAGTGTACTGCAAGGCAGAGGGGTGGTTAACCCCAGGCAGAGGCGCATATGCCTGCAAGGCAACAATATGCATGGCCGCAAGGCAGAGAGCGAGGGAGGAATTTATGAAAAAAATTCGCGTGATTCTCTGGGGCTTCGGCGCCATGGGAAGCGGAATTGCCCGCATGATCCTGCAAAAGAAAGGGATTGAAATCACGGGCGTCGTGGACGGCTGGGAGGAGCTTGTCGGTAAAGACATGTACGAGCGCCTGGGCGTCGAGCGGGGAGAGCGCCCGGAGGTTCGCATCACGAATCAGCCCGAAGCGGTCATCAGCAGGCAAAATGCCGATATCGTCGTGCTGGCCACCGATTCTTTTACGGCGAAAGCTGCCCCGAAAATTGAATTTTGCCTGGAGCGCGGCCTCAATGTGGTGACCACGGCCGAGGAGATGTCCTGGCCCTGGGCGCAGGAAAAAGAGCTCGCCCTGGAAATCGACCGCCTGGCCCGCCGTCACCATGTTTCTGTGCTGGGCACAGGGGTTAACCCGGGTTTTGTCCTGGATCTCCTGGTGCTGGTGCTGAGCGGCGCCTGCGAAGATGTGAAATCCATCGAAGCGTCCCGCATCAACGACCTCTCGCCCTTTGGCCGCGCCGTCATGGAAGAGCAGGGCGTGGGTCTCTCGCCGGAGGACTTTGCTGAGCGCAATGCCGCGGGCAAACTGGCTGGCCACGTGGGCTTCCCGGAGTCCATCGGCATCATCGCCAAAGGCCTCGGCGTCGAAATCACCGACATCCGCCAGAGCAAAGACCCCATCGTTTCCAGTGTGGAACGCAAGCCTCCCTATGCCTATGTGGCCCCCGGCCATGTCGCCGGTATCCGTCAGCAATCCTGGGCCAAAACCCCTGACGGCAAGGACTTTATCCACCTCGACCATCCCCAGCAGGTGCTGCCCGGCCTCGAAGGTGTTGAGACCGGCGATTACATCACCCTGCACTGCGGCGACTACGATATGAATCTGCGCATTAAGCCCGAAACCCCCGGCGGCATCGGCACCATCGCCATGATCGTCAATATGATTCCCCACGTCATCGACGCGGAGCCGGGTCTGCGCTCCCTGCTCGATCTGCCCATACCGCACGCCATTCTCGGCGATTTCAGCGAGCAGCTGAAAAACGTGCAGGAAGAACGCCGCTTCTACAAGAAGGGCGACCTTGTCGCGGTCGAAACCGTGTCGCTCGAGGCTGGCAAACGCGCCGGCTCGGTGCCCCCGGATACGGCGGAAAAGCCGCTGCTGGTCTGGGATAAGGGCTTCCTGCAGGAAGATGCCTATACGGGCGATGAGGTCGAGATCGAAACCCTGATCGGCCGTCGTTTCAGGGGCCGTCTCTGCAACCGTCCGGTGCATTACCAGCATGACTTCGGCGAAATGCAGCCCGAACTCATCCGGATTCATCAGCAAGTCACAAAGATCGCGTTTGGGGAGGCAGAAGCATGAGAGATTACTCTTACGAAGGCGTCATGTCACGCATGAGCGAGATCATCAAAAACGCCGTCAGTGTCGATTACAATACATTTGAACGCAGGGGCTACTTCGATTACGAGGCCCTGATGGGCTCGGTGCCCTACAGTCTCGAAGAAGTTGAGAAAATCCTGCACGGTATGCACGTCGGGAACACCCCGATCGTCTATATGGACAACCTCACGAAGCTTGCCCGCAAGGTTTCGCCGAAGGGCATGGGCGCACGTATCTTCGTGAAAGACGAGGCACAGAATCCTTCGGGCAGTTTCAAGGCCCGCCGCGCAGCGCTGTCCTGCTATGAGGCCAAGCGCCTCGGCTACAAGGGCACGGTCGCCGCAACTTCCGGCAACTACGGTGCCGCCGTCGCCTGCATGTCCGCCAAACTTGGCCTCGACTGCATTGTCGTGCAGGAATGCTTTGACAGCCGCGGCTTCGGCCAGCCCGAAATTCTCGAAAAACAGCGCAAATGCGAGGCTCTGGGGGCGGAAGTCATCCAGCTCACCGTAGGCCCGGAGCTCTTTTACGAAACTCTGAAACTCCTTGAGGAGACAGGTTTTTACGATGCTTCCCTCTATTCGGCTACGGCCATTGCCGGTGTCGAAACGCTGGGCGCGGAAATCGTCCGCCAGTTCCAGGAGATGGAAGGCAAAGAGCCGGATGTGGTGATCGCCACCAATGCGGGCGGCGGCAACCTGACGGGCACGGCCCGCGGCATGCGCAAAGCCGGTGCGAAACACACGAAGATCTACGCCGCCAGCGTCGACCTCTCCGGCCTGCACATGGCCTCCGATCACGACTTTAACCGCAAATCCTTTACCACCGGCCACACCGGCTTCGGCATTCCCTTTGCCGTGCAGCCCGACCGCAGCGATGTCAAGCGCAGCGCGGCCCGCCCCCTGCGCTACATGGATGCCTACATGCTCATGAAACAGGGCGAAGTCTTCTATATCACCGAAGCGCTGGCCGCCCTCGAAGGCATGGAGCGCGGACCTGCCGGCAACGTTTCTCTGGCCGCGGCCTTCGCTCTCGCTCAGACCCTGCCCGAAGATCAGACGATCGTCGTTCAGGAAACCGAGTACACCGGCGCGGGCAAACACCCCATGCCGCAGCTGACCTTTGCCAAAGAAAACGGCGTCGAAGTGCTCTTCGGCGATCCCGAAGAGGAGATCCCCGGCAAAAACATCATCCTGCCGGATCACCCCTCCAGGATCAAAGCGCGCTACTACGACCTGGCCAAACTCCGCAAATCCGCGCTCAAGCGTTATGTTGAGAGCATGGAAAAAATCGCCGCGGAAGAAGTCGCCTATCTTAAGAGCGAACTGAACTGCGACGAGGCCTTCCTCAACGAAGCCCTGGCCGAACTGGGTCGAAAGATCGAAGCCTGATCCTTGTGCGGGTGGGGTTTGCCCTGAATCCCTTTTCGAGATTTCGTGCCTGGCCTTCGCGGCTGTCAAACCCTGGCTCTTATTTCGAGATTTCGTTTTTTTGAACAAAAATTCAAGTAATGGATGAAGGACAAGCCGAAATCATGACAAATTTTCAGTTAATGGGTGGTTTTTCTGCAATAATTCAAGTTTTGGATGGTTTCAAGGTCCTGAAACAGTCAAGTCCACAATAGTGTGTAAATTTGTAGTTGAGTCTTTATCACTTCCTGTTTTTCTTAAGCCGCTTTAGCCAGGAGGCACTGCTGGCGGGCCAG